>Ga0209487_1000089_pt1 | contig 84026 bp, 79 predicted proteins | sample Poulit2012_FD_187524 | JGI IMG/M metagenome (GOLD analysis project Ga0209487, IMG submission 187524) | Agricultural soil microbial communities from Georgia to study Nitrogen management - Poultry litter 2012 (SPAdes) (version 2) | ecosystem: Environmental > Terrestrial > Soil > Agricultural land...
CGAGTCAGCTCAACCAAAGGTGGAATAAGTCACTGTTTTAAAATTGGGGCTTGCGAGGCTTGGTTTTGCCAAGCACACTATCGAAGCCGTTAAATTAATACAAAGTATCAACCATGCAACTGCTATATGCAGCGCAATGGATTGGAGGAAAAATGAAAAAAGTAGGCGTATTATTTGCCGCTGTGATGCTAGCAGCTTGTGGCAACAACGATTCGGGTAACGATGTGGCAAATGTGAGTCTTGATGACAACATTAGCAAGGTGTCTTATTCCTTAGGTTACTTGGCTGCGAATGAGCTGCTCAATAGTGGGGAAGACTTTAATGCCGATGCCTTTTTAGGCGGTTTTACCCACGGCATGAAAGGTGTGGAGCAGAAAGAGCTGCGCTTGACTGAAGACGAAATGCACGAAGCCATTGCTGAGTACCAGCAGGAGAAAATGGCCGAAATGCTAGCCGCCCAAGAAGAGCAGCAAGCCCAGAACGAAGAGCTGGTGGAAAAAGGCAAAGCTTTCTTAAAAGAGAACGCTGAAAAAGAAGGTGTAACCGTACTTGAGAGCGGCCTTCAGTATGAAGTGCTTGAAGAAGGTGATGGTGGTCCTAAGCCTAAGGCTGAGGACACGGTGAAAACCCATTATCATGGCACCTTGGTGGATGGCACTGTATTTGATAGTTCCCAAGACCGTGGTGAACCAGTGGAATTCCCAGTTAACGGTGTTATCGAAGGTTGGCAAGAAGCGTTGCAGTTAATGAGTGTTGGCGACAAGTGGCGCATCGTGTTACCCCCTGAGCTTGCTTATGGCGAGCACGGTGCTGGCGGTATGATTGGCCCTAATGCCACGCTAATTTTCGAAGTGGAACTACTAGAAATTGTTGAGTAATTAGCAGCTCAACAGGTTAAAAGGCAAGGCATGGTCCTTGCCTTTTTTGTTAGTTAAGCACTGGTTTTATCATTGGCCATAGCCAGGGCAGCAGCAACGCTGTGGTAATACCCGTTAGGCTTAAGGCAAGGCTGGCAAAAGCACCAGCTTGCTCACTTTCCTCAAAGGCCCTCGCCGTACCGATAGCATGAGCCACCAACCCTAAGGTAAAACCGCGCACTCTTGGGTCGTGAATACCGAGCAACGTCATGATGGGTGGTGCTACCACAGCGCCAAAAATTCCAGTAAATGCCACGGCGCCTGCAGCGAGGGCAATATAGCCACCTGAATGCTTAACGATTTCGATGGCGATAGGCGTGGTAATGGATTTAGGTGCCAAAGAGCCTAAAACTTCGGTGGGCGCATTAAGCAATGCGGCCACCCCAACAGTGGTGAGCATGGCAATTAAGGCGCCGAGCAAAGTAGCCGCAGCAATGCTATGCCAATGGGCGCCAATGGTGCTGAGCTGTCGATACAGGGGCCATGCCAGTGCCACTGTGGCTGGGCCGAGCCAAAAGTGAATGGCGATGGTGTGGGCAAGATAGGTTTCAAAATCAATTGCAGCTTGCATTAAGCCCCAGGTTAGCGGCGGCAGAGCTATGATAAATGGATGGCACAGGGGAAAGCGGCGGGATTTAGCATATACCCACTCGCCAAGCCGATAGCAAACGAGTGTTAGCAAAATGCTAACTAGTGGGGTTTGAATCAGTTCAATCATGCTGGCGTAAATTAAGCAGACGGTTGAATCCCACCGCCACAATAACGATGGTGGCTAAAGTACCAAGGGTCAGAGCGATAATGATGGCGCTGCCGTGCTGCGCAAAGGTGGGCCACTCTAGCACTAGCCCGGCGCCAATAGGGAAGAACAATAAGGTTAAATGACGAATAAGGACGCTAACGGCGGGTTCCACCTGCTGGCGGCAGGGCTGAGAAAGCATAAGCCCGAGCAGCAATAGCACCATGCCAATAATGGTGCCAGGAATAGGAAGGCCGAGGCCATAGGCTAGCAGCTCACCCGCAAACTGGCACAACAAGATAATAATAAGCCCATTGATTAGCATGTCATTAGGCGTTTTGATGTGCTGGCCAAACAGCCCAAGCTATGGTGGTAACCAGCAACGCCACAAAACCGAGCAATGCGAGCTCGGGCAAGGTGATGCCAAGAAAGGTCCAATCAATGTCAGCACACTCGCCAGAGCCGCTAAATACCATTGCTAAGACATCTCTCATGGGGAACACATCAAGCATGTAATCGAGGCCTGGGCCGCACTCTGGCACCTTATCAGCGGGTAAATTTTGTAGCCAAATATGGCGGCCAGCCACGGCGGCACCATACAGAGCACAAATCCCTGCCAGGGCCGCATAAATGCGCCGCCCAATAATACCGGGATTGTGCAATGCGCCCACTAGGAATATCAGCCCCGCGCTGACAAAACCCACGCGTTGAAAGGTGCATAAAGGGCAGGGGTCCAAACCACCAAAATGCTGTAAATACAGGGCGGATGCCATGGCAAACACACACATTAAAAAACCGGCTAGGCCAAGGCGTCTGGGAGTTAGTAATGCCGTCATAGTGCTCACTCTTCGTAGTTAGATGAGTTGGAACCTGGTGGTAGTATAGGTGCGCTACGCGTCATCTCGGTAGTAGCTTGCTAAAAAATCCTCAAAACTCATGGTGTCGCTTGCCTCTATCTCGGCTTGCTCCGCTAAGCTTTGCTCAGCCAAGGCTTCTAGCTCTGCGGTTACTTTTGCTGAGGGAGTTTGGTTGAGGAAATAGTCTTGGTGCTTGCGTGCTTGCTCCATGGCGAAGTCGAAGAAGCTTTGTTGCTCATCCTCTAGGGTGGCCAAAATACGCGCAGAGGCGGTTAGTGCTGGGTGAGCCACCTTATCTCGCTGATGCGTTAAAGCTTCACTGTAAGCATTGCTCCCATGAGCTTTATCAAAGAGCTCGGCAATGGGCACCATGCGGTCTAGTAACTCGTTGGCCCATGTTTTTAGCGTGGTGGGCGTACCGAAGTTGCATAGCTCTACGCTGGTATCGCGGCCTCGGTAGACAACTTGGCGAATGTTGTTTTTTGCTGCGCGCAGCACATCGCGGCTTAGCGCTGGTGATTCCGACATCAAACAAAAAGTAGTGAACACATCCAAGAAGCGCATTTGCTCTTCGTTAATGCCCACTGGGTCAAAAGGGTTCAAATCAATGGTGCGGATTTCCACGTATTCCACACCGCGGCGCGCCAATGCTTGGGTGGGCCGCTCACCAGATAAAGCCACCTGTTTAGGGCGTACGGAAGAGTAGTATTCATTTTCGATTTGCAAAATATTGGTGTTTAACTGGCGGTATTCACCGTTTTGTTTGACTCCAATATCTTCGTACATGGCTTCAGGCGTATTAATGGCCGCGGTTAAATCGCGCACATACTCTTCGAGATTGTTATAGCTAATGGAAAGCGCAGATTGAGCATTGTTTTGATAACCAATATCGCTCATGCGTAAAGAGGTGGCGTAGGGTTGGTAAAGCGTGCCACGGGTGAGGGTAATCAGCTCATGGTCGCGGCCATCCAAAAATGAAGCGCATACGGCGGGCGAAGCACCAAATAAATAGTTGATTAGCCATGAGTAGCGCTGAAAATTGCGGGTTAAATCAAAATAGCGGCGAGAAATAAAGGACTGTAACTGGCTTGTGTCACCCTCTGCCGCTTGGTGGTGTAGCCAAAAATCACGATCAAAAGATACGTTGTAATGAATGCCAGCAATGGTTTGCATGCGGCGCCCATAACGCTCCCCTAAGCCCACACGGTAAACGGTTTTCATTTTGCCCGAGTTGGAACTGCCGTATTGGGCGATGGGGATTTCATCATCGGCTGTCATAATGCAAGGCATTGAATTGACCCAAAGCAGCTCGTCATCAATATGCTGATAGGTGTAACGATGCAAGTCTTCAAGCAATGCTATGGGCTCACTTAAAGACGTGGTGGGTGGCGTGATAAATTCTAGCAATGCTTCGGAATAATCTGTGGTGATGTAAGGATGGGTTAACGCCGATCCAAGCGCCTTGGGGTGCTGAGTTTGCGCCAAGTAGCCTTGAGGCGTAATGCGCAAGCTTTCTTTTTCCAAACCGCGTCGAATTTGCGCTAGGGTTTGAGTCGCTTGAGAGGTGTCTAAAGCGCGAAGGCGCGCAGTTAATACATCGCCCATGGGATTTCCTTTTGCATGAAAGAAACGCTAGGGAGGGCCCTAGCGCCACATATTATAGACGTTTTTTACCTTTGGCTTGCTGTTCTTGCTGCGCTTTTTCAAATAGTGCAGCAAAGGTACCTTTTTGCTGAGGAGCGGCTTTGGCTTGTTGGTTGCGTGAACGCTGAGCCTTGCCCCGTGGATTCCGTTGGGCTTTAGGCGCTTCGGAAGGCGCGGCGGCATCAGAGCGCATCGAGAGACTAATACGCTGTCGATCTAGGTCCACCTCTAGCACCCTTACTTTAACAATGTCGCCAGGGCTCACCACATCGTGGGGGTTTTCAACAAACTTGTCTGCAAGGGCGGATACATGCACCAAACCGTCTTGGCCCACGCCCACATCCACAAAAGCGCCAAAGTTTGTAACGTTGGTAACTGTGCCCTCGAGTTGCATGCCTGGTTTTAGGTGGCTGATTTTTTCCACACCCTCGCGTAGCTCCGCCACCTTGAACTCGGGTCGAGGGTCACGGCCTGGCTTTTCAAGCTCAGCAAGAATGTCGGTAATGGTGGGTAAGCCGAATTTGTCATCAATAAACGTTTCGGGCTTCACTTTCTTTAAGAACTCTACATCACCGATGAGACTCGCCACAGGTTTGTTGTATGCTTCTGCAATTTTTTCCACAACTGTGTACGCCTCGGGGTGCACACTCGAGGCATCTAGGGGCTGATCGCCAGCAGCAATGCGCAAGAAACCCGCAGCTTGTTCGAAGGTTTTGGCACCCAAGCGCGGCACATTTTTCAGCGCTTCACGATTAGGGAAGGGGCCATTGGCTTCGCGGTAATTTACAATGTTGGCGGCTGTGGTTTGGTTTAAACCAGAAATGCGTGCTAACAGGGGCGCAGAAGCCATGTTCACATCTACACCTACGGCGTTTACACAGTCTTCTACTACAGCATCGAGGCTGCGGGCAAGTTTGGTTTGGCTAACATCATGTTGATATTGCCCGACGCCAATAGATTTAGGATCAATTTTAACCAACTCAGCAAGCGGGTCCTGTAAACGGCGGGCAATAGAAACGGCGCCACGGTAGGAAACGTCTAGTTCAGGAAATTCTTTTGCGGCAAGTTCAGAGGCCGAATACACGGACGCTCCAGCTTCGTTCACGATAACCTTGGTGAGATTGAGCTTAGGCATTTGTTTGATTAGCTCGCCCACGAGGCGATCGGTTTCACGGCTAGCGGTGCCATTACCAATGGCCACTAAGTTAACCTTATGTTTGGCGCAAAGGCTGCCGAGTGTGGCTAAGGATTGGTCCCATTGGTTTTTGGGTGCATGGGGAAAAATAGTGGCCACGTCGAGCAGCTTGCCAGTGCCGTCCACAATGGCAGCTTTTACCCCTGTGCGCAGGCCTGGGTCCAAGCCTAGGGTGACTCGCGCGCCGGCGGGTGAGGCTAGCAATAAACTGCTTAAATTACGGGCAAAGACTTCGATAGCGCTTTCCTCAGCGATCTCACGCACGCGGCTGAGCAGCTCGGTTTCTAGGTGCAAGCTGAGCTTTACTTTCCAAGTCCATGCGATAACGTCGCGGAGCCAATCATCGGCTGCACGTTGCTGGTGTTGCCAACCCACAAACGCTGCAATTTTGGCAATGCAAGGGTGTGGGTCTTGCTGTTCTAGCAACTCAGGAAGCACCATACCCACTTGCAAAATGCCCTCATTGCGACCGCGGAACAAAGCTAAAGCACGATGGCTTGGAATGTTGGCAAGCTTTTCATTGTGGGCAAAGTAGTCTTTGTACTTGTTACCTTCTTCTTCCTTGCCCTCGATCACTGTGGAGCTGATTTCTGCATTTTCCCACAAGTAAGTACGTAAGCGAGTTAAAAGGTCGGCTTGCTCGCTAAAGCGTTCCATTAAAATTTGTTTGGCGCCATCGAGGGCGTCTTGAGCCGTGGCGATCTTGTGTTCTTCGTTAAGATAAGCCTCGGCTGTTATTAGAGGTTCGAGGGTAGGGTCTTCATAGAGGCTATCTGCCAACGGTTCAAGACCAGCCTCTTTAGCAATTTGTGCACGCGTGCGGCGTTTAGGTTTGTAGGGTAAATAAAGGTCCTCTAAACGCGTTTTGGTGTCTGCCGCCAGAATCGCGGCTTCGAGTTCTTCGGTGAGCTTGCCTTGCTCAGTAATGCTCTTTAGTACCGTGGCACGGCGCTCATCGAGTTCACGTAAATAGTGTAAGCGCTCTTCTAATAGGCGCAGCTGAGTGTCATCTAACCCATTGGTGGCTTCTTTACGGTAACGAGCAATAAAAGGCACCGTGGCGCCATCATCGAGTAGTTGTACCGCGGCTTGGACTTGTTGGGGTTTAACGTTTAGTTCGTTGGCAATCAGTTGTTCGATACTGTGCATGTGACAATCGCTAGAGATAGGTGGCAGACAATGGGCGAATGCCCAAGTAACCGCTATGAATAACAAAAAGGTAGCTCAAACCCATTTGAGCTACCAACGAAAGATGGGGGTGGGTGCATCAATAAAAGGCTGCGTCAGCCAAGCGCCACACGCCCTAAGCAGAGAAGATAGTACAGGAAAGGGAATTAAATTTCCTATAACAAAAATCAATTAGGCGAGAGCTTGTTCGATTAGGCTAAGTAATTCTTTTTCCACAGGGGGCTTTACAATATAGCCGTATGCGCCTTGGCGTTGGCCCCAGACCTTATCGGTTTCTTGGTCTTTGGTTGTAACTAAAATCACAGGAATATGTTCAGTTTGTGGGTCGCGAGTGATTTTACGTGTGGCCTGAAAGCCATTCAGTTCTGGCATCACCACATCCATCAGGATTAAATTTGGTTGCTTAGCTTGTGCGAGTTCAATCCCTTGTTGGCCGTTGGTGGCGGTAATCGTTTGGTACCCTGCACTCTCGCAAATACGCACTAAATTGGCGAGTTGTGTGGGCGAATCATCAATCACTAAGATTGTGGTCATGGAGCTCTCCTTGAGAAGTAAGTCGCTATGCTGTCGTTTTTATTTGTGAGATATCATAGCAATAACTTGTAAAAGAAAAACCTGATTAGAATTGGCACTTCTGGCACACTTTGTGTCACATTCTGAAAAGTTGCAGTAAGTATTAACGGCTTTTTAAGCTTTGCATAGTTACTTGTTCACAGATTATTCATTGCAGGTGTTCATTAGCTTAAATAATAAGTTAAAACTGCTTTCTCAAGCTCTGGGAGTTATAACAATGGCAGATAAACAGCCAGATAAAGTATTAATAGTGGATGATGATGCGCGTTTGCGTGGTTTGCTGCAGCGTTTTTTAGAAGAGCAGGGGTACCTGGTAAAAGCGGTAGCGGATGGAGAGCAAATGGATAGGGCGCTAGGACGCGAACTATACTCCATTATGGTGCTTGATTTAATGCTGCCAGGGGAAGATGGCCTATCTATTTGCCGCCGTCTAAGAGAGGCAGAAATGGAGATGCCTATTATCATGCTCACTGCCAAAGGGGATGATAATGAACGTATCGAAGGGCTCGAAGCGGGGGCTGATGATTATTTGCCAAAGCCGTTTAATCCGCGCGAGCTTGATGCACGTATTCGCGCTATTCTGCGCCGACAAGTCCGTGAAGTGCCGGGTGCTCCAAGCCAAGAGAATGAAATGGTCACTTTCGGGCCTTGGACCTTAGATTTGTCTCGTCGTATTTTAGAGCGCGACGGCAAAGAGATCGGCCTTACCACCGGGGAGTTTGCGGTGTTAAAAGCATTAGTGCAGCACCCACGGGAGCCGTTGACGCGAGATAAGCTAATGAGCTTGGCGCGTGGCCGTGAGTGGAGTGCTATGGAGCGCTCTATTGATGTGCAAGTATCACGTTTGCGCCGTTTGCTTGAAGATGACCCTGCTAAACCTCGTTATGTGCAAACGGTATGGGGGGTAGGCTATGTGTTTGTACCCGACTAACTCAGGCTGATTGATTGTGTTCGCGCGCTTTACGCCCAAAACCTCATTTACTCGCTCGGCATTACTGGTGGGATTAGTGGTATTTATGACACAGATCCTAACCGTATGGTTCTTTGCTCGGAACACCTATTTACCGGGCATTCGTGAGTATTCTCACCTTACTTTGCTGCAAGCAGAGTTGTCTTTCCATGAAGAAACCAAAGACCCTGAAGCGGCAAAGCGGTTGGGGGAGCTGTCAGGCATTCGCTTGGGCACGCCGCCGAATGTGGATGATGCTGAAGTGCCGTGGTATATCACTCCGGTGGTACGCGGGTTTCGCAAAGAATTAGAAAATATTTTTGAAGAGCCCATTACCGTGCGGTTTGAAGATATGCGCCGCCCCGTATTGTGGATTACAGCCCCTTCTTTTGAACAGCAGTGGATGAGCGTACCCATGACGTTTTTCCGCGATTATGACCGCTACTTTATGGTGGGTTGGGGGGTGGCTGTGCCCCTATTTGCTGTATTGGCTGGCTTATTGATTGCCCGTGGCCTTAACCGCCCACTAAAGCGATTGGAGCAAGTGGCCATGGTGGTGGCGAGAGGCGATTCGGTACCGCCCTTGGATGTTAACTCTGGCACCGTGGAGTTTAACGCTGTAAACCATGCCTTCAACCGCATGACAGCGGAGCTTGCTCAGGCGCAGCGGGATAGAACCTTGCTCTTGGCTGGGGTGTCCCATGATTTGCGCACCCCGCTTACTCGCTTGCGGCTTACTGCTGAGTTTATTGGGGACGAAGAACTAGCTGCCGGTATTGTGCAAGACATTGAAGACATGGACGCTATTTTAGAACAATTTATTGGTTTTATTCGTGATGGCACCGATGAAGTGGCCAGCTTCGAGAATTTAAATGCATTGATTATGGAAGTGTGCGAGCGTTATCCCCAAGAGGATATGACACTAGCGCTAGCTGATGTGCCCGATTTAATGCTTAAGCCATTAACCATGAAGCGCTTAATCACCAATTTGGTAACCAATGCTTTTAAGTATGGCCAACCGCCGGTGGCAGTGAGCACTGAGTTAACACAACAAGCCGTGGTGATGACGGTTCGCGACCATGGTAAAGGAGTGGCGGATGAACATTTGCAGGGGCTGTTGCAGCCCTTTTCTCGTGGCGAAAAAGCGCGCACAGAGAGCGGGTCAGGGTTGGGGTTGGCCATAGTGCAACGGATTGTGGATATGCACCATGGAAGTTTGCATATCAGTAACCATCCGCAGGGGGGATTACAAGTTATTGTGCGGTTGCCTGTGATGGGACAATTTGTTCAGCCCGAGGCGTGGGCTGCGCGCTAAGGCTGCGCGGGCACAGGGCCCACGCAACTGCGCGGTTGGATGCTTATAGCATTTCTTCAACTTTGTTACGTAAACCTTCATCGTAGGGCAAAATTTGCGCAATTTTGTTGTAAGTACCGATATCCAAACCGCTGTCTTCAACGGCATCAATCATTTCTTCTTGCATGGACATTTGTACTTCAGCCATTTCTTGTGGGTCGTCGGTGGAACCGGCTTTTTCTACATATTGAGTACGAATTTTCTCTACGTTCTTGTAGGCTTTCGCAAACTTCTCTAACTCCTCTGATTTAATATCATCAGCATTAGGCGCTTGCTGCTGCATCTGTTGCTCAGGTGCTGGCGGTGGTGTTTGCTGCTGGCCTTCAGGTGTGGCGTAAGCGACCGAGGCGCCAAGAGCGGAAAGCGCAATCAGTAGAGTTTTAGTTGAAGTTTTCATGTCATCATCTCCGTTGTAGTTAAACAAATTGCTGCATAGGTATACGCGCAATTAAAAGTTCCGACACGAAAGAGATAATTAGTTCCTCTAGTTTACGCTTAAAAAACACACAGAAGCGCCCCGGAAGGCGCATGCCGTGCTTTTGCGCGGAATGTTAAACACTGTTAAGTATTGGCTTCTAAAGCAAACTTCCTTAATGAAGCTTTAGGCGTGGCCTGACGAGGCGGTTAAAACGACCCGCAATGAGCAGCATTAATGTGCGCGGCCAACCGTACAGCGTAGCCTGGTGCAGACGATAAAGGCTGATATACATCATGCGCGCAAGCCAACCTTCCACAAAAAAGTTGCCACCCTTAAGGTTGCCCATGAGCATGCCCACGGAACTATATTGGCTTAGCGACACTAAGGAGCCGTGGTCACGATATTGGAAAGGTTGAAAATCTGTGCCTTTGGTTATATGTAAGCGCAACTGCTTGGCAAGATGGTGTGCCATTTGCTGTGAGGATTGTGCTCGCGGTGGAATAGGCCGCTCCATGCCAGGCAAGATACAAGCTGCGCTATCGCCAATCACAAAAATATCCTGCTGCCCTTTGGCTTGTAGCGTTGGCTCCACTACGATTTGGTTGACACGGTTATGCTCCACCCCTTCAACACAGCCTAGCACTGCTGGGGCTTTTACCCCTGCGGCCCATACCAGTAAATCTGCGGCGATAGGCGGGGCGTCTTTAACAACAAAACTGCCTTCCTCAGCCCTTTCTACCATGGTGTTTATGTGTACTTTGACGCCGAGCTTTTCTAAGCGCGCATGAGCGGCACTAGAAACCCGCTCTGTTAGCCCCGGTAAAATACGCGGTGCGGCCTCAATCAGGTGCACTGTGAGTTGTTTTCGGTCTAGGCTTTCGTGGCCATAAAGTTTGAGCATGGAAATAGCGTGATGAATTTCTGCTGCTAGCTCAACACCCGTGGCACCAGCGCCCACAATGGCAATGCTCAATGGTTTTTGTTGGTAGTTGGCCTGCAAACAAGCATTTAAAAAGCGCTCCCTAAAGCGTTCAGCCTGTTGGCGGCTATCGAGGAAAAAAGCATGCTCTTTAACGCCGGGAGTGTTGAAATCGTTGCACTGGCTACCAATAGCAATAACTAAATAATCGTAGGGTAGAGTGCGTTCAGGTAGTACTTCGTTGCCGCTGTTATCAAGCAAGGGCGCTAAGGTGATGGTTTTGTTTGCTGAGTCCACGCCTGTGAGCTCACCAGGTGCAAACTGATAATGGTTTAAGCGAGCGTGTGCACGGTAATCTAAGGCATCTAAGTCAGCGTCAATGGCGCCCGTGGCGACTTCATGAAAGCGCGGTTTCCATACGTGGGAATGGCTTTTATCCACTAAGGTTACGTTGGCTTTATTCTTTTTGCCGAGCTTGCGGCCCAACAACGTCACTAAGGGCAGGCCGCCGGCGCCACCGCCCACAACCACGATATTTACTGCTGACATAGCCGTTCCTCAAGGTTGGCGAATGAATAAAATTGGCGCAATTCTAGAGCTTTTTGTTCCATTGGCAAACTTATTAGTGCTAGATGATTTAGCCACTAGGCAGTGTTTTCTATTACACTGTAGCATTATTTCCTTGGATGCAGTTTTCACACGCCTTTGATTACGGAGTATTTATGTCTGCTGAAGTTTTGCGAATTGCCACGCGTTCAAGCCCCTTAGCCTTATGGCAAGCCAATGATGTGAAGCAGCGCTTAGAAGCTATTCACACAGATTTAACCGTGGAGTTACTCCCCATTAAAACCAAGGGCGATAAAATTTTGGATACGCCCCTCGCCAAAATTGGCGGCAAAGGCTTATTTATCAAAGAGCTTGAAGAAGCCATGTTAGCAGGTACTGCCGATATTGCTGTGCACTCTATGAAAGATGTGCCCATGGAGCTGCCGCCTGGCTTTGAATTACCTGTTATCTGCGAGCGTGACGACCCGCGGGACGCTTTTGTCTCGAATAATTTTGATACCTTAGATGATTTGCCGCATGGTGCGCGCCTTGGTACTTCAAGTTTGCGCCGCCAATCGCAAATGCAAGCCCTAAGGCCTGACTTAGAAATCATTAGTTTGCGCGGTAATGTGCAAACTCGTCTTGGCCGCCTCGATGAAGGACGTTTTGATGCTATTTTGTTGGCAGCTGCGGGGTTGCGCCGTTTAGAGCTTACCGAGCGCATTCGCTCCAGCATAGCACCGGAACAATGTTTGCCGGCGGTGGGGCAAGGTGCTGTGGGGATTGAGTGCCGCGAAGGTGACGAAAAAGTAAAAGCAATATTGGCGCCATTGAATCACACGGATACGTGGGATCGTGTGGTGGCGGAGCGAGCCATGAATCGTCGCTTAGAAGGCGGTTGTCAGGTGCCGATTGCGGGTTATGCTGAGCTCGAAGGCGATACCATTTGGTTACGTGGTTTAGTGGCTAGCGAGGATGGCGCAGTGGTATATACCGCTGAAGGCCGTGCGCCGCGCCAAGAGGCGGAAGCATTGGGGGTGCGCATCGCTGAGGATTTGCTCAGCCAAGGCGCAGGTGACATCTTACAAGCAATTTACGCACGCTCATGAAACGTATTTGGGTAACACGCCCCGAGGGGCAGCAGGCCCCCTTGGTCGCTTTGTTAGAGCGGGCAGGGTTTAAAGCTGTGGTGCAAAGTAGTTTGCAATTAGAGGCGCTACCGATAAGCCCAGAAGACAAAGAGCGACTGATCAATATTGATAATTACCAAGCCGTGTTTTTTGTGAGCACAAACGCAGTGCGTTATGCGTTAAAAGTGCTTGAGGATTATTGGCCGCAATGGCCGGTGGGCGTGAACTGGCTAGCGGTGGGGGATGCCACCGCCAAAGCATTAAGCGCCGCTGGGTTTGTGCCGCAATGGCCTGAAAGTGGCTTTAACTCAGAGGCGGCACTGGCTATGCCCTCCTTGCAGCAAATGGAGGGGCAAAAGGTCTTAATTTTACGCGGCGAAACCGGGCGCGAACTATTCACAGATACCCTACGTGCGCGGGGCGCCACTGTGGAGCGCATACCTTTGTATCGCCGACGTTGCCACCCTTCACTTAAATGGCCGTCGCCAGCGCCAGATGCGGTCATGGTAACTAGCGTAGAAAGTTGGCATTGTATACAGCAATGTGGTGGTGCTAAATTGCACGACACTCTAATAATTGCGGGCAGTGAACGTATCGCACAGGCCATTCACGAAATGGGCTTTAAAAGTGTGGTAGCTGCGAGCCCCCATGACGAGGATATGGTGGCATGTCTGAAACAACACCGATAACAACATCAGAGAACGAATCGCTAGCACAAGCAAAGGAAAAGCAACAGCCCAAGCCGCAATTACAAGCAAACGCTAAACCACCCAAAAAGCGCTCCAAAGCGGGCATTATTCTTTGGCTACTGTTATTGGTGGCCTTGGTGTTGGCAGGTTCTTGGGTATGGCATCAGCTAGAACGTCAAGAACAACAATTAGTAACGCAGCAAGAGGCTTATCAGGCTCTTGAACAGCAGCTTAACGCTCTGCGTGTTGAGCAGCGCAGCAGTAGCCAAGAGGGACAAAAAAAATTATCGTCTCTTGCTGAGGAGCAGCAGCGCTTAGCTGCACGCCTCCAAGAGCTTGAGCCCAAGGACGCGGGTTTTTGGCGCATCGAAGAGGCCGCTGAGCTAGTGACCCAAGCAGAGCAACGTTTAGTGTTAACCGCCGATGGCGAAGCCACGCTGCGCCTACTTAAGCGCGCAGATGCCTTGCTGTCGAAAGAGCTGCATAGTTCTGTACTCCCCCTGCGCGAACAGCTTCTTGAAGGCATTGCCGCCATGGAGACCTTTGTTGGGCAAGATTTCACTGGCCACTGGTTAAAACTCAAAAATTGGGAAAAGCATAGCCAAACCTTGCCTTTGCGTAACCGCGAGAAACACGTGGTAATCCCTGAGGGCGAAGCCGCCGAGCATTGGTGGCAGCGGGTGGCATCTCACCTGCCAGTACAAATTCGTAAGCCTCAAACAGAGCTTGATGTGCCGCTCACCGAGCAAGCTGAGCTGTTGGCCAAAACCTTGTTAAAAAGCGCCTTACAGGAAGCACGCTTAGGTTTGCTGCAGCAACAAAACGAGATTTACCAAAGTGGTTTGGCCAGCGCCAAGCAAACCCTAACGCAGTATTATCGCACCGATAAAACCTCTGTGCGCGATGCGTTAGTGGTTTTGGATGAGCTTGCTGATGTGGCTGTGGTGGTGGACCCGCCACAGTTAGCTGAACTTGTGGCAGAGTTCCGACGTGCGGCGGCGCAGGGTGGTGTGCAATGAAGCGAACTCTTTTTGCGCTTATCATTGTGCTAGCGGCAGCATTGGGCCTTGGTACCCTGCTGCTCAGCGATGGCGGTTATGTGCTGGTGTACTTTGCCGGCTGGGAATTAGAAACCTCTCTAGTGTTTGCGCTGTTAGTATTGCTCGCAGCGGCAGCGGCGTTGAGTTTTGTATTGCTGGTGTTCCGCCCCTTTGCGCAGCTGTTGGCACCAAGTTTTTGGGAACAACGCCGCCAAGATAAAGCGCATACAAGTTTATTGCGCTCTGGCACCAGTGCTCTTGTTAAAGGTCAGTGGGATAAAGCCAGCCAGCGCTTCAATAAAGCAGCGCAGCACAGCCAGTGGCCCACTCCCGCCATGTTAGGGGCTGCGGTGGCCGAGCGTAAACGAGGCAATATGGCTGCACACTATGCGTGGCTGGAAAAGGCAAATGCACAAACCCATGGCGAAACCTTAACCTTGCTCAGCCATGGATTCTTTGCATTGCTAGATGGTACGCCGTTAAAGGCCAAAGCACTGCTTGAACCTGAGCATAAAAAGAACAGCAAAAATCCTTGGTTTTTAGCCTTATTGGCGGAAGCTTATTATCAAGACCAAGACTGGCTTGCTTATACGGATTTGGTGCCGCAGTTGTTGGCTTTAAAGACAGGCTGGCAAGTGGAAACACGTGCACAAATTGCGTGGGGTGAGCGTTTGCGAGCCGCCACTAGAGCGCAACATCAAGATAAAGAAGATGTGCTGCGCCAGGTGCGAGCAGAGTGGCAGCATATGCCCAAATCGTTGCAAGCGGATTCGCAGCTGCTGATTCAATATAGTGGTTATTTGGTTCAACTTGGTGCGGGGCGAGATGCTTTTAATGTGATTCGCCAAGCCATGCAACAGCAATGGCGCGAGGCCTTATTGCCTGCCTTAGTGGCTATTGATGCTGAGCAAGTGCCAGTAACAGAACGTTTACAGCTGCTTGAAGAATGGCTCAAAGATAGGCCTGGCAATAGCGATTTGCTGCTAAGCTTGGCCCGTGTGGCCATGGTAGAGCCGGATTACTTAGGTAGTGCGGAAGAGTGGCTGCGGCAGTGCGAGCCAGAGCCGCGTGTGTGGCGAGCGTTGGCAGAATGCTACCAACGCCAAGGGCTGTATGAGCAAGCAAATCAAGCCCTATGGAAGTGGCACGATAGCCAGCAGGCAGCGGCTAAATCTGCTCTCGCGGTGCGTAGTCAAACACATCCGAGTGAAGTTGCTCAGGGCTGAACCCCGCTGCAACGAGCGCATCGAATACAGCCCATCCCATTGGTGGAGAGCCGGCAATCAAACACACAGGCGGTGTATTGGGCAATTGTTTAGCCAGTACCGCCTCGTGCACTAAACCGCTTTGAAAATCATCATGCTGTTGTTCTGATAGCACAGGGGTGTATTCAATGAGGCCCTGCTGCTCCCATTGTTCGGCCAACTCATGTAAATACAAACCGTCACTTTCGCTTGCTCCCCAAAACAAATGCATAGGGCGCGAGGGCGTTTTAGCCAGTACACCTTCTATCACAGCTTTGGCTTGGGCGAAGCCCGTGGAACCGCAAATTAGCCACAGAGGCCCTGTGTCATCCATGGCTCCTAAGTGCCGGTTGCCGAAGGGCAGCTTAATCCGTACCACGGTTTCGTGTTGCAAGTAATGCACAATTTTTGTGGCACTATCGCTAGTGCTGTCATGGCGAATGTGCAGCTCTATGATGCGTCCTTGGGGCGCATTGGCAATGGAGAAAGCGTATTCGTCGCCTTCAATGAGAAGAAGCAAGTATTGCCCAGGGTGCCATTGCACCGAACGGCCCGCAGGGAGCTGTAATAACGCACGGCTGATATTGGGCGCTAGGGGCTCGAAAGACAGAATTTGGCAGGCTTTGGTAACAACGGGGTGTTGCCCAGGGGCTGTGGTGTTTGGCACGTTAACAATACAATCCTCTAATGCAAGAGCCACACAGGTGAGTATAGCGTTGGCTGCTTCTGTGTGAGCATAAGTGATTTGGCCATGGCGACTATGTTTAATGCTGCCTGATACTAACTCGCCCATACAGCGCTCGCAATTGCCATTACGGCAGGCATTAGGGAAACCAAATCCTGCTTTCTGGCCTGCTGCGAGCACAGTATCGGTGCTCGGGCAGTAAAAGTCACCGCAGCCCTGCACCGTGATGCGGTATGACTTCACCCCTTAGGCAGCACTGCAAATTAACAACGCAGCGATGCTACCCATGCCCACAAACCATACCAAGGAGCGCAGTAACGCTTGGTCGAGCACGTAGCAAAGGCCGTAGGCTAAGCGCGACACCACAAACACAACGGCTAACGTATCAATGCTGCTTTGGCTCATGGTAGCCACTTGCTGAGCAATAATGACTGCGGCTAAAAAGCCAGGCGTAACTTCAAAACTGTTTTGTTGCGCCCAGTTGGCCCTTTGGCTGGCACCGGTAAGTGAGCCTAAAAATTCCCGTGGGTTGTGGTTGTCTTTTAGGTTAAAACCACCGCCAATTTTGGCAATCCCTGTAAAAACATAGGGCAAAAAGATAGCGATTAATACACACCAATAGGCTGTTGTCATGGTAGAGCTCCTGTTGTTATTACTTTGTGAGCGCCCCTAGCGCAGCGCTAGGGGCTTGGGTCTAGCATGCCACAAATATGAGTGGCTTAGCGATACAGTTGTTCCACATCCCGCGCCGCTCCTCTGTCGGCGCTGGTGGTGAGTGCCGCATAAGCTTTTAACGCTGCGGAAACACGGCGTTGGCGCATCTCCGTGGGCTGCCAAGCGAGGCGGCCACGTTTTTCCATTTTTTCGCGGCGCGCTTGCATTTCTTCATCGCTAATCGCCAGCTCAATGCTGCGGTTAGGGATATCAATATTGATGGTATCGCCTTCTTCCACGAGGGCGATATTGCCGCCCTCTGCGGCCTCAGGAGAGGCATGACCAATGGATAATCCGCTGGTACCACCTGAAAAACGACCATCGGTGAGCAAGGCACACTTGGCACCTAAACCTTTGGATTTTAAATAGCTTGTGGGGTACAGCATTTCTTGCATGCCGGGGCCACCCTTGGGGCCTTCGTAGCGAATTACCACTACATCGCCGGCTACTACACTGTCGCTTAAAATTGCGCGCACGGCAGAGTCTTGGCTTTCAAACACACGGGCGCGGCCGCTAAACACTAGAATAGAATCATCTACCCCTGCAGTTTTCACAATACAGCCGCGTTCAGCAATATTGCCGTAGAGCACGGCTAGGCCACCGTCTTTGCTGTAGGCGTGCTCTACGCTACGGATACAGCCGTTTTCTCGGTCCGTATCCAGCGATGGCCAGCGGGTAGCTTGGCTAAAGGCGGTTTGCGTGGGGATGCCTGCGGGGCCGGCGCTATACATGGTGCGTACCGCTTCGCTCACATCCTTGGTTAAGTCGTGGGCATCGATGGCATCGCCAATGGTATTGGCATACACAGTGGGGTTATCGCGATGGATAAGGCCGGCTTTATCGAGCTCTGCTAATACGTTCAGCACGCCGCCCGCACGGTGGAAATCTTCCATGTGGTATTCCTGGGTGGCCGGTGCGAGCTTCGATAAGCAGGGCACCACGCGGGACAGGCGGTCCATGTCGTCCATGGTGAAATCCACGTCGCCCTCAATGGCCGCGGCCAATAAGTGCAACACCGTATTGGTGGAGCCGCCCATGGCAATATCTAGTGCCATGGCGTTTTCAAAGGCATTAAAGTTAGCAATATTGCGTGGTAGCACAGATTCATCGCCTTGTTCGTAATGGCGTTTAGTGATGTCAACAATGGTGCGGCCCGCTTGCTTAAATAGGGCTTCGCGGTCGGCGTGGGTGGCAAGCAAAGAGCCATTGCCCGGCAAGGCCAAGCCTAGTGCTTCAGTGAGGCAGTTCATGGAGTTGGCGGTGAACATGCCTGAGCAAGAACCACAGGTGGGGCAGGCGCTGCGTTCGTATTCGGCCACTTGCTCGTCGGTGGCGTTGTCGTCGGCGGCAATCACCATGGCGTCGACTAAATCGAGCTTGTTTTCAGACAGCGCCGTTTTACCTGCTTCCATAGGGCCGCCAGACACAAACACCACTGGGATATTCAAGCGCAAGGCCGCCAACAACATGCCTGGAGTAATTTTGTCGCAGTTAGAAATACACACAATGGCGTCGGCACAGTGAGCGTTGACCATGTACTCCATACTGTCGGCGATAATTTCGCGGCTGGGCAGGGAATACAACATGCCGTCGTGGCCCATGGCGATGCCGTCGTCCACAGCAATGGTATTAAATTCTTTTGCCACGCCGCCCGCTTGCTCAATTTCACGCGCCACCAGTTGGCCTAAATCTTTTAAGTGCACGTGGCCGGGCACAAATTGGGTGAAGGAGTTAGCGATGGCGATAATCGGTTTGCCGAAATCGTCATCTTTCATGCCCGTGGCGCGCCAAAGGGCACGGGCACCCGCCATGTTACGGCCATGTGTGGAAGTTTTAGAACGATAATTAGACATGAAAAACCTCAAAGAATTTTGCGAAATACTTTTGAATTACGTTGGAAATTATAAAGTGCTTGGCGATCGCCAGGCAGTGCTGTTACGGGAACAGGTTCAAATCCCTGCTGCATAAACCAGTGCGCAGTTTGAGTGGTAAGGGTATATAAGGCTTGCATGCCTAGGGCACGCGCTTTCTTTTCCACATAGGCCAAGAGAGTGTGGCCGCGCTTACCGTTGCGGTAGCTAGGATGCACCGCAACGCAGGCCACTTCGCCCGCTTGGTTGTTTGATAAGGGATAAAGGGCAGCGCAGCCGAGTACCATGCCATCGCGCTCAAGAATCGTAAATTGCGCGATTTCTTGCTCTAAGCGCTCACGGGAACGGCGCACCAAAACACCCGCTTCTTCTAGCGGACGAATCAGCGCTAAAATACCGCCCACATCGTCGATGGTGGCTTGGCGCAAGGTTTCATAGTTCTCTTGGCTGACTAAGGTGCCACAACCATCATGGGTGAAGAGCTCTTGTAATAAACCGCCCGGGATGTGGTAATCCACGAGATGGGCCCTACCCACGCCTTGTTCTGTGGCACGGCTTGCTGCCATTAACTGCTCGCGCGCGGCGGCATCCGCTAGCGGCCAAGCGCTAGCTTCGGAGCTAGTTAGCTCGCGCACTAGCCCTTGTTGTTCGTTCAAAATAGGAGCAGCGGTAAGGTAAATGATTTTATCAGCCTTGAGTGCCGTGGCGGCAGCAGCTGCCACTTCTTCAGCATTAATATTAAATAGCTCGCCGGTAATAGAGGCGGCCACAGAAGAAAGCAGCACAATATGATTTAGGCTTAACAAAGGCTCGATGGCTTCTACTGCCACACGGCGCACCGTGCCCGTGTACTGGTAATCCTTGCCGTCATGCACACCAATGGGGCGCGCCATAACAAAGTTGCCTGAGGTGGCTTGAATGCGTGCATTGTGCATGGGGGAGTTGGCTAGGCCCGCAGAGAAAGCCCCTTCGATGTGCAAACGCATTTGGCCCACAGTGCGGGCGACTATTTCCATGGTGGCGGCATCGGTGATGCGAGTGGCGCCATTAAATTCGCTTTCAATGCCCACTTGGGCGAGTTGCGCACTGATTTGTTGGCGCGCACCGTGCACCAATACTAAACGAATTCCCAAACTGTTCAGCAGCGCCAAATCATGCACTGTGTGGGTGAAATTAGGATTAGCAATGGCTTCGCCAGGAATCATAACCACAAAGGTTTTGCCCCGGTGCGCATTGATATACGGGGAAGAGTTACGGAACCAAGTGACGTAATCTTGTTCGAGTGCCATTGTGATTGCTCGTGGCTGTATTGCTTGTGTTTGGCTCTTTAAAACAGAGCCATAAATATAAAGAAGAAGATGATAGAGAGTATGGCACCCGCGGGCAAAGTAATAAACCAAGAGGCGAAAATACCACGCACTACGCGTAGGTTAAGAGCGCCAATACCACGGGCAAAGCCCACGCCCAATATGGCGCCCACTAAGGTGTGAGTGGTGGACACAGGCAAACCCGTGCCTGTGGCAAGCACCACGGTGGAGGCAGCGCCGAGCTCAGCAGCAAAGCCACGGCTAGGCGTGAGCTCGGTGATTTTTTTACCGATGGTTTGCATAACTCGACGACCAAACATAGCCAACCCTGCCACGATGCCCACCGCACCTAGTAATAAAATCCAGCTCGGAATAACGGTGCTGGCACTGACTTGGCCTTCACTTTTAATCACGCTATAAATCGCAGCCAAGGGCCCCACCGCATTGGCCACATCGTTGGAACCGTGAGCAAAGGCCATGGCACATGCCGTAAATACCATCAAAATGGCGAACAAACGCTCAGTGCTGGCGAAGCGAAAGCGGCGGTCCTGTTCGGGGTTGGGCTCCACGCGGGCAAGCAAGATTTTACCAAAGCTCATAATAATTAAGCCCGTTATCACAGCCGCAAGCACACTCTGCGGACCATTCAGAGGAACGCCCACGTGCTTTAATCCTTTCATAAAGGTCACCATGGAAACCATAAAACCGGTGAGAAAGAGATAAACAGGTACGTAGCGTTTGGCTTGGGTGAAGGGGTCGGGGCTGTTGAGAATGAGGCGCTGAACACTGCGGAAGAGGATGTAAGAGATGGTGCCGGCGAGAACAGGGGAGATAACCCAGCTGGCAACAATGCTGCCAATTTGGCTCCACTGCACCGAATCAATACTGATCCCCACTGCGGCAAAGCCAATAATAGCGCCAATCACCGTATGGGTGGTGGACACGGGCCAGCCATTGGCTGAGGCCACCGTGAGCCACACGCCGGTGGCGAGTAGCGTCGACAGCATGCCATACACTAAGAGGTGGGGCGTATCTTCCACCACACTGCTTTGCACAATGCCCGAGCGAATGGTTTCGGTAACCTCGCCCCCTGCAAGGTAAGCCCCGCAGAATTCAAAAATCATAGCCACTATAATGGCTTGCTTTACTGTAAGTACGCCTGAACCCACCGAGGTGCCCATGGCGTTAGCCACATCGTTGGCCCCCATACCCCAAGCCATAAAAAAGCCGAAGGCGCAGGCCAGAATTAAAATATGCGGGCCGTAAGCAATAATAAATTCCATTGAAGCGCTCCAGTGGTTAACGGGCTACCAGACGGTGTAAGTAGCCGCCTACCTTGTGGGCTCGGTCAGAGAGCTCGCCCACCCAATCGATGATTTTGTATAAAAACATCACTTCAACAGGGGGGTACTCAGTTTCCACTTCAAACAATTTGGCGCGGATTTGAATTTGTAGTTCATCGGTTTCGCGCTCAATATCGTCGAGCACTTCCACCATATTTTCGATTAATTTTATTTCTCGGCTACCAAAGCCCGTTTCGAGTAAGGCATCTAGCTCGTTGAGCGCAGTGCGCGCTTGGGCTGAGGTATTAATGGTGCTGCGCACATAAGCTAGCATGGGTTCGGCCAGCGGAGCTGGAATCGCCATTTGGCGGCCAATCATAATGCCAGTAATATCTTTGGCTTTGTTAGCAACTCGGTCTTGAATACTCATGAGCTCGAGTAAGTCCGTACGCGGCATAAGCAGAAACAGATGCTTAGGCAGATTGAGACGAAATTCGCGCTTCATGTCATCGGCTTCATTCTCAAGCTCCACAATACGTTCGCGCACCTGTTCAGCTTGGGTCCAGTCGCCGCTGATAACAGCATTGAAAAAAACCTCTAGCTCGGCGACACAGGCGTGAACGGTTTCGTAGTGGTGCAACAATGGGCGAATAGGAGAGCGCCCAAATAAGCGTGCTATAGAGTTTCCAATTGACATGGCTGCATAAGCTCCAATGAAAGAGTGCCAAGGGATATGTGGCGCGAGTATAAAGTGCTCAGCACTTTATTGCACCCGTGGAATGTTTTTCGCTGCCCTATGGCAGTTTATACTCACAACACATACTGTAGCACAGTGCTACTTACACACTAATTAGCGTAGAGCGAATAATGTCTTTTGCCGTTCCCACACCCTTGCAGCCCGTGCTTGAACAAGCTTGGCAGCCACTATACGACGCAGGCTTAACGCCGCAAACGTCGCTGCTTGCTGCATGGCAAAAGGTGTTGCTGGGCTCGGAATATCTACGTGAACAGTGTTTGCGTATGCCGGGTTTGTTTACCTGGCTTGAAGAGCAGGCAGCCATCGATGTGCTAGCGCCAAGCGTGCTAGAGCTCAAGTTGCAGCAGCAGTTGGCTGCCGCAGACGAAATAGACACTATGCAGCCAGTGGTGCGCAATTTCCGTCACCGTTATTTGTGTCGCGTGATTTGGCGAGATTTGGCTGGTTTTTCGACACTTGAAAACACGCTAAGCGAACTTTCCTTGTTGGCAGACACCCTATTGCGTGTCTGCCAACAACATCTATTTGATATGTTTTGTGCACGCCACGGCACGCCCAAGGGTCGTCAAAACAAGCCACAACCTTTGGCTGTGTTTGCCATGGGAAAACTTGGCGCCCAAGAGTTAAACCTTTCCTCAGATATTGATTTGATTTTTGCCTATGGGCAGGAAGGCGAGCTGGCTCATATGAGCTATCAACAGTTTTATACCCGCTTGGGCCAGGCGTTGATTCGCGTGCTTGACCAACCCACAGTGGATGGCTTTGCTTATCGCGTGGATATGCGGCTGCGCCCTTGGGGTAATGCAGGAGCGTTGGTAAGTAGTTTTGATAGCTTGGCGCGCTATTACCAAGAGCAAGGCCGAGAGTGGGAGCGCTATGCTCTGATTAAAATGCGCCCCGTGGCGGGGGATATAAAAGGCGGCCAACGTTTTGTGAAACGGCTTAAACCCTTTGTGTTCCGTAGATATTTGGATTACGGCGCATATAAAAGCCTGCGTGAAATGAAATTGTTGATAGAACGGGAAGTGCGTCAGCAAGGGTTATTTGATGATATTAAGCTTGGAGCTGGTGGGATTCGTGAAATCGAATTTATTGTGCAAGTGCACCAACTCGTCCACGGCGGCCAACAGGAAAGCTTGCAACAGCCCCACTTGTTACAAACGTTGCCGAAGTTAGCAAAGCAGCAGCTGCTATCGCAACAAGACATGATGGCGTTGCGCCAGGCGTATGTGTTTTTACGCCGAATGGAGCATTGCCTACAGGCATTTCGTGATGAGCAAACTCAGCAGCTGCCCCAAGAAGATATGGCCAAACTGAGGCTGGCATATGTCATGGGCTATTCCACCGTGGCATCCTGTGAAATGGCGTTGGCGAATCATCGTGCTCGGGTTCGTTATCAATTCCAGGCACTCATTGCTTTGCCAGAAGATGAGCGCGAGGTAGAAGCCTCGGTGGACCAGCAATCCGTGGCGCTGTGGCGCGGGCAGCTACCTAAACAACGCGCGGTTCAATTGCTGCAGGATTTAGGCCTGCGCCAAAGTGAGCATGTTATTTTAGCGCTAGCTGAGTTTCGACAGTTTTTGCCTAGGCATTGGCAGCATCATGGCGAAAGCTTAGACCGAGTGTTGCCACGGCTGTTTGAGGCTCTAGGCTATCATCAAGGCGGCGCAGAGGTATTAGAGCGTTTGCTATTGCTGTTAAGTGGCTTGGTGGAAAGGGAGCCACACCATTTAGAACTGTTGGCAGAAAACCCCAAGGTGATTCATCAAATGGTGAAGCTGTGCTCGCTTAGCAGCGCCATTGCCACACATATTAGCCAATACCCTGCTTTGCTAGAGGAGCTGCTTCACGCGTCTTTGTTGTACCGTGTTCCCACGTTGGAAGGGTTGCAAGATGAGTTGCGCCAGCAACTCTTGCGCGTACCCGCCGAGGATGTAAAACGACAACTGCATGTGATTCGTCACTTTAAGCAGGTTCATCAATTGAGGGTAATGGTGCAAGAATCCACGGAGCAGCTGCCCCTCATAAAAGTAAGCCATTACCTCAGCTGGATAGCCCAAACTGTGGTGCAGCAAGTGTTACAGTTAGCCTGGCAGCATCAAGTCACATTGCATGGCGCTCCGCGTGACGCCGAAGGCGAAGCCACTGGCATGCAGTGCCTTGTAGTGGCCTATGGCAAGTTAGGTAGCGCAGAAATGAGTTACGGTTCAGATTTGGATGTGGTGTTTCTGTATGAAGCTGAACCAGAAGCCAGCACAGAAGGTGAGTCGAGCCTACCTAACCCTCAGTTTTATAACCGTGTGGGGCAACAATTCTTGCATTATTTAGCCGGCGGCGCAGGCGTTGGAGCCTTGTATGATGCGGATACTCGCTTGCGACCCACGGGGGCTGTTAGCTCGATAGCACATAGCTTAAGCGCATTTGAACACTATCAACAGCAGCAGGCTTGGGTGTGGGAACACCAAGCGCTAGTGCGCGCTCGCTGTGTTGCGGGCGATGAAGAGTTAAAGCAGCGCTTTGATAGGATTCGTGATAGCATATTGCGCTTACCGCGCCATCAAAACGACTTAGCACAAGCAGTGGTAGCCATGCGCGAAAAATTGCTGCAGCAGCGTCCTTCCCGTGATGCCTTTCAAGCGCCTGAAGAGCTAAAATTGATACGTGGAGGTATCGTCGATATTGAATTTATGGTGCAATATGGTGTCCTTCGGTGGGCGAATAACCACGTTGGGCTCATAGGTTTTACAGACAACCTAAAGTTGCTAGATATCTTGGCAGCGAATACCTTGGTGCCCGCCTACGAGGCAGGCCTATTGCGAGAGGCTTATCTAGCTTATCGCTCTGCCGTACACCGCGGTGCATTAGGTAAAACAATTAGCGCGCTTGAGGCCACCTACATAACGCAGTTGTGCCAAGAGGTGAGTGCCGTATGGCAGCGCTGGTTTAAACACAACCCTGCAGCGTGAAAACGCCGACAGTCAACAAAAATTTTCCAGGAGAGTATGCGCCATGTCTATGGCTGATCGTGATGGTTTTATTTGGTTAGACGGTAAAATGGTGCCTTGGCGCGAAGCCAATGTGCACGTATTAACCCATACACTTCATTATGGTATGGGTGTGTTTGAAGGTGTGCGCGCTTACGAAACCGATAAAGGCCCAGCTATATTCCGCTTGCAAGAGCACACAGACCGTTTGTTTAACTCTGCACACATCATGCAAATGGCGCTGCCTTTTAGCAAAGACGAAATTAACCAAGCGCAAATTGCCTCTATCAAAGAAAATAACTTACCCCATGCTTACCTGCGCCCCATGGTGTTCTACGGTAGCGAGGCCATGGGTTTGCGTGCCACGGGTTTAACCACGCGTGTGGTAGTGGCGGCTTGGGAGTGGCCTTCTTATATGGCGCCTGAGGCACTCGAACAAGGTATTAAAGTGCGCACAAGCTCCTTCACGCGCCACCACGTGAACATTGCCATGTGCAAAGCAAAGGCAAATGGTAACTATATTAACTCCATGCTTGCCCTTAACGAGGCATTGGCATCTGGCGCGGACGAAGCTTTACTGCTTGACCCCGAGGGTTATGTGGCCGAAGGCAGTGGTGAGAATATCTTTATCGTGCGCGACGGTGTGATTTACACGCCCGAATTGACTTCGTGCCTCGATGGTATTACGCGTCGTTCTTTGATTCAGATTGCCGAAGACCAAGGCTATAAAGTGGTGGAAAAGCGCATTACACGCGATGAAGTTTATGTGTGCGATGAAGCTTTCTTCACTGGTACTGCTGCCGAAGTTACACCCATCCGCGAACTTGATGGACGCAAAATCGGTGCTGGCCGTCGTGGCCCGGTGACAGAAAAACTGCAAGAGGTTTATTTTGCTGCGGTACGTGGGCAGTTACCTGGGTACGAACATTGGTTAACTTACGTTAATTAAAGCTGCCGTAAGCAACAACAAGCCCCGCTAAGTTCGTATGAATTTAGCGGGGCTTTTGTTTTGGAGCTAGGATGCATGCTGCTGCAAAAATCGAGAAAAAGCTTTTTTAAAAGCAAAGGGCTGGTCAAGTAGCGGCACGTGCCCAGAGCGCGGTAGTACCACCAGATTGCCATGCTGAGCTTGCTCAGCAACTGCAGCTTGGCCCGCCACGGAATAGAGTGGCGATTGTGCGCCTGCAATGACGGTAATGGGCGTGCTGCAGTTGGCTAGACCAGGCAAATAATTCTCGCTGAGCGCCGTATAGTTCTCGAGATAAGCGCTGATATCCGCCACTCGGGTGACAGGGAAAATAAAGGGAATTACCCATGGAACAAAATGCATAACTGGGAAAGCGCGGCGCATTGCGGGCTTACCTAGTAAGCGTGAGAAAATATCCCCCAACTCTGTCAGCAGCTGTTCACGTATTCGGTGGGGGAGCGCCATCATGGTGTTGTTCTGATAAGGCTCAAGCAAGACTTGCAAGCGCTTGAAGCGTGCAAAAAACCACTGCTGCTGAATGCCGAACAGGCCGTGCTGCCAATCTGGTCGGTTAATAACGCACGGGCTCTGTTCAATATGTAAGTAAGCGCGCACCTGCTCGAACCCGCCACGGTTTTGCCAGTGCAATGCGGTGCTAGCCCCCTGGGAATACCCCACTAACATAAAATCCTTCAACTCAAAGTGCGCCACAATATCTTCCACGTCTTCCATATGATTTTGAAACACATTGGGTTGATTAAAAGATGCACTGCTAGAGCGCCCGACGCCGCGAAACTCAGGCATATAAAAGCAAAACTGCTTACGCAACGGCCATACAAACGGCAGCCAGTGGTGGCTTTTCATGCCAAGACCCGGCAGTAATAGCACTGGCTGGCCGCTGCCAACTTTTCTGACATAAAGAGATTGTTTGTCGCGTAGCGTGATAGTGGGCATGGGGTTCCTTTAGACAGTGAGTTAATGGGCGGAAAACGTTAGGTTCTGCTGTGTGGCAAGTGGTGGCGCAGTTATTTATTTTTAACAAAAGGTTGGATTTTACGTATTTTAACGGTTTAATAGCTCAACAAAAATAAATCCACTAGCACAGAGGAAGTGATATGTTTTTTATATCCCGCCGTTTTGTTTTTACGTCCGTATTAATATCATTTGTTAGCGTAGCGCAAGCCAACCAAGCACTCAATGCACCCGGAAAAACCAATACCATTGGCCCAATTTCTGCTGATAGCACAGTGCATGGTAGCAGCTATAACCCGGCTGCCAACTCGTTGCTTGTGGGCGAAGGTAAGCGGGTGCGTTATGGCCACCTGAGTAATATTAGCTTTTATGGCGAGGTGGGCAAGTCAGAGAATATGGATGTTAAGATTGATCAACTGGTTGAGAAGATTAAGGGTGTTGGGGATGGCGATAAAGGACAAAAATATAAAGAAATAGCAGATGAAGCCAACAATATCTTGCTACCAGAACTGGAAAAAGGCGCAAGCCTTCGCGCGGGCGCTGCAGTGAACTTACCCGCCACGCCGTTTTTGATAAAAAGCAACACATTACGTGGAACAGTCAGCGTAAACGCTGCGGCGAATCTTCAGTTTTCAGCGGATTTAGTGACCTCACCTTTTGCGGTGAGCACAACTTTCAAAAACGCTGGCAATAAGTTTGCTAGCGTAGCCATTGATCCCAGTAAAGTCTCTGGTGAGGATCTCAACGCTATAGATGACGCTATTAACAATTGGGATAACTCAAGCAAAACGGATGACGATTTTGATGACTTGCTAGATGTTATAGAGGGCACGCTAAAAGACAGCAAACAAAGCACTGAAGCCGTTGATGTTGTACGCGAAGAAAAAAACAAGTTAGGAAGTACTAACGATATCCAAGCCGAATCCACCATCACCACTGATTCCGCCGCCGAAGTGCGAGCCGCACTCGTTTCTCACTTTGCCTTAGGTTACGGCACCAGCTTAACGGATTGGTTTGCTATAGATGATAAATACGGTCAGCTAGAGGGCGGGGTAACGTTTAATTACTACAATGCACGCATTGGTCGCCAGTTGGTTTCTATCCAGGAACAGATCGATGAAGGTGACGACGATTTCGGCGATCGCATTACCGATGATTTGTTAGATAACACCAGAACCAGCAGCAATATTGGTGTGGATGTGGGGGTGCTTTGGCATCGCGACAACTACCAACTCGGCGCCACTATTTATAACCTCAACGAACCTAAGTTTAAGTTGCCCGAAGGAAAAGACTACTTGCTAACGCCCAATGATGAAGCCGTTTATAACGCCTTGGTGAATCAAGGTAAGTTGTCCGCCAGCAGTAGTACTAAACTTAGCCGCCACGCAGTGGTGGATGGCTCTTATTTCTTATTGAATAAACGTTTGGCACTCAGCGGATATTACACCCTTGGCAAAGCAAGCAACTTCGTAGGCAATGAATATCAGCATACTGGCGCATCTGCAGAGTTTCGTTTTCGTAACTGGTTTGTGCCTTCTGTGCGAGCCGGTATTAATAAAAACCTCGTGGGAACCAAGCTAACCACTTTGCATGCGGGTTTGGGTTTATTTGGTGTCTTTAACCTAGATGCAGCCGTGAGCACAGATTCATCCAAGATCGACGACACCAGTGTGCCGCGTTATGTGGCCGTAAGCTTAGGTTTTGAACAACGCTTTTAACCCTCGATGGTTGCGTCTGGACCTAAGCATCAAACTCGAAGCGGCTCCTCAAGGAGCCGTTTTCTTAGGCGCCCTTATTTGTAGAGCCTAGCAGCAACCCCCACTCTTCTTGTGTATATTGTGGCTCCACGATGTTTTGATAGATAGTTAAGGAGCACAACATGGCAAGTGAACGTTTTCAACAAGGCATGGAAAAGTTGAAAGAGCTTACTGTTCCCACTGCAGATAGCCCCACAGGGCATATGGAAGTGGGTGATAGCTTTAAAGATATAGCGCCAGACTTGACTCGCATGGTGGTGGAATTTGCTTTTGGTGATGTGTATTCCCGCGAAGGACTAGATAACAAACAAAAAGTGCTCACCACTATTTCAGCCTTGGTGGCACAGGGCACGCCGCAAATTGGTATGCATGTTATTACTGGCTTAAATGTGGGGTTAACCCCCGACGAAATTGCTGGGTGTATTATGCACTTGATTCCCTATGTGGGTTTCCCGCGCGCGCTAAATGCATTAAAAGTGGCACAAGAAGTGTTTGCTGAGCAGGGCGTGGCCATTAGTGGTAGTCCGAACTAGCCTGCAAAAGGCCAAGGATGGCCCTGCATTGACTAAGTGAACCGCTTTGGGCTGACAAAAACTATCACGCCTGTCCTATAGGATATTGAAGAGCGGCTAAGGTTTATACTATTCTACTCGCGATTGTGACATTGGTTGATGTTAATCACATGGTGAGTCGCAATCTCTATGGATTGACGTGCGACAACTTTTATTGTGATTGTTTTCCTTGTTGCCCTTATTGATAAGTGAGTAGGTGCTGATAATGGCTAACGTTGCCGAGAAAAAAATTACCCCAAACGGTAATCAAATCCCTGTGCGTCATCTCGAGTTCAATTTTGATGGCAAAAATTTTGATCCCAACTTCTACCGTAATAGTGAAGTTGCCTCCGCATATTTTCACGCGCTATCTATCTTTTTGACCTTTGGTGAAGACTTAGTAATTGATACTGCGCGCTATCATCGCAATTTTTTAACAGACCCAGAGCTCAAGCGCCGCGTCACCGCGTTAATTGGTCAGGAAGCTGTCCACTCTCGTTTGCACGATGAGTTTAACGATACGCTAGTGCAATACCGCTACCCGCTGAACCTATATCGGTTTTTAGCCGATAAAGTATTTGAATATGGTTTTAAGCGCATGCCAAACCTCATGCAACTTTCCATGATGGCGGGCATTGAGCACTTCACCGCTGTGTTAGCGGAATTTATGATGAAAAACGAAGATATCTTCTATGCCAGCGGCGATGAAAAGCAGCGCGCCATGTGGATGTGGCACATGCTAGAAGAATCGGAGCATAAAGATATTACTTACGACGTATTCCAAGAGCTTTCTGGCAGCTATCCCGTGCGCATGGCAGGGTTTGTCATGGCCTTTGTTACTATTTTAATTCTGGTGGCCCTTGGAGGTGCTTTTATTCCTCCTATTCGTAAGCCTAGCCGTTTGCTAAGCCTTAAATATTGGAAGGATGTAGCCCGTGGCGTCAGCTTGATTTATGGCACTAAAGGTGGTGTTTTTGGTAGCACCTTGGGTCATATCTTTGATTATGTGCGTCCTGATTTTCACCCAAACGATCACGACACCACCGAGCTGTTGGAATACTACAAAAAAGTATTGCTAGATCCTGAAGAGGGCATCCTCACCCCTTATTTAACCCGCGAGTTTTACCCAGGCGTTAAACAGGCGTAATCCTCATGCGCGCTGCTTGGCGAGCCATACGACCAAGCAGCGTTGTGTTTTTTCTACAGAGACCTAGCCATGATTCCTTTTTTTAAATCAAACCAACCTAGCCGTAATGCTCGTGCCGTGGTAACCGGAGCTGGCAGCGGTATTGGCCGCAGCTTTGCCCTAGAGCTTGCCCGTCGCGGTGGCGCTGTAGTGTGTGCTGACATTAACGAAGAGGCAGTACAAGAAACCGTAACCCTCATCGAAGAGCAAGGCGGTACCGCCTTTGCGGTGAAATGTGATGTGAGTAAAGCCGCGCAGGTACGAAGCCTAGCGTCGCAATCAGCAAAATTATTCGGCGCGCCTGTTACCTTGCTAATCAATAACGCGGGCGTGGGTGTGGGCGGCAAGATCGAAGACATGACCTTAGAGGATTGGAAGTGGGGCGTTGATATCAACTTGTGGGGCGTTATCCACGGTTGTCATTATTTTGTGCCCGGCTTCAAGAAGGCTAAATCGGGCGCCATTATTAACGTGGCTTCCGCAGCGTCTTACACCGCCGCGCCTGAGATGAGTATTTATAACGTGACCAAAGCGGGTGTGCGTGCGCTTTCAGAAACGTTATTTGCAGAGCTTAAAAAAGATAATATTAAAGTGAATGTGCTGTGCCCCACCTTGGTGCCCACGAATATTATTAAAGATGGCCGTATTCCAGGACGCTACGCCAAGCTAGCTGACCATGCGTTGATGAACTATGCGCTGACCACCAGTGATAAAGTGGCCAAGCTCACCTTAGACCGTTTAGATAAAGGCAAGCTCTACACCACACCACAGGTGGACGCCAAGCTGTTTTGGCTGATAAAGCGTGCTTCCCCGGCCTTGTATACGCGCTTCTTAGGCTTTTCTTATCGCTTTGTGAAGACGGATTAATCATGGGCTATTCGCTAAAAAACAAGGTGGTGCTGATTACAGGTGCAGCGGGGGGTATTGGTGCCGCCACAGCACAAGCGCTGTATCAGCGCGGCGCTTTGTTAGTGCTAACGGATATGTCGCAAGCGGCGGTGGATGCACAAGCGCAGGGGTTTGATAGTGAGCGGGTGCTGCCGCTAGCGCTAGATGTCACCGACGCTGCCGCCACCGCCAACGCAGTGGAACAAACAATAGCGAAGTTTGGCCGCTTGGATTGTGTGATGGCCAATGCGGGTATTGCATGGCGTGATGAGCCTGCCACTGTTGCCGGCTGCAATATGGAAGAGTTTGAGCACATTATGGCGGTGGATACCTTGGGCGTGTGGCGCACAGTAAAGGCTTGCTTGCCGGAAGTTATCCGCAACCAAGGCCAGGTGCTGGTGGTGTCCTCTATTTATGCCATGATTAACGGCGTGGCCAATGCGCCTTATGCAGCTTCTAAAGCAGCGGTGGAATCTTTGGCGCGCACCTTGCGCGTGGAACTGGCTTACACCGGAGCGAGTGCGAGTGTGATTTATCCCGGTTGGACAGCCACGCCGATTATTGATGTGGCCTTTGGCGGTAGCCAGCTGGCCACCCAAATGAACGAAACCGCTTTGCCGGCTTTCTTGCGCAAACCCATCACGCCCGACACCTTGGCGAAGGCCATTGTTAACGGCATGGAAAAACGTCAAGCGCATATTGTGGCACCCAAGCGTTGGTTGCCTTTGTTTTGGTTGCGAGGCGTGGCAAACCCTGCCACAGATTGGTTATTAACACGCCATGGCAAGTTGCAAGCCTTAATCGCAGAGCTCGATAAGCTTACCGCTGCTAATGTAAGACGATTAGATACAGCGCGCCGCCAACGTGCCGCGCGCAAAAACACGGAGAAATAATCATGAGCCAGTTTCATGAAATAGTTATTGTTGGGGCGGGCTTTTCAGGTATTGGTACCGCCATTGCATTAAAAAAAGCCGGTTTCCACGATATTTTGATGGTGGATGATGCCTCGGGCCCCGGTGGCGTATGGCACTGGAATAACTACCCCGGTGTGGCGGTGGATATTCCTTCTTTTAGCTATCAGTTTTCTTTTGAGCAAGCCTCGGATTGGTCGCGTACCTATGCGCCTGGCCGCGAACTTAAGTCCTACGCTGAGTATTGCGTAGAAAAGTATGATCTTGCCAAGCACATTCAATACAACACCCGTGTGCAAGAAGCCAAATTCGATGAAGCTAATGATCAGTGGCAAATCAACACCAGCCAAGGCTCATTAAAAGCGCGCTATATGATTCATGCGGGCGGCCCGCTAAGCCAACCGCGCATGCCTGATATTAAAGGCATCGATAGTTTTAAAGGCGACGTGATGCACACCAGCCGCTGGGATCACAGTATTGATCTTACCGGCAAGCGCGTGGGCATTATTGGTACGGGTGCCACCGCGGTGCAGGTAATTCCTGAAATTGCCCCCATAGTGGAAAAGCTCACTGTGTTTCAGCGCACCCCCATTTGGTGCTTACCCAAGCCTGACTTGCCCCTACCCAAAGTTGCGCGTTTAGGTTTAAGGGCTATTCCTGGGGTGAAATCCATTTCGCGCCTAGCGAGCCAAGCGTTTGTAGAGTTTACGTTTCCGGGCCTGGCTCATTACTACAGCTTAATCCCTGGGGCCGACTCAGTGGAAAAGCTGGCGCTAGCGTGGCTTAACAGCCAAGTGAAAGACCCAGTGACCCGCGAAAAGCTAACACCTAATTATGCCTTAGGTTGCAAACGCCCAAGCTTCCACAATGGATTTTTGAAAACCTTTAACCGTGATAACGTATGGTTAGAAACCAATTCCATTGAAGAAATTACTGCCAATAGCATTCGTAATGCTGATGGTAGTGAGCACGAGCTTGATGTATTAATCTTGGCCACCGGCTTTAAGGTCACCGATGTGGACGCCATGCCAAGTTACCCTGTGTATAACGCCGAGGGCGTGCACCTTGGTAAGTTGTGGGATGAAGGTCGTCATCATAGCTATAAAGGTATTTCCACGGCGGGTTTCCCGAATTACTTCACCACCTTTGGCCCTTATGGTTACAACGGTTCCTCCTTTTTTACTTTGATTGAGAGTAGTGCCGCACATATTACGCGTGTAATTACCACGGCGAGCAAGCGCCACGCTAGCCGTGTGGAAGTGAAGAAAGAAGCACAAGAAGCGTATATTGCCGATATTCAATCTCGCGGGCATCGTCAGATTTTCCGCAAAGATAGCTGCCAGAATGCAAACAGTTATTACTTTACTCGCCATGGCGATGTGCCCTTCCGTGCTGCAACAACAATGGAAGTATTGTGGAATAGTACGCGCTTTCCCTTAGCGGATTATCAATTTAGCTCAGCAAGTTAGCATCAACGCCCTCCGAGCGAGGGCGTTTTTGTGTAAGGTTCTTATGGGTTTTGGGCGAGCCAAGTGCTTATGTTGTAGTAAGGTGTGTGGAGAAAAAGCCAAAGAGGCAATATGAAACCAACACTTGTTGGCAGCCCACCTGGCTCGCTACCCGTTGGTCGCAGCCTTTGTTTCGTGGCATGGATAAGGCCTTGACGTGGGGGCTGAAACGCAGGGGATAAAGCGGAACTTTATATCTTCTTGTTAAAACTAGCCGCAATACGCTCAGCTGCAATATGGCTAAACGCCATAATAGTTAAACTTGGATCGAGGGCAGAGCTAGTGGGAAACACCGAACTATCCGCTACGTAAAGGTTATGAAAGCCATGCACTTGGTGGTCTGAATTCACCACTGAATCAGTTGCATTCAGCCCCATGCGGCAACCGCCGCCAGGATGGGGTGATGCGAGCATAAGACCGCCTGCGGATACGGTTAAATCTTCTAAACGCGTTAGGTCATCCATGGAATTCAAGGTGATGCCCTGATGGCCTGCGATAATAAGCTGCTTGGCACCCACCGCAAATTGCAGTTCCGCCTGTTTTTTGATGGAGTCCTTTAGAACCGCTTTGGTGGTGGGACCATAAGGATAGTAGACCTCGCGACTACCATCGCGTTTTATGCGGATTTCACCAAGCTCATCCTCCACGTCATCTATCCAGCTAATAGTGCCGCCGATATTAGGTAACTGCTCCATTACCTGCTGGTGCTCCACCCCGTAGAGCGGCAGGGTAGCAGCAAACATAGCGGGTTGAATTTGATTGGGCATCAATAAATAACCGCCTTCTTGATATTGCCCATTGCGGTATTGGCGCTGCCAAAAGTGATCGATGCCCCATGCGGCGGGAATATTACGCCATAAAATAATCTCTTCATCGTAAATGCCATGCACCATCACGGAGGGGTTCATGGAAAAATGTTTGCCAAGCTGGGGCAGCTGTTTTTTCAAGCCTTGCTGCATTAAAAAATAAGCGCTGCTAAAGCCGCCGGCCGCTAGCACATAGGCATCTGCGTTAATGGTTAGCTTGATGCCATTTGGGCGGTTAGTGGCGGCGTCGATCATAGCCACGGATAAGCATTTGACTTTGTCGCCCTCCATAACTAACTGCTGTGCCTGGGCGTTAGCGTATAGGCGCGCCCCTTGAGCCAGCGCCTGAGGAATGTGGGTGACCATTTGGCTCTGTTTGGCATCATATAAACAGCCTTGCATACAGTGCCCTGATTTCACACAGTTTTTGCGTGCTTGCGGCACCCTATGGCCGCGCCAGCCAAGGGTTTCACTGCCTTTTCGCAGCAATTGGTTCATGCGGTTGAAATAGGGATCTGTGGCTGCGTGAATATGTAAATTGGCTTCTAATTCTTCAAAAGCGGGCAACAAATCCGCCATAGAATGCCCGGTGATATGGTATTCCTGCGCCCATTGCTCGAGCTTTTCCACAGGAGTGCGATAGCTGTCGGCCCAATAATGTACCGAGGCACCACCCACATTGTTGCCGTAGAGCAAGAGGTTGCCGCCATCATGAGAAGAAGCAAAATTGCGTTCAGCTGAAATTTTGCCCGCCATATTGAGCTCTCGCTGGTCCATGCGCTGAGCCGGATAGTAGCCACCTTGGTCGAGCATAATCACATCAAGCCCGTGGTCGGTGAGCTTTTTTGCGACAGTGGCACCACCACACCCTGTGCCAATCACACACACCTGGGTGGTGAGTGTTTGGTCTTGGGTAATATCCCTCGCCTCAAAAATGTTTTTCATTGTGATGGCTCCTGCTGTGGTGTGGTAAGCGCAGCGTAGAGCTGGCGTTGCTCGCTTAATTGCTCTGGTAAGTGTTTGGCAAAGGGGCCGTCATAGCCTATAGCGCTCCAGCTGGATTCGTGGCCGTAATACATGTTGAAGCAAAGCATGCGGCAGTTGTTAATAACGGCGCGAACGGTTTTGCTACGCGTGTTTTTGGTGCCATTCAAAAAGTTAAGGCGCTGCTCAAGACTGAGTCGCGAGAAACGCCCAAACTTGGCATACATCACAGGCATCCACTCCAACACGTGGAGCACTAGCTTTACATCTTTAGCGATAGGTTGAGAAATAAAATACAGCTCCTCATCTAAGCGTTGTAAGACTTGCGCTTGCTGTGGCGTAGGGTACTTGCCGCCACGTGGAAGGACGGCTTCAGCGAAGGCATGCAGGGTGTGGGCGTGGCTTTCTTCGAGCACTAAAAAGTTGCCATAGGGGGTAACGTGGAGCGCATTACGCGGTGCGGACATAAAGCGGTGACCATAAAACGTAGCGCTAACCCCCACAGCGGTAACCGCGGCAATTTTTAAAAAACTGCGGCGAGAAATGGGTTGCCATTGCATGATTTTTTCTCTTGTTGTTATATTAGTTTGTTCTAACCTAGCAGCTGCTCTTGCATTAGGCCAGTGCTTGCTGGCTCTATAAATAGAGCCAGCGTTCTGCCGTGGAGGCATCTAAGCGTTGTTGCTGCATGCTCGTAATCATTTGCTCCACATGCTTTTTGTTGGGTGGAGGTTGCATCGATGGCCCCTCTACAGCGAAATAACACACCGCAGAGCTAAAACGTTTTTCTTGCAGCAAATAGACTTCTATTTCTTGAGGTTCAAACGCACAAATGCCGTCACGTTTATACAAGGCTGCGAGCTCATTTGGGGTGAGTGCGTAAACCACGCCATCCGCATAGGCCTTGGCAGAAGGAACGAGCGTGCTGTGGTTTCCCAAGTGCAATTGCCAGCCATGTAAGCGCGCCGTGCGTGGCTTTCTTGCGGTGCCGCCAAACTGGGTTAGGACCTCGGGATTAAGGTAGTAGCTGTAGAAAAAAACATCGGTTAGGGGGAGTGAAGAGTTCATAATACGCCTCGTCTCAGTGTAGGCGCCCCGTTTAGCATTTGGAAAGATTGTGTCGCTGCAAGTGGGGCTAAATCACGACATTACTGAGTGTAGCGCATATCATTATGCGGGGCACGCTTTGCGTTAGAGTGTTTAATAACTTATAGGGCTATGGTCATCATCGAAATTATAGGCTTAAAAAACTTGTTACTTTTAGGGTGCCTGAGGCTGATCCAATCCTTAGTTTCAGATTTCTCTACTGCCACCTGGCCCAGCTCAATTACGACGATGGGAAAAACAGCGACAACCTCGTTGCTTGCTTAACGCTACCGCTAATGCAGTACCCAAAAGAGAAGAAATTAGAAGTGCTGCACCACTCCATGAGCGCCTTGCTCACCATGGAAAGCGACGACACATTAAGGGGTCGATACACCGAGTTTGTGACTCACTATGCAGAGGTAAACGAAGCCGATATTATCGAATACAAGCGAATCTACCCAGAGGAAGGTGAGGCAATGACAGGTTATTTTGCGCAAGTGCGAGAAGAGGGTATTCAAGAGGGCATTCGAGAGGGCGTGCTAAAGGGCCGGCTCGAAGGGCATGAGGAAGGACAGCGCTCAGTATTAGTAAGACAGTTAAAGCGCCGCTTCGCCACAGAAGCACGCCAGTATGAAAGCAAAGTGCTAGCGGCCAGCCTGCCAGAAGTTGAACGTTGGCTCGATAACATTTTAGATGCACAGCGTATAGAAGATGTCTTTGTTTAATAGCTTGCGGCACAACTTGTTATACTCGCACTTCGTCACCAACAAAGTGAAACTCAAAAGAGAAAGGAAAGATAGGAATGAAAATTGTCATCTTAGAGGATTTAGGAATTAGCGAGGAAGAATTCAGCAGAATTTCCAAACCTCTAGCTGATAGTGGCCATGAGTTAGTGTCGTACACCGATGGCAAATTAGACGATGAAACCCTGAAAGAAAGAATGAAAGACGCCGATGCCATCGCCATTGCCAACACACCTTTGAGCGGCGAGGTCATCGATGCGGCAAAAAATTTGAAGTTTATCGCCGTGGCGTTCACCGGCTATAACCATATCGATTTAGACAAGTGCAAAGAGCGCGGCATTAAGGTGTCTAACGCTGCCGGCTACAGCACCAATTCTGTGGCAGAAATTACCTTTGGATTAATTATTTCCCTGTTGCGCAGCATGGGCCCAGCAGAAGCAGCGGTGCGAGAAGGCGGTACCAAAGCGGGCTTTACGCAGCTCGATCTAAAAGGCAAAACTTTGGGCGTGCTCGGCACGGGTAGCATTGGTGGCACTGTGGCCGAAATAGGCTTGGCGTTTGGTTGCAAAGTGATTGCCTATAACCGCAGCGAAAAGCCCGCACTCATTAGCAAGGGCGTTGAGTATAAGCCGCTCGATGAGGTACTGAAAGAAAGCGATATTGTTACCCTTCACACTCCCCTCACCGATGACACCAAGCATCTTATTAATAAAGAAAAGCTCGCCTTAATGAAGCCCAGCGCTTACTTAATTAACACCGCAGTGGGCCCCGTGGTGGATAACGACGCCTTGGCTGAGGCGCTACATAACGGCACCATCGCAGGCGCCGGTTTAGACAGGGTAGATATGGAACCGCCCGTACCTGCCGATTACCCCATCCTCAGCGCACCCAATGTGGTGATATTGCCCCATGTGGGTTATGCCACGGATGAAGCCATGGTAAGGCGCGCTGAAATTACCTTCACCAATATTGTGAAGTGGGAAAAAGGCGAGCAAGACAACGTGGTGCTGTAGCTTGGTTAAGGTCGTAAAGTGGTCGAATTTGGCCACTTTATACCGCACATCTGAGAAAACGAGAATGCATATACAGCCCAAAGTTAATTGGGGTGAATCCGCCATAATTAAAAATCAGGCTAGCTCAAACAGCTCTATCATCAAATAGCCCGACGGTCATTTTGTTTGTTTTCTAAATCGAAGAAAAAGTGCGTAGTCGCAATATGGTCTCAATTTGGCCTCAAATTTCAAACTCCACCAGTAAATACTTTCTATAAAGGTTGACACCCCGCCCAGTCATCACTATAGTACGCATCCAGTCGGCGGCACATACCAGAGCCGAAGGCTAGAAGACATCAAGCGTTGCACTGTATTAGCAAGGTTTGAAAGCCCACTGCCAGGGCTCTAAAAAGGGGGCAGAAAGTTTTGATGCGGGGTGGAGCAGTCTGGTAGCTCGTCGGGCTCATAACCCGAAGGTCGTTGGTTCGAATCCAGCCCCCGCTACCAAATATAAGGCATTCAATCTCTGCCTATGTTATAAAGCCCCTCCTTGTAGGGGCTTTTTGTTTATCGCAATAAAAGTCATTTCCTAACAGCGCTATTTTGTGGTGAAGCAATAAAAGATGCGTAAAGTTGAACAGCTAGAAAACATGCTTGCTCCCGTGGTGGAAAGCATGGGGTTCATTTTTTGGGGTGTGGAATACATCCAGGGCCGCGGCGCTGTGGTGCGCGTATTTATTGATTCCGAGGACGGCATTCACGTGGATGATTGTGAGGCCGTAAGCCACCAAATTAGCGGCGTATTAGATGTAGAAGACCCCATCAGTACCGAGTATAGCTTGGAGGTATCCTCTCCAGGTTTAGATAGGCCTTTGTTCTATATAGAGCAGTGGCAAGAATATGTGGGTGAGCAAATTCGAGTTCGCCTGCTAGCGCCCATTGAGGGGCGGCGACGTTTTACAGCTGAACTTGTGGAAGTTGCTGAAGATCAGTTGATGTTGCGCCACAATGGCGAGGTGTTAACCGTACCCTTTGGACAGGTTGATCGTGCTAATTTAGTCCCGCGTTTTGACTAGCTAGTGCTTCAAACTGAAAAATTGTATCCGTTGTCTTTGTAAAAGGCTGGGCCATGAACAAAGAAATTCTACTTGTCGTTGAGACAGTATCAAACGAAAAAGATGTACCCCGTTCGGTGATTTTCGAAGCCATTGAATTGGCTTTGGCCACTGCAACACGTCGTCGTTTTAAAGAAGACGATGTGAGCATTCGCGTGGTGATTGATCGTAAAACAGGGGCATACCAAGCATACCGCGATTGGCTTGTGGTGGAAGACGAAGAGCTCTTTGAGTTCGGGCGTCAGCTCACCTTGGATGAAGCACATGAGCGCGATCCTAGCTTACAAATTGGCGACACTTGGACAGAGGAAGTGGAGGCCGTTGAGTTTGGCCGCATTGCTGCCCAAGCAGCCAAGCAAGTGATAGTGCAAAAAGTGCGTGAAGCTGAGCGTGCGCAAGTGGTTGAGGAATATCGTGACCGTGTGGGTGAGCTGATTAGCGGTTTGGTTAAAAAAGTCACCCGCGACAGCATTATTTTAGATTTAGGTAACAATGCTGAAGCACTTATTCCACGCGATCAAATGATTCCCCGTGAAGTGGTGCGCCAAAACGATCGCGTGCGAGCGTATTTGTCTGGTGTTAACCCTGAAAACCGTGGCCCACAATTATTTGCTAGCCGCGCTTGCCCAGAAATGCTGATTGAGCTGTTCAAAATCGAAGTGCCAGAAATTGGCGAAGAGCTAATTGAGCTTAAAGGGGCGGCACGTGATCCCGGCTCGCGCGCTAAGATAGCGGTTAAAACCAATGACCAGCGCATTGATCCAGTGGGCGCTTGCGTAGGGATGCGTGGTGCGCGTGTGCAGGCAGTGTCTAATGAGCTTGCCGGTGAGCGCGTAGATATTGTGCTGTGGGATGCCAACCCTGCGCAGTTTGTGATTAACGCTATGCAGCCCGCTGAGGTGGTGTCCATTATTGTGGACGAAGAAAGCCGCTCTATGGACGTGGCGGTGGAAGACGAATCTGCGTTGGCTCAGGCCATTGGTCGCGGCGGACAAAATATTCGTTTAGCTTCTGAACTCACTGGTTGGGAGCTAAATGTAATGACCATTGAGGAGGCAGAAGCCAAGCATCAGCAAGAAAGCCAGCAAGCGTTGGACGCTTTTATCGAACACTTAGATGTGGATGAGGAATTAGCGCAAGTGCTGGTGGAGGAAGGCTTTAGCACCTTGGAAGAGGTAGCCTACGTTCCCGCGGAAGAAATGTTGGAAATTGATGGGTTTGATGAGGAAATCGTCGAGCTGTTACGCCAACGAGCGAAAAATGCATTGTTAACCCGTGCGCTGGCGTCTGAAGGCCGTTTGCTACATGGTCAGCCCGCGGATGACTTGCTCAATATGGATACCATGACACGCGAACTTGCTGCTCAACTGGTTGAGAAAGGCATCGTGAGCATGGAAGATTTAGCCGAGCAAGCGGTTGATGATTTACTTGAAATTGAAGGTATGACTGAAGAGCGTGCCGCAGAGCTGATTATGATAGCTCGCGCGCCTTGGTTTGAGGAATAATTTGCCGTGGCTTAAGCAAAGGCTCCGTTGAGCCCATTATCTGTGAAGCAGCCAGGCGAATAGGAGAAGGTTTGGATATGGTAGATACCACCGTTAAGTCACTAGCAGAAAGCATTAACCTGCCGGTGGATGCGTTAATCACCAAAATGAAAGAAGCTGGCTTGCCTCACAGCAGCGCCGATGATGTGGTGACCAAGGAACAGCAAAAAGAGCTGTTGGCCCATATGCAAGGCGGTAGTGCTGAGCCTAAAAAAATTACCCTGCGTCGTAAAAAAACAAGCACTTTGCGTACCACGGCTGCCTCTGGTAAATCCAAGACGGTGGCTGTTGAGGTGCGCAAAAAGCGTACCTATGTCAATCGCACTGCTTTAGAGGCCGAAAAGGCAGAGCAAGAGCGTTTGGCTGCGGAGCAGGCGGCGAAAGAAGCTGAAGAAGCACGCTTAAAAGCAGAGGCGGAAGAAGCAGCACGTAAGAAAGCCGAGGAAGAAGCGCGTTTGAAGGCCGAAGCAGAGGCACGCAAAAAAGCAGAAGCCGAGAAGCGTAAGCAAGAAGAGGCGGCTAAGGCTGCAGCTGCGGCTAAAGAAACGCCTGAAGAACGTGCTAAGCGTGAAGAAGCGGAAAAGCGTCGTAAAGAAGCAGAAGAAGCGATTCGCAAGCAAGAAGCAGAAGCGCGAAAGAAAGCTGAGGAAGAGGCTGCGCGCCGCACAGCAGAAGAAGCTCGCCGCTTAGCGGAAGAGCTTGAGAAACGCAAGAAAGAAGAAAAGCAGCAGAAGCCGAAGAAAGATGCCAAGGGCAAAAAAGGGTCGGATATTGTTACCCAAGCGCTTGAGGCTAGCTTCCAAGATGAAGAGCGCAGCTCGCGTCGCCGCAGACGTCGTGGCGGCAACCGTGGCGGTAATGTAGCCCACGGCCAGATGCGCAACACACTTAATAAAGAACACGGCTTTAAGAGCCCCACAGGCAAGATGGTGTACGAAGTAGAAGTGCCCGAGAGCATTACTGTGGGCGATCTTGCCCAACGCATGAACGTAAAAGCCACTGAGCTTATTCGTTCGCTAATGAAGCTCGGTGAAATGGCCACGGTTAACCAGGCCATCGATCAAGATACCGCTATTTTACTAGTGGAAGAAATGGGCCACACACCCGTGGCAGCTAAGACCCAAGAAGCAGCTTATGAAGACGACTTGGCCAGCTTGGTGCAGTACGATGTGGAGCCCACGCGCCGCGCCCCCGTGGTGACTATTATGGGTCACGTTGACCATGGTAAAACATCCCTTCTAGATTATATTCGTCGCGCGAAAGTTGCCGCTGGTGAGGCGGGTGGTATTACCCAGCATATTGGTGCTTACCACGTGGAAACCGATAAAGGCATGATTAGTTTCTTAGATACGCCTGGCCACGCCGCTTTTGCCGCCATGCGTGCTCGCGGTGCTCAAGCCACGGATATTGTGGTGATTGTAGTGGCCGCAGATGATGGCGTAATGCCACAAACCGAAGAAGCGATTAACCATGCTAAAGCCGCTGAAGTGCCGATTATTATTGCGGTTAACAAAATGGATAAGCCCGAGGCAAATCCCGACCGTGTGCGCACTGAGCTGTCGCAAATCGGTGTGATTTCAGAAGAATGGGGTGGCGATTACCAGTTTGTGTACCTTTCTGCGAAAAGTGGTGAAGGGGTTGATGAGCTACTTGATAATATTCTTTTGCAGGCTGAAATCCTTGAGCTCTCTGCCGCCGCAGAAGGGCCGGCACGTGGTATTGTTATTGAGTCACGTGTGGACCGTGGTCGCGGGCCAGTAACCTCTATCTTGGTTCAAGAAGGCCGCTTACGCATTGGCGATACCATGTTGGTGGGCGCTCATTTTGGTCGCAACCGCGCCATGCTAGATGAAAATGGACAGCCCATCGAAGAAGCCGGTCCTTCTATTCCGGTGGAAATTTTAGGGCTAGACGGTGCACCTGAATCAGGTGAGCCCTTCCAAGTACTGCCAGATGAGCGTAAAGCCCGTGAGGTGGCACAGTTCCGCCAGGAGCGTGAGCGTGAGTTGAAGCTACAGCGTGCGCAAAGCTCTAAGCTTGAAAACCTCTTTGAAAATATGGGTGCTAGCGAAGCCCGTAATGTGAATATCATCCTCAAAACGGATGTTCGCGGTACCTTAGAAGCGTTAGTGAATGCACTGAATGACCTCAGCACTGATGAAGTGAAAGTAAACATCGTTTCTGGTGGTGTGGGTGCGATTAACGAATCTGACGTTAACCTCGCCATGACCTCTGGTGGTGTTTTACTTGGCTTTAACGTACGTGCGGATGCCTCTGCACGCCGTTTGTGCGAGCGCGAAGGCATCGATTTACGTTACTACAGCGTGATTTATGAGCTTATCGAAGACGTGAAGAAAGCGCTGAGCGGCTTGCTTGAGCCAGAGCGTCGCGAAGAAATCGTGGGTGTGGCAGAAGTGCGTGATGTGTTCCGTTCATCCAAGTTTGGTGCTGTGGCGGGCTGTATGGTTGTCGAGGGTACCTTGCGTCGTAGCTTGCCTATCCGTGTATTGCGTGACGATATTGTTATCTTTGAAGGCCAGCTTGAATCCCTACGCCGCTTTAAAGACGACGTTAATGAGGTGCGCAGTGGCACTGAATGTGGCTTGGCAGTAAAGAGCTACAACGACGTAAAAGCTGGCGATAAGATTGAAGTCTTTGAAGTGAAAGAAATCGCAAGGTCGCTATAACATGAGTCGTCATCGTCGCCCGCAAGGGTTTAAGCGTACCGATAGAATCGGGGACCACCTCCAGCGTGAGTTGGCTTCCCTGATTCGTACTGAAGTAAAAGATCCGCGCCTTGGTATGGTGACCATACAAGAGGTGCGGGTGTCTCGTGATTTAAGCTGGGCGGATGTGTATTTCACCTTGCTTGGTGAAGAAGAAGCCGCGGTTAGCCTCGAATCACAGGATATCCTCAACAACGCGGCAGGTTTTTTGCGTACCTGCATCGCCAAAGATCTTAATACCCGCACCACTCCACGTTTACGGTTTCATTACGACCACCTGCCTGAAGAAGCAAGCCGCATGGAAAAGCTAATTCAAGCCGCACGTGCCAGAGATGAAGCCCTGCGTGGCCAAGAGGATGATGAGGAATAGACGCCTCGGGGTTGCCTCAATAGGAGCAAGAATAGATGGCCAGACGTCGCGCACGCGGGCGTAATATCAACGGCATTTTGCTGTTAAATAAATCCACAGGTGTTACCAGCAATGGCGCTTTGCAAGTGGCGAAGCGTTTAATAGCTGGCGCTAAGGCAGGGCATACCGGTAGTTTGGATCCGCTTGCCACTGGCATGCTGCCCTTATGCTTTGGTGAAGCCACCAAGTTCAGTCAGTTTTTACTCGATGCCGATAAAACCTACCAGGTAACCGCTAAGCTAGGTGTGGTTACCGAAACCGGCGATGCGGACGGTGAAATTGTGAGCGAGCGAGCAGTCACAGCGTCAGCAGAAGAAATTAGCACGGCCTTGCTTAGCTTTGTTGGTGACATTGAGCAGATTCCTTCCATGTATTCTGCAATCAAACACCAGGGGCAGCCTTTGTATAAGCTGGCTCGCGAAGGTATCGAAGTAGAACGCAAACCGCGCCCCGTGACGATTTATCGCATTGATAGCATTGCCGTAAATGGGGATGAAGTGAGCTTTGAGGTAGCTTGTTCCAAGGGCACCTATGTACGTACCTTAGTGGAAGATGTAGGGGAAAAACTGGGTTGTGGTGGCCATGTTACGGCATTGCATCGCACTGAGGTTGGCCCTTTTGCTGAGGAAACCATGTACACCATGGATGACCTTGGCGCCACTAAACAGGAAGGCGGCTTTGAAGCTCTAGATGCACTATTGTTGCCCATAGATGCTGCTGTGCGTCATTGGCCGGCGGTGCAGTTGGGGCCTGACGCGAGTTACTATATCCGCCAAGGGCAACCAGTCATGGTGGCTGATCGCCCAACTTCCGGCTGGGTGCGTCTATATTCTGAAAAAGAAAATGAATTTATAGGTGTCGGAGAGGTGCAAGATGATGGTATGATTGCGCCTCGACGTTTGTTAACCACAAACTAAGTCAAACCTGACGATGGCTATAAATATGCGTGGCCATCGTGTCTTAACGTTGCATATTTGGAGAAAACAATGGCACTAACTGTTGAGCAAAAAGCAGAGATCGTTAAAGAGTATGGCCGCGGCGAAGGCGACACGGGTTCCCCTGAGGTGCAAGTTGCGCTACTTACCGCCAACATCAATAGCTTGCAAAGCCACTTTAAAGATCACAAAAAAGATCACCATGGCCGTCGCGGCTTGATTCGCATGGTAAACCAGCGCCGTAAGTTGCTTGATTATCTTGCGAAAAAAGATCTTGGTCGTTACCAAGAGCTTATTGGCCGTTTAGGTCTACGTCGCTAATTTGTTTTGGTGTACGTAAGCTAAAGTATACAAAAGCCCGCACTTCACGGGCTTTTGTTGTTTTTACTTCTGCAAAACTTAGGAAAGAGTATAGTGTCACACGGGTGTAGGTTGTTCTCATCCGTATTGTTGTGAAAGAAGCGTGTTATAGAAAATAGAGAGAAAAGAAAATATGTTTAATGTCGTTCGCAAAGAATTCCAGTTTGGTGAAAACACCATAGTGTTAGAAACAGGCCACTATGCTCGCCAAGCTAGCGGTGCTGTGATGGTTTCTTCTGGTGAAACCGCTATTTTGGTTACCGCGGTTGCTAAAAAAGAAGCGGATCCTAATAAAGATTTTTTCCCGCTCACCGTAAACTATCAAGAAAGAACCTATGCAGCGGGCCGTATTCCTGGTGGTTTCTTTAAGCGTGAAGGTCGTCCTTCAGAAAAAGAAACGTTAACAAGCCGTTTAATCGATAGACCTATTCGTCCTTTATTCCCTGAAGGATTTAAGAACGAAGTACAGATTATTGCCACGGTAATGTCTGCTGATAAAAACGTAGATCCCGATGTGTTGTCCTTAATAGGCGCTTCAGCGGCCTTGGCGATTTCTGGCGTGCCCTTTAATGGCCCCTTAGGCGCTGCGCGTGTGGGGTTTGTTGATGGCGCTTATGTGCTTAACCCGAGTTATGCCACGTTAAAAAAATCTAGCCTCGATTTAGTAGTTGCAGGCACAAAAGATGCAGTGTTAATGGTGGAGTCCGTTGCTGAAGAGCTCACTGAAGAGCAAATGCTTGGTGCAGTGCTATTTGGGCACCAACAAATGCAAACGGCCATCCAGGCTATTGAAGAGCTAACCCAAGAAGCGGGCAAACCACGCTGGAATTGGCAGGCACCTGCTATTAACCAAGCATTGTTTGAGCAAGTGAAAAGCGAATTTGGTGCAGCTTTGGCTGAAGCCTACACCATCACCAACAAGCAAGAACGCAACACCAAAGTTGGTGAGCTGCGTAGTGCTTGTGTAGATAAGTTTACGAACGAAGACACTGACGAGCGTGAAGTTGCAGGCATATTTGGTGAGCTAGAAAGCATCACAGTACGCACTGCAGTGGCCTCTGGTAAGCCGCGCATCGATGGTCGCGCTCCAAATCAAGTGCGACCAATCCACGTGGCAGTAGCTAATTTACCTAACGCCCACGGTAGCACAGTGTTCACCCGTGGTGAAACTCAAGCTATTGTAGTGGCTACTCTTGGTGGCTTGCGTGATGCACAACTTATTGATGCACTTGAAGGCTCGCGTAACGAACCTTTCATGCTGCACTATAACTTCCCTCCTTATTGTGTGGGCGAGACAGGCATGGTGGGTTCACCTAAGCGCCGTGAAATTGGTCATGGTAACTTAGCACGTCGCGGTATTCAGGCGGTGTTACCCACGGAACAAGAATTCCCCTACGCTATTCGCGTAGTGAGCGAGATTACCGAGTCTAACGGTTCATCTTCCATGGCATCTGTGTGTGGTGCTTCTCTTGCCTTGATGGACGCTGGTGTGCCCATTAAAGCCCCGGTGGCAGGTATCGCCATGGGTTTGGTTAAAGAGGGTGATGACTATGCCATTCTTTCCGATATTCTAGGTGACGAAGACCATCTTGGTGATATGGACTTTAAAGTGGCTGGTACTGCCAATGGTGTGACTGCGCTACAAATGGACATCAAAATCCAAGGTATCACCGAAGAGATTATGGAGAAGGCGTTGGCACAAGCTAAAGAAGGCCGCTTGCATATTCTTGGAGAAATGAACAAGGTTCTCAGCGAGCCACGTTCTGAGGTTTCAGAAAACGCACCAACCTTGCTTTCCATGCGGATTAATTCTGAGAAAATCCGTGATGTTATCGGTAAGGGTGGCGCGACCATTCGTGCGCTCACTGAAGAGTTTAACGCTAGCATCGATATCGAAGATGACGGCAGCATCAAGGTATACGCTGAAACCCGCGAACTAGCAGAAGCTGCTGTGGCGCGTATCGAAGCTATTACCGCTGAGCCAGAAGTTGGTGTTATCTATAACGGTAAAGTCACTCGCACAGTGGATTTTGGTGCCTTTGTAGAAATCTTACCTGGTACCGAAGGTTTGTTGCATATTTCTCAAATCGCTGAAGAGCGAGTGGAAAATGTGACTGATTACGTTAAAGAAGGCGACATCATTCAAGTATTGGTGATGGATGTGGACCAGCGTGGTCGTATTAAGCTATCTATGAAAGAAGTGACTAAAGCGCAAGCGTAAGTTGGTAAGATAAGGCGCCGCAGCCCTGTGAGGTTGCGGCGCTTTTTTGTGCGCGATTATAAGCCAAGATCAATAATATGAAGGCCTAAGCTGACAAAGCGTTCGTCTTTGCTGCCTTCGATTTTATCGCCGAAACCTAAGGAAACTTGTATTTGATCGGGCTTTAGCCATAGCGCCGCTAAAACCTGGTAGTAAGGGCGTTCGTTAGAATCACCGAACACTTCTCCGTATAAATCGATGCGATCTGTTAATCCAAACTCAAATCCGGTGCCCCAGGTAAAGGTGGTGTGTTTGTCATCCTTTTCGTACACAGCACCTATATCTTTGTACCAAGCAAAACGCTCTGAAAAGAAGGTGGTCACCGGCAAATTAACATACCACTCCTGCTCATCCTCACCCTCAGTGCGGTAATTCTCAAAGCCAGCAGAAAAAGCAATGCTCACATAATCGGCAAGTTCTTCAGCCAACATGGTTTTTGCCTCAAAGGCAAAGGCTTTGGTGTCATAGTCCTCTTTGTAAGCTTCGTAACCAGCGGCCACAGCAAGCTCTAAGTTGCCCGTTGGGTTACACGCTGGCATCAGCCAGTGAATATTACGGCCGCGGCCATATTCAGCCCAAGCTTCTAGCTGGCAGCTTTTAGCTTCGGTAATTTCTGCATCATCCACTTCTAAGCTTGGGCTAGCCCAGGCATAAGAGGTGATGGCGAATAAACCAACGGAAAGACTGTAATACTGAGAATTTGATAAATAGCGCCGCATTTCGGGCCCTCAGAAAGAAAATAAGGAATCTAGCCACACTGAGTGTGGCTAGGAGTTTGCGGCGCGGATATTAGCTTGCTATGGGGGAGTTTTGTAGTGCTTTTGCTAAATCTTGAAGGTCAGAACCTGTTGGTTGTTGGACTAAACGCAAGCCAAACTCGGGCAGTATGGCCAATAGGTGGTCAAAAATATCAGATTGGATATCTTCGTAAGCGGCCCATACAGTGGTGTTAGCGAAGCAGTACAGCTCTAGAGGCAAGCCGGTGGGCGTGGGCTGCAGCTGGCGCACCATGGCGGACATGCCCTTGTGAATGTGTTTGTGGTTTTTGATCAGTTGGTCCACATAGGCTCTAAAGGTACCGATATTGGTTACACGGCGTTTATTAATAGGTGCTTTGCCAGCTTCGTTGAGGTCGTTATTCCATGCGTCTATTTCTTCGAGTTTGGCGCCAAGGTATTCATTTAGCATGGTGAATCCACGCAAGCGCTCCACCTCTTCATCTGTTAGAAAACGCACGCTGTTTTGGTCAATTAACAGAGAGCGCTTGATGCGTCGCCCACCAGATTCCACCATGCCGCGCCAGTTTTTAAACGGTTGGCTCACTAAGTTTTTGGTAGGGAAAACGGTTAAGGTTTTATCAAAGTTTTGAACGGTGACTGTGTGCAAAGCAATATCAATCACATCGCCATCAGCGTTCATCTGCGGCATTTCGATCCAGTCGCCCACGCGTACTGTGCCGTTTGAGCTAATCTGTACACTCGCCACCAAAGATAAAATAGTGTCCTGGAAGATCAACATTAATACTGCAGCCATGGCACCTAAACCAGAAAGCAGTAACAGAGGGCTTTTGTCGATAAGGGCCGAAATAATCAGCATGCTCGCGATTAAATAGATAACTAGCTTACCAAGCTGTAAGTAGCCTTTAATGGGGCGGTTGTGATTTTCAGGACGACGCAAGTATAAAATATTGATGTAATCAAGTAAGTGCCCCACAGCAATAGCCACTGTAAGCGCGATAAAAGCAAAGGCAACATTTTGAGTCACCTTAACGGCAGCTTCAGGCAAGTGAGGAATGGTGTGAATGCCTGCACCAATCACTATGGCGGGTACTATGTTTGCTAAGCGCGATGCCACAGGCAAATTGAGGGTTTTTTGATTTTCCGCGCCTAGCTTTTTGCCGATGGCACGCCTGAGAACCTGCAGGGCGATGTGTTTAGTAATCCAGTTAGCCACTAATGCAGTGAAAATAAGCAATGCCACTGCGGCTGTGGTTTGAATCCAAGGGTTTTGTGTAAACAGTTCTGTGGTCTGAGCATAAAGGTCGGGCATTGGGTTCCCCTATTATTGCAGTGAGTGAATAACTTCTTACTGGTACTTAAACGCAAAAAGCAGCCGAAGCTGCGAAATATTAAGAAGTGAGTATAGAATAAGGGAAAACTTAACACCGCAACAAGTCGGCGGTGTTAAGTTCTATCAAAGGCTTAGGCGACTTGCACAGGAATTGCGTTGCTGCTGCCTTTTACGGCGTTGCCGTCGGCAAGATAAATTAGGCGTGGCTTGTAGCTTGCTAGCTCACTGGTGTCGTAGTTGGCGTAAGCACAAATAATAACACGATCGCCAGGCTTGGCTCTGTGTGCGGCAGCGCCATTGACAGAGATGATGCCAGAGCCTTCTTCTGCACGAATGGCGTAGGTTGTAAAACGCTTGCCGTTCTCAATGTTATAAATCTGGATTTGCTCAAATTCTAAAATGCCAGACATATCAAGCAAGTTGCCGTCAATAGCGCAAGAGCCTTCGTACTCTAACTCTGCATGTGTGACGCGTGCTTGGTGCAATTTGGCTTTAAGCATAGTGCACTGCATGGTGTTTACCTCTTAATTCTGCCCCACATAAATGGCGGCTAATGACTGAAAAGTCAGCTGCATGCCGCAACTCAGCTTTTCGCTTCATAAACGGCGGTTAAGTATGCCTTAATGGTTAAATATCTACAAATATGGTGCCCACATTGTCAATCAATCGTGTGGTGCCTAAAAAAGCAGCTGTAAGGATACGTAAAGCTGCTGTGCTCTTTTGGGCTGGCGCTAGGGTGTTGGCATCGACGATTTCAAAATAATCTACTGTTAAGCCAGCTTGTTCGAGTCGCTCTGTGCTCTGTTGGCAAAGTTCGGCGTAGTCGCGTTCGCCTGCCTCAATGGCTTGGCGTGCTTGGGTTAGGGTGCGGTAAATGGTGAGGGCTTGCTCTTTATCGGCCTCGCTGAGGTAGCCGTTGCGCGAACTGAGCGCTAGCCCTGAAGCATCGCGTTCTGTGGGCACGCCGATCACAGCAGTGGCAAAAAGCTGGTCTTCAACCATGCGCCGCAATACGGCGAGTTGTTGGTAATCTTTTTCACCAAAATAGGCGTGATCAGGCATGGCTATATGCAGCAGCTTGCTAACCACAGTAGTAACACCACGGAAGTGCCCAGGGCGCTTGGCACCGCACAAGCGGTCGCCTAAATGCTCTACATCCACCCAGGTGAAAGTTTCCTGGGGGTACATCTCGGCTACTGAGGGCGCAAATAGCAAATCTGCATCATGCTGGGTGAGCAAGTCGGCATCTTGCTCTAAGGTGCGCGGATAGGTGTCGAAATCTTCGTTAGGACCAAACTGGGTGGGGTTCACAAATACGCTAACAACCACTTTGTCGCTGTGTTGCTTGGCCGTTTTTACTAGGCTCATATGGCCTGCATGTAGGTTGCCCATGGTGGGCACCAGGCCCACCGTTAAGCCTTCTTGGCGCCATTGGCGCACTTGGTTTCTAACGTCTTGGATGGTGTGTACGGTTTTCATAGGTTGCTTCGGTAATTAAAAACAGTGCTCAGGCGCAGGGAAAGACCCGTCTTTTACTGCTGCGTCGTAAGCTTGTAAGGCTTGGAGCACATCGCCATTGCCATTCAGCATAAAGTTGCGCACAAAGCGTGCTACTTTGCCTTGGGTAAAGCCGAGGGCATCGTGCATAACAAGCACTTGGCCGTCGCACTCGGGGCCTGCGCCAATCCCAATCACGGGAACGGTAACAGTTTGCGTTAGTTTGGTGGCCACTTCGCGAGGGACGCACTCAAGTAAAAGAATGTCAGCGCCTGCCGCCTCTAGTACTTGGGCATCTTTAATGAGCTGCTCTGCGGCGTCTTCGTCGCGCCCTTGCACGCGGTAACCGCCAAAAGCATTAACGGCTTGTGGGGTTAGCCCCATGTGCACACAAACAGGCACACCGTTGCGTTTAAGCAGGGTAATCGTATCCGCAAGCCAAGCGCCGCCTTCGATTTTGACCATATTGGCGCCTGCAGCCATGAGCTTATGGCTGGCATCAAGGGCGCGTTCTGTGGTGGCGGCAGTAAGGAAAGGCAAGTCCGCCATGATGAGGCTGCCTTGGTTACCCCTTGCCACGCAAGCAGTATGGTAGGCCATATCTTCGAGAGTAACGGGTAGCGTGCTGTCGTGACCTTGCAGCACCATGCCAAGGGAGTCGCCAATTAAAATAACATCTATTCCTGCTTTGCTAGCAAGATGCGCAAAGGTGGCGTCGTACGCTGTGATAGAAGAGAATTTACGCCCTTCTTCTTTGCACTGCTGTAATGTGCGAACCGTTACTTTCATAAGAAAAACCTCGTTGTAACTTGTGCTAATAGATGTAAATGCACCTGACATTAAAAAAACACAATTATTGTGGCGCAACTGAGCCTAGGGAATCTAGCGCTAGCGTGCAATGATGCCAAATCTCTTGCGTTAGTGTTTCGGGTAGAACTTGGGATAGTGCCGTGCCGTTAGGCAAATGGGCGTGTGGAGATACTTCTAGTAAGGGCTCTAATACAAAACGCCTTTCGCACATAAAAGGGTGTGGAACTTTGAGCCTTGGGTGCTCAATAGTTTGTTCGCCAAACAATAAAATATCCAGGTCCAGAGTGCGCTCTCCCCAGTGACGTTTACGCACGCGGCCTGCATCTTGTTCCAAAGCTTGAAGGGCGTCAAGTAGCGCAATAGGAGTAAGCGCTGTTTTAATTAGCGCCACAGCATTGATGAAAGGCGGTTGGTCCTGCGGGCCTATGGGCGCACTGGCATAGAGGCTCGATGTTGCCAGCAACTGTGTTTCGCGAAGTGCGGCCAATGCGTTGATGCCGTCGATAACTTGTTGTGTTGGGTTATCGAGATTGCTGCCTAGGCCGATGTAAACGTTATGGCTTTGCATGGTTAGACTTTTTCCTGCGGGGGCGGCGCCGTGGTGAGCGTTTGCTGTCGCGAACATTAAGAGCCTTTACCATGGCGTCCCGTTGTTTTGGGTTCGCTTCTTGGTAATCCGTCCACCACTGGCCTAGGCCCGGAGGAATTTCGCCTGCTTCTTCGCGCAGGAGTAAGAAGTCGTAAGCGGCACGGAAGCGCGGGTGTGTCACAAGGCGAGCAGCACGTTGGCCGTGTCGTCTTGGTAGACGCTCTTGGAGCTCCCAAATTTCTCGCATCATTAAGCTAAAACGCTTAGGAATAGCCACGGTTTTCACTTGTTCACTAATGGCTTCGCTAGCGGCTTGTGTCATCGCCACCACAGGCGGCATGCCACCTGTGATTTTTGCCCTCTGCTGCTCCACCACCTGTGGCCACAAAAATACCGCCAGCAAAAACGCAGGAGTAACAGGCCGGCCATCAGTAATGCGCTTGTCTGTGTTTTGTAGCGCGTGGCCCAAGAGAGCGTAGTGCGAAGGCGAGCGGTCTAGATATCGGTAAGCCGTTGGGAACAGCTGGATAAGCAGGCGGTATTCATCTAATAAATGAAAAGTTTTTTCGCCATGCCCGCTTAGAAAAAGCTTGTTGCACTCGTCGAACAAACGCGCGGGAGGAACTTCTTTTAATAGATGTGCGAGGGGCTTAATCGCAGCAGCGGTATTGCGTTCAATGGAAAAGTCTAACTTGGCCGCAAAGCGGATAGCTCGCAACATGCGTACGGGGTCTTCGCGGTAGCGTGTTTCTGGGTCGCCAATTAATCGCACAGTCCGTGCTTTAATGTCTTGGAGAGCATTGGCGAAATCGTATAAAGCGAAGTTGGCGATATTGTAATACAGGGCGTTAATGGTGAAGTCTCGGCGTTGAGCATCTTCTTCGATGGTGCCGAAAACGTTATCACGCAATAATTGGCCGCTTTTGCTCTGTACTAAGCGTTTGGTGTCTGCGTCTTCCGCGTTAGAGCGGAAAGTGGCAACTTCTATGACGTCGCGGCCAAAGTACACGTGCACTAAACGAAATCGGCGGCCAATAATGCGCGCGCGTCGAAAAGTGCGCTGGATTTCTTCAGGTTTGGCATTGGTCACCACATCGAAATCTTTCGGAGCGGTACCTGTCAGCGCGTCACGTAGGCATCCACCCACTAGGTAAGCCTCGTAGCCGGCGTCTTTCAAGCCGTAGAGTACATCTAAGGCAGGGCGGCTAATAATCTTGCGTGAAATAGGGTGGTCTTCGCGCGGGATGATGGTGGCTTGTGTAACAGAAATTTTGTTTGTCCTACTAAGCTGCTGTAAAAAATTTAAGATAACCGTATAAGGCTGCTTTAACCACTGTAATACGGTGTTTGAGGTTTGTTTCATGTGGGCAAGTGGATACCGCTGTTAAGTTAAAGCTTGTATATTACCTTGAATAGCGAGGCTAAGCACTTATTTGCTCAGATAAGACGCAATAAAAAAGGGCCACTGTCTCCAGTGACCCCTTATAGTTTGCGCTGATTCTGTTATTGTTATTGTTTGTTTTTATTTTCTCTGCTTCGTTCTGACTATCATTCCCATGATGTCTTATGCATTGGCTCATGAAATTATTATTCTTTTGCTTTGTGAGCCTTCTCGCCTTGTTGTTATTGTTTGGTGGCGACAACTAAATAGTGGCGCTTTGCCGCCATCTTTGCAATTTTTTATAAATTCCAGCAAAAACAATGGGTTGTAGCGCTGTTTGAGAGTGGCCGAAATAAGTTCATTTTTTCTTGTGTGCGTGTGTTACCCGTTTTGTGGTGAAAGGTAACAGTGATTTGAGTGTTTTCTTGTAGGCAAGTTACTGAGAAAAACTCAAGCCTAATTATTACGGTTGCGCGGAATGCCTAAGCGCTGGCGGCGTTCCCATAGGTTTTTACGGCTGATCCCAAGCTTTTGTGCAAGTTCTGTCTCTGTCATTGTGTCTTGGTTTTCTAACACAAAGCGGGTGAAATAATCTTCGAGACTCATTTCTTCCACGGGTTCAGCGCCGGCGCTGCTTGTACTTGCCGCTTTTTCTTCCGGTGCTTGTGCAGGAAGTGCGAGGTCTTCAGCGCTAATATTGGTGTCTTCGCTAAGAATAACAGCGCGTTCGATGGCGTTTTCTAGTTCTTGTAGATTGCCAGGCCATGTGTGTTCGCGTAGTGCTTTTTGAGCATCGGGTAGCAGTGTCATGGCTTCGCGGTGATGGCGCTGGGTAGATTGCGCTAAAAACTCTTCTGCAAATAACAAGATATCATCGCCACGCTGGCGTAGTGGTGGCATATGTAAGGGCACAACATTAAGACGATACAGCAAATCTTGGCGGAACTTATGTTGCGCCACAAGGTTGTGTAAGTCCTGGTTGCTGGTGGCAATAATGCGCACATCCACTTGTGTGCGCTGTGCACCTCCCATGGGGGCTAGGGTGCTGTCGTCTAATAAGCGCAATAATCGCCCTTGAGCAGCATCGCTCAGGCTTTCAATTTCAGCGAGCACCAATGTGCCTTTGTTGGCTTGAGCAATTAGCCCGGCCTTGTCTTCTAGCAGGCCAGTTAAATGGCTGGCCTCACCGCCAAACATTTCCAGTTCTTGCTCAGATCCAGGAAGTGTGGCGCAATTTAGTACCAAGAACTCTTCACTTTTGCGGTGGCTAAGCTGGTGGATATATTTGGCTAAATGTTGTTTGCCTGTACTCGCTTCACCCTGAATGAGTACAGGAATATCAGTTTTTGCCACACGCTCGGCTTGTGCAAGCAAGGCTTGTATCGCTTGTGAAGAGCCTACCTGTAACACTTTTTCTGGGGCTTCTTGCTTGTTGGCAGGCAGTTGTGGCGTAGGCGCGGCCGCTAGGGGGCGTTTCCCCGTGGCCAAGATGCGCTGTACAGTGCTAACCATTTCGTTGTGGTCGAAGGGCTTGGGAATATAATCCACAGCACCATCACGCATGATGTCTACAGCGGAGCGTAAGCTGGCGTAGCTAGTCATAATAAGCACGGGGGCAGGGGCAGCTGCTTTAACTAAATCGCTACCAGGCGCACCTGGTAAGCGGAGATCGCTAATAATTAAGTCAAATTCGTTGAGGTTGTTTTTTACCGCCTCTTCAACAGAGCCCGCTTCTGTTACTTGATGGTCATGGCGCTCTAATAATTTACGTAGCGCGCCACGAATAATAGGCTCATCTTCAACTATTAAAATTTGACTCATATTACGACCTTGGTTGAATTTTTATGCTAGCTCGCTTTGGGGTATGCGAAAGCGCGGCAACGTAATGATAAAGCGTGTACCTGAATTGTTGCGCGTGGGGCTTTCGGCACGAATGCTTCCAAAGTGGTCCTCAATAATACTATAAACCAGTGCTAGGCCAAGCCCTGTACCGCGGCCGGCTGTTTTGCTGGTAACAAATGGCTCAAAAAGCACATCGAGTAAATGAGGCGGTATGCCTTGGCCTTCGTCCTCCACGATGATGTCGATTGTTTCATGCTTTTCTTCCGTGCGCACTGTGATAGCTTGCCCGTGGACGCTAGCATCAGCAGCATTATTTAATAAGTTAACAAAAACCTGCAAGAGCTTTTGTGAATCGCCTTTCACTAGGTGTTCAGGGTGGCAAAGATTGCGAAAGTGGAACTGTTGGCGATTGGGGCTGAGTTGCAATAACTCAATGGCTTCTTGAGCTGTATTATAAAGTGATACAGGGGATTGCATCACAGCTTGTGCTTTGCCGCTGTGACTGTAGGTCACAAGAGAATCCACGATACGACTAATGCGCTGCGTTTGCGTAATGATATGTTCGGCAGATTGCTGCATTTCTTGGAGAGACTCTTCGTGCTGCAAGTTTTGCGCTAAACAGGCGATGGCAGTAACGGGGTTGCCAATTTCATGCGCGACGCCAGCGGCTAAACGCCCAATGGAAGCTAGGCGTTCACTGTGGTTTAGGCGCGTTTCGAGGCTATAAATTTCGGTACTGTCTTCCATAACAATAACTTGCCCATCTAGATGATTAATGCCTTCATCATTGTGGATGGTGGACTTGTGAAGGTTAAACCAACGTGTGCCACCATTGAGCTGCACTTCCACTTGGTGTGAGCGCAGCTCTTCGCCAAGCGCAAAGTCATGAAGCAATGCTTGCCATGGCATTGGTAAAGTGCTCAAGCGAGAGCCAATGGTATCGCTAGCAGCAATGTTAGTGAGCTGTTCCATGGCATGGTTCCAACCAATGATTTCACCGTCTGCAGCTAAGGAAACCACCCCCATGGGCAGCTCTAATAAGGTTTGTCGGTGGAAGCGTCGCAAGCTATCCAATTCCGCAGCTAAGCCCGATAACCGGTCGCGATATAGCTCAATGCGGGTTTCAATAAATTGAAAATCATCGCCTGTGTGTTCGCCCTGTTCTGGTAAATAAGGAAGATGCTTTTCGATAATGTCGTGGGCAACGGTGGGGCCAAGTAAGCCAGACAGGTTTGTTTCTAACTGATCACGTAGGCGGCGCAAGGCGTAAGGGCGGTCTTCGGTAAAATGGAAGCCAAGGATGCTGAGGGCTAGTTCGACTTCTCTGTGAGCTGTTTCTTCACCTAGGGCCGCGGCCAAGGCGTTTTGGATTTCAACGGTGTTTTTAGCCACCAAACTTAGACGCATGGGGCGCTTGAGGCTGTTGGCGGTGCAGGCTTCGGCAGCACTTTTCTCTGCGCGGGAGGTGGGCGTTAGCATGGAGACAAGGGCAAAGATAAAAGTGTTGGCCACCACCGTGATGGTGGCGACTTTGTGCCATTGGTCAATAGCGCTTGTACCTTCAGGGTGTAGCCAGGCAAGCGCGTTATTAAGCTCAACTTCTGGCCAAATCATAGGGATAAACAGCGCTACAAACCAAATAAAAAACCCTGTAAATAACCCTGCGAAAAATCCAAAACGGTTGCCCTCTTGCCAATAAAGAGTGGAAAGTAGGCCAGGCGTAAACTGCAAAGTGGCGATAAACGCTAACACGCCTAGCTCCATTAAACTGTGCTTTTCACCCACGGCAAGATAAAACAAATAGGCAAGAACTAAGATGCCGGCAATGAGCACGCGTCGAGCCCATAGCAGCCAGATGTTTAGCCGCTTATCGAGACGCCGGCTGCGAGCAGGCAATACCCAATGGTTTAGCAGCATGGAGGAAAGCGCTAGCGTCGTCACAATCAACATGCCGCTAGCCCCTGCTAAGCCGGCGGTGTAAGCCAAAAATGCACCTTGTGGGCTATGTAGTGCGCCCACCGCTAAGGGGTAATAATCGGCTTCCACTTGCACGCCCGCGGCGTTACCGGCAAATAAGATTAAGGGAACACACAACGCCAACAAGAGCATTAGTAGTGGCACGCCCCAACTCGCAGTTTTGATAGCTTTAGGGTTGATGTTTTCAGTAAAAGCCATATGGAATGTGTGGGGCATTAAGATGGCAGCTATAAAAAAGGCCAAAATCATGGAGTGCCATGCGCCATCCACAAGGGGTGCATAGAGATGAGTCACTTGTTCTGGGTTGGCGGCGAGCCACTGTTGTAAGTGGCTAAAGTCACCAAAAACTTGCTTGATGCCAAGTATAGCCAAGGTCCCTAATGCAATGAGTTTAAACAGCGATTCTGCTGCAATAGCGATAACCAAACCTTCGTGCTTCTCTCGCAATGAAACATGGCGCGCGCCAAATAAAATGGCAAACAGGGTTATGAGCGCGCAGAACCAGAAGGCCAGTTTTTCAGGGTCGCTTTCTAGGGTGAGTAAACGCAAGGATTGCGCCACCGCTTGGATTTGCAGTGCCAGTAAAGGCAGCATGCTAGCGAGCATGAGCAAGGCTGTGGTAGAGCCTGCGAGAGGGCTGCGGTAGCGAAATGAAAATACATCAGCTAAAGAGCTGAGTTGATGCGTGCTTGTGAGCCTGAGAAGGGGGGTAAGCAAAAGAGGAGCAAGAAAGAAAACACCAGAAATCCCTAAGTAGTAGGAGAGAAAGCCGTAGCCATATTGTTGAGCATAAGCGAGGCTGCCGTAAATAGCCCAAGCGCTTGCATAAACCCCCATGGAAAGCGTGTAAATAAGCGGGTGGCGACGTATTTTTACAGGGATGATGCCTGAGTCTGCAAGCCAAGCCACGACAAAGAGTAGCAATAAATAGGCACAGGCAATAAATAGTACGCTGAGGAAGCTAAATGTCATGGTGCTCTCTGCGATGGTTAGCCCAAGCGGTGGCGACGATAATAAACAGCCAGATAAGATAGGGACGATACCAGAGGTGTTCGGCTTCTTCCCACCAGCTCATGAGCACTGGTGATAGGAAAAAAGCGCTGAGCACGATAAAAGTGAGCACACGGTCAAGTTGCATTAGGATTCCTAGATCACTGCTGCAACAAAATGCGCCATCGGGGCGATGGCGCTTAGTTTGTTAGCCAGCGACTTGCTTCTCTTTGATTTCTGCTAGCTCTTTGCAATCGATGCAAAGTTCTGCTGTTGGGCGGGCTTCTAAACGGCGCAGGCCAATTTCGATGCCGCAAGTGTCGCAGAAGCCGTAGTCTCCACTGTCAATTTTTTCGATGGTGGATTCAATACGTTTTAGTAGTTTACGCTCGCGGTCGCGAGTGCGTAGTTCTAGGGCGAACTCCTCTTCTTGGGTTGCTCTATCTGCAGGATCAGGTAAGTTGGCGGCCTCATCCTGTAGGTGTGTGACGGTACGTCCAGCCTCTTCCATTAATTCTTGGCGCCAAGCCAATAAAATTTGACGGAAGTGCTCATATTGTTGCTCGTTCATGTATTCCTCGCCATCTTGCGGTTGGTAAGGAGGAATGCCATGGATGAGTGTGTTTTTATCTTTTGAGGTCGTCATCGCTATGTTCACTTTCTGTGTTTATTCGGTTCCATCACTCTTGAGGGAGAGATGGAGCTTAATAATTGTTGTTATGAATTAACCGAAATATCAATGCCAAACAATGCGTTTTGCAATACTGGTACTAGCCAATGCTAACACATTGGGAATTAACTGCTATATGGCGCAATCGCTATTTTGCTGATTTGTGCCAAGGTCCGTATATAGAGGCTTTTTGGCTTTTTTAAAGAGCTGCAATGCAAAATTAATTTTTCATTGTGGGCGTGGATTTAAAAGAGAGGTTTATCTTGAAAAATCAATTTCCTCGGGCGAAGCGCTGCCAGCGCATCGCACCGTTTCATGTGATGAGTTTGGTGCGTCAAGCTGCAGAGCTAGCAGAACAGGGGATGGATGTTATTCACCTGGGCATTGGCGAACCTGATTTTCCTACGCCGCAGGAGATTGTTTTGGCGGGACAGGATGCACTGGCAGCAGGGCGAACGCGATATACCTCTGCGCTAGGGCTGGATGAGCTACGCCAAGCAATCGCTCAGTATTATCAACAGCGCTTAAATGTTGTTGTACCTTGGCAGCACATTGCGCTTACCCCAGGTGGTTCAGGTGCATTACAGTTAGCATTAGCCGCACTGGTGGGGCCTGGTGATGGGGTCTTGGTGACAGACCCAGGGTACCCTTGCAATCGCCATTTTGTAGAGCTAGTAAGCGCTGAGCCTCAACCGTTAATTCGGCATCACGATAAGGATTGGGCCATTACATTAAAAGAGGTGCAAGCAGCTTGGCGCCCTAATACTCGCGGTTTAATTTTAGCGTCACCGGACAATCCCACGGGCTCAGTGCTTGAGCGTCAGGAGCTTGTGGCCATTGCGCAATGGGTTAAATCCCAGAACGGCTTTGTTATCGTGGATGAAATATATCAGGGCCTGTCTGTGCAGGCGCCGTGGAGTGCTTTAAGTATTGATGATGGCATCATAGTTATTAATAGCTTTAGTAAATACTTCGGCATGACGGGGTGGCGTTTAGGCTGGCTAGTAACGCCGGCACACATGATTGAAGATGTGGAGCGCATGGCACAAAATTTTTTCTTAGCTCCGGCCACAGTATCTCAACACGCAGCCCTGGCTGCTTTTACACCTCAAGTGCAGCAAGAGCTTGAAATGCGGCAGACAGAGCTGCTTGAAAGGCGAGAATACTTAATGCAAGAGCTACCATCGTTAGGCTGGCACATTACCGGTTCCCCTGAAGGGGCTTTTTACCTCTACGTGCACATTGGCAAGACGGTGAGTGATAGCTTTAGCTTTTGTGAGCAATTGCTAGCGGCAACTGGGGTTGCGCTAACCCCAGGTATCGATTTTGGCCAGCATCACAATGCCCATGAGTTTGTTCGTATTGCATATACTGTACCACTGCCTCGGCTCCGTGAAGCTGTGGCGCGGATTCAACAATTTTTGGAGTTAAAATGAAGTTTTCTGAACCCTTAATTGAGGGGCGTTTGGTCAAGCGCTATAAGCGTTTTATGGCGGATGTGGTAACCGTGGAGGGCGATGAAATAACAATTCACTGTCCAAACACAGGCTCGATGATGAATTGCTTAAACGAGGGAGCCGCGGTGCTTTTCTCGGATAGCCATAACCCAAAGCGCAAGTTGCGCCATACTTGGGAGGCGGTGCAGGTGGCCCATGGGCAGTGGGCGGGAATTAATACCCACAGAGCTAATGCGCTGGTGGAAGAGGCGTTGCTGTCGGGGTTGCTTAAAGGATATGAGGGGCTTGCTGTGAAGCGGGAAGTAAAGTGGGGGGATAGTCGTATTGATTTTACGCTAGGCGATCAGAGCCCTGTTTTTTTGGAAGTTAAAAACGTCACCTTGGGGCCTGCTGCTAACGAGCCTGATTCCGGAGTCATGTATTTTCCAGATGCAGTGACGACGCGTGGCCACAAACACTTGCAGACTTTAGCTGACATTGTGCGTGAGGGCGGCCAAGCGGTATTGTTGTACTGCGTTCAGCACACGGGGGCCAAAGAAGTGCGCCCCGCAGACCATATTGATGCAGAGTATGCCCGCTTGTTGCGTGAAGCGGCTCAAGCTGGTGTGGAGGTGAGGGCGCTTAAGGCAGAAATTAGCGCCCAAGAGATTGCACTGGTAAAAGAAATTCCAGTGGTATTATGAATCAATTAAACCCTGTAACTGTTTGACGCGTTCTGCAGCTGCCGCCGCGCCTGATGGGTTGCCTTGTTGCTCGCGTGAGCGCTGGATAAGCTGCCAAATTTCAACTTGCCAGCTGCGATTGGCTGGTGCGTCACGCAATGCGCGCATGAACATGCCTTCTGCGTTACGGGCTTGGCCTTCAGCGAGACGTAGCTCACCAAATTCGCGATACAAAATGGCAGCTTCGTTGGCCTGAGATACTGTAATAGCACGTTCTAATAGGCGCCCTGCTGCTGCGTTTTGCCCCTGTTGTCGCGCCTGTTTTGCTTGTTGAAGCAGGCTGTAGGCGGGGGAGTCAGTGGCAATAGTTACCGGTTCATCCATTGTTTCAATAGCGCGGGAACCTAAATTGGGGCCAGTGGCACAGCCAGAAAATAATAGGCACAAAGTAACAATGCTGGTAATAACTATCTGCCGAAGCGATTTTTGAACCACCCTCGTATTCCTCGTTTTTCAGGTTGATCGAAGTCCGCTTTTGGTGCGCGATTAAATAAGCGGCATTGGCTAAATTCAATGGTTTCTAAAGACGCTAATAATACAGGAAAAGGCACGGCATCTTTGCATGGGTTTTCAAACAATTGGTGTTGTTGGGAGTCCCACCATACGGTTTTCACTGTATTGGGAAAGCTTTCACGTAAAGAGCGCTGAGGAAGAGAAGCCATTAAATCCGCCCAAATAGGCAGGGCCACATTAGAGCCAGACACACCTGCGGGCTGATTGTCATCGCGGCCGACCCATACCACTGCTAAATGATTTTCGCTAAAGCCTGCGAACCATGCATCGCGGTATTCGCCGGAAGTGCCTGTTTTACCCGCCACACGAAGATTAGCCGGTAGGCGTGCCAAGGCGCTGCGACCGGTTCCCTCGGTGATTACTTTTTGCATCGCCCATTGCACCAAAAATACTGTATCTGACTCGATAACAGATTGCGGTTGCACAGGGTAGCGTGCAATGGGATTACCCTGATGATCAAGCACATCGGTAATGCTGCGCAGGGCTGTTTGGAAACCGCCTGTGGCAAGGGGCTGGTAAATCGATGCCACCGAGAAAGGGGTTAGGTCTACGCTGCCGAGCAAGAGGCTTGGGTTGCCGCCTAGTTTTTTACGCAACCCAAGGGTGTAAAGCGTTGCAATAACCGCCTCAGGACCCACTTCCATACCCAGTTGTACAGTCGCTTGGTTGCGCGATTTGGCCAGCATCTCTGTTAGCGTAATGGGGCCAAGGGATTTGTTATCCACGTTGTTTGGCGTCCATGTTTTCCCTTGGGGTAAAGTCACAGTGATGGGCTCGTCCTCCACGAGTGAGGCAAGGTGGTACTTGTTGGGCTGCTGTAATGCTGTAAGCAGCACCATGGGTTTGATTAAGGAGCCAATGGGGCGGTGAGCGTCAAGCGCCCGATTAAAACCCACAAAGCGGGGATTGCGACTACCCACAATGGCAAGCACGTCCCCTTGATCGGGAGCGGTAAGAATCACACTCGCTTCTAATTGTTGTTCACCCTTAGGGTCACGCTGCGAGAGAACAGAGGCCACAGCATCTTCTGCGGCAAGCTGGGCGAGCACATCGAGGGTGGAATGAATCACTAGGCCTTCGCCGGATAATACGTCAGCGGGATAGTCGCGAGCCAGTTGGCGGCGCACCAAGTCAACAAAATCGGGGAAGGCATAAAGGGTGCTATCTCCCTTGGCAACTACTTCTAGTTTGGCGTTGCGGGCTTTTTCTGCAACTTCTGGGCTTAGCACACCAGCATTTTCGGCCACATCCAGCACTACGTTGCGGCGTTGCAAGGCGCGCTCGGGGAAACGGTGGGGGTTGTAAAGGCCTGGCCCTTTGAGCATGCCAACTAACAAGGCCAGATGTTGCGGCGCTAATTCTTCTAGCGGTTGGCCAAAGTAAAATAAAGCAGCTAGTCCCATACCGTGTATCGCTCGCCCACCATCTTGGCCGAGGTATACTTCATTGAGGTAAGTTTCCAGGATTTGATCTTTGTCGTAATGCTGCTCAAGCAATACCGCCATGGGCAGCTCTAGGAGCTTGCGCGATAAGGTGCGATCGCGGGTAAGCCAAAAGTTTTTTACTAGCTGCTGTGTGATGGTGCTGCCACCTTGGCGGAAGCTGCCACTACGAATATTGGCGGCCATAGCACGGGTTAAGCCACGAAGAGAAATGCCGTGGTGGCGATAAAACTGTCGATCCTCTACGGCGATAAGCATTTGAGTAAGCAGTGGGGGTGTTTGTTCTAATCGAACTAGCACGCGATCTTGGCCATGGCCAGGATGAATACTGCCCACGTGCAAAGGTTCTAATCGTGCAATAGACAGCGGACGGTCCACACCGCTTAATTCGGCGATGGTGTCGTTGGCAATGCGTAGGCGGATGCGCTGAGCAATTTCGCCGCCATCACTATCGCGGAAGCCGCGGGTGTGAAGTGTGAGAGTATTACCTTGCTGGGCATAGGAGCCCGGTGATGCAGCGTTGGCCTCGGGCCGATAATGCATGTACTGCAGGAGCTGTTTGAGGTGAGCAAGGGATAATGCGCGGCCTTGATAAAGCTCCACTGGGCTTGCGAAAACGCGTGCAGGTAGCTCCCACTGGTGGCTGTCAAAGCGTTTTTGAACAAGATTATCAAGCCACAAAAGAGTTGCCGCTGCAGCTAAAAGCAGGATCGCGACACCCAGTAGTAGGATTTTCTTAATGCCTTTGCGGGCGCTTTTTTTGCGCTGAGACGATTTTTTTGTTTGCTTCGACTTTTTTGCCATTACCTGATTTTACCACTTTCTCTCCATAAATTTTGCAAGACTACACCAGATGGCCATAATAGTGCGCCCTTTCACAAAGGATTACACAAATGAGTCAGCCGCACTATCACATTTATGCCATCGGCAATGCTTTGGTGGATACTGAAGTTGAAGTTGAAAATAGTTTTTTAGCCGATATGGGAATTACTAAAGGCATCATGACTTTAGTAGATCAAGAGCAGCAGGGTGCTTTGCTTGAGGCGTTGCGCTGCCAACAGCCACCGCAGGAGCGCGCCAGTGGTGGTTCAGCCGCAAACACTGCCATAGCTGCTAGTTATTTTGGCGCCAAGTGTTTTTTCTCTTGCCGGGTTGCTGATGATGAAACAGGGCAGTTTTATGTGCAAGATATTCAAGCTGCGGGTGTCGATACTAATATGTCGGCCCAGCGACCAAAGGGGGTCAGTGGCACTTGCGTGGTGATGGTGACTCCAGACGCAGAGCGGACCATGTATACCTATCTGGGCATTGCCGAAGATGTGTCTGTGGACGACTTAGATGAAGATGCCATCAAAGCAAGCGACTATGTTTATATTGAGGGTTATCTTGTGACGTCAGCCACTGCGCGCCCTGCGGCAGTGCGCCTGCGCGAACTTGCCCGAGCCAACAACACTAAGGTGTCATTAACTTTTTCTGATCCTGCCATGGCCCAGTTTTTTCGCGACGGGCTAAAAGAAGTGATTGGCAAAGGTGTGGACCTGCTGTTTTGTAACGAAGAAGAAGCCAAGCTCTTTACTGAAACCGAAGACCTTGCGGAAGCGCTTGATGCATTAAAACGCTATAGCGAGCAGGTGGTTATTACTCGAGGCCCGGCTGGCGCTATTGCATGGGACGGAGAGCAGCTATACGAGTTTGATGGAGTCAAAGTGAGAGCGGTGGATACCACGGGCGCTGGCGATCTTTTTGCCGGGGCATTTCTGTATGCACTAAGCCAGGGTAAGAGTTTTGCAGAGGCAGGTCCTTTTGCGTGCCACGCCGCTGCTGAGGTAGTAAAAGACTTTGGTCCACGCCTTACAGCAAAGCAATATCGAGCACTTAAGCAGCAATTTTTTGAGGAATAGACAATGCAGCGTTTAGGCCCAGCAGACAGCATTCTTGAGGGTGAAGCAAAAGAGTTTACGCTAGAAGAAGGCACCTTATTTGCAGTGCGCCGCGATGGCGAGCTTTACACTTATGTGAATTGGTGTCCCCACTTGGGAATTCCATTAAACTTCATGCCCGATCAGTTTTTGGATGGCGATGGCCATTTCATTGAATGCATAAATCACGGCGCTTTGTTTGAGGTAGAATCCGGTGTGTGTGTATCGGGACCATGTCAGGGGGAGTCACTTATATTAGTTCCCCATGAAGTACGTGATGGCGAGCTTTGGGCGCAGTGGGTTGACCCAAGTCAATAAGATTTGATGATTAACTGTTAGATTGAAAACGATACGAGCATTTTCACTAGATCATGCTAGTATTCACCGCTTTCACCTTGGTGGTTATTGTTGAGGGGATAGGCTAGGGTGTTCCGAGGCTCTACTCGCTATAATCACACACAACTGGCTCTTGAGCAGATTTTTGCTTGGGGCCAATCGCAAAGCACGAAACTTACTGAAGGACGAGATGATGCAAGACAGCACAGCATCGGTGGATTACAACTACAAAGTAGTTCGTCAGTTTACCGTAATGACCGTTTTCTGGGGAGTCGTGGGCATGCTTGTGGGTGTTTGGATCGCCGCACAGCTTGCTTGGCCTGCCTTGAACTTTGATATTCCATGGCTTAGCTATGGCCGTTTACGTCCGTTGCACACCAACGGAGTGATTTTCGCCTTCGGGGGTAGTGCCCTGATTGGTACATCGCTTTACGTGGTACAGCGTACGTCACACACAGCGTTAGCTTTTCCAAAGCTAGCTTCTTTTGTGTTTTGGGGCTATCAGTTGGTACTGTTGTTGGCGGTAATATCCTTACCTATGGGGTATACCAGTAGTAAAGAATACGCAGAACTTGAGTGGCCCATCGACCTGCTGCTTGCAGTGGTGTGGATCTGCTACGCCATCGTGTTCTTCTTTACTATCGCCCGCCGTCGTACTAGCCATATTTATGTGGCGAACTGGTTCTACGGTGCCTTTATTCTCACCATTGCGCTATTGCATGTGTTTAATAGTGCAGCGATTCCTGTGTCGCTGACTAAGTCCTATTCAGCTTATTCTGGCGCTATTGATGCCATGGTGCAGTGGTGGTACGGCCATAACGCGGTAGGTTTCTTCCTCACTGCGGGCTTCCTCGGCATGATGTACTACTATGTGCCCGTTCAGGCACAGCGTCCTGTGTATTCGTACCGCTTGTCCATTGTGCACTTCTGGGCCTTGATTGGTCTTTACATGTGGGCTGGTCCTCACCACTTGCACTACTCTGCATTGCCTGACTGGGTGCAGTCTGTGGGTATGGTGTTCTCCATCGTTCTCTTTGCGCCCAGCTGGGGTGGTATGATTAACGGTATGATGACGCTCTCTGGTGCTTGGGATAAGCTCAGAACCGACCCCATCATTCGCTTCCTTATTGTGGCATTGTCCTTCTATGGTATGAGCACCTTCGAAGGCCCCATGATGTCCATTAAGACTGTTAACGCTTTAAGCCACAACACAGACTGGACTGTGGGCCACGTGCACGCAGGTGCGCTTGGTTGGGTAGCCATGATCACCATGGGTTCACTCTATGTGATGGTGCCGCGTTTATACGGCCGCAAAGAAATGTTCTGTGTGCCATGGATTAACGCTCACTTCTGGTTAGCTACCATCGGTACCGTTCTGTACATCGCTTCCATGTGGGTATCCGGCATCATGCAGGGCCTCATGTGGCGCGCAGTTAACCCAGACGGCACCTTGACGTACAACTTTATTCAAGAACTTGCCATGCGCTATCCCTTCTACATCATTCGCTTGTTGGGTGGATCGCTCTTCTTGCTCGGCATGATCTTGATGGCGGTGAACGTATACAAAACCATCCGCAGCACGCAAAACGTGAGCGGTGCAGACAACTTACGAGCGGAGGCATAAGAATATCATGTCTGGAAAGCACTCAATTATTGAACAAAGAGTCGGTCTGCTAATTGTTTTTGTGTTAATGATCGTTAGCTTTGGTGCCTTGGTGGAGATTATTCCGCTGTTCTGGCAGGACGAAACCACAGAGCCACACCAAAACTTGCGCCCATACACAGCCTTAGAAATGGCCGGCCGTGATATTTATATCCGTGAAGGTTGCCATGTGTGCCACACTCAGATGGTGCGCCCTTTGCGTGCTGAAACTGAGCGTTTTGGCCCATACAACGTAGCGGGGGAAGATGTTTGGGAGCATCCTTTCTTGTGGGGCTCTAAGCGTACAGGCCCAGATTTATCACGTGTGGGTTTGCGCCCTATTACTGAGCAGTGGCACCGCGAGCACTTGCGCGATCCGCGCTTAGTTGTGCCAGAGTCCAACATGCCTGGTTACCCATGGTTGGCAAAAAACACTGTGAAGTGGAACACCATGGAACGCACTTTGAACGTGTTTAAAAACCACTTTGGCGTGCCTTACACCGATGAAGATATTGCAGAACAAATAGCGCTGGTGGCTGGTGAGAAAGTTTCTCCCACCCAAGATACGGCAAAGCTTCTTGCTGCTCAGGCTAAAAAGTATGTAACTGCTGATAGCAAGAACCTTGCAGATGCCACTGAGGAAGATGCGTTAGTTGCTTATCTTTTCTCGCTAGGACATGCCCGTAAGGAGGATGCACACAGATGATGCTCCATTCCTTTATCACGGTAACGTTTTTTGTGACTTTCATTGCATTGACTATCTGGGTGTTTCGCCCAGGTAGCAAAGCAGAATACCAGCAGCACGGGGATATTCCGTTGGATGGTGAGTTAAACAACACGGCAAGTTTCCGCCAGGAGGAACAGCATGGGTAATTACCTTGGCGATCATATGAACAACTTTTGGGGTGTCTGGGTTACAGTAATTGTTGTGTGTAACCTGATTGGCTATTACCTACTGTTGGTGGGTAATTCACGCTTAAGTGAGGAAGAAAGCCAAAAAGAGACCACAGGCCATACCTTTGACGGTATTGTTGAGCGCAACGAGCCCTTGCCGCGTTGGTGGTATTTTATGTACATCGGCACCCTAGTGTTCGCGGCTTTGTATCTGGTTTTATATCCAGGCTTGGGACGTTACACAGGCTTACTAGGATGGACTAGCGCCAACCAGTGGGAAAAAGAAGTTAAGCAAATGGATAATATTACCTTGCCGCTCTTTGAAGAAATGGCGAAGGTGCCGGTGGAAGAGCTTGCTCAAAACGAAGAAGCGCTAGATGTCGGTGGCCGTTTGTTTGGTACTCACTGTGCTATCTGCCATGGTTCTGATGCGCGTGGTGCTAAAGGCTATCCCAACTTAACCGATGATGATTGGCTTTACGGCGGTGAAGCTGAAAAGATCGTTCAAAGTATTACGGATGGTCGTAATGGCTTTATGCCACCCCAAGTGGGGGCTATAGGTGGCACCGATCAAGATGTGGAAGATATGGTTCTATATGTACAAAGCCTGAGCCGTCCTGATCTTGTGAAAAGCGAGGCCCAACAAGCATCGGTTAATCGTGCCGAGCCCAAGTTCAAAACAATTTGTGCGGCTTGCCACCAGCAAGACGGTACAGGTAACCAGTTATTAGGTGCGCCTAACTTAACCGATAATATTTGGTTATATGGCCCGCGTGCCGAAGATATTGAGCACGCTATCCGCAATGGACTGCAGGGCGAGATGCCTGCACATAAGGATATCTTACCGAAAGAACGTATCCATGTTTTAGCTGCATACGTCTATAGTCTCTCCCAATCGGAGGAATAATATGTCCAAACGGGGTCGAATTCCCCTTCAGAATGTGCCGGCTTCTAAAGCCGGCACAGCCTTATATACCAAGCGGGAAGCCATTCACGTCAAACACATCACGGGGATTTTCCAAAAGCTTCGTGATGCCACTCTTTTACTAACTCTTGGTGTTTACTTTTTACTACCTTGGGTGCAATGGGACGGCCGCCAAGCAGTGCTTTTTGATTTACCAAGGCGCCAGTTCCATATCTTTAATATCACTTTTTGGCCGCAGGATTTCTACTTCCTTGCTGCAGCGTTGATGGTAGCAGCGTTTTCGCTGTTTTTTATGACGGTGCTCGCGGGGCGTGTTTGGTGCGGTTATACGTGTCCGCAAACCACATGGACCCGTTTGTTTATGACGGTGGAGCGGTGGTTTGAAGGCGACAGAAACCAACGTTTAAAGCGAGACAGAAGCTCTAAAGAGCTCGATACGATTTTACGTCGTGGCGGCAAATATATCGTCTGGCTAATCATTGCATTTTTTACAGGATTGGCCTTTGTCGGTTATTTCACACCGATTCGGGAATTAGTACCTGATCTATTCACTGGTCAAGCTAATTTCTGGGCTTGGTTTTGGATCGGTGCTTTTACTGTAGCCACCTTTGGGAATGCGGGCATTCTGCGCGAGCAAGTGTGCTTGTATATGTGCCCCTATGCGCGCTTTCAAAGTGTGATGTTTGATAAAGACACCTTGATTGTTACTTATGATGAAAAGCGCGGTGAGCCTCGCCGCCGCGGTACACGTAAACGCAAAGATGCTGAAATGGTGGATGCGGGGGATTGCATCGATTGCAGCCTGTGTGTTCAAGTGTGCCCCACGGGAATTGATATTCGTGATGGCTTGCAATACGAGTGCATTGCTTGCGCCGCCTGTATCGATGCTTGTGATGAGGTAATGGTGAAGGTCGGTCGTCCTAAAGGGCTAATCCGCTATACCACTGAGCGTGGTCTAGAAGGTGGAAAGACGCACTGGCTACGACCGCGTTTAATTGGCTATGGTATTGCCATTACGTTGATCATCGGTTTCTTCTCTGCACAGCTATTAATGCGCACACCTTTGCAGGTGGATGTGCTGAGGGACCGACACGAGCTATATCGCACCACCAGTGAAGGATTTATTGAGAACAGCTATCGTTTGGAGATTCTCAACAAGGATCAAGCCAAGCACCAGTATCAGATCACATTAGATGCCCCTAAAGGGCTTGAGCTGATTAATGCTCCAATATTGCTGGAACTTGAAGGTGGCCAAGGACGCTCAATCCCAGTTACGGTGAGTTATGATCCGTATCTTGAAGAGATCAATAGTAGTAGCATTAAGTTTATTGTTACGCCTATGGACAACAGCCATAAAGAGGTTAAGCATGAGTCACGATTCATCGCACCAAACTAATACCCCTTGGTACAAGATTCCATTGGTGTGGTTAATGATTGGCATACCGGCAAGCTCGGTGGTATTGGGTTTGAGCCTAGTGGTGATTGCGGTAATGAATGCCGATGATGTGGTGGCTGATGATTGGTATAAACAAGGGCGGTCCATTAACCGAGATCTTGATAGCGAGGCCATGGCACAGCGCTTTGGCCTTGCTGTGAATTTTGAGTTGAAAGACGATGCCACGGAAGCTCAGCTCACTGCGAAAACGCCCATTGCTTGGCCTGAGCACCTGCAATTAGCTCTACGTCATCCAACCTTTGCTAAGGAAGACAAGGTGGTGATGTTATCACATCAAGGCGATGGGCTTTATGCCGGCAAGGCCGCTCACTATGGCGGTTATGACACTATTGCCACCATTACCCCTGATGATAACTATTGGCGTTTGCAGCACAGAGTAAGTCTCTCTGCTGGCAAAGCTACCGTTAAAGCTCAAGAGACGCGATGAGCATAGCTTGTTGGCATTGCGGCAAAGTAGACGCTAGCCATCCTTTCACAGCCCGCACACCTGATGGCGAAAAGCCTGCTTGTTGTGCGGGTTGTGCTGCTGCCATTGAAATGGTGCACGACTTAGGGCTCGATGATTATTATTTGATGCGCAGTGATGCTGCTCCCTTGGTGGATCAAAGCGATCACGAGCGAACGTTAGCCCTATTTGATATGCCAGAATTGCTGGCAACCCACGTACAAGAAAGTGAGGATCATAAAACCCTCAATCTGCAATTAGCGGATGTGAACTGCGCTGCTTGCTGTTGGCTAATTGAGAAAGTGCTACACGAGGTGCCCGGCATACAGGCGGCTCCCGTGAATTTAGCAACTATGCAGCTTAATTTGCAGTTTGATAAATCGTTAGATATCCCCCCGAAAGAAGCTGCACAAAAAGTATTAGAGTTAGGCTATGGCTTGGCGCTGCCTGGTGATCCAGCCCGTGAAAAGCAGCTTACCCGCGAGTTCCGCATCATGTTGGGGCGGTTGATTCTTGCGGGTATTGGCTCGATGCAGTCAATGACGTATGCAGCCGTATTGTATTTGAACGTGCTTGATAGCTCAGAGCAACTCTATAAAGAATTGTTTCGCTATAGCTCTTTATTAATCGCCACACCGGTGGTGTTTTATTCTGGTTTACCTTTTTTTCAAGGTGCTTGGCGTGGGCTTAAGCAAGGCACCTTGAATATGGACTTGCCTATTGCCATCGCATTATTCCTCGCGTGGGGTGGCTCCATAGTCAACATGATGCTCGGTGGCGACCATGTGTATTTTGAATCGGCTGCCATGTTTGTGTTTTTTCTGCTTATCAGCCGTTGGCTAGAACAGCATCAGCGACATCGGATCCAGAGAGAATGGCAACGCTTACAAGATGCTCTACCGCAGGTGGTGAGAAAGGTCACCACGGGAGATGACTACCGTTGGATTGGTGTGCGCCAAATTCGCTTAGAGGATGAGCTGTTTATGGCGCAAGGTGAGGTTATTCCTGTGGATGCGGAGGTGCTTGCAGGGGAAGCCCAAGTGTCGGAAGCCGCACTAACGGGGGAATCGTTGCCTATCACTCGTCAGCCGGGCGACTTGGTGGCAGCCGGTTCTAAATTACTCGAAGGGCAGCTCACCATTAAAGCCCGCGGTTTAGCGCATGAAAGCTTAGTGGCCCGTATTGGTGAACAGGTGCAACAAGCGCAAAACGAACGCGTCACAGTGGTGCGGGATTGGCAAAAAGTAGCCCCGCTATTTACCTTTGGCATCCTGTTACTGGCAATAACAACGATGGCGTACCACTGGTCTTCAGGGCCTACGGTAGCATTCGAATACACGTTGGCCTTGTTGGTAATCACTTGTCCTTGTGCGCTTGCTCTTGCCGTGCCGTTGTCCATATCAGCCACCCTGTCTGCGGGGCTGCGTTATGGTTTACTTATTGCTTCGCCCAAACAGCTTCTCGCCATGCACCATCTCAAAGGCGTCATGTTCGATAAAACAGGCACATTGACGAATGGCGAGTTTGCCCTGGTGAAAACAGAAGTAGCAGATGACTCTCAGAATTTGGAATATTTGCTTGGCATCACAGCAGCGTTGGAGAAAGACCACCCGCATCCTATTGCTCGTGCCTTTGACAATGTGGCGCACGAGACTCATTTAACAGATATACGTATCAGCCGCACAGGCGCTGAAGGTATGTATAATGGGCAACGTTGGTCAATTAGTGGGGAGCCAACTAAGGCGCGTCCAGGGGCAACGTGCTTGGTGCTTAAGCTTGAAGGGAAGCCCCAGCTATGGCTGTGGGTGAGCGACCAGGTTCGTCCTGAAAGCGCTGCAGTGATTGAGCATTTTCACCAAGAGTATGGTTGGAATGTGCGCTTAGCCAGCGGAGACGCAGCAGAAGCAGTACAAGCTTTGGGCCAGCAGCTGCACCTAGAAGAAGCTCACGGCGACATGACTCCTAATGAGAAGGCTGAATGGTTAGCTGCATTGCAAGCCACAGAAGGCTCGCAAATGATGGTGGGTGATGGTATTAATGATGCACCAGCGCTTTTAGAGGCTGATGTATCTGTGGCGCCAGCCAATTCCACGAGTTTGGCGCGCCAAGCAGCCGGCGTGTATTTATTACAGCATGACTTAGCCGCATTACCTGTGTTGCCCGCATTGGCTAAGCGCTGTCGTAGCATTATTTGGCAGAATTTAGGCTGGACACTTTTGTACAATGCCATTGCGATTCCTCTCGCTATGGCAGGTACCATTACACCTTGGGCAGCTGCTCTCGGCATGGCCACATCTTCCTTGTTGGTCACCCTTAACGCAAACCGGATAAATCGATGGAAAGCCTCGTTCTCATTATCCCCTTGAGCCTGATTGGTTTAGCTGTCACTGTATATATTCTATTCAAGGCTCTAAAAAGCGGTCAGTTTGAAGATTTAGAAAAGCACGGTTGGTCTGTGGTGTTTGATGATCGCGAGCGCCCCGACGCTCAACAACAAGGTAAACAAACCGATGAATGAAACGTTATTATCTAGCCTGGCTGCCGCAGCCCTACTTGCAGGAACTGGCGGCTTGCATTGTGCTGCTATGTGCGGTGGCATAGCGAGTGCTTTAACGTTTTCAATTCCGAGTGACAAGCGCCAAGGCAAAAAGCTGTGGGCATGGCAGCTGCTCTATGGTAGCGGGCGCGTAGGTACTTATATGCTGCTGGGCACAGGGGCTGGCGCGCTTGGGGATGGGTTGTTAAGGCATTTGAGTAGCCAGCATTTCCATTGGCCGGCGCTTCTTTCTGCCGCAATAATGCTGTTGCTGGCGGTGCAGCTATTGGGTAAATCTAGCCCCTTAGTGCACTTGGAAAAAGTGGGTGGCCATGTGTGGCGCCGTATTCAGCCGCTACTAAAAGGGCTGATGCCAGTGGACCATCCGCTGAAAGCGCTTGCTTTAGGAGGTTTATGGGGCTTTATGCCTTGTGGCCTTCTGTACTCCGCTTTGATGCTAGCAGCAGGCACTGCTAGCCCTTTAGGCGGAGCATTGACCATGCTGGTTTTTGGCTTGATTACTATACCGCCTGTGGCAAGCGCTGGGGTATTTGCGGGTAAGCTTCGCCACTTGCGTGAAGGAGTCGGGCGCCCAGTGGCATTGTTGTTGACCTTGTTAGTGGCGGCTGTGTTCCTTTATCAAGGATTGGCGGGGCATCACCACGATGACCACAGCGATACCGCTCACTCCCACGAGGCACCCCATACAGAACTTGAGCAAACACACCACCATTAAACTCTTTTTACTCACTTGTACTAGTATTGCTGTGTGCGCATAATGGCCGCATTTCTCATTCATTAAATTATGGTGTTGTGATGACAAATATTGAGCGCCCTCAGCTAGAGTTACCCGAGGGCCATAATAAGTTGCTACTTCATTCCTGTTGCGCGCCTTGCTCGGGCGAGGTTATGGAAGCTATTACAGCCTCTGGGATTGATTACACCATCTTTTTTTATAACCCCAATATCCATCCTGAAAAAGAGTATCTAATCCGCAAGGAAGAGAATATCCGTTTTGCGGAAAAGCATAACGTGCCCTTTGTGGATGCAGATTACGATACGGACAACTGGTTTGAACGTGCTAAAGGCATGGAAGATGAGCCAGAGCGTGGTGTGCGTTGCACCATGTGCTTTGATATGCGTTTTGAGCGTACTGCACTTTATGCCTATGAAAATGGGTTTAACGTGATTAGTAGTTCATTGGGCATTTCACGTTGGAAGAACATGAAGCAAATTAATGATTGTGGCTATCGAGCGGCTGGGCGTTATCCTGATATGCATTATTGGGATTATAACTGGCGCAAAGGTGGCGGTAGCCAGCGCATGATTGACATCAGCAAGCGCGAACGCTTTTATCAGCAAGAGTACTGCGGCTGTGTGTATTCCTTGCGAGACACTAACCGCTGGCGCATGTCCAATGGCCGTGAGCGCATCAAAATTGGCATTAAGTATTACGGCGACGACGACTAGCTTTTATTGGTGCCTATGGTCAAAAAGCACAGCCCCAGAATATTGTAAATTCTGGGGCTGTTTTGCTTTAGGCTTAGCGCTTTCGTTATGCCTTAGCAAATAGCAAAAGCCTCGCGCGCGGCTGCTAGAGTCTTATCAATGTCGTCTTGCGTATGTGCTTGGGACATGAAGCCTGCCTCAAAAGCTGAAGGAGCTAGGTACACTCCACGCTCAAGCATGGCGCGATAAAAGCGCTTAAAACGCTCAATATCACAAGCCATGGACTGGCTAAACTGAGTGATATGGGTGGCATCAGTGAAGAAAAAACCAAACATTCCACCCACTTGGTTAGTGGTGAGAGCAACTCCCTGCGCTCGCGCTGCATCGGCCAAACCTTCGGCCAAATGTCTGGTTTTGGCAGTGAGTTTTTCGTGGAAGTTGGGCTGGCTCACTTTCTCTAGTGTGGCTAGTCCAGCAGCCATCGCCACAGGGTTGCCGGATAGTGTGCCGGCTTGGTACACAGGTCCTGCTGGAGCGAGGTGCTGCATAATATCCTTGCGGCCTCCAAAAGCACCCACTGGCATGCCGCCACCCACGACTTTTCCTAAGGTAGTCATGTCTGGAACAATGTTGTAATGCGCTTGGGCACCGCCTAAAGCTACGCGAAAACCGGTCATAACTTCATCGAAAATGAGCACGCTACCATACTGTGTGCATTGTTCGCGGAGCGCTTCTAAAAAGCCTGGGATTGGTGGGATGCAGTTCATATTGCCCGCAACAGGCTCAACGATTAAACACGCAATGTTGTCTCCGTGCTCTTTAAAACAAGCTTCCACCGCCGTAATGTCATTGTAAGGCAGGGTAATGGTGTATTTGCTCACATCAGCAGGAATGCCGGGCGAGCTAGGCACGCCAAGCGTGAGAGCACCAGACCCAGCTTTGACCAACAGGCTGTCTGCATGACCGTGATAGCAGCCTTCGAACTTTACGATAATATCTCGCCCCGTATAGCCGCGTGCTAATCGGATAGCACTCATGGTGGCTTCTGTGCCAGAGCTCACCATTCTCACTTGCTCGATTGAGGGTATGAGTTCCGTAATCTTGGTGGCCATTTTAACTTCAAGCTCAGTCGGCGCGCCAAAGGTCATGCCTTGGTCGATGGCGGCTTTTACCGCTGTGATAACATCCTTGTCATTATGACCAAGAATAAGCGGCCCCCATGAGCCCACATAATCAATGTATTTCTGCTCGTCAGCATCAAATACATAGGCGCCTTCACCTCGCTGGAAAAACACCGGTGTGCCGCCTACGCCATTGAATGCGCGCACAGGAGAGTTCACACCGCCTGGGATTACCTTTTGCGCTTGTTCATACAATAAGTTGGAGTGTGTTTGAAGAAACATAGTTGTTTTCCTTTAATTATGTTTGTGTCAGCGCCACTAAATTGCGTGCTTGCGCGCTAATATCAGCTGCCGCAAAAAGCGAATGCGCCACTGCAATCATGTGGGCGCCTGCTTGGATGGCTTGTTGGGCATTAACTTCATTGATGCCGCCGATAGCAACTATGGTGGCATTGTCAAAAACCTGTCGTGCGCTTGATAGTACTTCAAGCGAAGCAGGGGGAGCTTGGGGTTTTGTGGTCGAGGCGAAGAAGCGGCCAAAGGCCACATAGTTGGCTCCGTCCCCAATGGCTTGTTTAGCCAATGATAAGTCTTGATGACAGGTGACGCCAATGATTGCTTCTGGCCCAAGCAATGCTCGTGCAGCTGCTGGGCTGCCATCATCTTGGCCGAGATGCACACCGGCAGCTCCCACTTGGTGGGCAAGCTGCATATCGTCGTTGATAATTAACGGTACCTGGTATTTTTCTGCCAACGCCTGAAGCTTTATGGCAATAGCGTGCTTTTCCTCCGGCGTTACGTCTTTGTGCCGGTACTGCAACCAACCAATGCCGCCTTTCATGGCTGCTTCGCATGCAGCTAACAATGCATCAATATTGTGATGCAAGTTGGGGGCTGTAATCGCATAGACCCCGCTGCGGGCTTTAGGATTCAAGGCGACGCTCCGGAATTAGCTGGCCTTTGCCTGAGCGCCAGGCCCGGCGTAAGGCGCTATGCACATATTCTTGTGCTTCTTCGATGGCTTCGGAGAGCGCAGCCCCTTGTGCCACATAGCTTGCAATGGCGCTAGAGAGTGTGCAGCCGGAACCATGGTAGGTGTCGGGTAAGCGTGTCCATGTCCAAGACCGTTTGCCTGCTTTATCGAATAAAACGTTTTCCACTTCGTCCGTATTGCGATGGGTGCCGGTGATAAGAACAGGGGTTTGTGTTAGCTCAAATAAGTGATAACCGCATTCATCAAGGCTGTCTTTGCCAGCTAAAAGCTGGGCTTCGGGAAAGTTTGGTGTCAGTAGTGCAGACAAGGGGGCTAGCTCGCTGAGCAGTATCTGGTTTAACGATTCTGTCGCTAGCCCACCACCCGCTTCAGCAGCAAGTACAGGGTCTAGTATCACGGGAGCATTAGGTAGCTGCTGTAGTAAATGCTTGATAAATCTCACTATTGCAGGGGAGGCTGTCATGCCGATTTTGACAGCATTAAAAGAAACATCGTCTAACAGCGCTTTTGATTGTTGCTCTAGCATCTCCACGGCAACGGTTTCAAATGAATAAACATTTTGCGAGTTTTGTACAGTCAAGCCAGTGATTAGGGTGGCTGCAAAGCCGCCTAAGCTGTGAATAGCTTCAATGTCGGCTTGAATGCCAGCGCCGCCAGAAGGGTCGTGGCCTGCTATAACGAGAACATTGGGTTTCAAGGTATTTGTCCTATACGAAAGTTAGAATGGGCGTGTTATCACTAAGCCAATAATTAATAGCAAAAAGAGTACAGGCACTTCATTAAACCAGCGGAAGTAGACATGAGTGCGCGTATTCGCATTGTTAGCAAAGCGTTTTAAATGGGCTAAACATATATGATGGTAGCCAACGAGCAACAAGACGAGTAGCATTTTGGCGTGGTACCACCCTTGGGTTTTGTAATAGCTCCAGTTCATGGTAGTGAGCCAAATACCGAAGGCTATGGTGGCTATCATGGCTGGCGTCATAATGCCGCGATAAAGCTTGCGCTCCATAATAATGAATCTTTCATGGCTGATTGGATCGCTGGCATCCGCGTGGTAAACAAAGAGCCGAGGCAGATAGAACAACCCTGCGAACCAACTTACCATGCTGGCAAGATGTAAGGTTTTTACGATTCCATAGGTCACGTGGAGCTCCTTCTGTGAGTTGGGGCGTCTATCATAACAAGCAAACCATTGTTTCGCAGTTGTATTAGAGCGAAGTTGAGTGTTGAAATATTAAGCAATAGCACACAGGAGATAAGTATGTCTGGCAAACCATTTAGCGTAGGAATTGTTGGCGCCACGGGTTACACCGGCGCTGAGCTAGTGCGCTTATTGTGCTCGCATCCAAGTGTTGAAGTGACGGTAATCACTTCCCGCGGTGAGCTCGGTAAGCCAGTGGCTGATTTATATCCTAGCCTGCGCGGATTCACAGAACTGTGCTTTGTAGAGCCAAGTGTTGAGGTGCTAGCAAGCTGCGACGTTGTGTTTTTTGCCACTCCACATAATGTGTCTATGAAAATGATGCCCGAGCTGATGCAAGAAGGAATCAGAGTGGTGGATTTGTCCGCGGACTTTCGTTTACGTGATGTCGCAGTTTGGGAGCGGTGGTACAACGAAACCCACGCGTGTCCTGAATATATTGAGTCGGCAGTGTATGGACTGCCTGAAATATTTTCAGAGGAGATTAAGCAGGCTCAGTTGGTGGCGGGGGCAGGATGCTTTCCCACATCGGTTCAGCTAGGTTTTTGGCCTTTGCTTCAGCATGGTCTTGTGAAGCAAGAGGGGCTTATTGCCAATGCTGCAACAGGAGTGAGTGGTGCGGGGCGGCAAGCGAAAATCCCCATGCTGTTTGCTGAGGCAAATGACAGCTATAAGTCTTATGCTGCGTCGGGTCACCGTCATTTGCCTGAGATTGAACAAGGCTTAACGTTGGCAGCTGGTCAAGCAACTCAGGTTACCTTTGTGCCTCACTTGGTACCAATGATTCGAGGCATTCAAGCTACCCTATATGCGCAGTTGCAAGATAGTGGCATCAGCAACGAGGCGTTACAAAAAGCCTATGAAGACTTCTATCGCGATGCGCCCTTTGTCGATGTGCTTCCTTTTGGAAGCTTGCCGGAAACGCGCTCTGTGAAAGGTAGCAATATGTGTCGTATTGCACTTCATCGACCACAGGGGCGTGATACTATTGTTGTGCTTTCGGTTATCGATAATTTAGTGAAAGGCGCCTCAGGCCAAGCTATTCAGTGCATGAACTTGATGCTAGGTTTACCCGAGACTACTGGCTTAATGCTGCCCGCATTGATGCCGTAATTGGGGGGAACATTGAGTAAACCACAGATTAAAGTCCCTCAACCAGTTTTGTTTTTACAAAGCCAAGAGGCACAGCGTCGACGTTTGGTATGGCAATTGGTGCTGGCATTGCTGATTGCCGCTTTGTTGGTTGGGGTTGGCTATGGCTTGGCTAACCGTCAACAGGTGCTAGCTTATGTTAATGGTGAAGAAACCTTGCGTGGCCAAGTTCGGCAACTCGAAAGGGCACTTAAAGAAGCTCAGCAGGAACTGGTGTTGCATCAAACTGCGGTGGAAGTTTCGCAACAAGCACAAAACAGAATTCGCCAAGAGTTAAGGAACCACCACGCACAGGTGACGGAGCTTGAAGCAACGGTGGATTTTTATAAAAGTATTATGAGCCCAGAATCTGGTGAGCAGAGGCTGAGGGCGGATAATTTAACGTTAACGGCAACTGATTCACCGCAGGTATACAATATGGCGTTGATGCTGGGACAGTTCGGCGGCGAGCACGCCGCGGTACAGGGGCAAGTCACTATTAGCGTTAAGGGTTTGCTGGATGGTGAAGCTGTCACTCTAGAGCAAAGTGAGGTGATGGATAAGGCGTTGAGCACGCGTTTCTCTTTTCGTTATTTTCAGGAATTGAGGGGGCGCATAGTCTTACCAGATGGTTTTGAACCGCAGCAGGTACTGGTTCAGGTGGTTCCTGATTCACGTCATTTAAAGAATACAGACTACAGTTTTGATTGGTCGATTAAGGAGTCTTAAGTGTTAAGTAAAAGAAAAAAAGCGGTAGTAGCTACGCCCAATGAGCATACCTTAATAGCAAAAGGGAGCACCATTACTGGTGATATACAATTTGGCGGAATATTGCACGTGCAAGGAAACGTGGTGGGGCACGTAACCGTATCTGGTGACAAGGGGCAGCTTGTGGTGGACCGTAGCGGCGTTATCGAAGGTGAAGTTCGTGTGCCGCATATTATTATTAACGGTCAAGTGATAGGAGATGTTTACGCCACCGAAAAACTTGAGCTTGCCGAAAACGCCAGAGTAGAAGGCAATGTAACTTATGAAACTATTGAAATGATGGCGGGCGCCCAAGTTAACGGTAAGCTAGTGCGTAATAAAGAAGAGCAAAAGAGCCTGCCAGCTCCCGATAGAAAAGCATCCACCAAGGAGGAAGTGGTGGCTGAGAAGCTAGCAGCAAGCAAAGATAAGAAAGCTTGACGGTTTTGCTCAGGTATTGCATGCTTTAGCCCCTGAAATTAATTGGTAATCTCGGTATGACAGAGTTTTCAGCTCTACTTCTCACAGATCAAGCAGCAGAGAAGGTGCGCAGCTTGCGCGATGAGGAGGGTAATCCTAATCTCAAGCTGCGAGTATATATCACAGGTGGTGGCTGCTCAGGATTCTCCTATGGTTTTAGCTTCGATGAAGAAGTAAAAGACGATGATACCATTGTCGAGAACCAGGGGGTTGAGCTGTTAATTGATGCCATGAGCGTGCAGTACCTAGCTGGTTCGGTGGTGCATTATGAGCAAAGCCTTATGGGGTCGAAGTTTGTAGTGCAAAACCCCAATGCAACTTCTACATGTGGATGCGGTTCTTCTTTTGCTATTTAGCCGTAATAAAGCCCACCAAGTACCAATTCCTTAGACGCTCCCGTTACCTGCGGAGAGTTACCCGATACTTTATTTATATGCGCCCATGCTAGCCAAGCAAACGCAGCCGCTTCAACCTGCTCTGGTGGAAGACCGTATTCAGCACTCGTGCTAACTCGCGTGTCGGGTGCCAGTGCTTCTTTAAATAAGTTAATGAGAAAGTTATTGTATGCGCCTCCACCACATATTATTAGCTCATCTACGTTGTGTTTGGGGATGGCCTTTAATACCGATTGCAAGGTGAGGTGAGCAAGTGTGTGCTGAACGTCAGCCGGTAATTCGTTGCCTTGCAAGAAGGATTCCAACCAAGTCAGGTTGAAATATTCTCTGCCCGTGCTCTTGGGTGGGGTTAAAGCAAAGTAAGGGTCACTGAGCATTTTTTCTAGCAAAGCAGGCAGTAGATTGCCGCTGGCGGCCCAGTCGCCATTATTATCGTAATACTTTTCTGTATGCTGATAGCACCAAGCATCAAGCAAAGTGTTTGCTGGACCAGTGTCGAAGCCAAGAGAAAGCGAGTTTTCGGTTAGTAAGCTGATATTGGCGATGCCTCCTAGGTTAAGAACAGCTTTGTTGTGGTTTTTACTTGCGAACTGATGCAGGTGAAAACGAGGAACCAAAGGAGCGCCTTCTCCGCCTAGCGCTATGTCGGCTCTTCTGAAGTCGCTAATAACAGTAATGCCGGTGCGGGCCGCGAGGGCCCCAGGGTTGTTGGCTTGTAGTGAAAACCCCAGCTCAGGGTGGTGGCGTAACGTCTGCCCATGGCAGCCGATGGCGGCAACTTGCGATGCTGAGATTTTGGCTTCAGCGAGCAGCGCTTCAACAATGGCGGCGTAACATTCTGTGAGTTGCGTTTCTGCAATTCCTAACTCATAAATTTCGTTGTGACCAGGAGAGCAGAGGCGCTCAAGCTGGCGGCGAACTTTGGCGGAAAAAGGATGATGCAAATGCGCGCGGACCTTGGTGCCTTTGTTATTGATATGGGCAAGCACGGCATCGACACCGTCAAGGCTGGTGCCTGACATTAATCCAATATACAGAGAAGAAGGCATGGCTGTTATGCTCGCAAGACGTAGTGGCTTAAAAATTACAAGCGCAATCATTCTCAGCTGATACAATAGTGCGCTGTGACTTATTATGTTGCGTGAAATCCAAATTAGTATGTTCAATTGTTGTGAAAAGGCAATAGTGTAATGACTGAAGTAGATGCCGCTTTGGCGCAAATTCGCCGTGGTACGGAAGAGATTATTCAAGAAGAAGATTTGCGGAAAAAACTGGAGTTAGGTCGCCCGCTACGTATCAAGGCAGGCTTTGACCCCACAGCACCAGACCTTCATTTGGGTCATACGGTGCTTATTAATAAGTTAAAAGTATTTCAGGATTTAGGTCATACCGTTATTTTTCTTATTGGTGATTTCACGGGGATGATTGGTGACCCCAGCGGTAAAAGCGCAACGCGCCCACCTCTTACGCGCGAAGAGGTGTTGGCAAATGCAGAAACCTATAAAGAGCAGGTTTTTAAAATTTTAGATCCTGCCAAGACAGAGGTTCGCTTTAACTCAGAGTGGATGAGCAAGCTTGGTGCCGACAAAATGATTGAGCTGGCGGGCAAATATACAGTTGCTCGCATGCTAGAGCGCGATGATTTTGCCAAGCGATTTGCAAATGAGCAGTCAATTGCTATCCACGAATTTTTATATCCCCTTGTGCAAGGGTACGACTCCGTTGCGTTAGAAGCCGACATAGAGTTTGGAGGTACGGACCAAACGTTTAATTTGTTAATGGGAAGGACGCTGCAGCGCCAATACGGACAAGATTCACAAGTGTGCATAACTGTACCTTTGTTGGAAGGCTTGGACGGCGTACAAAAAATGTCGAAGTCATTAGGTAATTATGTGGGCGTTACAGAGGCCCCAGGAGTTATGTACCGCAAGCTGCTATCTGTGCCTGATGAATTGGTATGGCGCTACTACGAGTTGCTAAGCTTTAAAAGCATGGAAGAGATTGCAGAGTTAAAGGCGGCGGCAGATAAAGCAGGCTCCCCGCAAGAGGCAAAGAAAATATTTGCGCATGAAATTGTGGCTCGCTTCCACGGAGAAAGTGCGGCTGAAGCAGCTCCGCGTTCTGCGGGTAATCAAATTGCACTAGGAGAAATTCCTGAGAATGTACCCGAAGTAGAAATTGAGGCGGGCGAACAGGGGCAGCTTATGTTGGTGCAGGTGCTCCGTATGGCGGGCTTGGCGCATAACAGTAGTGCAGCAAAAGATGTACTTAAGCGCGGCGCTGTATATATAGATGGACAGCAAGCTGATGAAAGTCTTATACTCACGCCCGGCGACGCAAAGGTGATCCAGGCAGGAAAACGGCGCATCGCAAAAGTCATTGTGAGGTGATGATAAATCAAACTTTATGATGACGATTTGAACGTTCTGAGCAATATTTAAGCGGTCGGAAAAAAAGTTCAAAAAAAGGTTTGACAGGGGGCGCTAAATCACTAAGATAGGCGTCCTCAACACGGGGCACACACCCCGGAGATCGAAAGCAAGGATCTCGCGCTCTTTAACAATCTAAACAGACAAACGTGTGGGACCTGTTCTGTGCTGCAGTAGTTATTATCAGCATCAGAGCAAGTTTCAATTCATTACACAGTAATGATTAATTGCGATTGATAGCTGAGCATGAATTAAGTGGTAAG
>Ga0209487_1000091_pt1 | contig 83847 bp, 83 predicted proteins | sample Poulit2012_FD_187524 | JGI IMG/M metagenome (GOLD analysis project Ga0209487, IMG submission 187524) | Agricultural soil microbial communities from Georgia to study Nitrogen management - Poultry litter 2012 (SPAdes) (version 2) | ecosystem: Environmental > Terrestrial > Soil > Agricultural land...
TTTTAAAAATTGTTTCTAAATTGACACAAAGATGAATTTCATTTGTATGTATAATTCATGGTACAATGAAATGGGTGATAAAAATGAGGTTAACAAACTACACAGATTATTCATTACGTGTTTTGATATATTTAGCAGTAAAGAAGGAAGAGGAAAAATCAACAATTACAGAAATAACAGAAGCCTATCAAATTTCAAGAAACCATTTAACGAAGGTAATTCATCAATTGGGGCAGATAGGTTTAATTGAAACAACTCGTGGACGGGGTGGAGGGATTGTTTTAGCAAAGCGTCCAAGTGATATTATAATTGGTGATGTAGTAAGAGAAACTGAAGAAGACTTTCGAATGGTCGAATGTTTTAGTCCAGATAATAACTGTATTATTACACCAGCCTGTAGCTTGAGGCATGTTCTTAACGAAGCTCTCTTAGCTTATATGGCTGTATTAGACAACTATACGCTAGCTGATATTGTTAAAGAGCCAGAAATGTATCGTATGTTACTTAAAATGTGATTAAAGATTTCCCGGGAAATAAAGAGACATATTGATAATATATTTGAATAAATATTGTAGGGCAAAGGATTCTTTGCTATTATGATAGAATATAAATAAATAGTTGAGGTGGATTATTTGGGTAAACGCATATTTTATTTTTTATTAACGAATATACTCGTATTATTAACGATTGTTATTGTCGTTCAAATAACAGGAGTAGGACATTATATTGGGTCAGATGGAATTAACTTTACTGCTTTATTAGTGTTTAGTGCAGTTATTGGTTTTACGGGTTCACTCGTTTCATTGGCAATTTCTCGAATTGTAGCGAAAAAAATGATGGGTGTTCAAGTAATTGATCCAGAAGATCCAAGTAATCATCAGGAAGCATTAATCGTTGAAAAGGTATACCGTTTATCACGAGCAGCTGGACTAACACATATGCCAGAAGTAGGTATTTATAAATCTAACGAAGTAAATGCTTTTGCAACAGGACCAACTAAAAAACGATCGCTAGTCGCTGTTTCAGCAGGATTAATAAATGAAATGGATGATGATGCGATTGAAGGTATTATTGCTCATGAAATTGCCCACGTTGCAAATGGTGATATGGTAACTATGACATTGTTACAAGGTGTAGTTAACACATTTGTCGTATTTTTAGCACGAATTGTAGCGTTTGGCGCGTCACAATTAGTTCGTTCAGAAATGGCTCCAATTGTACATTTTATATCAGTCATTGTATTTCAATTACTGTTTTCAGTACTTGGAAGTATCGTCGTCTTTGGTTATTCAAGACATAGAGAGTTCCATGCAGATCGTGGTGGAGCCGACTTAGCTGGAAAAGATAAAATGAAACATGCTTTAGAAAGCTTAAAAAATTATGTAGATCGAGCTACGTTGAATACAGAAGATGAAGCAATTTCAACAATGAAAATTAATAATAAACCTAGTTTTTCAAAACTTTTTTCAACTCATCCAGATTTAAATGAAAGAATAGATAGGTTATCTTAATGTATAAATGCTAATTCGATTTCGAATTGGCATTTATTTTATAAGGAGGTTTATAAATGGAAAAATCAATTTTAATTAATGTTATTATAATACTCGTATTAGCACTATTATTTTATTTTATATATAGAAAACAAAAAAATTCATATGATCAAGAAATAAAAAATCTTAAGTTACAAATCATTACATCATTAGAAGAAGCAAATGATGCACATCGAAAGTATTTAAATGAAACAGTTGTTCAATTAGAAGCGGCGTCAGAAGAAAAGTTAGAAATGCAAGAACAAAAATACTTAGAAGATATAAATGAAAAAGATAAGTACATTAATAATCTATATAAAATGTCTATGAGCCGAGGTGAAATACTCACCTATCAATTGTTAAGAGAAATAAAGCAAGAATTAATATTAGCAAACATGATTAATGACTCAGAAATGCTTATTTTAAATAATATTTTTATACCTTATCTTGATCAACAACAAAAAACTGTTAGACAAATTGACCATTTAATTGTCCTACCAACAGGTGTATTCATTATTGAAACAAAACATTTAAAAGATATTGTTGTTCATGGTTTGAAAAAAGAAAGTTTAGGGCAATATGCTAGCTTTTTTAAAGCCCTATTTCCAAATGAAGAAAATAATTCTGAAAAAACATTTGTTATTGAAGGACAAAGCACATCTTCACAAGTACAAAGAGAAATAAAAATAATCGATCAAAAGAATCCTGCAATAGAAGTGAAGAAAACTGCGCAAATATTAACAAGTTATTTAAAAGAGAAAATGTCATTCAATCAACTTATTAAGCCAATTGTATATTTTAATTACAGCACATCTAAACAAAATTATGTTCTTAATTATAGTGAATTAAAAGACGTACCTATATTTACAGAAAGAGAAGAAGTTACTAATTATTTAAAAGATCAATTAACAATTCAAGAACGCGTCTTCGAAGTAGAAGACATGCTTGAAATAAAATTAATTATTGATGAGTTTAATGATCAAAAAAGTTTTGAATTTAAATAATATAAAGGTGGTGAATTTATGTATTGCGATAATTGTGGTGAGAAAAGAATTGCAGATGAATCCTATTGTCATAATTGTGGAAAAGTATTTGAATCGCGTGTTAAAAAAGAAAAGAAAGATAACAAGTTTTTAAAATGGATATTATGGATTATTATTGCCATCGTGGTAATCTATGCAAGTTTAGTGGTGGGGAAAATGATTGGAAATAATGAAAATGATTCACAAAGAATTGATCAATTAGAAGAAGAAAACATTGAGATTAAAGAAGAATTGGCTGAGCAAGAAAATAAATTTGAAGAAACAATTTCAAAAATTGTTGAAAGTATTAAAACAGGTAAAAGTGATTTTATTCATGAACTAGAAGGTATATCTGACAAATTAAAAGAAGATATTATTAAACTTATAAATTCCTTTAAGAAAGATTCAGAAGAAGAGGAAGAAGAATAAGTTATGCAAGTAATAACAATAGAAGACGTGAAAATTGAAGTTGAAAGAAAAAAAGTGAAAAATTTTAATTTAACAGTGAAAGCTCCAAACGGTAAAGTGAAACTAACTTACCCATATCATGCATCTGAACAAGATTACCAAAAATTTCTTTATTCGAAAATAAATTGGATTAAGCAAAAACAAAATAAATATAAAAATTTTAAAGTTCCAAAGCAATTAGAATATAAAACAGGTGAAAAAGTTTGGTTTTTAAATCATAAATATGATTTGAAAATCAAATTTTCAACTAAACGGTCAGTAAAATTAAGCGATAATAATATATCTTTATATATATTAAAAACAGATTTAAAAGTAGATAAACAAAAATTACTTAATGAATTTTATCGTGGAGAACTATATAAAATACTATATCCACTAGTTAAAAAATGGGAATTGCCAATGAAAGTAGTCGTAAATGAAACAAGAATTCGTAATATGAAAACTTTATGGGGATCATGTAATATAAAGGCTCGTAGAATTTGGGTGAATCTTGAGTTAATTAAATACGATAAAAAGTGTATTGAATATGTAGTTGTACATGAAATGGTACATTTACTTGAGAGGTTACATAGTAAAAGATTTTATAAGTTAATGGATAAATATTTGCCAGATTGGCGTGAACGAGAAATTATCTTAAATAAAAGAGAGAAGCTAATCTAATATTAGATTAGCTTCTTTTTATTTATTCCTGCTTCTTAGTAACATGAATGTTATTTCATGTTATAATAAATATAGATTAAAATTCTAGAGGTGAATATTTATGAGTGTTTTTCAAATAATTATTGTTACAGTGATTATTATTGCAGTGTTCTTTTTAGTCGCAACATTAATTGGAATGTGGCGTTTTAGAAAAAAAGCAAATAAAGCTGATCCAATTCAGTTAGCTCATTTAATTAGAGAAAAGACTGATAAAGAAGAAGCTGGATTTTCTTGTCGAATTAATCAACAATCGTGGTTAGATATTAATGAAAAAATTAATTTTCCTTTGGCGAGCTTAACGCAAATAATTATAGCACTTGATTATGCGAAACAAGCTTCTGCTAAAAAGATTGATCCAAAAAAAATAATTAAAATGGAAGAATTAAATCGATTCTACATACCTAAAACTGATGGAAATGCTCATGCTAATTGGTTGGCATCTTTAAATCAACCTACAGATGTTACGCTCAAACAAGTGGTTGAAGGCATGGTGACATATAGCTCTAATGCAAATACAGATTACTTAATATATGAATTAGGGATTAATTCAATTAATCAGACATTAAGTGAATCAGAATTAGATTCCCATGATAATGTTATCCCAATAACTTCTCAATTATATTTACCAGTTAAATTAACAAATGAAGGCATGAGTAAAGATGAGGCGTTCAAACATATTGAATCTTTATCGAGAAAAGATTATGAAGAATCTGTCTTAAAAGCATTTGATGAATGGTGTGAATTGAACGACACAGAAGCATTAAAAAAAGAAATCTATTCTATTATGTCTATGTCATTTCAGAAAATGTGGACAGACAAATTAGCAAAAGCTAATACAAAAGATTACGTAAAACTTATTGGAAGATTTAACAGAGAGACATTTTATTCAAAAGAAATATATGCTCATTTAACACCACTAATGCAATTAGAAGCAAAGATCGATCCTGAAATTAAAAGTTACGCACAAAAAGCAGGTGCTACAGCTTACGTAATTTCATTAGTATCATATGCTGAAACTATGTCTAATCACATTGAACTTTCTTATATGTTAAATAATTTAAATACAATTGAACAAACATTAGTAAGAGGAACAGTTGAAAGGTTTCAAACAAATTTCATGATAGATCCGAATTTTAGAAGAAGAGTAAAACAAGTATTAACAGAGCCGATAGAAACTAAGAAGAAAAAGAAGAAAAAATAGTGTAAAAGCACATCAAAATTTATTTATTGATGTGCTTTTATTTTTATAAAAATAAAATAAATAAGCGGAAGTAAACTAACAATTAAAACAAAACCAATCCAATTTATATTTTCATAAACAGGACCTAAAATAGAACTTCCGATAGCAACGCCTGTATAATAAGCAATGAAATAAAGACTAGAAGCGGTTCCTTTATGATGTTCAGCAGTTTCACTTACAAGGGTTGCAGTAAGTGAGTGTGCTGTAAAGAATCCAAAACAAATGATACATAGGCCAATGATAATCACAATTAAGGATGTAGACATTGTCAGTAAAAGTCCAATTGTGAGAATAATCATACCTGAGTTACGTACTTTTTTAGTTCCGAATCGATTTGCTAAAGAACTTGAAATTGGTGGGCCAATAACACCAAATATATAGGCAAAAAATAAATATCCAATAGCTTGAGCTGATAAATTATAAGGTGCTTGATCTAAATGAAATGGTAAGTAAGTCCATATTCCAGTAAATGATAGCTGGAGGATAATTCCTAAACCAAATAGTATAAATAATAAGGGATTTGATAAATGCGATTTAAAAGCAGTTAGATCATTTGATATATTGGTTGTGCTAGGTATAAAGAAATTTGATTTTGGCAATATGATAAAGACAATGAGGGCGATAATAAATCCGATTATGCCTATTATGTAAAAAGTTGTTTGCCAAGAATAAATATCAGTTAAATAACCACTTATAACTCTTCCTAGCATCCCACCAACAGCGTTACTAGATATGTAAAAGCCAACTGCAATTTTAGCGTGTTTATAATCTATCTCTTCACTTATATAAGCAAGTGCAGTAGAAGGTAAACCAGCAATAGCAAAACCTTGAATGAATCGTAAAAACAGAATTAAATAAAAAGAATCTGAAATTGGTATAAGAATTAAAGGGATAACTGAACCAAATAAAGAAAAATAAATAATCGAATTACGGCCATATCGGTCTGAAAGAAATCCTAAAATAAATAATCCTGCAATTAATCCTAAAATAGAAAAAGAAATTAAAAAACTTGATTGAGTAGCACTAATTGAAAAATAGTTTGTAAAAAAAGGCAGCAAAGGCTGGAATACATATAAATAAGCAAAAATAATAAAAGATGATAATCCTAATCCAATCGTTATTTTCCAAAAATTTGCATCTTGCATTGTGTATTTGTGTTTTGACATCTTTATAACGCCTTTCTTTCATATTTAAATCATTAGATAAAATTAAAAATAATTAATTTTGTGTTTTTTAAATTTATAATGTAAAGTATAGTAGGTTAAGTTTAACATATAAATTTTATAGCTTATCTTTAGCGATGTTAAAATCAACATAATTGATATGAAATATGCGTTCCAGGAGGATTACAATTGAAAAAAATAATAAACTTTAAAAGCATAAGCTTATTACTTATTATACTCGGAATAAGTTTACTAGCAGCTTGTAATAATGAACAAGTAGAAGAATCAACAGAACCTCAAGAACAAACAGATACAGAAGAACCTACAACATTTGAAGGTGAGAATGAAGAAGCACCTATTGTTACAATGGAAATGGAAAATGATCAAAAAGTAATTATCGAACTTTATCCACAAGTCGCTCCGAATACAGTAGATAATTTCATATCATTAGTTCAAGATGGTTTCTACGATGGATTAATCTTTCACCGTGTTATTCCAGGTTTTATGATACAAGGTGGCGATCCTGAAGGAACAGGAAGCGGTGGCCCAGGATATAGTATAAAAGGCGAATTTGAATCAAATGACTTTAGTAATGAGTTAGAGCATAATCGTGGTGTATTATCAATGGCACGAAGTCAAAGTCCAGACTCAGCAGGCTCACAGTTTTTTATAATCCATGAAGATTCGCCACATTTAGATGGTGATTACGCAGGCTTCGGTCAAGTTATTGAAGGAATGGATGTTATTGATGATATTGCTGAAGTTCCTACAAATAATCAAGATCGTCCAGAAAAAGAACAAAAAATAAAATCTATGACAGTCGAGTTAGATGGATATGAATTTAACGAACCTGAAAAAATAGAAAATTAAATGAGACAGCCTTCATTCTATCATTGAATGAAGGCTGTTATTTATTTGTTTAACATACTATTAACATATTTGATAATTTCTTCGTAACTACTGCCTACTTTTGTTTCGCGTTCATCATCAGAAACAAGTTTTTCCTTAGCTTTTTGTAAAACTTCACTTGCTTTATTTTGTGGTATAACAACTACCCCGTCAACATCACCAACAATAATATCACCAGGGTTTACAGCTGTACCTCCTATAGATATTGGAATATTTGTATCTCCAGGTCCATTTTTACTTCCTGAAGAAACAGTCGTTCCTTTTGAAAACACAGGGAAATTTAATTCTTTAATGTCAATTAAATCTCGAATAACACCATCTACAACTAAACCACCTAGTTCAAGTGATTTCATCATACCTACAACAAAGTCTCCAGCAATTGCACGGTATGTATCTCCTTTTACGTCAACAACTAATATATCTCCTTTTTTAGCTTCTTTTAATGAACGTAAAAGCATTAAATTATCACCAACAGGTAATTGAACCGTGTACGCTCTTCCAGAAATTTTATAGGATTCTTTAAGAGGTTTAATTGTCGGATCAAGATTTTGCATTCCTTTTAAGACGTCGGATATAGCTGTTGTTGGTACTTTTTTTAATTTTTCAATTGTATTATCCATATATGTAGCACTCCTTTAAAATAGTTGTTATACAACAGTATATCAAATTTAATAAAAAATTAAACAAATATTACAAAAAATACTAATTGTTTTATTCATTAGATAAGTTTAACAAATCAAGTATTTTAAAGAATAAACTTAAAATCATTGCAATGACAGTAGCTAAGCCCATTCCAGAAAGAACGACTTCACTAATAGATACCTCAAGTCCACTAATACCAACAACTAAAACAGTACATGTTAAAATTAGGTTTTGTGAATTACTATAATCTACCTTTGCTTCAACTAACATCCTCAGTCCGCTTACCGCGATAATTCCAAATAATAATAAAGAAATACCTCCCATAACAGGAACAGGAATTGAAGAGATAAGGGTAGTCAATTTACCGTTAAAAGCTAAAATAATTGCAAGTATCGCAGCACCACCAATAACCCAAGTTGAGTAAACACGTGAAATGGCTAGAACACCTATGTTTTCACCATAGGTTGTATTAGGAGTAGACCCAAAAAAGCTGGAGATAATTGTTGAAATACCATTACCGGCAAGAGAACGATCAAGTCCAGGATTTTTAGCTAAATCTTTACCTACTATATTACTTGTTACAAATAAATGACCAATGTGTTCAGGAATGATTACAAGTGAAGCGGGTAAAATAACGATAATTGATGGCCAATGTATTTTTAAACTATAAAATTCTGGAGCTGTAATCCAACTGGCGGTAGAAACAGCATCAAAGTTAACGAGTCCAAAGAAATAAGCAATTACGTACCCTGTAATAATACCTAATAAGATTGGAATTATTTTTAGGAAGCCACGTAAAGTTACCCAATAAATTATAGTCATTGCTAGTGTTAATGAAGAGACGATAATAACATTTGTATTTACGGGTGTTCCGTCTTCTGAAATCCAGCCAGCCATATCCGCTGCAACTGGTACAAGTTCAAGACCAATAACAGCAACAATAGCTCCCATCGCAGCAGGTGGGAATAAGACATCAATCCAACCTGTACCTACAAGTTTTACAATCAACCCAACTAACGTTAAAACAACTCCAACTGCTAAAAAACCACCTAGTACATAACTATATCCTTCAGGGCCATTATTTTCTAAAACATAAGTAACAGGTGCTATAAAAGCAAAACTTGAACCAAGATATGCTGGAATTTGTCCTTTAGTAATAAATATGTAAAGTAAAGTACCGATTCCGTTCATTAAAAGGACAGTAGATGGATTAATGCCAAATAGAATAGGAACAAGTACTGTTGAACCAAACATTGCAAATAAATGTTGTAAACTGAGTGGTATTGTTTTAAGTAATTTTGGTCTTTCATCAACTGCTATAAAATCTTTGTTTTTCAAAAAATCATCTCCCGTATTAAAATTAGATATAAAAAAAGGGCCTTTTAAGGCCCCAAAAATACATGCAAGAGCTAGTTATACTTGCATAAATCTGACCTTGTCAGTCTCACAGGACTGGTTTAAAGGTGAATATATTTAATTGTGTTTGTTTTATTGTGCCACAGAACATAAAAAAGTCAATAAGTGAAATAACGTGTTATGCTAAATATATTAAAAGTAAGGGTGATTATTGAAATGAAAAAAGTTATTTTTTACACAAAAGAAAATTGTTTATTATGTGATGAGGCTCTAGAATTAGTTCAAATGACTCAAACTATTCAACCTTTTGAATTAGAAATAAAAGACATTTATGAAGATGATAAATTACTAGAAAAATATCAATTAATGATCCCAGTGATAAAAATAAATGAAACAGAGCTAATTGGAGATTCAATTGAAATTAACAACATTCTGTTAAAGTTAAAAGAATAAGGGTTGTAAATGCTACGTAATCAGTTTATAATGAACTTATTACGTAGTTGAACTCTTTTTTTGTCTATTGTGGGACAAAAAAATTTTGATGGGATGATAAAGTCCTGAAGATTTTAGAAAGAAGCTGATTTAATGAAAAAACTGATTGAATTACAAAAAATGATTTATCCTGATTTACTCGAAGCGATGGAAACAAGATTTAAAATACTTTATAGTATTTTTCTTTTTGAACCTATAGGCAGAAGGGGGCTTGTTGAACAAACAAGTTTTACAGAAAGATATATTCGTAATGAAATAGAATTATTACAAATGCAAGGTTTAATAAAAGTAACCACACAGGGTATGTATATAACTGATAATGGAAAATTAATTATTAATAATTTAGATGACTTTATTAGAGAGTTTTCAGGAATTACTTCAATAGAAAATAAATTAAAGAAATTATTTAATATAGAGCATATTAGAGTCGTAACTGGAGATAGCGACAAAGATTTATTTGTAAAAGATGAATTGGGACGCGCAGCTGTTTCATTTCTTAAAAAAATGGTAAAAGAAAAGCAGATTATAGCTGTAACAGGTGGTACGACAATGGCTTCAGTAGCTGATGCAATGGTACCGCTCAATGAAAATAAAAGTTTATTTCTACCAGCTCGCGGTGGTGTAGGTAGTTTTGTAGAACATCAAGCAAATACAATTGCAGCTAAAATGGCTGAAAATGAAAAGGGTGAATATGCTTTATTACATGTGCCTGACCCTATGAGTGAAGCACTGTATGAAACAATCATTCACGAGCCCTCTATTGCAGAGACATTAAATAAAATAAAACAAGCAAATATTGTTTTACATGGTATTGGTAATGCACTTGAAATGGCTAAACGACGTCAGACAGAAACAGAAACCTATACTAAATTAGAAAACAGTCAAGCAATTGCAGAAGCATTTGGATATTATTTTGATCAATCAGGCGAAGTCGTTCATAAAGTAAAAACAGTCGGACTCCAGTTAACTGATTTGAATGCAACAGACTATGTTATCACAGTAGCAGGAGGTAAAACGAAGGCACAAGCTATAGAGAGTTTTATGAAACAAGATAAAAGTGATGTTTTAATTATCGATGAAGCTGCAGCAATTGAAATATTACAAAATAATAATTTATAGGAGGAATTTAATATGTCAGTTAAAGTAGGTATCAATGGATTTGGTAGAATAGGCCGGAATATTTTCAGACAAGCTTTGGATAATGAAGAAATAGAGATTGTAGCAATTAATGATTTAACAGATGCAGACATGTTAGCACATTTATTAAAATATGATTCTGTTCATGGCACATTAAATGCTGAGGTTGAAGTTGTAAATAACAATATAATTATAGATGGAAAAACAATCGAAGTAAGCAGAGAAACTAATCCAGAGAACATACCTTGGAAAGAACTAGGTGTTGAAATTGTAATTGAATCAACAGGACGTTTTACGAAAAGAGCAGACAGTCAAAAACATATCGATGCAGGTGCTAAAAAAGTTATTGTTTCAGCACCAGCAAAAGATGGAGACTTCACAGTTGTATTAGGTGTAAATGATAAAGAATATAACCCAGAAAAGCATCACATTATTTCAAATGCTTCATGTACAACAAACAGCTTAGCTCCAATTGTCAAAGTGCTACACGACAATTTTGGTTTAAAACGAGGATTAATGACAACAGTTCACGCATATACAAATGACCAACAAATATTAGATGCACCACATAAAGATTATCGTCGTGCACGTGCTGCAGCAGAAAATATTATCCCTACATCAACAGGAGCTGCAAAAGTAGTTGGAGAAGTTATTCCTGAATTAAATGGAAAATTAAATGGCATGGCTGTGCGTGTCCCTGTTTCAGATGGTTCGTTAGTTGATTTAGTAGCGGAGCTTAAAACTGATGTAACTAAAGAAGAAATTAATAAAGTATTAAAAGAAGCGTCAGAAAACTCTTTAAAAAATATTTTAAGCTACAGCGAAGAACCATTAGTGTCGTCTGATATAGTAGGTAACTCACATTCTTCAATTATAGATGGATTATCTACAATTATTATAGAAGAATCTATGGTTAAGGTTTTTGCTTGGTATGATAATGAGATGGGTTATTCAGCAAGATGTATTGATTTAATTGAATTTATAAATGAACAAGGTCTATAAAATTAATAAAGCTATTTAAGTACACTTTTATTATAAAGAATGTATTTAAATAGCTTTTTTTTATTGAAAACAGAAAAAACTATAAAAAATACACAGATTAAAGTATACTAGAATAAGGTATATACATAGTAAAATTAAATTAAAGATAGGAAGTTGTAATTATGGAAAAGCAGACTATTCGTGATATAGATTTAGCAGGAAAAAAAGTACTTTGTCGTGTTGATTTCAATGTCCCAATTCATAATGGTATTATTACAGATGAAACTAGGATTAATGCAGCTTTACCAACGATTAAATACTTACAAGATTCAGGTGCTAGAGTGATTTTAATAACTCATCTTGGACGTCCAAAAGGTGAAGTGGTTGAAGAATTACGTTTAACACCAGTAGCAAAACGTCTATCTGAAATTTTAAATCAACAAGTTAATAAAACAAACACAGTTTATGGACCAGAAGTAACAAAAGAAGTAGAAAAACTTAAAGATGGTGAACTTTTATTACTTGAAAACGTACGATTTGAAGCGGGTGAAGAAAAGAATGATCCAGAGTTAGTTGAGCACTTAGCCAATTTAGCAGATATTTATGTAAATGATGCATTTGGAACAGCACATAGAGCACACGCATCAACAGCTGGAGTAGCAAGCAAATTACCAGCATTAGCAGGATTTTTAATGGAAAAAGAAATTAAAGTTCTTGGGCAAGCACTTGATCAGCCTGAACGCCCATTCACTGCAATAATTGGTGGTTCGAAAGTAAAAGATAAAATTAATGTAATTAACAATTTAATTGAAAAAGTAGATAATATTTTAATCGGCGGGGGTTTAGCTTACACATTTTTAAAAGCAGAAGGATATGAAATAGGAAATTCTTTAGTTGAAGATGATAAACTTGAGTTAGCCAAAAGTTTTATTAAGAAAGCAAAAGATAAAAATGTTAACTTTGTTTTACAAACAGACGCAGTTGTAGCAGATGAGTTTTCAAAAGATGCAAATTATAAAACTGTTGGCGTAGGTGCGATTGAAGCGGGATGGATGGGGCTTGATATTGGACCAGAATCACGCAGTACTTACGAAGAAATCATTTCAAATTCTAATTTAATTGTTTGGAATGGACCTATGGGTGTATTTGAAATGGAGCAATTTGCAAATGGAACAAAGTCAGTAGCTGATGCTCTATCAAAAACAAAAGGATATTCAATTATTGGTGGAGGAGATTCAGCAGCAGCAGTTGAACAGTTTTCTTTATCAAAACAAATGGATCATATTTCAACTGGCGGTGGCGCATCACTTGAATTTATGGAAGGAAAAGAACTTCCAGGAATTAAAGAGTTAAACGATAAGGAGGAAGTATAAATTGGCTAAACAAATTATTGCAGGTAATTGGAAGATGAATAAAACGTTAGCAGAAGTAAAAACATTTATGGATGAAGTAACCGAAAATTATCCAAAAGACTCTAATATTGAAGCTGTTATTTGTGCTCCTTTTGTATATTTAACTGAACTTGTTAAATTAGCTGAAGGTACGCCGATTAAAATTGCAGCTCAAACTATGAACGATCAATCTTCAGGAGCATTTACAGGTGAAGTTAGTCCGGTCATGCTAAATGACATTGGAGTAACACATGTTATTATAGGGCATTCTGAACGTAGGGAATATTATAATGAAACAGATGAAACGGTCAATTTAAAAGCACATGCAGCTTTTGATAATAACTTAACTCCAATTATATGTGTTGGAGAATCGATAGAACAACGTGAAGCAAATGAAACTTTAAATCATATTGAATTTCAGATTAAACAAGCATTGGCCAATTTAACAAATGATCAAATTCAAAAGACAATTATTGCTTATGAACCAATCTGGGCAATCGGAACAGGTAAAACTGCGACACATGAACAGGCAGATGAAGTATGTGGTCACATACGCTCAGTCATAGGTGAAATGGCTAATGATCAAGTTAAAGAATCAGTGACAATTCAATATGGTGGAAGTGTTAAACCGAGTAATATAAACGCTCTTTTACAAACAGAGAATATTAACGGTGCCCTTGTCGGAGGTGCAAGTTTAGAAGCTGAATCATTTAAAGAATTAATTAAAGCAGGTGTAAACCAATGAAAAATCTTGCAGCATTAATCATTATTGATGGCTTTGCTATTAGAAACGAGATTCAAGGTAATGCTGTCGCACAAGCTAACAAGCCGAATTTTGATCGGTACTGGAATAATTATCCCAACAATCAACTTATAGCAAGTGGTGAGTCAGTAGGTCTTCCAGATGGACAAATGGGAAATTCTGAAGTTGGCCATATGAATATTGGAGCCGGACGTATTGTTTATCAAAATTTAACCCGAATTAATCTAGCAATTTCTTCAGGAGAAATATTTGATAATATAGCATTAAAATCAAACATGATACATGCTAGAAATAACAATCAAGCACTTCATTTATATGGATTGCTGTCAGATGGAGGCGTGCATAGTCACATCAATCATTTAATTGCCTTATTACAAATGGCCAAAAATGAAGGATTAAAAGAAGTTTATCTTCATCCATTTTTAGACGGACGAGATGTAGGCCCACAAACTGCGCTCAAACATATTACGACTTTAGAAAAAGCAATTGATGAAATTGGACTAGGAGAGATTGCAACAATAAGTGGTCGTTATTATGCAATGGATCGTGATAAACGCTGGGAACGTGTAAGTAAAGTGTATCAAGCGATGTGCTATAGTGAAGGTGAAAAATTCTCATCAGCAACAGAAGTTGTTCAAGCATCGTATGAAAAGCAAGTTTATGATGAATTTGTCATTCCAGCGGTTATAACAGATACTAATAATCAGCCAGTTGGAAAAGTGAAGACTGGAGATAGTTTAATTAGTTTTAATTTTAGACCTGACCGAGCTATTCAACTGACACAGTGTTTTGCAAATGATGATTTTAATGAATTTGAATTAGGAGAAAATCACCCTACTGACTTATCGGTTGTTAAAATGACAGATTATAGTGATATTCTTAAAGGCTCTGTCGCTTTTGGAAAAGTTAATTTAAAAAATACGATAGGTGAAGTGTTAGAAAAAGAAAAGATGAAACAAATACGAATTGCAGAAACAGAGAAATTTCCACATGTAACTTATTTTATGAGTGGAGGACGTGAATTAGAGTTCGAAGGAGAAAAACGTATTTTGATACCATCTCCTAAAGTCGCGACTTATGATTTAAAACCAGAAATGAGCGCTTATGAATTAACAGATGAATTACTTAAAGAGTTGGATAATCAAGAACATGAAGCGATTATTTTAAATTTCGCAAATCCTGATATGGTTGGTCACTCTGGTAGACTAGAACCAACAGTTAAAGCAATTGAAGCAGTGGATGAATGTCTAGGAAAAATCGTGGACAAAATACATTCACTAGGAGGACATGCTATAATAACAGCAGATCATGGTAACTCTGATGAAGTAACAACGTTAGAAGGTCATCCTATGACTGCACATACAACCAATCCGGTGCCGTTAATAGTTACTAAAGAATCAGTTGAACTTCGAGACGACGGTATTTTAGCAGATTTAGCACCAACATTACTAGATTTATTAAATGTAGAAAAACCTGATGAAATGACAGGTAGTACATTAATTAAATAAAATAGAATATCATTAGAAAATGAGGAGAGATTATATGCCATTTATATCAGAAGTTTATGCACGTGAAGTATTAGATTCACGAGGAAATCCAACAATTGAAGTAGAAATCACAACAGAATCAGGCGCTTTTGGATCTGCAATTGTCCCTAGTGGTGCTTCGACAGGAGCATATGAAGCAGTGGAATTACGTGATGAAGATTCAAGCCGTTATTTAGGTAAAGGTGTTTTAAAGGCAGTAGAAAACGTAAATGAAATAATTGCACCTGAATTAATAGGTTTAGATGTGACAAGACAAAATATTATCGATGCGATTATGATTGAGCTGGATGACACAGAAAATAAATCTAATTTAGGAGCTAATGCTATTCTAGGTGTTTCAATGGCTACAGCTCATGCAGCAGCAACCCATTTACATATACCGTTATACAATTATTTAGGTGGGTTTAATTCAAATGTATTACCTGTGCCAATGATGAATATTTTAAATGGTGGTGACCATGCTGATAATAATGTGGATATCCAAGAATTTATGATCATGCCAGTTGAAGCAGATTCATTTAGTGAAGCATTACAAATGGGAACTGAAATATTCCATTCATTAAAAGCTGTTTTACAAGAAAAAGGACTAAATACAACAGTAGGTGATGAAGGCGGATTTGCACCTGATTTAAAATCAAATGAAGAAGCACTTGAAACAATTGTTCAAGCAATTGAAAAAGCAGGATATGAGCCTGGAAATGATATTGTACTTGCAATGGATGTCGCATCATCTGAGTTTTTTGAAGATGGTCAATATAATTTAGCAGGAGAAGGTGTTGTACGTACATCTGAAGAAATGGTTAGTTGGTATGAAGAAATGGTAGAAAAGTATCCGATTATTTCAATTGAAGATGGCTTAGATGAAAATGATTGGGAAGGTCACAAACTTCTTACGGATCGTTTAGGAGATCATGTTCAATTAGTTGGAGATGACTTATTTGTAACAAATACAGAAAAGTTATTCCGCGGAATTGAAGAAGGAATTAGTAACTCAATCTTAATTAAAGTAAATCAAATAGGTACTTTAACTGAAACGTTTGAGGCAATTGAAATGGCTAAAAAAGCAGGGTTCACTGCTGTTATTTCACACCGTTCAGGTGAAACAGAAGATGCTACAATTGCAGATATTGCTGTTGCAACAAATGCAGGACAAATCAAAACTGGTGCACCATCACGTACAGATCGAGTAGCGAAATATAATCAATTACTCCGTATTGAAGATGAGTTAATGGGTATTGGTGATTATGCAAGTTGGAATGCATTTTATAATCTAAAAAAATAATATTAAAAAAATAAAAATATCCTCTTCTTAAATTAAATTTTAAGAAGAGGATATTTTTATTTTAAAGCGGGTTTTACTTTAACTTTTAATTCAATTAAAGGCTCAAATAGATTTTTCATTCTCCAATGAGATAATAGATAAACAACACCAATTGTTAGAGGTATTAAAATAAGTATTTGAGCTGGATGCGTTAAGTTAAGTAAGTCTGTTTTTCTAATATATTGAATAATGAAACCATGTAATAAATAAATATATAATGTACGCTCTCCAATATATGTAAATGAGAATTTTCTAGAAGGTACCCAACTGAAGAAACTCATTACCATCAGACTGGAAGTGAAATAAACTAATAACCGTGCAAGCACACCAGCATTTGGTAATCCAAGATGGCTATAAGATTTTGAAGCAAGTAGCCAACCAGAATTAAAATCAGGTAGTGTATAAATGAGCACAAACATGATGATGACGATAGATAACGTTATTATCCGCATTGTTGGTTTCTTTAAGAAAACAAAATGTTTTTTCGTTAAAAAATAACCTGTTAAAAAGAAAGGAAAGAAAGCAAAAGTTCTTGATAGACTAAACGCACTACCAACATCATCAATGTAACCAATTAATAAACCAATAATAATCGCAATTGATATACTAAGAAAAGCAGGTATTTTTTTAAATAGAATAAGTAATAAATGCCAGAAAAACAAGCTTAGTAAAAACCAAAGAGACCATTGCGGATCAAATAAGTCATTTTGAAAATTAGATTTTCCAAGAAGATAATAATATCCTGTATAAATTAATTGGAAGATAAGATAAGGTAATAATAATTTTTTGATTAAATTTTTAATATATTTAGGTTTACTACTCCCTTTCGCAAAAAAGCCTGAAATTAAAATAAAAGCAGGCATATGGAATGTATAAATCAATGAATATAAAGTTTGCGAACCTGTGGACAAGTCTGTATAGGGCTGTAGTAAATGTCCAAACACGACGAGAAAGATTAATCCTACCCTCGCATTGTCATAAAAAGAGTCTCTTTGCATTTAATTCACCTCTACAATATAAATATACACTAAATTTATATAAGCGTGAAAGAAAAGCCTTATAATAATCCTCTTTTAAATAAAATGTAAGCAACGTGTAACTTAGTTGAGATATAACTATAAGTTTTCTGAATAAAATATTTATTGCTTATTAGTTGCAACTTATAATTATACATTGTATTGTATAATTAATACATTTAATTTGGAGGTTACAAACGTGAATAAAAAACATTCATTACAAACACATTTGAAATTTATTATTCCGTCTTTATTAGGAATATTTCTTTTTATGACACCTATTAAGTCTGAAGGAAGTTTTACAATCCCAATTGCAATTTTAGCAGGACTTATTGAAGATGGGTTAGGTGCATATTTATCTTTAATTATGATGATAATTATCGTTTTAACAGCTATTTTAACATTACTAGTTAAAATGATTGGTGGTAATAAATTCTCTCATATGCCATTTATTCAAAATTTATTTGATGTTAATACATTTTGGGTTATTACTAGAATTGTAGCAGCAGTTTTTGCTGTAATGGTAAAATTCAAATTAGGTACAGAAGCAATATACAGTGAAGATACAGGAAATTTAATTTTAGGCGATTTATTACATACATTATTTGCAGTATTCCTTTTTGCAGGATTATTTTTACCGTTATTAATGGATTTTGGTCTTTTAGATTTCTTTGGGACATTGATGACAAAAATTATGCGTCCATTATTTAAACTTCCAGGTCGAGCTTCAGTTGATAGTTTAGCATCTTGGGTTGGTGATGGTACAATTGGTGTCCTGTTAACAAGTAAACAATATGAAGAAGGTCATTATACAAAGCGAGAGTCAGTTATAATAGGAACGACATTCTCTGTTGTTTCAATTACTTTTACACTTGTAATTATACAAACAGTTGGTCTTGAGAATATGTTTATTCCTTTCTATTTAACAGTTATTTTTGCAGGATTTATTGCAGCATTAATTATGCCGAGAATACCTCCTTTATCAAGAATTTCAAACACTTATATAGAAGGGGTTGAACCTCAAGGAGATGAAACGATCCCAGAAGGATATAATTTATTAACTTATGGATATGAAAAAGCTCTAAATCGTGCAAAAAAAGAGCAAAGTATTGGTGGATTCTTTAAAAGAGGGGCGCAAAATGTTTTAGACATGTGGATGGGTGTTGCTCCTATTGTAATGGCATTTGGACTAATTGCACTTATACTTGCTGAATTTACCCCTGTTTTCCAGTGGTTAGGTATGCCATTTATTCCATTACTTGAACTAATGCAAGTGCCTTATGCTACAGAAGCATCAGAAACAATTTTAATTGGTTTTGCAGATATGTTTTTACCTTCAGTAGTTGGAGCATCAATTGAATCAGAAATGACACGCTTTATTATAGCTGCATTATCTGTAACACAACTTATATATATGTCGGAAGTTGGTGGCGTTCTATTAGGTTCTAAAGTACCGATTAAATTTATTAATTTAGTTATTATATTTTTATTAAGAACGATCATTACATTACCGATTATTATCGGAATCGCACACCTTCTATTTTAAATAACTATACCTTGCTATAGAAAAGCAGAATGTGTTATTATAGTCTATAGATATTAGTGTTTCTTAAATTTAGGAGGCGTACGTCGTGAGTCTTGTAGTAAATATATTAATAATAATAAGCGCAATTGTGATGATAACTTTAATTGTTTTACAACCTGGAAAAAGTCAAGGCTTATCAGGTGCGATATCGGGTGGAGCTGAGCAATTATTTGGAAAGAAGAAAGCTCGTGGACTAGAGTTAGTACTTCATCGTGGAACGATAATTACTGCAATAATATTTTTTGTATTAGCATTTTTAAGTGCGTATGTATTATAAGGATACCTCACCTCCCTTATCACTAAATCGTGATAAGGGTTTTTATTTTAATTGTTATAAGGAGATATAAGTAAATGAAAATTAAATTGCCAGAACCATTTACATTTGAAGCAGGAAATCGAGCAGTTTTATTATTACATGGATTTACTGGCCATTCAGCAGATGTAAGAATGCTTGGCCGTTATTTAGAGAAGAAAGGTTACACAACCCATGCACCAATTTATAGAGGGCATGGTCAAGAACCAGAAGCGTTACTACACTCATCACCTGATGAATGGTGGGAGGATATTTTAACAGCTTATAATCATTTAAAAAATCTAGGATATAATGAAATTGCTGTTGCTGGTCTTTCGATGGGTGGTGCTTTAGCACTTAAATTAGCTATTAAATATGAGTTAAAAGGTGTCATTCCTATGTGTACACCAATGTATTTTGATAATCAAAAACAGTTAACTCAAGCATTTTTATACTTTGCACGACAATTTAAAAAATTTGAGAAAAAAGATGAACAAACAATTAAAAAAGAAGTAGATTTACTACAACAAAATTCAGCAGAATTATTTAATGAAATCGGTACTTTTGTAGAACAAGTCAATGGTATAATAGATAGAGTTGACATTCCTACATTCGTAGTTCAAGCAAGTAAAGATGAAATAATAAATCCTGAAAGTGCAACATTTATTTATGAAAATATTAAAAATGAGAAAAAAGATTTAAAATGGTATGAAAATTCTACTCACTTGATAACATTCGGAGATGAGAAAGATATCTTACATGAAGATATCTATAATTTTTTAGAAACATTAGATTGGAACAACTAAAATTGAAAGAAGGTGCAACAATGGAAAAATTTAAAAAACGTGTTATTTCATACTTTAGAGAATCAGGAACAAGACCGCTATCTATTCAAGAAATAGAAGATGCACTAGACCTTACTGAAGTATCAGATTTTAAATTATTAAAAAACGTTTTAAATGAATTAGAAAAACAAGGTGATCTAGTAAAAACACGTAAAAATCGCTATGGATTACCTGAAAAAATGAATTTGATTCGTGGAAAAGTTGAAATGAATAAAAAAGGTTTCGCTTTTATTATTCCTGAAGATGAAGAATTACAGGATATTTATGTTCATGCAAATGAACTAAACACTGCAATGAATGATGACACTGTTCTTGTAAGGTTGGATAAAGAAGGTGTTTTAAAGCATCGTCCTGAAGGAACGATTATTCGTGTACTTGAACGTGCTAATTATGTAGTTGTTGGAACGTATGAAGATAATAAAACATTTGGCTTTGTCGTACCAGACGACAAACGAATGCCAACAGATTTATTTGTTACGAAAAATCATTCCAAAGGAGCTATTCAAGGTCATAAAGTAATTGCCCATATTACAAAATATCCAGAAGGTAGAAAAAATGCTGAAGGTGAAATTATTCAAATATTAGGACATAAAAATGATCCTGGAATAGACATTATTTCAATTATTCATAAACATGGAATAAAAATGAATTTCCCTGATGAAGTCTTAGAAGAAGCAAAACAAACACCAGAAACTATTAGTGAATCAGATATTAAAGGACGTAGAGATTTACGAGACGAACAAATTGTAACGATTGATGGCGCAGATGCAAAAGATTTAGATGACGCGATTCGAGTTGAAGTGTTACCAAATGGTAATCGTCTGTTAGGTATTTATATAGCAGATGTGAGTTATTATATTAATGAAGGCTCACAAATGGATGAAGAGGCATATGAGCGAGGGACAAGTGTTTATTTAGTTGATCGTGTTATCCCAATGATCCCACATCGTCTATCAAATGGGATTTGTTCGCTTAATCGCGGAGAAGATCGGTTAACGCTTGGTTGTGAAATGGAAATAAACGCAAATGGTGAAATAGTTAATCATGAGATATTCGAAAGTGTTATACGAACAACTGAACGAATGACTTATGATGATGTAAATGAAATTTTAGTCAATAGAAATGAAGAAGTACGTCAAGAATTTAGACAGCTCGTTCCAATGTTTGAAGAAATGGAGCACTTGGCTGCAGTTTTACGTAATAAACGTAACGAACGTGGTGCAATTGACTTTGATTTTAAAGAGTCACAAGTTATTGTAGATGAAAAAGGTCATCCGACTGATGTCGTTATACGTGATCGTCAAGTTGGTGAGCGACTCATTGAAGAATTTATGCTTGCAGCAAACGAAACAATTGCTGAACATTTTTACTGGTTGGATGTACCATTTGTACACAGAATCCATGAAAATCCCGATGAAGAAAAATTAGAACATTTCTTTGAGTTCTTAGCTGGAATTGGTTACCAGATTAAAGGTACAAAAGAATCTACACACCCTTTAGAACTTCAAAAAGCTTTAAGTAGAGTTAAAGGCGAAAGTGAAGAGATGGTTGTATCAAAGTTAATGTTAAGATCTATGAAGCAAGCAAAGTATGATCCAACAAGTATTGGACACTTTGGTTTAGCAACTGATTATTATACTCATTTTACGTCACCAATTAGACGTTATCCTGATTTAATTGTTCATAGATTAATTAGAACTTATTTATTAAAAGGTGATATGAATAGTAAAACACTTAAGAAGTGGAAAGGGTTATTACCTGAAATCACCCAACATACATCTACTATGGAACGTGCAGCAATTGACACTGAACGTGAAGTAGATGATTTAAAGAAAGCAGAATATATGAAAGAGAAAATAGGCGAAACGTATCCTGGTATTATTAGTTCTGTTACAAATTTTGGTTTATTCATCGAATTAGAAAACACGATTGAAGGATTAGTGCACGTTAGTAATATGACGGATGATTACTATAATTTTGATGAACGTCATCAAACTTTAATTGGTGAACGTACAAGTAAAGTTTATCGCATAGGAGAAGAAGTAAAAGTTCAAGTATCAAAAGTTAATTTAGATGAACATGCAATTGACTTTGAATTTGTAGAAGAATAAATCAAGGAGGTAAGCAATGTCCAAACAACAACATGAACGTCCATTAGCTCAAAATAGAAAAGCTTCATATGATTATTTTATCGAAGAAACTTATGAAGCTGGAATTGTCTTACATGGAACTGAAATTAAATCTATTAGAGCGAGAAAAGTTAATTTAAATGACGCTCACGTCAAAATTTTAAATGGTGAAGCTCAGCTTATAAATATGCATATTGCTCCTTATGATCAAGGGAATCGTTTTAATCATGACCCGACTCGAACGCGTAAATTATTGTTGCATAGAAAAGAAATTGATAATTTATTAGGAGCAACTCAACGACAAGGATATACAATCGTGCCATTAAAAATGTATATTAAAAATGGTTATGCAAAATTATTAATTGGTCTTGGACGCGGGAAAAAACAATATGATAAACGTCACGATTTAAAACAAAAACAAATGAAACGAGATATTGATCGAGCAATGAAAGACGTTCAGAGATAGGTGGAAAACTGCAGTGTAAAGCTGATACATTGCAGTTTGTCATAAATATGTTATACTATTATGTAGCCTCAATGAAGTGTAGGGTTTAACTTAGTTTAATTTTAGGGGGCGTTCTGGATTCGACAGAGGTAGATCGAGTTTAAGTGGCATGTCGAGGTTACGACTCGTAAAACGTTACCAGCCTATAATTGGCAACGAAGAAAATTACGCTTTAGCAGCATAAGCTGATCTAAAGGATTCTGCTTGTTATCGCCCGTGTAATAAGTCAGAGTCACACTAATAGCGGGATAAACATTCATCCTCCGTCTGAGGATAGAGTGTTGAAACCAATCAGACTAGCTTTCATGAAGCCTGTCAATGGGCTGAGTGAATTGCGAAATATAATATATTGACTACACATGTAGAAGCTTAAAAGGCGATACCTCTGGACGTGGGTTCAAATCCCACCGCCTCCATACATAAAACCAGACAGAAAACATGTTAATCTATTTATTAAGATTAACATGTTTTTTTATTTAATGAGTTTAATAAAATTAAAAATGGATATACAATAAACTAAATAGAAAATACAAGGAGATTTTGTAATGAAAAAAATAATAACCATTCTGATGACAATTGGAGTGATATTTGGACTAGCAGCATGTGGTACAAATAATGATACGAATTCAGCTGAGTCAAATGAAATAGAAGATAGTACAGAAGTGACTAAAGATGAAGGAAATACGAACGAAGTTGATTCAGAGGAAGAATCAGAACAATCAAATGAAGGAAACAGCACAAATACAAGCAATGAAAATGAAAACTCTGACTCTAAAACAGAAAACAATACAGAAGAAGAAAATTCAAAAATTGAAGAGTTTAAAGAATCAGAAGTCATTGAAAAAGAAATTGATGTATCTGATTTAAATGTTGAGATTGAAACTGATAATGATAATAATCGTGTTATTCTTTTTAAAGAAAACAATAAACCAGTTTATAAAACAGTATATATTAAGCGTGATCAACGTCTGAAAATTATTGATATTGAAAATAATGAAGGACAAATTTATAATAAAATAATTGAATCGTAAAATAATTGAAAGCTCTAACAATGTTAAAATCCTTATTGATGTGCACCCTCCCTTAGGCATATAAAAATAATATGCTCTTATTTAGGTAGACACAGTAAATAAAAAAGACTTAGCAGATCAAGAAAATAAACTGTTTAAAAACATGTATCGGAAAACTAATGTAAAAAACACCTACTTTCAAGCATATAAAATATTGCTTAAAGTAGGTGTTTTAATTTTAACTATAGAAATTAATCTTTAAATAATAAAGCTTTACTGTTAGGGTAAGTAGGGAATTGATTCATTGGGATTTCCCAATCTTGTTTAGGGACAGTGAATTCATGTTTATTAACTAAATGATCTGAAAAGACTCTCATACTGTGAAGTGTAATCCATTCACCAGCACAACGATGCATTTCTCTAAATTTACCGCCACCTTGAGCAATCATTTCATATTCTTCTTCATAAGAAATTTTTTCTGCATTATCAACATAACGCTCAATATCAAACTGCTCTGGATGATTAATCGTTCTTTCATCATGGTTACTACCATACAGATCTAAAACTACCCAACTGTCTTTAGGTATTTGATAACCATTAACTTCAACGTCATCTACTGCAATTGCTGGTAACATAGGGAAGAATGGATAATAGCGACGCATTTCTTGTATAAATGAATCTTGTAAATTATCAAAATCAGCTTTTAAATCATCATAAACATTATTTTCAGCAAATAATGCATGACCCATTAATGCTACCCAAACTGTTAAAGCAACAGTAGGTCTAATGATATTTAGAAGTTCAACAGCTGCAGTTTCAACAGGTAATAGTTCGCCATCTAAATCAGTTGCATTTGCGAAAGTATATAAAGCAAGATGTTCTTTACCTTGTACTGGATTTTTTCGTGCATCTTTTATTAAATCTTGAGCCCATTTTTCAGATTCGTTTCGGTCGGTAATACCTTTTATATGATCAGTTGGAGATGTAACTGCTCCGCTAATCATAGAAATTTGATTTTCAGCTAGTTTTTCTAACTTTTCATCGTCATAATTTTCTAAGTTAATACCTGACCACTCTGAAATAGAGTTAAATAATACTTTATTTGCAAGATCAAATAATTCAAACTCGCCATTTTGTTTATTTAATTCATTTGAAAGATTTCTATCCAGAATTTTACGATAATCTTCCATTCGTTCTGGTTTCATTAAATCCATAAAATAATTTTTACGGTGATGATGGGCTTTGCCATCTAGCGTTTGAACGCCGTCTTCACCAAATAAAGTTTTTAAAACGGGTTTTGGCATTGCGCCCTCTCGTTTAAATTTTTCAGGGTCATAAAATTTACGTGCAGCTTCTTCCCCGTAAATTGCTGTAACTTCTTCTGTTAAAAATTCAGCTTTTACGACAGGAGCATCAACATCTTTACGAAGCTCACTTAAAAGGTTATAACCTTCATTAAATACATCTTTTACATCACTAATTTTTATTTTTGTTTTTGGTACTTGTTTCATTTGAGATTCTCCTTATTGTATTCACGTTCTGTATATAATCTACCCGTGAATGAAAAAAATAAACATTTTACTAAAATTTGGATTGAAATTGAATTAATCTTTGTTTACTATGAATTAAAATAAAGAGGTGAAGATATGACTAAACAAACGGATAAAATTAAAAATAGATACAATAGGATTTCAAACGTATATAATATGATGGATCATATGATACGTCCAGTATGGAGAAAAGAGATGCTAAGAAATGTAGAAGGTAATATATTAGAAGTTGGTGTAGGAACAGGCGCGAATTTTGATTATTATCCAATTAATACACACGTAACTGGAATTGATTTTAGTCCGCAAATGTTAGAAAAAGCAAAAGAAAAATTACCAAGTTCAAAAGCCCATATAACATTAAAAGAAATGGATATTGAAAATTTAGGTTTTTCAGATAACACATTTGATGTTGTTATTAGTAGTTGCGTATTTTGTTCAGTTCCTAATCCAGTAGCTGGATTTAAAGAAATTCGTCGTGTAGTTAAACATGAAGGGAAAATTATTATGCTTGAACATATGCGTAGTGACAATCCATTGATAGGAAGTGTACTAGATATAATCAATCCTTTTGCAGTCCGGTTATCTGGAGCTAATGTAAATAGAAACACAGTTAGTAATATTGAAAAAGCAGGACTTAAAATAGAAAGTGAAGAATATTTGTTAACTTCAATTATGAGGAAATTAGTTATTTTACCTAATAAATAAACTTGTATTTATGTAAAAAAGCATGAACCAAACAGTTAGGTTCATGCTTTTTGCTATTTTATTTCACACTTGCATCGATGCACTTAATTAATCTATCTTCAATATTTTTAGCTGTAGCTTTTAAGTTTTCATCATCAACCATTGAAATCAATTGAGTAGGTCGTGGTAATCCAATCATTGTAAAATCATTTTCTTCATAAACAACTATTTTACAAGGAAGAAAGTAGCCAACTAATGAATTTTTCTCTAAAATATCTTTAGCCTCTTTGGGATTACATACTTCTAAAACACGATAAGATTGATCAAAATCAAAGCCTTTGTTTTCTAACGTTTCTTTAATATCAAACTTCCATAAAACACCGAATGACTCAGTTTTTAATTCGGACTCGAGCGTGTCAATAGCATCGTCAATTGATTCGTTAGTTTTCACAGTATAATGGAACATGTTATCACTCCTATGATATTGTTTATATCTTATTATATACCCCTGCATGTATAATTCACAAGTAAAAAGATTAAATAAACTTGACGCCTATCAATTACATCGATGTAATAACGTCATATACTAGGATTAACAAGAAATACCTAGGAGGAAAAATTATGCAAAGATATATTTTAAGTAAGAAAAATCAAATTACCTTAATAAGTGCGATATTAATCGTAATTGGATTTTTCAGTCATTTTGTATTAAATAATATGATGCTAACAAATTGGTCGCTCATTATTGCGTCGATACTTGGAATTGCACCAATTGCAATTCAAGCATATCAAGCTTTAAAAGTAAAAGTGGTTAGTATCGATGTCTTAGTTACGATTGCCGTTGTCGGAGCTGTGTTAATTAAAAATTATGAAGAATCAGCAATTGTAACTTTCTTATTCTTATTTGGTGCTTATTTAGAACAGCGCACTTTAAACAAAACGCGTTCTGCTATAAAGGAATTAACTGAACTCGCACCAGAAACAGCTATGAAACAAATGGAAAATGGTGAATTTGAAGAAGTAGATATTTTTGACGTAGATGAAGGGGACACACTTCTTGTAAGAACAGGTGCAAGTATCCCAGTGGATGGAATTGTTATGACAGGAGAAGGTCATATCGATGAAGCAAGTATTACAGGAGAATCGATACCAATTAGTAAAGAAGTAGGTTCAAATGTATTTGCTGGAACAATTCTAGAAAATGGAACGATTCAAATTGAAGCTGAACTTGTAGGAGAAGATACTACATTTGGTCGTATTATTGAACTAGTTGAAGACGCTCAAGATTCTAAATCAGAAGCAGAACGATTCATTGATCGCTTCTCAAAATATTATACACCTGCAGTTTTAGGACTTGGTATTATTATCTTCTTGTTTTCTCAAAACGTTGAACTTGCTATTACAGCACTTGTCTTAGGATGTCCTGGTGCATTAGTAATCGGTGTACCTGTATCAAATGTTTCTGGTATTGGAAATGGTGCGCGTAATGGTGTGCTTTTAAAAGGTAGTGAAGTAATAAATGATTTTAGTAAAGCAGATACTGTTATTTTTGACAAAACAGGTACATTAACAATTGGGAAACCTGAAGTCGCAGAAAAAGAATTTTATGGAGAAAATATTGACGCTTCACTTGGTTTTCTAGCGAGTGTAGAACGTGAATCAGATCATCCATTAGCGCAAGCTGTTATTAATGAAATTGGAGAAACAAAGATTTCTAATGTTGAAAAAACTGAAGTTGTTAAAGGGGAAGGGATTATAGCAAGTGTCGCAGGTCATAGAATAGCTGTTGGTAATGTCGCATTAATGGAGCGAGAAAATGCTATGTTAAGCAAGCAAGCAAGTGAGGATATTAAAAGATTTGAGGAAAATGGTAACTCACTTGTATTAACTTCAGTTGACGGGGAATTAAAAATATTAATGGGTATTAGAGATCAGATACGTCCTGGAATAAAAGAAGAACTTCAAAACATGAAAAAACTAGGCGTACAAAATTTAGTTGTCCTTTCAGGGGATAATCAAGGGACAGTTGATTTAGTTGCAAGTGAACTTGGACTCACAGAAGCCCATGGAAATATGTTACCAGAAGACAAATCAGCATACATTGAAGAAAGACAAGCTGAAGGTCAAATTATAGCGTTTGTAGGCGATGGAATAAATGACAGTCCATCACTCGCACTAGCAGATATTGGTATTGCCATGGGAAGCGGAACAGATGTAGCAATTGAAACGTCTGATGTCGTTTTAATGAAATCTGACTTTAGTCACTTAACACACGCTTTAGGGTTAACAAAATCAATATCAAGTAATATGATTCAAAATATTGTGATTGCAATTGGTGTTGTTGTCATTTTGTTAGCAGGTTTATTATTTAGTGATTGGATGAACATGTCAATTGGTATGTTAGCTCATGAATTAAGTATTTTCGTAGTTATTTTAAATGGTATGCGTTTAATGCGTTATCGTGTTTAAATTTAAAGATAAAACTTGATTTACATCAAGGTATATAAACAAAAATAGCGTTATATTATATATAGAGTAAGTTAGTGTAATAATCAACATCTAAAAAGGAGAGATAAATAATGCAAAAAGCAGTAATTAATTTAGAGACTTTATCGTGTCCATCGTGTTTACAAAAAATAGAAAATGCACTTAAAGGTTTAGAAGGTGTTGAAAAAGAAAGTGTAGAAATTTTATTTAACTCAAGTCGGGTGCGGGCGAATTTTAATTCAGAATCAATTACAATTGAAAAAATTGAAAAATCGATAGAAGACCTTGGATACCCAGTTATTAGATCGAAAGTAAAAGCAGCTTAAAATAAATTATGAAAATTAAGAAAGGAAGATTTTAATGACAAACCTAAACAAAAACTTTTATGAAACAATGGATAAATATTACAATAAATTAAATATGTACAGTAAGGCACTTACTAAAGTTCATGGAGGTACGCATCCAGAAGTATTTGACGTACGTCACTTATTTGAACGCATTGATACTGAATTAAAAGAATCGAATCAAGAAGATTTAAATTTAGATATAGAATTTGAATCATTAAGAGAAGTTACAAATAATTACACGGTCCCTGAAGATGCATGTGAAGCATTTAAGGGTGTATATCAAATGTTATCCGAAGCAGATCAAGCTTATTATAATTAATAAAATAATGAAAAGGAGAGATAAATAATGCAAAAAGCAGTAATTAATTTAGAGACTTTATCGTGTCCATCATGTTTACAAAAAATAGAAAATGCATTGAAAGGATTAGATGGTGTTGAAAAAGAAAGTGTGGAAGTCCTATTTAATTCAAGTCGCGTCCGCACTAACTTCAATTCAGAAATAATTACGATTGAAGGAATTGAAAAAGCAATAGAAGATCTAGGTTATCCAGTTATTAGATCAAAAGTAAAAGCAGCTTAATCATTATTATGGAATAGCTAATAAAAGCATCAAAATATTTTGATGCTTTTATTTTTTCGTGACATTAATTACAAATGTTCTTGTAGATTGTTTAGTAAACCTTTATAATAAAAGTAAGTTAATACTAATAATAAGGTACTCTAATCGACTATATTGTAAGCGTACTCAAAGTAATAAATACTTGTATCAATATAAGTGAGGAGGAACGCAGATGAGCATAACTCTGATACTTTTTTTACTAATAATATTTATTGTCGCCTTAGCTGGAACCTTTATTGTTTTAAAAGAAGAAGAAAATAAAATGAAAAAACATAAAGAAGATGGAGATACAGCTAAAGAAAATGCACAGCGTTCAGAAGAGTATGAAGAAGAATGGTTAAAAACTGGCTTACGTAAACAAGTTATTATTTATACATTGTCTATTATTTTAGCTTTAATTATAGCATTTGTAATATTTATCTAAATTCATAAAATCACCGAGTTAAAATAGTAATTCTGACGATGAAAAAATCGTGAATTACTATTTTTTATGCAAAAAACTTATGCTATAACAGCATTTAAGCTTATATAAAAGGATTTAAAAAACATTTGCTTTAAAACTAATGCTGTTATACAATAGGTTTAAATTAATTTTAAAATGTAATAGGAGGATTTATTATGTCAGAATATATTAATCTAGGTAAAATTCAAGTAGCAAAAAAGTTATATGATTTCGTTAACGAAGAAGCGTTGGAAGATGCAGAATTAAAACAAGATAAGTTTTGGAATGATTTTCAACAAATAGTAAGCGATTTCACACCGAGAAATGAAGAATTGCTCAAAGAACGTCAAAATATCCAAGATAAAATTGATGCATGGCATAAAGAAAATAAAAATTTTGACCCTGCTACATATAAAGATTTTTTAAAAGAGATCGGATATTTAGAAGAAGAAGTGGAAGACTTTAATATTAATGTTACAAATGTAGATGATGAAATTGCAACGACAGGCGGACCCCAACTAGTTGTACCAATTAATAATGCACGTTATGCAATTAACGCTGCCAATGCCAGATGGGGATCGTTATATGATGCGTTATATGGTTCGGATATAATTAGTGAAGAAAATGGCCAAGAAAAAGGTTCATCTTATAATGAAAAACGTGGTTCAATCGTTATTGAACAAGGTCGCCAGTTTTTAGACGAATCCACTCCATTAGAAAGTGGAAGTCATTCAGAAGCAAAGTTTTATAGTGTAGTAAACAATGAATTACAAGTAAGTCTAAATTCTGGTGAAACTGTAGGTTTAAAAAACAAACAACAATTTAAAGGATATCAAGGTCACGACGAAACACCTTCGTCTATACTATTAGAAAATAATGGCCTTCATATCGACATACAAATCGATCCAACAAGTCAAATTGGAAAAACTGATGATGCTGGTGTTGAAGATATTGTAATGGAATCTGCAATTACTAGTATTATGGACTGTGAAGATGCCGTAAGTGCAGTAGACGCAGAAGATAAACTAGGCGTATATAAAAACTGGTTAGGTTTAATACGTGGAGAATTAACGACTAAAGTTAATAAAGGTAGTCGTACATTTGAACGTAAATTTAACGAAGATAGAACTTATACTACACCTGATGGTGGCGAAATTACTTTGCCTGGTCGCGTTCTTATGTTAATTAGAAATGTTGGTCATTTATTACGTAATGATTCAGTTTTAAATGAAGATGGAACAGAAGCTTATGAAGGAATTTTAGATGCAGTATTTACAAGTTTAATGGCTAAGCATAACTTACTTGGTAAAGGTAAGTATATTAATTCTAAAAAAGGCTCAATTTATATTGTTAAACCAAAAATGCATGGTTCAAAAGAAGTTAAATTTACGAATGATTTATTTGCTCGTGTAGAAGATATGTTAGATTTAGAAAGAAATACACTTAAAGTGGGTGTCATGGATGAAGAGCGCCGTACAAGTCTTAACTTAAAAAATTGTATTAATGAAGTTAAAGAACGTGCAATTTTTATTAATACAGGTTTCTTAGATCGTACGGGTGATGAAATTCATACATCAATGAATGTTGGACCAATGGTTCGTAAAGGTGATATGAAGAATGCTACTTGGTTAAATTCATATGAAAAAAATAATGTTCAAACTGGACTTGAAACAGGTTTCCAAGGAAATGCTCAAATAGGAAAAGGTATGTGGGCAATGCCTGATAAGATGGCTGCGATGGTTGAACAAAAAGTAGGTCATGTAAAAGCAGGAGCTAATACAGCTTGGGTACCTTCGCCAACTGCAGGAACACTTCACGCTATTCATTATCATCAAATAGATTTTAGAAAAGTACAAGATGAGATCCTGAAAAATAGTATGGATGTAAATTATGAAGATGATATTTTAGAAATTCCAATTGAATCAAATCCAACATGGACAAAAGATGAGATTCAAGATGAATTGGATAATAACGCTCAAACAATGTTAGGCTATGTCGTTCGCTGGGTAGAACAGGGTGTTGGAACATCTAAAGTACCTGATATTCAAGACGTTGGTTTAATGGAAGACCGTGCGACACTTAGAATTACTAGTCAAATGATGGCTAACTGGCTGCATCACGAGATATGTACAGTTGCTCAAGTAGAAGAAACATTACAAAGAATGGCTGTTATAGTTGATAAACAAAACGAAGGTGATGAAACATATGTAAAGATGTCACCTGACTTTGATAATTCAGTCGCTTTTCAAGCGGCACGTGAATTAGTATTTGAAGGTCATTTACAACCAAATGGTTATACAGAGCCAATTCTACATCGTCGTCGAATTGAAGCTAAGAAAAAACAAAATGTGAAATAATTAAAAAAACTACTGAAAATTATTGATTTTAATTTTCAGTAGTTTTTTCTTTTGGAAATATAATGTGTTCTACTAGATCATATTCATAAGCAAGCTGAATAAGCGCTGATATTTCATATAATAATATCAGTTCACTAGGTAAATGACTATCGCTCATTTCATCTGTAACAATATTATTATTTAACCAAAATGTTTGCATTAATCGTTTGATAGTTACTTCGTGTACAGTTAAATCGACGTCAGTATTATATACCATGTGTTCAGCTAAAGATTCGACCGCATCTTCAATTAATAATTTTTCTTCAGTAGTTAGTTGAACATTTTCGATAGAAATATTTTTTAAATTAGTTAAGTGATAAACCATTAATTTCAAGTTATCGATTTGATTACGTGCGATAAAAAAATCTTCTTTTTTACTACCAGCTAAAGGATGGAAATTTGTTTCATCTTTTTGAAATCGAATCAATTCTTCTGTCTTTTTAATTTGTTTACTTAAAACATTAAGTAATCTATTAACTTTTTTAGATGAGGCTTTTTCAAAAGTAACGATAGACAATGTGGCACGACCTATACCCCTGTATAATTTTTTAATATTATCATTAATTTCTTTAATGTAATTAGGAGGTAAGATAAACATGTTTACAACAGTTGAAACAATTAATCCGATTGATGTTGTCCCAAGACGAACTAAAAATGATAAAAAATAATTATCATATACAACTTCGATCATAGCGACTGCTGTTATAGTTGCAACAAGTAAACCAGCATGTAATTTTAATTTATAACTCGTAACAATCGTAAAGACTGCAGCAAGAGTGTAAGTAATCGGTGAATTACCAAACAGAGCAATAAAAAGTACTGCGTAGGCAGATCCGATTGCGGAAGCGGGAAAACGTATAAGGCCTTTTTTAATCGAGTCAGATACAGTTGGTTCTAATGTAACAATAGCCGTAATAACAGCAAAAACTGGCGGCCAACCTAATAATTGACATATAAGAGCAGTAAAAAAAATAGCGACACCTGTTTTTATAACTCGAACACCTAAAAAATCAAAAACTTTCATAACTAAAACCTCACAGTGTATATAGTAGAAACTAATTATAATTATACCAAATTCTTCAGAATAAAGATAAAATTAAAATATTTCTTGAAAGCACTTGCAATTTTCAGATAATATATTATACTGTAATATAACAGATTGAAATAAGACTAGCTGTTATATATGGAGGTGTAAAAAATGGAATTTATAAAAGAGGATGCAACTTGTCCAGAGTGTGGATCACATGTTTCAGCTAAAAGTTACACACTTGTATGTGATTATTGTCTGTCGAAAAAAGATGATTAATAAAACGTTTTTAAAACAAATAAATTAAATTATAAAAACACTTGCAATTTTCTGATAATGTATTATACTGTATTACAACAGGTTAAATAAATCTTAACTTGATATATAAAAGTGGAGGTGCAAACATGAATTTAAATAGAGAAAATGTAACTTGTCCAGAGTGTGGATCACACGTTTCATCTAGAAGCTATACGCTTGTATGTGATTATTGTTTGTCAAAGAAAGAAGACTAATCACTACGCCATTGTTATATATCAGAATGAATTTATTAACTTAACAAATAAAATAGGAATTATATTATAGGGGGAATTTATAAATGTTTAAGGAAAGAGCAAAAGAACTACAAAAAGATTGGGACACAAATCCGAGATGGAAAGGAATAAAACGTCCTTATTCAGCAGAAGATGTTATTCGTTTAAGAGGTTCAATTGACATAGAATATACATTTGCTAATATGGGTTCCAAAAAACTTTGGGAATTAGTAAATGAAGAAGATTATGTAAACTCATTAGGAGCTTTAACAGGAAATCAAGCAGTGCAACAAGTTAAAGCAGGTTTGAAAGCAATTTACTTAAGTGGTTGGCAAGTTGCAGCAGATGCAAACATGGCAGGAGAAATGTATCCAGATCAAAGTTTATACCCAGTAAATAGTGTACCGCAAGTCGTTCGTCGAATTAATAATGCTTTACAACGTGCAGACCAAGTTGAGTATTCAGAGGGTAAAAATGATATAGATTACTTTGCTCCAATTGTAGCAGATGCGGAAGCAGGTTTTGGTGGTCACTTGAACGTATTTGAATTAATGAAGTCTATGATTGAAGCAGGGGCATCAGGTGTTCACTTTGAAGACCAACTAGCTTCAGAAAAGAAATGTGGTCACTTAGGTGGTAAAGTATTATTACCAACACAAGTTGCAATTAAAAACTTAGTTGCAGCGCGTTTTGCAGCTGATGTTATGGGAACACCTACTGTTATTATGGCTCGTACAGATGCGAACGCAGCAGACTTAATAACAAGTGACGTTGATGAAACAGATGCAGAATTTATTACAGGTGAACGTACTGTAGAAGGATTCTACCGTACAAAAGCTGGTCTTGACCAAGCAATTGCACGTGGTCTTTCATATGCACCTTATGCAGATTTAATTTGGTGTGAAACAGCTGAGCCAGATTTAGATGAAGCACGTCGTTTCGCTGAAGCGATCCATGCAGAGTATCCAGATCAATTACTAGCTTATAACTGTTCTCCATCATTTAACTGGGAAAAGCATATGTCTCAAGAAGATATGGATAATTTCCAAAAAGAAATTGCTAAAATGGGTTATAAGTATCAGTTTGTAACATTAGCAGGATTCCATACATTAAATTACAGCATGTTTGAATTAGCTGAACAGTATAAAGATAAGGGTATGGGTGCATATTCTCGTCTAGTTCAAGGAAAAGAATTTGCTGCTGAGAGCAAAGGTTACACTGCTACTCGTCACCAGCGTGAAGTTGGTACAGGTTACTTTGATGAAGTTGCTCAAGTAATTGCTGAAGGTGAATCATCTACAGTTGCATTAGAAGGATCAACTGAAGCAGAACAATTTTAATTAATATGATAATATACAAAAGAAGTTTCAGTTAAAACTGAAACTTCTTATTGTTTATATTTATAAACAATAAATTATATTAATGAACTTTTAATAATATTTTATTAACTAAATTGTTAAAAAAATACTTTCAAGAAAATGAATTAATAAAATATTAAGTATTTAATAGTATTTAAACGTTATATTACGAAAAACATCGTTGTCACCTCATAAAACGAACTCTAAATAGTTTAAATGAAAAATACATACGAAATTAGTCTTATACAAGATTTGTAATGTGTATGTAATAACATGTATATTATTTAGGTGAGATTGTTTGTGCGCTTAATTTAATTTTTTAAACTTTAATAGAATAATTAAAATGTAAAATTCAACTAAAACCTTTTTAAAAGTAATAAGGATTCAGTTTAAGATTAATCTCACAAACTCACGATAATAAAAGTTGAGGTGAAAGAATAAAATGGATATGTTAGAAAGACTATTTCCCAAAATCCCATTGGGAGAAATAGTAGTATCTTTTGTAGACTTTTTAAAGCAAGTATTATCAGGTCTATTTAATGTTATTACAAATAGTATTGAGTTTTTAACAAAAGGATTTATTCAATTAATGGAGATTCCCCCTGCACTTATAATGATTGTAGTAATAGCATTACTTGCTTGGTGGATAGCAAATTGGAAATTAGGAATTTTCACATTAATTGGTTTAGCACTTATAAATAACTTGGAATACTGGCCAGAAACAATTCAAACACTGTCACTAGTGCTTATATCAGTTGTTATTGCAATGATTATAGGTATTCCAGTAGGTATTTGGATGTCACAAAATAAAACGGTACAATCGATTATAACGCCTATACTTGATTTTATGCAGACAATGCCAGCGTTTGTTTATTTAATTCCTTCAGTAGTATTCTTTGGTATAGGAATGACACCAGGAATTATAGCAACAATTATATTCTCTATGCCACCTACTGTTAGAATGACAAACCTTGGAATTCGTCAAGTTGATGCCGAGTTAATTGAAGCTTCAAATGCTTTCGGTTCCACTACTGGGCAAAGATTAGGTAAAGTACAATTACCATTAGCAAGACCGCAAATAATGGCGGGAGTTAACCAAACAATTATGTTATCTCTATCAATGGTTGTAATAGCTTCGTTAGTTGGAGCACCAGGTCTTGGAGAAGACGTTTATCGTGCGGTAACTCAAGTTAAAATAGGTATGGGATTTGAAGCAGGTTTAGCACTTGTTATATTAGCAATGGTGCTTGATCGTATAACAGCAGAAGCAAGTAAAAGATAAACATAAAGATTCCCATTAAAATTAAAGTATCAAAATAGATATATATCATAAAAATGGAGGAATTAATTAATATGTTAAAAAAATTTCGTTTCACTAGTTTAGTATTGATGTTAGTATTGGTTTTAGCTTTAGCTGCTTGTGGTGGAAACAATAACGCAAGTGAAGAGAATAATCAGGTTGAAGATAATGAAGCAACAGGAGAAACAGAAGACTTAGAAATTGGTCAAGAAAATATTACAGTACCATATGTAGCATGGGCAAGAGAAACAATTAGTACACATATGCTTGCAAATTTACTTGAACAAGTTGGCTATACTGTAGATGTTTCTCAAGTAGAAGCAGGTCCAATGTTCTCAAGTGTTGCTGATGGTTCTGCTGATTTCCATACATCTGCATGGTTCCCTGCAACGCACGCATCATACTGGGAAGAATATGAAGATGATTTAGTTAGAGTTAATCAAACAATCGATTCAGCTCCACTTGCATTAACTGTACCGAGTTATGTTGAAGATGTTAATACGATGGAAGATCTAAAAGATAATGAAGAATTTGGTGAGTCAGTTGATTGGGAAATCGTAGGTATTGACCCAGGTGCTGGAATTATGCAAAATACAGAAGAAGCATTAGATGAATATGAATTAGATAACTGGGACTTAACGACAAGTTCTGAAGCTGCAATGTTAACAGAATTACAAACAGCTATTGAAAACGAAGAGCCGATTATTGTACCGTTGTGGAAACCACACTGGGCATTTGGTGATATGGATTTAAAAATGCTTGAAGATTCAAAAGAAATTTATGGTGGTGAAGGCGATCAAATCTATACGGTTGCACGTAATGATTTAGAAGAAGATGCGCCTAGAGCATTTAAAGTACTAGAACAGTATGAAGAATCATACGATATGTTAGATGAAATGATGCCAAAAGTTTACGTTGATGAAGAAGATGTAGAAGATGTTGTACAAGACTTTGTTGATGATAACCCTGAATTAGTTGATGAATGGTTAGATGGCATCGAAAGAGAATAATTAAATAGATTATAGATTGATCCTTAAGGAGTTTCACTGGTTTATACCCGGTGAAACTCCTTTTTTTATATTCAATGAGTATTTATTATTTACATAAAAAAATTAGTTAAAATGAAATACAATTGTAATCTAATGATAATCTCTCTGTTACTTCAAGATGTTAGGGTTATTTATAGTGAAATTATAAAATACTTACACGTGATATAAAAATGATATAAAAAATAAAGAAACGGGGAATCGACTTGAAATTTAAATTAATTACAACAAGTATGCTAGCATTTATTCTTTTTACGGGAATGGGATTGATAGAAGATGTTCAAGCAGCTGAATCACTAGAGGATAAAAAACAAAACGTACAAGAAAATTTAAGTGAAGTGGAAAAGGATATTTTAAAAACATCAGAAAAAGTAAATGAACTAAATGAAAAAATCGAAATATTAGAAGCAGCAATATCATCTAATGAACAAGACTTAGAAGATGAAAAATTAAATATTAAAAAGTATGACGAAGAAGTTAAAAGTTTAGAGAAAGAAATTAAAGATTTAGAAAATGAAATCGAAGAACGTAATGAGATATTAAAGGAAAGATTATCGTCTTATCAAAATACAGGTGGCGATTTAGGTTATTTAGAAGTGATTTTTGGCTCAGCTGGATTTGAAGATTTTATTTCTAGATTTACAGCTGTTACAACAATTACTCAAGCGGATAATGAATTAATAGAGGAACAGAAAAAATCAATGGAAAAAGTAGAAGAAAAAGAAGAGCAAGTAAATGAAAAATTAGCTGAAGCTGAACAAACAAAAGAAAAGTTAGCAAATATAGCTAAAGTTAAAAAAGACCAAAAATCAGACCTAGAAGATTCAGTAAAGTCAGTTGAAAAAGAGCAAGAAAATTTAAAAGATAAAAAAGCATCATATGTAAAAGAAGGTAACGATATAGAAGCACTTGAAGAAAAAGTTAATGCAATTAAACAAGCTAAAGAAGAAAAAGAAGCAAATCAAGAATCAGGAAAACAAGAAGCAGAAAAAGATACACAAGCAGAGCCTCAAGAAAAAGATGTTAAAATAGAGCAAACATCAACTAAAAATTCAAATAACGAAAAAACAAAAGATGTTAAAACAAAAGAAACAAAAGAAACAAATAAACAAGCAGAAACAAAAACAAAAACTGAAACAAATAAAGAAAAGAAAACAACTAGTAAATCAAAAACAAATTCTAATAGTACTAAGAAAAATGAAAGTAATGCACCAAAAAAAGATAAAAAACCAAATAAAAAATCGAATAAAGAACCAAGTAATGATTCAATTAAAGAAATAACTATGTCGGCAACAGGTTATACAGCAAAATGTACAGGATGTTCAGGTATAACTGCAACAGGTATTGATTTGAATAAAAATCCAAATGCAAAAGTCGTAGCTGTGGATCCATCTGTTATTCCGTTAGGATCAAGAGTATGGGTATCAGGATATGGTGAAGCGATAGCTGGAGATACAGGTGGCGCTATAAAAGGAAATAGAATTGATTTACATTTTCCATCAAAAGATGCAGCTTACGCATTTGGTAATGGAACGGTAACAGTTAAAGTATTAAAATAATTAAATATGTATTATTACAGAACATGACAAAAAGAAACTAAAATGTCATGTTCTTGTAATATGAAGAGGTAGTAATTAGTGCTATACTTATAATCAATTGAGTCGTATGACCGTAAAATATCAAACTAAAGAAATGGAGAATCGATTTGAGAAAAAAATTGGTTGTAATGGGTACAGTATTAACATTGACATTTAGTGGATTTGGGTATGTAGGAACAGTAAATGCAGAAACAAATATTAGTGATGAAAAAGATAAAGTATCTGAAAAGTTAAATGACGTAGAAACAGATATTTTAAACTCAACAAAGCAAATAAATGAAATAAACTTGGATATTGATTCATTAGAAGGTGCATTAATATCTAATGAACAAGAAATCGAAAGAATGAATAAAGAAACTAAAACTTATGAAAAAGAGATCAAAACACTTGAAGAAGAAATTGAAGTATTAAATGAAGAAATTGAAGCTAGAAATGAAATATTGAAAGAACGTTTATCATCTTACCAAAATAGCGGTGGTGATGTTGGATACATGGAAGTTATTTTTGGTTCAAAAGGATTTGATGAATTTATTTCTAGATTTACTGCAGTGACAACAATTACAAAAGCTGATAACAAATTAATTGAAGAACAAAAAACTGCAATTAATAAAGTAGAGCAAAAAGAATCTCAAGTAAAAGAGAAGTTGTCTGAAACTGAAAAAAATAAAGAAGAACTAAAGAAAATTAATAAGGAACAAAAGATTCAAAAGAAAGAAATGAAAGAATCTAAGAAGTCAGTCGAGAGTAAAATTTCAGATCTTGAAGATAAAAAGGCAGCATACATAGCTGAAGGAAATGATCTTGAAGCATTAGAAAACCAAATAGAAGAAGAAATTAGAGAATCACAAGTGGGTATAAGTGAAGCAACTGAAACAATTTCATCTGATAGTTCAGAAGAAGAAACGACTACTGAACAAGCTGTAGAAGAAGATTCAAACGATAGTGATAATTCGAATAATAATTCAAATGAAACTAACGATAATGATAATTCGAATGTGACTAACACTTCAAATACAACGGATAATGCAAGTAATAACTCAAGTTCATCTAATGAATCAACAAATAACTCAAGTTCAGCAAGTAATTCAAATAATAGTTCAAGCTCAGAAAGTAGTTCTAATAATAGTTCAAGTAATAATGTAAGTACAGCAACGACAAGCAGTTCAAATAGTAGCTCAAACAATAATTCAAATAATAATACAAGCTCAACAAGTAGCTCAAACAATAATTCAAGCTCAACAAGTAGTTCAAACAATAATTCAAGTAATAATACAAGTTCAACAAATGATTCAAATAATACGAATACATCAAGTAATTCGAAACCAAAACCGAAACCAAAGCCAGCGCCAAAGCCAAGCACTGGTAATGGAGTGATTTCTGATGCTCATTCCTTAAAAGGTATTAGTTACCAGTGGGGTGGAACTACAACATCTGGTTTTGATTGTTCAGGTTACACATCATTTGTATATAAGAAAAATGGTATCAACTTACCACGTACAGCAGCTGCACAATATGCTGCTTATCCTAAAGTTTCTAAAAGTTCAATACGAGCTGGAGATTTAGTATTCTTTTCATCAAGTCCAAATGGTGGATCAATTACGCACGTTGGGATTTCGCTTGGTGGAACTCAATATATTGGTTCTCAATCTTCAACTGGTGTAGCTGTTACAAGCTTTAGTAGCGGTTATTGGGGAGATAGATATGTTGGTGCAGCAAGACCTAACTAATAAACTACTCAAAAGCAATTAAAGTATTTAATTTCCACCCTTTAAATTAGTTTTTTTATCTACTAATTTAAAGGGTGGTTTTTAAATGTCCTAAATAATTTTTATTTGAAATACAATTGTAATATAACAACAATATGAATGAAACTTCATGATGGTATAATCTTTTTTAGTGAGTTAAAAAAAATGATAAAATATAAAAATAATAAATAAAAAAGATAAGAAACGGGGAGTTATTTTTGAAAAAGACACTTATTGTAACAGGAACAGTATTAACATTAACATTGAGCGGATTAGGATTCACACCGGCAACAACTGAAGCATCGACTTCTATAAGTGAGAATAATGAAAAAATAAATAAAGTTGAAAATAAAATTATAAATTCTTCTAAAAAGATAAATGATATTAATTTAGATATAGATGTGTTAGAAAATGCCCTTGATGAAAATAATAAAGAAATAAAGAAAGTTAAAAAAGAAGTAGAAAATTTTGAAGATGAAATTGATAAAACGAAAAAAGAGATTGATGTTTTAGAGCAAGAAATTGAAGAGCGTAATGAAATTTTAAAAGAACGTTTATCATCTTATCAAAAAGATGGTGGTGAAGTAGGATTTATGGAAGTAATCTTTGGTTCAGTAAGTTTTGAAGATTTTATATCAAGATATACTGCCGTAAATGAAATTACTAAAGCTGATAATGAATTAATTAAAATTCAAAAAGAAGCAATGGATAAAGTTGAAACAAAACAAAAAGAAATTGAAGAGAAATTATCTAAGAGAAAAGAAGCTAAAAAAGAATTAGAAAAAGTAAATCAAATAAAAAAAGATCAAAAAAATGATTTAACTGAATCAAAACAAGAAGTAGAAAAAGAAATAACTAAATTAAAAGAACAAAAAGAAGAATACGTAGCAAAAGGAAATGATCTAGAAGCTTTAGAAGCTCGTGTTGAAGAAGAAATTAATTCAAATGAATCAAGAAGTGAGAATGAACAAATTGTTCAAACAGCAACAACTACTGAAACAAGCACATCTAATCCTGTTGAACCTGAATCACAAGTAACAGAAAGTACGTCTTCTAACGAGACAACTAGTGAAAATTCAGGAGAAAGTACTTCAACAAGAAATGATTCGAACTCAACAGATGCAACTACAACAGCTGATAAAGATACTAAAAAGAAAGAAAAATCTAAACCAAAAGCTAAATTAAGTTCAGGTAGTAATGGAAGTGCTATAAGCGCTGCACATTCACAAACAGGAACACGTTATACTACTGCTGGTAAGAGCCCATCAAGTGGTTTTGACTGTTCTGGATTTGTTTCATGGGCTTATGCACAAGAAGGAGTCAATTTACCTTCATATACAGGTGCTTTAGCAAGTAAAGGTCAATCAGTACCGAGTTTATCACAAGCAAAAGCTGGAGATTTAGTATTCTTTAGAGGTGGAGCACACGTAGGTATTTACATAGGTGGAGGTCAATTTATAGGATCTCAAACAAGTACAGGTGTGGCAGTTGCAAGTATGACTTCAGGTTACTGGAAAGATAATTTTGACGGTAAAATTCGTCGTGTTAAATAAATTACTTAAAGCGTTGGGGATCCCCGACGCTTTTTTATTTGAAAATAAAAATAAAATATAAAGCTCAATTTTTAGTAGACGAGCATGTCCACCTAAGGTAAGCTTATAAATAAGTATACATTGAATTTATTGAAGGAGTTTTTAAATGAAAATCAAACAAATAGAAATTTATCACATAGATATGCCGTTGAAAGAACCTTTTATTATTGCATACACGTCATTTGAAACAATGCCAGCAATTGTTGTTAAAGTTATAACTGATACAGGGGTTGTAGGATATGGTGAAAGTGTACCTGATGAACATGTGACTGGAGAATCTGTTTATACTGTTTTTACAGCATTAAAACATCATTTAATTCCTGCTATATTACATAAGGATCCTCGTAATATCCAAGAAATACATAATAAAATGAATCAAACATTAGTTCAAAATGGAGCAGCTAAAGCAGCATTAGATATAGCTTGTTATGATATATTAGGTAAAGTGAGTAATTTACCTATTTATTCACTTTTAGGTGGTCGAAAAAAAGAAGAAGCTATGATACCTCGGGTAATGAGTATTTTAGAACCTAATGTATTAGCTCAACAAGCACAAGCAGCTTTACATGAAGGTTATAAAGAAATAAAGATGAAATTAGGAACTGACCCAGTTAAAGATGTTGCTCGTGTAAAAGCTGTAAGAGAAGCAGTAGGAAATCAGTTATTAATTCGCGTTGATGTGAATCAAGGATGGGAAAAAGTTCAGTTAGCTAAAAGAACAATTAAAGATTTAGAACCATACGATATTTCGTGGATAGAACAGCCAATTAATCAGGAAGATGTCTCGATGTTTAAACGTTTAAAAGAAAGCACTAATATTCCATTAATGGCAGATGAAAGTATGATAACAACACAAAATTTACGCACATTTATTAATGATGAATCAGTAGATTATATTAATATTAAATTAATGAAGAGTGGTGGAATTTATCCAGTGTATAAATTAGCTACACAAGCGGAATTATTTGGTATCAGTTGTCAAATAGGTTCAATGGTTGAGTCAAGTATCGCTTCGGCAGCAGGATTTCACGTGGCACTTGCTAAATATAATATTATTTCAACTGAAATTTCTGGTCCAACTAAATTTGTTAAAGAACCAGGAAATTTAAGATATAATTTACCATTCGTCGAAATATTCGATAAACCTGGCTTAGGTATAGAAGTGGATGAGACTACTTTAAAAGAATTAACCATTAAAAAAGAAGTATTAAATTAGAGGGTGGTTTAAAATGTCAGAAGAAACTCAATTACTAAATGTATGGACAGATTTACATGAATTAGCAGAAGTTAGTTTTAAAGAACATAAAACAACAGCTTATTTATTAAAGTTTTTTAAAAAAGAAGGATTCACTCCGGTTCAATTTAAAAATATACCTGGTTTTTATGTCGAAATTGGTCAAGGTAAACCAATTATTGGTTTACGAGCAGATATGGATGCCTTAATGCAAAATGTAGATGGTGTGATGCAAGCTAATCATTCATGTGGTCATGATGCTCATATGACAATTGTTTTAGGTGTTATGAAACGTTTAAAACAAGTTGAATCTGAATTAACAGGAACTATACGTGCTATTTTTCAACCAGCAGAAGAGTTAGGTAATGGTTCAGTTGAAGTTATTAAAGAAGGTATTATAGATGACTTGGATTATTTATATGGTGTTCATGTAAGACCGCATAATGAAATAACTTATCCAAATTGTGCACCAAGTATAGAACATGGATCAAGTACTTTTATGAGAGGGAAAATACACGGCAAGGATCATCATGGTGCAAGACCAAATGAAGGGGTAAATACAATCGAAGTAGGAAGTACGATTATTCAACAGTTACAACAAATTCATACATTACCTTATATACCTGCTTCAGTAAAAATGACAAATTTTCATGCAGGTACAGATAATTTAAACGTTATACCAGGAGAAGCGACATTTGGATTGGATTTACGTGCACAAGATAATGATGTAATGGATGAAATGAAAGAAGAAGTTTTTCATATTATCAATAGTTTAGAAAAATTATATGATCTAAAAATTGATATTGAAATTGATGACGAAGTTCCAGCTGCTATTATTAACGAAGAAGCTGAAAGTCATTTAAATCAAGCAATCATCGAAGAATTAGGAAAAGAAAATATACAAGCTCGGTTACAAACGAGCGGTGCAGATGATTTTCATTTTTACACATTATTAAGACCACATCTTAAAGCGACAATGTTAGCACTTGGAGCAGATGTAAAGCCTGGGTTACATGACCCGAATATGACATTTAATAAGGGTGCTTTAACAAATGGGGTAAATATATTAACAAATGTTTGTTTAACCTTGTGTCATGTAGAAAGAAAGTGGGTGTAGCATATTAAAATTAGTGAAGGAATTTTAAAAACAAATGAATTAGCTTATGAAGTAAGATTATTACATAAGAATAATTTGAATGAGATATTAAATTTACAAAAAACTGTCTATGAAAAATTAATTGATAAATCTAAATTAGCATGTTTATCTGAAGAAGAATTTCACCATATTTTATCAGGACATGGCCTCATGATAGGTGTATATGTAGATGATGTATTAATAGCTACTCGTGCGTTACTAGATCCAGGAAATGATCCAGATCATTTAGGTCTAGCAATTGGTTTAGAGAAAAGTGAATTAGATAAAGTCATATATCAAGAAATATCTTTTGTCCATCAAGATTATCAAGGAAACGGTCTACAAAAAATAATGGCAAGCTTAATTATGCAAGAATTATCTAAAACGAGTCATTCTTATAAATATATTTGTGCGACTGTAGCGCCTGACAATATTCCTAGTTTAAAAGATAAATTTGCACAAAACATGGAAATAAAAGCATTAGTGACAATTTATGATGAAAAACAGCGTTATGTATTTGCGAAAAAATTAATCGATGTTGAAAATAAACAAAATATGACTCATGAAACAAATATAAAGTTTACTAATCTGAGTGAGATAAAAAAACACCTTCATTTAAATTGGAATGGGATAGAGTTGTTTCAAAGAAATAATGAGTATTACATTAAGTTTATTAAATACTAAGTATAGAAAAATATTCAATTAAAAAAGCGTTCATGATTACACTCATGAGCGCTTTTACCTTATATATTTATTTTTTAAACCTCTACGTTCATTTTACCTTCATCTGATAAAGCTGCAATAACTGATCCACGAACAATGACGCCAAGCAATCTACCATCTTCAACAACGGCAATTGGAATAGGTGCATCATGGATGAGATTAAATATCTCGCTCATTGGCATATCTTTATCAACTGTTTGAATATCATTCGTTATGATGCCATCAAGTGAACGTATGTCTTGATTAGCAGCTTCAGATGCATCACTAGCATGTACGTAACCTTTTAATTGACGATTATCATCGACTACATAAACACCTGATATACCTTCTTCACGCATTCTTTCAAGTGCAACACGTGGACCATGTCTAGAAGGATTAACTGTTTCAGGACGTTGCATAATGTGTTGTGCTGTTAATATCTTAGAACGATCAACATCTTCAACGAACTTTTCAACATAATCGTTAGCAGGATTAACTAAAATATCTTCAGGAGAACCGATTTGAACAATTTCACCATCACGCATTAACGCAATTCGGTCACCTAAACGTAAAGCTTCATTTAAATCATGTGTGATGAAAAGGATAGTTTTTTGCATAGATGCCTGTAAATCAATTAGCTCATCTTGCATGTCTTTTCTAATTAACGGGTCAAGTGCAGAGAATGCTTCGTCCATTAATAGAATATCAGGGTCATTTGCAAGCGCACGTGCAAGTCCCACACGTTGTTGCATACCACCAGATAATTGGTCTGGATATTGGTCAAAGAAGCCACCAAGACCTACTAATTCTAAAGCATCTTTAGCTTTCTTCGAACGTTCTTCTTTAGAAACTCCTTGAATTTCTAATCCGAATTCAGCATTATCCAAAATTGTACGATGCGGGAAAAGTGCGAAACTTTGGAAAACCATTCCTAATTTATCACGGCGAATTTCTCTCAACGTTTTTTTATCAGCATTTGATAAATCTTGTCCATCTATTACAATACTACCTTCTGTCGGCTCAATTAATCGATTGACTAAACGAATTAAAGTAGATTTACCACTACCAGAAAGACCCATAATTACGAAAGTCTCACCAGGTTTAACATTGAATGAAGCTCTTGAAACCCCTACAGTATTACCTGTTTTTTCTAATATTTCACTTTTAGAATAACCTTCTTCAACTAGTTTTAATGCGTTCTTTGGATTATGACCAAAAATCTTTGATAAGTTATTAACTTCTATTATATTCATTTAATTTCCACCTTTATATAGCATAATTATAAATTAAAAGACTATATATGTACTTAAAGTCTTATGAAAATGCTTTTAAACCTCGTACTTCTACATACCTTCTAATTATAAAGGTTATACCATATAATTAACAACTAGTATATATTAGGAAATAGAGGTTAATAATCAAATTGAATCGGTTTTAATAATCATTTATAGCTTTTTTCTTTGAATTTCTCATGACAACGTACTTAAACACAGTATTACTTATAAAAAACCTATAAAAAGATTATCGAAATAAGAAAATAAAACAGAAAAATGAATAAAAGAATAATAAAGTACGTAAAAGAACTTAAAAAAATCGCAGTTAAATACTTTTTATTAATGAGTGTTTCAAAAAATTGATTGTTAATTGTAGAAAACGTAGTAAATGCTCCAGAAAAACCAACACCCCAAAATGTAAAATAAGTGCTATTAATTGCAGCTTCGTTATATGCAATATATATAGAAACAAGCATCAATGATCCAAGTATGTTTACAATCCAAGTAGCTAGCTTATTTGAAGAGATTATCTCACTTATTCCAAAACGTGTCATCGCGCCAATCGATCCACCTAAAAATACAAGTATCATTTTGATTCAACTCTTTTATTTAAGTAAAGCGCAAATAAATAAGCTGTATAACTCATAAACAGCCCACCTAAAATCGTAATTAAATAATAGATAACTAGTAAAATAGGTGTTTTGATTAAATGAATTAAATCAATCATAATAAGTGAAAAAGTCGTGAAAGAACCGATTAAACCGACATTAATTGCTAACTTCATATCATCATTCAATTTAAAGTTTATTACAGCTAAATTGAGCATGAATGTAAGTAAAAAAGCACCAATTAAATTGATTATAAGTGTTGAATACGGAAAATCACTTGTTGTGTTTTGTGTAAATTCAGTAAGTAAATAACGACTAAGAGCTCCTAGTCCACCGCCGAAGCCGACAAATAAATACCGCTTGATATTTATTATATAACTGTTTAACAATTTGGACATGTACCATAAACTTCAAATTTATGACCTTCTATTGTATAACCAGCTAACATATTTCCGATATCATTCATTGGACAAATATCTAAAGTTTTTGTTTTACCACAAATGTTACAAATAAAATGATGATGATGGTCATTACTGCAATTGAGTCTGAAATGTTTTTCTGCATTTAAGCTAGTTGATTCCAAAATATTTAAATCGTGAAATAAATGAAGGTTTCTATAAACAGTATCATAACTTATTTCAGGGAATTTGTTTTCCATATGCTCATACAAATTTTTGGCTGTACGGTAACCATCAGATTTAGAAAAATAATAAATAATTTCTTTTCTCCGATGTGTCATTTTATAACCTTCATTTTGTAAAATTTTAATAGTATCATCAACACTCATTTAAATACCTTCTTTCTTAAACGTTTTAGTAAACCGATTAATCCCCATTGAAATAAGTAAGATTGCAATAGAAGACATTACAATAGTACCTCCTGGAGGTATACTGAAATAATAACCACTAATTAGTCCACCGATTACTGCAATTTCAGCAAAAACAATAGAAATAACAATTAATTGTTTAAAACTAGAAGCGATCCGCATTGCTGCAGCTACAGGTAAAGTCATTAAAGCTGAAACGAGTAAGACGCCAACAACTTGAATTGAAACAGCAATAACTAAAGCAGTAAGTACAATGAATAAAAAATGAACACGATTTGCATGAATACCAGAAACAGATGCATGTTCTTCATCAAATGAAAGTGTTAAAAGTTCTTTGTAAAATAATATAATCATAATAATGATAAAAATAGAAATCCCTAAAATCATGAGAAAATCACTTTGACTTACAGCAGAAACTGAACCAAATAAATAATTAAATAAATCAGTATTAAATCCATTGGCAAGTGAAATGAAAATTACACTTAACCCGACCCCGCCACTTAATATGATAGGAATACCTAGTTCTTGATATCCTGTGTATACAGCACGTAATTTCTCAATAAGTACGGCACCAATTACTGAAAAACCCATACCAGAATAAATCGGGCTTAATGTGATTGCAACGAATTGTTTTTCCATAAATAATCCAAATGCAATTCCAGCAAGTGTGACGTGCGATAAAGCATCTGCTAACAGAGATAATCTTCTAACGACTAAAAAAGTCCCAAGTAATGGAGCGACAATCCCTATTAAAATTCCGGTTAAAAATGTGTATCTTAAAAAATCAAATTCCAATATATCTGCTAACATGCTTTTCACTCCTAATCGTGGTCATGAACTATCACTTGAACTGGATGTCCGTAAATACGAGATAAATCCTCTGTAGACAATGCTGAATATTCTTCTGAACGTCCGTGAAAATGCAATGTTTGATTTAAACAGACAATATCGGTTGCATAATTAGTCATTGCGCCAGTGTCATGCGTGACAAGCAACATAGTGATATTTTGTTCAGTATTTAACTTATGAAGTAATTCATAAAAGCGTTCAACATTTTTAAAATCAATTCCAACAGTTGGTTCATCTAAAATTAATAAATCTGGTTCACTTACTAATGCACGTGAAATAAAAACTCGTTGTTGTTGTCCACCTGACAAGTCACCAATGTTTTTATATGCATAATCGAGCATACCAACTTGATCAATTGCATGAAGTACTTGTTGCTTGTTTTTTTTATTTAAAAATCTAAAATAGCCAAGCTTTGAAGTTAATCCCATTGAAACAACTTCAAACACTGTAGCAGGAAAACCTTTATTAAAAGCATTTGCTTTTTGAGAAACAAAGCCGATACGACTCCAATCGTTAAAATGTTGAATTGGTTGATCATTAATAAACACTTTTCCTGAATCAGGTTTTAATAAACCTAAAATAATTTTAATAATAGTTGTTTTACCACCACCATTAGGTCCGACCAACCCCATAAACGTACCGCGTTTTATTTCTAAATTAACATCATTTAAGACAGTTTTTGAGTCATAAGCAAAATTAACATTTTCTAATCTAATAATTGAATCAGGCATATACAATCCTCCTTATCTATTTAATCTGTTGCTTTATCTAATACAGCTAAATTATCTTCCATTAAAGATAGATAATCAGCATCAGCTTTTATATCTTCTTCAGTTAACACTTCTAAATCATGTAATTGTAACTTTTGTGCACCAATATGCTCTTGGATAATTTCTGCTGTTTTATTCGTGTCATTTTGACTATATATGACATAATCAATTTCTAATTCTTTAGCTAAACGAGCAATATCAGCTAATTGTTTTTGAGACGGTTCATCACTAGTTGATAAACCACTAATTGATAATTGTTCGATATTATATTTTTCTTCCCAATATCCATAAGCAGCGTGCGTTACTAATATTTGATTATTCTTTTTATCTTGTAGGGTTGTTTTGAAATCTTCATTTAAAGTAATCATTTCTTCTTTAAAAATTCTTGAATTTTCTTTAAAATCAGCTTCATGTTCTGGAGCAAGCGTAATTAATTCTTCCAATAGAATATCAGCCATTTTATTCATTCGAAGTGGATCAAGCCAAACATGTGGATCAAAATCGCCGTGATCATCATGTTCATGTTCTGTATTTGATCCTTCTGAAAATAAAGAGTCGTGTTTACCAATTTCAATTAGATCTAAATTTTGTGTCTCTAAAGAATTAGCTGCTTTGTTAGCAAAGCCTTCCATCCCTGCACCTAAATAAACAAAAGCATCTGCTTTAGCTAAATCAGTAATTTCTTTAGAAGTAGGTTCATATGTATGTGCATCTACTCCTGGTGGATAAATAGTTTCAACTTGGACATGATTATCACCAATTTCATTGATTATATATTCAAGCGGATAAAGTGTTGTTTTAATCGTTAGTTCTTCGTTATTTGCGTTATTCTGATTACTTGAGCATGCTGTAATTGTAAGCAGTAAAGCTATAAATGTAATTAAACCTAATCTTTTAATCAATCAAAGTCCTCCAAATAATTATGTAATATTCCTAGTGTATCGTAACGATTACGACTTGTAAATCGTAATGATTACGACATGAAAAATAAACTTGTTTGCATACTATAGGGGGGTAATGTATAATTAAATTTAGAGGTGATGATATTGAGTCAGAGATATATGAATACACCAAAAGGTGATGAAGAAAAAAAACGATTAATTAATCGTTTAAAACGAGTTGAAGGTCAAGTACGCGGAATCCAAAAAATGGTCGATGAAGATAGATATTGTATGGATGTGCTTATTCAAATAGACGCTATTAATGCAGCATTGAAAACTGTTGGAACAAGTTTAATAGAACATCATACATCGCATTGTGTTATGGAAGCAATTGAATCAGGCGATGGTGATAAAGCAGTAAATGAGCTAGTAGATGTTATGAAACAATATGTTAAATAAAAAGGGTGGTTGAAATGACAACTAAAGAAGTATCGCTTCAAATAACTGACATGACATGCGCCGCCTGTTCATCGCGTGTTGAAAAAGTGTTAAATAAAAATGAATCAATCAAAGCAGAAGTCAATTTAGCGACAGAAAAAGCTATTATTAATTATGATACTGAAAAGTTAAGTGAAAAAGATCTAATTGAAAAAATAGAAAAAATTGGTTATGGCGTTAAAGAAGAGCGGATTGAATTTAAATTAACAGGTATGACATGCGCTGCCTGTTCAAGTCGGATTGATAAAGTATTAAATAAAACAGAAGGTATTTCTTCTGCAACAGTTAATCTAGCAACAGAAATTGCATCAATTGACTACCATCCTGACTTGATTACACCGGACGAAATGATTAAAAAAATTGATAAACTCGGTTACGGGGCAACAAAACGTGATAATGAAAATAATGAATCAGCAGAAGAGCGCGCAACTAAAAAAATGCAAATTAAATTAATTATTTCTGCTATCTTATCATTCCCTTTACTAATTACAATGTTAGATCATTTATTTGGTATAGCACTACCAAGCATACTCATGAATCCATGGTTCCAGTTCTTATTAGCAACACCTGTACAATTTGTAATAGGTTGGCAATTTTATGAAGGTGCTTATAAGAATCTTAAAACAAAATCAGCTAATATGGATGTCCTTGTAGCTTTAGGGACGAGTGCTGCTTACTTTTATAGTTTATACGAAGCTATTAAAACAATTGGAACTAACTATGAACCACATCTTTATTTTGAAACAAGTGCGATTTTAATTACACTAATTTTATTTGGTAAATATTTAGAAGCAAGTGCAAAAGGGCGTACAACTGAGGCAATTACAAAATTAATGGAATTACAAGTTAAAGAAGCGCGTGTCCTTGTAGATGGTATTGAACAAATGGTTCCAATCAACGAAGTAGCTGTTGGAGATACTTTAATGATTAAGCCCGGTGAAAAAATACCTCTAGACGGTGAAATTATTAGAGGTAATTCAACGATTGATGAGTCAATGTTAACTGGAGAATCAATGCCAGTTACAAAAGTTGAAGAAGATTCAGTCGTAGGTGCTACCATTAATTTAAATGGTTTAATTGAAGTTAAAGTAACGAAAAGAGAAGAAGATTCTGTTTTAGCATCAATTATTAAAGCAGTTGAAGATGCGCAAGGGACAAAAGCTCCAATTCAAAGAATGGCTGATAAAATTGCAAACTACTTTGTTCCAATTGTAGTAGGAATAGCTGTGCTTACATTTATCGTCTGGATTACATTAGTGAGTCCAGGTGAATTTGAGCTCGCATTAACAGCAAGTATAGCTGTGTTAGTTATTGCTTGTCCATGTGCGTTAGGTCTAGCAACACCAACTTCAATTATGGTTGGAACTGGTCGAGCTGCAGAAAATGGTATTTTATTTAAAGGTGGAGAACATTTAGAGCGTACACATGAAGTAGATACTATTGTTTTTGATAAAACAGGAACAGTTACTAAAGGTGAACCAGTAGTAACTCAATTTGAAGGAAGTGAAGAAACGCTTCACTTATTAGCTAGTGCAGAAGCAAATTCAGAACACCCATTAGCTAAAGCTGTAGTAGAATATGCAGAATCTAAAAATATAAATCTTGCAGAAGCAACAATGTTCGAAGCAGTTCCTGGAAAAGGGATTAAGGCGAACGTACTTGGTAAAGAGTTACTTATAGGTAACCGTATTTTAATGAAAGAATCTCAAGTAGCCATCGATTTATATGATGATGCTGTGACAGAAGCAGAAAAACAAGGTTCAACAGCGATGTTTATTGCAGAAAACGGGCAATTAACTGGCATGATTGCAGCAGCTGATACACTAAAAGACAATGCAATTGAAGCTTTAGATCTATTGAAAAAAACAGGAAAAGAACTTATAATATTAACAGGCGACAATCAAAGAGTCGCTGATGCAATCGCACAAGAATTAGGTATCGATCGTGTCTATGCACAAGTTCTTCCAGATGAAAAACAAGATAAAATTGAAGAGCTTCAAGCAGAAGGAAAAAATGTTGCAATGGTTGGAGATGGAATAAATGATGCCCCAGCTTTAGCTACAGCAAATGTAGGTATTGCAATTGGTACAGGAACAGAAATTGCAATAGAAGCGGCAGATATTACTATCTTAGGTGGCGATTTATTATTAATTCCAGAAGCAATTCAAATGAGTGAAGCAACAATTCAAAATATTAAACAAAATTTATTCTGGGCATTTGGATATAATACACTTGGAATTCCAATCGCTGCAGTAGGATTACTCGCGCCGTGGGTTGCAGGTGCAGCAATGGCATTTAGTTCTGTAAGTGTTGTTTTAAACGCACTTAGATTAAAAAGAGTTAAAATAAATTAGGAGGTATAACTATGCAAAAAGAATTAACAGTAGAAGGAATGACTTGTAATCACTGCAAATCAGCAGTAGAAGGCGCGTTAGCAGAAGAGTCAGGTGTTACAACAGCTACAGCAGATATAGACGCAGGATTAGTAAGTGTTAATTATGATGACTCAAAAGTATCATTAGATAAAATAAAAGAAGTAATTGAAGATCAAGGTTACGATGTTAAATAATTGTTAATTTAAACTGCTTAAACATTCAATTGAATGTTTAAGCAGTTTTTTTATAAAAAAAAGTATATTATCGTGTTTAAAATCAGATAATTATGATAAATTATACATAGGTACTTATATAAATAATATAATAATAAAAGTTAAGTAATCAAAGGAGCTAAAAGAATGATTGATAAAATGAAGGAAGTCACATTTGATAAAGTAAATGATTCTTTGTGGGAAGAGGTTGCTGTTAAATCTTTACGTGGAAAGTCGTTAGAAGAACTAATTACTGAAACAGATGAAGGAATCAAAATACATCCTTTATACACAAAAGATTTATTAGAGAAAACGTTAGGTAATAAAGTTGAAACGATTACAAAAACAGTTCGTCAAACAAAGAAGACGGATACATGGACAATTGCTCAAGCAACTTATACGCATTCGGGTGAAGCATTTATAGCTGATTTAACCGAGTCGCTTGAACGCGGGAATGAAGCAATCGTGTATGATGGAAAAAGTAAGATAACTTGGACACCTGCATCATTAACTCAACTTTCAGAGCTTATTTTAGATTATCCTATTTATGCATTTGATTTAGCTTCAGATGACAATTTTATAAATGTCTTCGATATGATTAATAAAGAAGATCGTCAGCATGTACAAGGTGCTGTGACAGGAAAACAAATAAACTTACCTGAAGGGTATAAAAATTTACGTACTATCTCTTTAGATGCGCGTCAAGTTCATTTAAATGGGTCAGATATCATCACTGAGTTAGCCGTTATCCTAGCAAAAGCAGCAGAAGCGGCTGAAGATTATGATAATTTTAAAGCATTTGAATCACAAGTTATTGTTCGCTTTGCTGTTGATACTGAATTCTTTTTAGAAATTTCGAAATTACGTGCTTTTCGAATTTTATGGCAAACGTTTGCAGAAAACTATGACTATAAAGGATATAGCTCAGTACCAATTCATTCAGAAACATCACTTCGATCTTTTTCAAAGTTAGATGAGTACGTTAATTTAATTAGAGCTGGTAATGAAGCATTAGCTGCTGTGATTGGTGGAACTGATATGTTAACAGTGCATCCACACAATATTTTAACTGGTACGAACGCTCAATCTAGACGCTATGCAAGAAATGCACAAATTGTACTTAAAGAAGAAACATATATAGACGATGTAATTGATCATTCTGGTGGTTCATATTTTGTTGAGACATTAACAAATGAGTTTATTGAACATGCTTGGAATTACTTCTTGGAAATAGAAGCGGTTGGGGGTTACTCTGCATTTGTACAAAGTGGTAAATTAGAAAAAGAAATAACAAAAACAAGAGAAGCACGTTTTTCAGATGTTGCTCACAATAAGAAATCTTTAATCGGTACAAATGTTTATGCAGATTTATCAGCACCATTGATTAAAGAAGAAGGACCATTACACATACCGTATCGTTTAGCTGAACCATATGAAAACTTAAGAGCTTATTTTGAAAAAGATCAACCAAAAGTTGTTTTACTCACGTTTGGTGAATTAAAAGACTTTAAACCAAGAGCAGATTTTGTTAAAGGATATTTAGCTACTGGCGGAATTGACGTTGAATATAGTCCTGCTTTTGAAGCAGTAAAAGAAGGACAAGATTGGATTAAGACAGCAGAATTTGATTATGGCGTAATTTGTGTAAGTCCAAAAGACACAGAGAAAGTATTAAATGAGCTAATTAATGATTTACCTAAAGATAAAATAATTGATGTAGCTGGAAAATATGATCAAGAAAATGCAAAAAAATGGCAGAATTCAGGTATTACAGATTTTATTTATAAAGGACAAAATCAAATTAAAAAATTAAATTCTATTAAACAAAATTGGGAGAAGGTGGGTCAGCATGAATAAGCCAGATTTTACAAAAATTAAACCAGTGATTGATACAAAAACAAAAAAGCCTCACTCATCATATACAGAAGATACAGTTTCAACGAATGAGGGAATTGAGTTAAAACGAATTTATACTAAGGAAGATATAAAAAATGTAGAGCATTTAAATGACTATCCAGGTATTGCGCCAAATACAAGAGGACCTTATCCAACAATGTATGCTGCAAGGCCTTGGACAGTTCGTCAATATGCCGGGTTTTCAACTGCAGAAGAAAGTAACGCATTTTATCGTCGTAACTTAGCAATGGGTCAAAAAGGACTCTCAGTTGCTTTTGATTTAGCGACACACCGTGGATATGATTCTAATCATGAACGTGTTTCTGGTGATGTTGGTAAAGCAGGAGTAGCGATTGATTCTGTAGAAGATATGAAGATATTATTTGATGGCATACCACTTGATGAGATGTCAGTGTCAATGACAATGAACGGTGCAGTATTACCGATCATGGCATTTTATATAATTGCGGCTGAAGAACAAGGTGTCTCTCCAGAAAAATTAGCTGGTACAATTCAAAATGATATATTAAAGGAATATATGGTACGAAACACTTATATATTTCCACCAGAAATGTCTATGAGAATTATTGCAGATATTTTTGAATATACATCAAAATACATGCCTAAATTTAACTCGATTTCGATTTCTGGTTACCACATGCAAGAAGCTGGAGCGACAGCAGATATTGAATTGGCATACACGCTAGCTGATGGTTTAGAATACGTAAGAACAGGTTTGAAATCAGGAATTGATATTGATTCATTCGCGCCACGATTATCATTTTTCTGGGGTATTGGAAAAAATTATTATATGGAAATTGCTAAGATGCGTGCTGCAAGAAAAATGTGGGCACAGATGATGAGCACATTCGAACCAGAAAATCCAAAGTCACTTGCTTTAAGAACACATTCCCAGACGTCAGGGTGGAGTTTAACTGAACAAGATCCATTTAATAATGTTGTTCGTACTTTAGTCGAAGCAAATGCTGCTGCAATGGGTCACACGCAATCACTTCACACTAACGCATTAGATGAAGCAATTGCATTACCAACAGATTTCTCAGCACGAATTGCTAGAAATACACAGTTATTTTTACAAGAAGAAACAGGTATGACAAATGTTGCTGATCCATTCGGAGGTTCATATTACGTAGAAAAGTTAACAGATGAATTAATGGAAAAAGCATGGGATTTAATTGAAGAAATAGAAGAGTTAGGTGGTATGGCTAAAGCGATTGAAACAGGTCTACCTAAATTAAAAATCGAAGAAGCGGCTGCAAAGCGCCAAGCTCAAATTGATTCAAAAGCAGAAATAATTGTTGGAATGAACAAAAATCAATTAGATGAAGAAGAGCCAATAGATATTTTAGATATCGACAATACAGTTGTTCTTGAAAAACAAATAGAACGAATTAATAAAATAAAAAATGAGCGAAATGAAGAAGAAGTTAAAGAAATGTTGTCTAAAGTAACTGAATCAGCTAAAAATAATGAAACAAATATATTAGCTGCTGCAGTTGACGCAGCTAGAGTGCGTGCGACAATTGGAGAAATATCAGATGCTATTGAAGAAGTTTCTGGTAGACATAAGGCGGTGATTCGAACAGTGAGCGGTATTTATAGTGCTAATTTTTCAGAAGAAGAAGAGTTTAGTGAAGTAATTGAAATGACAGATGAATTTTTAGAAAATGAAGGGCGTCGTCCACGTATATTAATTGCGAAAATGGGGCAAGATGGTCATGATCGTGGCGCAAAAGTAATCGCATCATCATTTGCTGATTTAGGGTTTGATGTAGATGTTGGACCGTTATTCCAAACACCTAAAGAAACAGCAGAACAAGCGGCTGAAAATGACGTTCATGTCATTGGGGTAAGCTCGCTAGCTGCCGGACATAAAACACTTGTACCACAATTAAGAGAAGCGTTAAAAGAAATTGGTCGAGAGGACATACTAATTATTGTTGGAGGAGTTATTCCAGCACAAGATTATGACCAATTATATAAAGATGGAGCAGCAGCTATTTTTGGTCCTGGAACAGTTATTCCAGTATCAGCTCAAAATGTGATTGAGAAAATTTATCTGAACTTAGGTTATGAGGAAGTGACAAAATGACCAATAATCCTGATGAATTTGTAAACAAAAGTGCCATGAATGTGATGGATGGAGTTTCAAATTCGCATGATGGGAGAAAGAAGTCAATACGAAAGAAATTTGTTAAAAAAAATCGTGATATTTCAATTGACGACTTATTTAAAAAAATTAAAGCAGGGTCAAGATTAGATTTAGCTAAAGGAATTACATTACTGGAAAGTATTGCAAGTCATGATAAAGTAGCAGCTCAAGATTTATTATTAAAAGCATTACCACACACTGGAAACAGTATTCGTATTGGGATTACTGGAGTGCCAGGTGCAGGTAAAAGTACTTTTATAGAAAGCTTTGGGTTGTTATTGAGTGAACTTGGCTTTAAAACTGCAGTCTTAGCTATTGATCCGAGCTCTTCGTTAACCGGTGGAAGTATTTTAGGGGACAAAACACGGATGGAGAAATTAGCGAGTGATCCTAATACATTTATTAGACCATCACCAACATCAGGTACTTTAGGCGGTGTGCACAGAAAAACACGAGAAACGATGTTGTTATGTGAATCTGCTGGTTTTGATATTATTTTAATTGAAACAGTAGGTGTAGGTCAGAGTGAAATAGCTGTTAGAAATATGGTTGATTTCTTTATGTTACTTGCATTAACAGGTGCAGGTGATGATTTACAAGGTATGAAAAAAGGTATTATGGAAATGACAGATTTAATTGTTATTAATAAAGCTGATGGTGATAATGAGCAGCGAGCTAGACGCACAATGCGTGAATATCGCCGAATACTTCACGCCCTTCAACCAGTGTCACCTGGTTGGACTACAACTGCAACAACCGTTTCATCAATAAATCAAATAGGTTTTGAAGAAATTTGGAAAACAATCAAAGATTTTAAGAAATTGATGAAAGAGAATGATTACTGGGAAACACGCCGAGAAGAGCAAACAAGTGATTGGTTTAGAGAAATGATTAATGATCGTTTAATTGAAAGTTTCTTTAGTGAACCTGGTAAAAAAGAAGAGGTAAATAAACTTGAACAAGAACTTTTAGCGGGAAATTTAACAGTCGCAAGTGCAGTAGATAAATTATTTAAATAAAAAATAAAACAGCTCTAAAACTCATGTTAGAGCTGTTTTAATATATTTATTCAGAAAATGTAAGGCTTTTCATTGCGTTATCTTAAAATATGTTTTATTATAGATATTAGGAAATGATTTTTAGACCTATATTTTTTTCAGTTATTATGAATGAGGATTCATTCAAGCAAACTTAAGGAGGATTATTAATGAGTCATAAAATCAAACGTGCAGCAGTACTCGGTTCAGGAGTTATGGGGTCAGGCATTGCAGCTCATTTAGCAAACAATGGAATTCCTACAATTATGTTAGATATAACTCCCAATGAATTAACTAAAAAAGAAGAAGCAGCAGGACTTACCCTAGAAAGTAAAGAAGTACGTAATCGAATAGCTGATGAAAGTAAGAAAGCACTACTTAAACAAAACCCATCACCAATTACGTCAAAGTCTAGTATGGAGCTAATTGAAACCGGTAACATGACGGACGATATGGAAAAGTTAAGTGAAGTAGATTGGATTATAGAGGTAGTAGTTGAAAAATTAAATATAAAAAAGCAAGTGTTTGCTGATGTAGAAAAGCATCGTAAAGAAGGCACTATTGTTTCTTCAAATACTTCTGGAATATCAATTGAAGCAATGATTGAAGATTGTTCAGAAGAAATGAAAGCGCATTTTTTAGGCACACACTTTTTTAATCCACCACGTTATTTAAAATTATTAGAAGTTATTCCTACAAAACATACAGATCCTGAAGTGTTAAAGTTTATGAAGCAATTTGGTGAAGATGTATTAGGTAAAGGTGTAGTTGAAGCAAAAGATACGCCAAACTTTATAGCTAATCGAATTGGAACGTATGGTTTGTTAGTAACCGTTCAAGAGATGTTGAAAGCTAATTTAAGTATAAGTCAAGTAGATTCAGTAACAGGACCATTAATTGGTAGACCAAAAAGTGCGACATTCAGAACTTTAGATGTTGTCGGTTTAGATACATTTATAAGTGTAGCAAATAATGTTCATAGTCAAGTAACAGGTGATGAACAAAAAGTATTTGAAATTCCAGGCTTTATGAATGAAATGGCTGAAAAAGGATGGATAGGTGCTAAGGCTGGAAAAGGATTCTTTGAAAAAAGACGAGGAGAAAAGGGTAGTGAGATTTTAGAATTAAATCCAGAGACATTTGAATATGAACCTCGTAAAAGTCTAAAAACAGCTGCAACAGAAATGGCAGGTCAACAAAAAGGACCAGGTAATAAAATTAAAACACTAATCTCGCAAACAGGTGATGAAGCTAGTGATTTTGTTTGGTCAGTAATTAAACCAACACTAATATACTCAGCTGAATTAGTTGGAGAAATTGCAGACGATATTTTAGCTATTGATCAAGCAATGAAATGGGGCTTCGGTTGGACGATGGGTCCATTTGAAATATGGGATGCAATCGGTATTAAAAACTCAGTAGAGCGTATGGAAGCTGAGGGAGAAACATTACCGCAATGGATTTTAGATTTATCAAACGAAGAAAATCCGTCGTTTTATCGCGTTACAGAAGATAAAGTTGAATATTACGATAATGGACAGTATAAAGAACAAGTATTTAATGAAAAAGAAATCGATTTAAAACGTGTAAAAGCTAAAAAAGGCGTTATCAAAAAGAATTCAGGTGCAAGCTTAATAGATTTAGACGATGGCGTACTAGTGCTAGAATTCCATTCGCAAAGTAATGCATTAGGACTTGATTCAATTCAAATGATTAATTTTGCAATTGAAGAGGTTGCAAGCAAACCAGAATATAAAGGTTTAGTTATTGGTAACCAAGGAAAGAATTTCTGTGTAGGAGCTAATATAGGTTTAATGTTAATGGAAGCACAAGATGATAATTTCTTTGAACTAGATATGGTAATTAAGCAATTCCAAGATATGTCAATGAATATAAAATATTCAGAAAAACCAATTGTAACGGCACCTTTCCAGATGTCAGTTGGTGGAGGAGCTGAAGTTACTTTACCTGCTGCAGCAGTACAAGCATCTCAAGAAGCATATATTGGATTAGTTGAAGCAGGCGTTGGATTGATCCCAGGTGGAGGCGGAACAAAGGAGCTTTACTTGAAAATGTTACGCGGCATGCCAAAAGGTCTTAACTTTGATTTACAACAAGTTTCAAATGCAGTTTTTGAAAGAATTGCAACTGCAGAAGTAGCTACTTCCGCTGAAGAGGCAAGAGAGTTAGGATTTTTAGATAACAATGATGGTATTAGTGTGAATCCAGATCATTTACTACATGATGCAAAGCAAAGAGTCTTAGCGCTCTCTATGGCTGGTTATCAAGCGCCACGTAGAGAAAAAATCCCAGTGGTTGGTGATGCAGGCTATGCGACAATGTTACTTGGTGCAGAAAGCCTTCATTTAAGCGGATTTGCATCAGAACATGATTTAAAAATTGCTGAAAAATTAGCCTATGTACTTTCTGGTGGACGTATTAAAGAAGGTACTTATATTGATGAACAAGTCATGTTAGATCTTGAACGTGAAGCTTTCTTAAGTTTGATTGCTGAACCAAAAACACAAATGAGAATGCAACATATGTTAGTTAAAGGAAAACCATTAAGAAATTAATTGAAAGGGGAGGAATTATTGTGAAGGAAGCAGTTATTGTTTCAGGAGCAAGAACAGCAGTAGGAAGAGCAAATAGAGGGTCACTTGCAAATACACGCCCAGACGATTTAGCGGCAACAACAGTTAAAGAAACGCTAAAGCGTGCAGGTAATTATGATGGCAATATTGATGACGTTATCATCGGAAATGCGATGCCAGAAGCTGAACAAGGAATGAACATGGCTAATAACATTGCTGGACTCGCTGGTTTAAGTACGGATACACCAACAATAACGATTAATCGTTTCTGTTCATCAGGTTTACAAAGTATTGCTTATGGAGCTGAAAGAATAATGTTAGGACAAAGCGATACAATTATTGCTGGTGGTGCAGAATCGATGAGCTTAATCCCAATGGGAGGTCATGTAATTAGACCGAACCCTGAACTAGTTATTAAAGCACCAGAATACTATATGGGTATGGGTCATACAGCAGAGGAAGTGGCAAATAAATTTTCTATTTCAAGAGCTGAACAAGATGCTTTTGCAGCACAGAGTCATGAACGAGCAGAAGCTGCGATTAAATCTGGTAAATTTAAAGATGAAATAGTTCCATACGAGATTGTTGAACGTGTTGTGGGTGATGATGGAAAAATTGTCGAAGTTAAAAAAACATTTGATACAGATGAAGGTGTTCGCTCAGGAACAACACCAGAGATACTTGCTAAATTAAGACCAGCATTTTCTACAACAGGATCTGTAACAGCAGGTAATTCTTCGCAAATGAGTGACGGGGCAGGATCTGTTCTGCTTATGGATCGTGAAAAAGCAGAGGCAGAAGGGTTAACACCACAACTTAAATTTAGGTCGTTTGCTGTCGCAGGTGTACCGCCAGAAATTATGGGGGTAGGTCCGGTTGAAGCTGTTCCTAAAGCACTTAAACTTGCAGGACTTGAAATTTCAGATATTGGTTTATTTGAATTAAACGAAGCATTTGCTTCACAATCGTTGCATGTTATTAATACATTGAATTTAGATCCAAGTATAGTAAACGTAAACGGTGGAGCTATTGCTCTTGGACATCCATTAGGTATGACGGGCACAAAATTAACATTAACTATTATGCATGAAATGAAACGTCGTAATGTACAATTTGGTGTCGTTACAATGTGTATTGGTGGCGGAATGGGTGCAGCAGGAGTATTCGAATTAATATAAATTATAAAAAAAGAGAGGTTGATTTTAATGAGTGAAAAATTATTTAAAGGTGGATCATTTTTAACGCAAGATTTTACAGGAGAAGATGTATTAACACCAGAAGATTTTACAGATGAACATAAAATGATTGCAAAAACAACAGAGGATTTTGCAGTAAAAGAAGTTGTCCCATTAATAGATAATCTAGAAAATCATGAATTCGAACATTCAGTAGATTTACTACGTAAAGCAGGAGAATTAGGTTTGTTAAGTGCTGACATTCCTGCTGAATACGGCGGATTAGAATTAGATAGAATCAGTTCATCTTTAATTACTGAAAAAATATCTCGAGCAGGTGGATTTTCTATTACACACGGGGCACATGTTGGAATAGGTACATTACCAATTGTATTTTTTGGTAATGAAGAACAAAAGAAGCAATATCTACCAACACTTGCAACAGGTGAAAAACTTGCAGCTTATGCATTAACAGAACCAGGATCTGGTTCGGACGCATTAGGAGCAAGTACAACAGCCGTTTTAAATGATGCAGGTACACATTATATATTAAATGGTGAAAAACAATGGATTACTAACTCAGCTTTTGCAGATGTATTTGTAGTTTATGCAAAAATTAATGGTGAAGACTTCTCGGCATTTATTGTTGAACGTGAATTCCCAGGAGTGTCAACAGGTCCGGAAGAAAAGAAAATGGGTATTAAGAGTTCATCAACTAGAACACTCGTTTTACAGGATGCAGAAGTTCCTGTTGAGAATCTTTTAGGTGAACAAGGCCGTGGACATATTATTGCATTTAACATCTTGAACGTAGGTCGTTATAAGTTAGCGATCGGTAGTGTTGGAGGAGCGAAACGTAGTCTTCAATTATCTGCTGAATATGTAACAGAACGTAAACAATTTGATACAGCAATTTCAGATTTCACGTTAACGCAAGAGAAGCTTGGAACAATGGCTGCAGGTATATATGCAAACGAAAGTGCTGTCTATCGTACAGTTGGTTTGTTTGAACAACGTATGGGCGCTTTAACACAAGAAGAATTTAAAGATGGTCGTGAAGTAGCAGCAGCAATTGCAGAATACCAAATAGAGTGTTCTATGAACAAATATTCAGCAACTGAATTACTTGATTATGTCGTTGATGAAGCTGTTCAATTACATGGTGGTTATGGATTTATGGCTGAATACGAAGTTGAGCGTCTGTATCGCGATTCACGTATTAATCGTATTTTCGAAGGAACAAACGAAATTAACCGTCTAATTGTACCAGGTACATTAGTTAAAAAAGCAATGAAAGGTGAATTACCTTTACTTGAACAAGCTCAAGAGTTACAAGAAGAATTGCTTATGATGATGCCAGAAGAAGTAGGTACTGAAAGTTTAGAGCAAGAAAAGCACTTATTAAAAAATGCTAAAAAGATTGTTTTACTTGGAGCTGGACTATCTGCACAAAAATATATGCAAAAGTTAGAAAATGAACAAGAAATACTATCTAATTTAGCTGATATGGCAGCAGACGTGTTTAACATGGAAGCAGCTATATTAAGAACAGAAAAGGCAATTGCAAAAGATGGAGAAGATAAGAGTAAACAAAAACTTCTATATACACAAGTTTATACACAAGAAGCATTTAATCGAATTGAAGCATATGCTAAAGAAATATTAATAGCTGTAGAGGAAGGCGATGATTTACGTATGATGTTATCATCGTTACGTAAGCTAACACGCCATACACCTATTAATGTTATTGCAAAGAAACGTGAAATTGCAAAAACGGTTATTGATAAAAAAGCGTTTGTTTTATAAAATATATCTGTATAAAAAGACGGCTTAGAAAAGTCGTCTTTTTTGTATTTTAGCTTAATCATTCGAATAGAGGTAGTAAATTTGATATAATTATAAGTAGAAAAATATAGGGGGTCTATTTTATGGCATTAACATTTTATTGGTATCCAAATTGTAGTACATGTAGAAATGCAAAAAAATGGTTAGAAGCTGAAGGTATTGAATTCACTCCTGTTCATCTTGTTGACGAAACACCTACGAAAGAAGAAATTAAAACATTAATGGAAATAAGTGAACTGGAACCACGTAAATTTTTTAATACAAGTGGTAAAGTATATCGAGAAAATAATTTAAAAGAAGTTATTCCGACAGCTACACTCGATGAAATGGCTACATTACTTGCTGGAAATGGGATGTTAATTAAACGCCCTATATTAACTGATGGTGAAAAAGTGACTGTCGGTTTTAAAGAAGCAGAATATGAACAAGTGTGGAAATGAAATAAATAGGAGGGTTAGTCCATGAATATACCAAGTGAATTGTATTATTCGAAAACGCATCACTGGATTAGAAATGAAGGCAGTGATTTAAGAATTGGTTTAACAGATTATGGTCAAGATGATATAGGTGAAATTGTGTTTGTTGAACTTCCAGAACTCGATGAGAAAGTTAGCAAAGGAGAACCTTTTGGTAGTATAGAGTCTGTAAAGACTGTTACAGAGATCTATGCTCCTGTTAGTGGAACCGTAGTTGAAGTTAATTCAATACTTGATTCACATCCTGAATTAATAAACGAATCACCTTATCAAAAAGCGTGGATGATTGTTATAGAAGCATCTGATGAAGATGAACTAGACACATTATTATCTGCAGATGAATATAAAGAACATTTAAATAATGCTTAACTATATATTGAAGGCTGAAAGTATTTGATAATGCTCCAGCCTTTTAGTCTTTTTAATACTAAAGGATGAAAAGAATGAGTGAATATATTAAAAAAATTATAATTGTAGAAGGTAAAACTGACAAATTTCAAATAGAACCGATACTTTCTGAAGATGTTACTATTTTATCTACCCAAGGAACATTTGCTATTGAACGATTCGACTATTTACTAGATGAATATCAATTAGACGATCATGATGTGTATATATTTGTTGATGAAGATGAGTCTGGTATGGAACTAAGAAGAGAATTAAGGCACGAACTACCTCAAGCCACTCATATATATACTGATCCTAACTTTAAAGAAGTTGCAGAAACACCAAAAGATGTATTAGCTCAAATACTCTTAGAACATCATTTTAAAGTTGTACCGATGTATTTGTTTTTAAAAAGAAGGTGAAAGTTGTGATTGAAGCTACTCAAGAAACTTTGGAAAAAGATAATTATTTATTATATATTTATACCCCGTTTTGTGGAACGTGTCAGTTTGCAAAAACGATATTAAAAGATATTGAAAATAATCTATCAAAAGAATTATTTTATGAATTAAATGCATCGTTCTATCCAGAATTTATGCAAAGAGAAAAGATTGAAAGTGTACCATGTTTATTAATAAAAGAAGCTGGTAAAATAGAAAAAAAGATTTATACATTTCATTCAGTTCCTTTTATGGTGAGAGAGATAATGTCACATCCGAATTTAGTTATATAAAATAAAAATGAATTAAATGAGAATTTTCACAGATAATTGAGAATGGATTTAATTTTAAGTATTTCTCTAACTTTTCTAACCGATATGTTAGAAAAGCTTTTATAACATGCTTTTGTTGATTAAAATAAGTCATTAAGCTTGAAAAATCCTTTAAAATAGCTTAAGATTAGAATGAGAATAAAGTGAGAATAAGTGATTTAAAAAATATTTCTTGGAGGTATAATTTTATGTCAGAAAAAACATTAGTAATTAAAGATTTACATGTATCAATAGACGGTAATGAAATTTTGAAAGGTATTAATTTAACAATAAATGGTGGTGAATTCCACGCAATTATGGGACCAAACGGTACTGGTAAATCAACACTAGCATCTGCAATTATGGGCCACCCAGCATTTGAAATAACTCAAGGTTCAGTTCATTTAAATGGTGAAGATGTATTAGAAATGGAAGTAGATGAGCGTGCTCGTGCAGGTCTTTTCTTAGGTATGCAATATCCTAGTGAAGTTACAGGTGTAACGACATCAGAATTCTTACGTACGTCAGTTAATTCTGGACGAGAAGAAGGCGATGAAATCCCATTAATGAAATTTATTCGTGAGATGGATGGGGCTATGAATGATTTAGAGATGGACCCAAACATGTCACAACGTTATTTAAATGAAGGATTCTCAGGTGGGGAGAAAAAACGTAATGAAATTCTACAAATGATGATGATCAAGCCAGATTTTGCAATTTTAGATGAAATTGACTCTGGTTTAGATATTGATGCTTTAAAAATTGTAGCAGACGGAGTTAATAAATTACGTGAAGAAAAATCATTAGGTTGTTTAGTTATTACGCACTATCAGCGTTTATTAAACTATATCGAACCAGATCACGTACATGTGATTATGCAAGGACGTATTGTTAAATCTGGTGGACCAGAACTTGCAAAACGTCTTGAAGCAGAAGGTTATGAGTGGGTTAAAGAAGAACTAGGTATTGAAGACGAGACTGTAGGACAAAAAGCATAAACTGTTAGGAGGGGATAGTTCAATGACAACAATTACAAATGATTTATCATATGATAAGAAGTATGTAGAAGAATTTTCAAAGACTAAAGAAGAACCAACATGGATGACAGAATTAAGAGTTGACGCGTATGATCAAGCAAATAAGCTAGACATGCCAGAACCAGATAAAACAAACATTAATAGATGGAACTTTACTGAATTTAAACTAGGTAGTGAAGGTGAAAAAATTGACGACATTAAGAACTTACCTAATGAGTTAACTGATTTTGTCGATCAAGACAACGTACCTGATAATTTACTTATTTTACGTAATCAGTCAATTGCTTATTCAAAAGTAAGTGAAGAACTAACTAATAAAGGTGTTATTTTTACTGATATCTTTACAGCACTTAAAGAACATAGTGAGTTAGTTAAAAAATATTATATGACTGATGCAGTTACTGTAAATGAACACAAGTTAACAGCTTTACATGCTGCATTAATGAACGGTGGTGTATTTGTTTACGTTCCTAAGAATGTTCAAATAGAAGAGCCAATACAAACACTTTATTGGCAAGAAGATAATGAGTTTGCATTATTTAACCACGTTCTAATTGTTGCAGAAGAAAGTAGTTCAGTCACATACGTTGAAAATTACTTATCAAATAATAAAGAAGAAAAAACTGTTTCAAATATAATTACAGAAGTTTATGCAGAAGATAATGCGAAAGTTTCATTTGGTGCAGTCGATCACTTTGCAGAAGGAACGACAGCTTATATTAACCGTCGGGGCGTTGCAGGTGCTAATGCACAAATCGATTGGGCATTAGGTCAAATGAATGAAGGAAACACAATTTCAGAGAACTCTACACACTTAGTTGGTGATGGTTCAGTTACAAATCCAAGAACAGTAACAGTAGGTAAAGGACGTCAAATTCAAAACTTTACTGCTCAAACGGTTCACCATGGGTTGAATACTGATGGACAAATCTCACAACGAGGTGTTATGTTAGATAAAACAACTGCAATCTTTAACGCAATTGGAAAAATCGACGATGGTGCTTCAGGTGCTAATGCTGAACAAGAATCTAGAATACTCATGTTAAGTAAAGGCGCACGTGGAGATGCTAACCCTATTCTTTTAATTGACGAAGATGATGTTACTGCAGGACACGCAGCATCAGTTGGTAGAATCGATGAATTACAAATGTATTATCTACAAAGTCGTGGTATTACACCAGACGAAGCTAAGCGCTTAATTATTCATGGTTTCTTAGCACCAGTAGTTAAAGAACTTCCAATTGAAACAATTAAAGCACAGTTAACGGAGTTAATTGAAAGGAAGTTTGACTAATGGATATTCAATCAGTTCGCGAAGAATTTCCAGTATTAAACCAAAAGATTAATGGTCATCCACTTGTTTATTTAGACTCATCAGCAACATCACAGAAACCACTAGCAGTCATTGAAGCAGTAGATGAATATTATAGATTACACAATTCAAACGTTCACCGCGGTGTTCATACACTGGGGTCACGTGCAACTGATTTATATGAAGGAGCGAGAGAAAAAGTACGTAACTTCATTAACGCGAACAATGAAAAAGAAATAATATTTAACCGTGGTACGACAACAGCTATTAATATTGTTGCTCAAAGTTATGGCTTAACTCACGTTAAAGAAGGCGATGAGATTGTCATTACAGAAATGGATCACCATAGTAATATTATACCTTGGCAACAAGTAGCAAAACGAACAGGGGCAACACTGAAGTATATCCCATTACAACCAAATGGGACAATTGATCTTGAAGATGCCCGTCAAACAATAACTAATAAAACGAAAATAGTAGCTATTGCACATGTATCAAATGTGCTAGGTACGATTAACCCAGTAAATGAAATTACAAAAATTGCTCATGAAAATGATGCAGTTATTTTAATAGATGGTGCTCAAGCAGTACCACATATGAAAGTAGATGTTCAAGATATTAATTGTGATTTCTATGCATTTTCAGGACATAAAATGCTAGGACCAACTGGTATTGGAGTCCTTTATGGTAAGCAAGCCTTGCTTGAAGAAATGGAGCCTGTTGAATTCGGTGGTGAGATGATTGATTTTGTTGAACTATATGAATCAACATGGAAAGAATTACCATGGAAATTTGAAGGTGGTACTCCAATTATTGCAGGAGCTGTAGGTTTAGGTGCAGCAATAGACTTCTTATCACAAATTGGTATGGATAAAATTTTAGAACATGAAAAAACGCTAGTTAAATATGCATTAGATGAAATGCGGAAAATGGACGACATTACTATATTTGGACCTGAAGAAAGAGCTGGCTTAGTGACATTTAATTTAAATGGTGTTCATTCACATGACTTATCTACAGTGTTAGATACAGAAGGAATTGCTATTAGAGCAGGTCATCATTGTGCTCAACCATTAATGAAATGGTTAAATGTTACATCGACAGCAAGAGCGAGCATGTATCTATATAATAATGAAGATGATATCGATCGCTTAATTGCAGGTTTGCAAAAAACAAAGGAGTATTTTGGCGATGCCTAATGTTAACCTTGACACATTATATCGACAAGTAATTATGGATCATTATAAACACCCGCGTAATAAAGGCGAGTTTGAAGATGAAGACACAATGACAATTGAAATGAATAACCCAACTTGTGGTGATCGTATTTTTCTCCAATTCAAGTTGGATGGGGATATTATCGAAGATGTTAAATTCTCAGGCGATGGATGTTCAATTAGTTTAGCTTCAGCTTCGATGATGACACAAGCTGTAAAAGGACAAAAAATAACTGAAGCACTTGCAATGTCTGAATTGTTTTCAGATATGATGCTCGGTGAAGATGTTGATATGGATAAGTTTACTTTGGAAGATATAGAAGCATTGCAAGGTGTATCAGTCTTTCCAGCACGTATTAAATGTGCTACACTTGCTTGGAAAGCAATGGAGCGTGTCGTAGAAGAGTAAAACGTACCAAAATATTTAAAGGAGGTTTTCATACATGGCTAAAAACATGCCAGAAGTTGATAATTATAAATATGGGTTTAGAGATAAAGATATTTCTGTGTTCCGTACTGAACGAGGTTTAACAAAAGAAGTTGTTGAAGAAATATCAAGAATGAAAGAAGAACCAGAATGGATGCTTGAGGAACGCCTTAAAGCACTTAAAATATTTTATGATATCCCGATGCCACAGTGGGGTGGAGATTTATCAGAATTAGATTTTGATGAGATTATCTATTACGTTAAACCATCAGATGAACAAAGTACTTCTTGGGATGAAGTACCAGAAGAAATTAAAGAAACATTTGATCGTTTAGGAATTCCAGAAGCTGAACAAAAATATTTAGCTGGTGTTTCGGCACAGTATGAATCAGAAGTTGTTTATCAAAGTTTAGAAGAAGACCTAGAAAAAGAAGGAATTCTTTTCGCAGATACAGATTCAGCACTTCATAAACATGAAGAAATGTTCAAAGAATACTTTGGTAAAGTAATTCCTGCATCAGATAATAAATTTGCTGCACTTAATACAGCAGTTTGGTCTGGTGGATCATTTATTTATGTACCAAAAGGTGTTGAAGTCACTTCACCTTTACAAGCATACTTTAGAATTAACTCAGAAAACATGGGTCAATTCGAAAGAACGCTAATAATTGTAGATGAAGGTGCATCAGTTCACTATGTTGAGGGTTGTACAGCACCAACATATACAACAAGTTCACTTCATAGTGCTGTTGTTGAAATTTATGTTAAAAAAGACGCTTACTGCCGTTATACAACAATTCAAAACTGGTCAGATAACGTTTATAATTTAGTTACTAAACGTGCAACAGTTGAAGAGGCAGGAACGATGGAATGGATCGACGGCAATATGGGATCTAAACTGACAATGAAATATCCATCTGTTCTCTTAAAAGGAGATCATTCACGCGGGGTAACAATTTCAATTGCTTTAGCAGGTAAAGGTCAACACCAAGATGCTGGCGCTAAAATGCACCATATTGGAAAAAACACATCATCATCAATCGTTTCAAAATCGATTTCAAAAGATGGTGGAAAAGTATCTTATCGTGGAATTGTATCATTCGGTCGTACTGCTGATGGAGCGCGTTCAAACATCGAATGTGATACATTAATTATGGATGATATCTCAACATCAGACACAGTTCCATATAATGAAATTTCAAATGATAATGTTTCACTCGAACACGAAGCAAAAGTATCAAAAGTATCTGAAGAGCAACTATTCTATCTAATGAGCCGTGGTTTAGAAGAACAAGAAGCGACAGATATGATTGTTATGGGCTTCATTGAACCATTTACTCGTGAACTTCCAATGGAGTATGCTGTTGAAATGAACAGACTAATGAGTTATGAAATGGAAGGTTCAATTGGTTAATTAATATTTAGAACACAAGTTACGTTAATCGTAACTTGTGTTTTTTTATTTCATAATTTAGACAAAGTTAATTTATAAACTGACAAAATTGATTTAGTTTTTTGAGATGTTTATACCTAAACACTATAATAGAGTTAGAACTAAATTAATTAATAAGAAAAGGTGATAAAAATGGGACGTTTGGATGAAAAAGTTGCAATAATAACTGGTAGTGGTGCAGGAATAGGTAAAGAAATTGCACATACGTATGCAAAAGAGGGAGCAAAAGTAATTATCGCAGATTTTAATGAAGCAGCACTAAATGAAACAGTAAAAGAACTGGCTGATGCTGGTTTTGAAGCATACGGAATTATAGTTAACGTTGCTAAAGAAGCAGATATTACGAAAATGTTTGATGAAACAATTGAAAAATATGGAAAAGTAGATATTATTGTTAATAACGCTGGCGTTGGAGATAATATGCAAGCAGCAGGTAATGTTGAAGATAATGTGTGGGAAAGAGTCATGTCAATCAACGTTGATGGTGTAATGCGTATAACACGAAAAGCAATTCCATTGTTTTTAGAAAACGGTGGTGGAACATTTGTAAACATGGCTTCAATTTCAGGGTTAACTGGTGGTCGTGGTGGATTCACATATACAGCAGCTAAGCACGCGGTTGTTGGAATGACTAAAAACGTTGCATCACAATATGGAGGAAGTAATATACGTAGTAACGCAATTGCTCCTGGACAAATTGAAACAGGTTTTGCAGCAGCAATGGATAATATCGATCAATATGGAATGGAAGCTGCAACACGCGCAGTTAATTTAATTCCTAATGTAGGAAAACCAGAAGACGTAGCAAATATAGCTTTATTTTTAGCTTCTGATGAATCACGTTATATTAATGGTGTTACACTTGCAGCAGATGCAGGATGGAGCGCATATTAAAATAAATAATCATTTAAAAAAGACCTATAAAGTACTTTATAGGTCTTTTTAATTTTATATTTTCGATATTTATGAAGCGTATGGGGTGTTTGATGTTTTTCTCATCAGCCCCATTACCCCAGCAATTAAAAATAAAATAGCAGGAATAAATCCTGAAAGTAAAGTATCAAGAGGGATGATAACTGCTGAAACGATTGCTAAAATACTAGCTGCTCTTGGATTTTTATTACCAACAAAATAATAAAGAGACAGAGTTCCAAGAACTGTACCGACGATTACAGTAAGAAGAACTAACCACCTTAAACTTATGAATAAATTTAAAAAAGCATCAATACTTTCAAATGTAACAGGTAATGCTTCTTCTTTGACGTAATCCTCTTGAAATAATTTTCTTATTTCATCAAGATTTGAAAAAAGTAATACAGTGGAAATAAGAATAGTACCAAGATAAGTAAAGAATAGCGCAATTGTCGTAAGAATAACTTCTCCAGTCCGTTTCATTATATTCCTCCTCTATATGAATATATTGATTATATAAATTATATAAGATTATTCAGTTAATTTCATTAGGATTAAATAACAATCACGATTCATTTAACCATCTTGATAAAGGATAGACACCAATACTTTGAAAAACTAAAGATAAAATAACAACTGAAAACCAATTTTTACAATTAATTCTAAATTTGAATCTAAGTTTATAGATAGTGTTAAGAGTAAAAAAATAGACATGGTGCCCTTAATTCCTGACCAAGCAATAATAATAGATTGTTTCAAATCAATGTGATCCATTTTAGAAAATAATTTAATTGTGCCTGATACAACTAAAATTGAAGCAATAAAAATAATAATGACATAGAACCAATAATCATGAATTAAATAAGGTGCTGCTTCGATTCCAATTAATAAAAAAAGTAAACTTAATAAAGAAGGTTCAACAACACCCCAAAAAGCGTTTAGTTTTTCTAGATAATGATCTGTTCTATTTGTATGTTCAAATTCCCAAGATAAAAGAATCCCTGCAGTAACTGTAGCGAGTACTCCTGAGAATCCAAAATGTTCTGCTAGATGAAAACTTCCGTAAGCAATTACTATACTTAACATAACTTGATAATAGCGTTCGTTAAACAAATGAACAAGTTTACTTAAAGACCAACCAACAATTAAACCAAGAATAATGCCTCCAAAAGAAACGAAGAAAAAAGATTTTATAAAATCAAAAAAATGAAATGATTCATTTCTAGTGTACATATCCAAAAGCACAGTAAATAAAACAATACTTGTACCATCATTAATCATTGATTCTCCGTCTACAATATTTGCAATATCGGGGTTGTTTGAAGATGTTTTTAAAACTGAAACAACAGACACTGGATCAGTTGGAGTTAAAATTGCAGCTAATAATAAAGCACTTAATATCGAAATACTTACAAAATAAAAGCTAAAAGAATAAATAATGATACCTAATAAGCCAACAGTTAAAATAAGTCCAATTGTGCTTAAAAAACCAATAACAAATCTATGTTTTTTCAAAGCACGTGCTGAAAATTGATAAGCAGATATAAATAAAAGACCTGGTAAAAAAATTGAATAAACGAGTTCATTAGTTAGATTGATATCATTAAAATAAGGAATAAAAGATAAAGCGATTCCAATTATAAGTAAAATAACAGTTACAGGTAAATTTTTTCTGTTAATATCAAAAACAAAAATTAAATAACCGATAACAAGTAGAATTATAATCTGTTCAACATTCACATAAAATCCTCCTATTCATGTACAGTTATTATATTTTAATAAAAAATCTTCACGCTCATTAGTGAGAATGAAGATTTAAAAATATTAAATTTTATTCGGGCTCTGCAATAACCCCACAAGCTATTCTATCTCCAGCATCGCCTGAAGGTTGTGATTTATAATCGTCTGGATCTTCATGAATGATTAATGATGTGCCATCTTCACTAAAGACAGTGTTTGCTGCGTCTTTATCTAAACTAATTTGATCAGTTGTAAATTCAACATCTACTTCGCCATCTGCATTTACTTCTATATTATCAAAATCTCCTGCGTGTTGGCCATCTTTGTCTTCTTTTCCATGATTTTTATTAAGAGGATTATAATGGCCACCTGCTGATTCAAAGTCTCTTGGTTCACAAATTCCTTTTTCATGGACGTGAAAACCATGTTTTGCTTTATCTTCTGGTAAACCGTCTCCAACTAATTTTACATTTACGCCATCATCAACATTTGAAAGTGTTGCTTCAGCTGCTTTGTTACCATCTACGTCATTTAAAGTAACAGTTAATTCATCTTCTGTTGAATCATCGTCAAAAATAGATTTCTCTTCATTTTGTTCAGCTGTTTCGTTATTAGAATTTTGATTATTTTGTTGTGCGTTTTCATTATTACCTCCACTACAAGCACTTATTATTAAAATAAGTAATGAGATAAAGAATACTGTTAAAAATCGATTCATAATAAAACTCCTTTATAATTTATATTTTAATTTAAAAGTTAATTTTACATAGCAGTTTTAATTCCTTTTTTAACTAACCACGAGTTTGCTGGGTAACTTGTTAAAAAACCTAAAATCATAGCAATTTGCATCATAAACCAATAAACAATTGAAGTTGGTTCGGGAGGGATAGTGAAAATTACAAGATTGACTAACGCCATCCATTCAAACATCCCAATTTCAAATGCTATTAAAGAAAGTGTATCAGCTTTTATAGCAGCTTTAAAAGCATTTTTAACGCCCATTGACTTGTCCATTGGATAAATTGCATAAAATTGAAAAATAATTCCAAAAGTATAAGCTAAAATAAATTCAACAGTATAATGAGCAAGAAGCGTTGATCCAGCAACTGTTAATGCTGTAATTGCAACAATAGGAACACCTAAAGCATCACCTGCTGTACAACCAGCTGAACAATGACTTGTTGAAACAAATATTTTAGCTGAGTTACTTCGCGTATCTTCTAAATTTAAATTTTTAGCGTTAATACGCCCCCATTTAAAGTAAGTCCATAATGCAACTGGTCCTAAAAACCAACCATTAATTGGCCAAACAATATTCATAATAAACATTTTTTGTGGATGTTTAATTATATCAATGATAATAATTAAAGAGCTAATTAACCAATAAGAAGCGCAATCCAAGAAATGGTGACTATCATAAAAAAGAACCTTCCTTTAAAATAATATGTTACCTTTTTTAAGTAAAATTAAACATATAATTACTAATTATTAAGATATTTTAAAAGATAGTTATAATAACCTTACTTTATCTTTAATGGTTATTTTTTAAAAAATAAATAAATGACTTGTATTATTATTCATAAAGATGTATTATTATAATAAAGAAATAAACAAATTATAGTTGGAGATGTGATTATGAAAAAAGAAAATGTAATTATTATTGGTGCTGCGGGAAGAGATTTTCATAATTTTAATACATATTATCGTGATAATGAATTATACAATGTTGTTGCATTTACTGCAGCACAAATACCGGATATAGATGGACGTAAATATCCAAGCGAATTGGCAGGTAGCTTATACCCTGAGGGCATTCCGATTTATCCGCAAGATGAATTAGCTGATTTAATTAAACAATATGACGTTGATGAATGTGTTTTTGCATATAGTGATCTCCCATACGATAAAGTAATGGGAATTGGTGCAATTGTCAATTCAGCTGGAGCAAATTTCAAATTGTTAGGTACAAAACATACAATGATAAAAAGTAATAAACCTGTTATTTCAGTTGTTGCAACACGTACAGGTACTGGAAAAAGCCAAACATCAAGAGTAGTAGTGGAAGAAATGCTTAAAAAAGGGCTAAAAGTAATAGCGATTCGTCACCCAATGCCTTATGGAGATCTTGTTAAGCAACGTGTTCAAAGGTTTGCGACAGTCGAAGATTTAAAGAAACATGATTGTACAATTGAAGAAATGGAAGAATATGAACCACACGTTGATCGTGGGAATATTATTTATGCAGGAGTCGATTACGAAGCAATTTTAGAAGCTGCTGAAAATGATCCTGACGGTTGTGATGTAATTCTTTGGGATGGTGGTAATAATGATTTTTCATTTTATGAGCCAGATCTTGCTATAACTGTACTCGATCCACATCGTCCAGGACATGAATTAAGTTATTATCCTGGTGAAGTATGTTTAAGAACAGCGGATGTGTCGATAATAAATAAAATAGATAGTGCTTCACAAGAATCAATTGATATTGTCGAACAAAATATTAAAACAGTGAATCCTAACTCTGAAATTATTAAAGCAAAATCAGATATTTTAGTTGATAAACCAGAAATAATTAAAGGTAAAAAAGTTTTAGTAGTTGAAGATGGTCCGACACTTACGCACGGTGAAATGCAAATAGGTGCAGGGACTGTTGCTGCAGAACGCTTAGGTGCAAAAGAAATAGTTGATCCGCGTTCGTTCGCAGTTGGTTCTTTAAAGACAACATTTGAAACATATCCTCACTTAGAAAACGTACTTCCAGCGATGGGTTACGGAAAAGAGCAATTAAAAGACTTAGAAGAAACGATTAACCAAGTCGATTGTGATGTTGTTATTATTGGAACGCCAATGGATTTAACTCGGATTATTAATATAAATAAACCAACTACTCGTATTCAATATGAATTGAATGAAGTAACAGAACCTAATTTAAAAGATGTACTTAATCAATTTATTGAAACACATCACTTAATTAAAAAATAATTTTTCAGAAGTCATATTAATCGATTAAATGTTGATTAATATGGCTTTTTTAATTTTAAAATTTAAAAGTCACGAATATATTATTAAAGATATTCACTATACATGATATTATAGTTAAATAACGTCAAAGGAGTGAGATTTAATGAAATTACTTGTTCGAGATATATCGATGGTTACAATAGGAGCATTATGTTATTCACTTGCGCTAACAATTCTTGCAATACCGAATGATTTAACAGAAGGTGGTGTCCCAGGAGCAGCAGTTCTTTTGTATTATGCATTTGGTTGGTCACCAGGAATAGTTACTTTTATTTTAACATCAGTTATTTTATTAATAGGTTACAAATCATTGTCTAAACGAGCAATTGGACTTTCACTTTTAGCCGTACCATTAGTATCACTATTTATTTATTTAACTGAAGATAAGGTAGGTTCTTTAGGAGATCCACTTGTTTCTGCTATTTTCGCAGGGTTCTTTATTGGAATTGGTGCAGGGCTTATTTTTAGAACTGGTAGTTCAATGGGAGGGACAAGTACAATTGCTTTAATGTTAAATAAAAGCTATGGATTTGATATGGTTCGAATGATTTTTATAATGGATATTATTATTGTCTTAGCTGGTTTATTCATTATAGGTCCACTTAATGTTATGTATACAATCATTACTTTATTTATTGCTAAAAAAGCGATGGATCTAATTATGGATGGACTTGATCCAAGAAAAGCAGTCAGCATTATATCAGACAAATCACCACTTATTGCGGATGAACTTATAAAACAAATGAATATAAGCGTAACAATATTTGAAGGATATGGTGGTTATTTAAAAAATAATACAAAAATGACCTATGTCATTATTAATAAATATCAACTGATGAAGTTAAAAAAAGTAATAGCAACAGTTGATGATCGTGCTTTTGTTGTCGTTCATGATGTACGGGATGTTTTTGGAGGAAGTTTTGACTGGGAAGTTCCGAAAAAGACAAAAAAATCAGTAAGTCATAATTGACTTTACTGATTCATTTTTAAGTAATCCTTTTGAAAACAACTCATATATACAACATCATGATACGCACCATTAACAAAGAATTCATCTTTTAAAGTTGCTTCTTTTATAAAACCTGCTTTATTATAAATATGAATAGCTTTTTCATTAATCGCATCAACGTATAAATATAATTTGTTTAAGTTGAGTGTTCGAAACGCATAATCAAGTGCTAAAGAAGTTGCTTTGAGTGCATATCCTTTACCTTGTTGAAGTGGATCAATAATAATAGCAAATTCAGCTTTACGATGGATATAATCAATAAAAAATAATTGAATTAACCCAACCGTTTCATCGTTGTTTTGTAATATAAAACTTTTAATACGAGGGTTGTTTAAATTTTTTTCAAAACTTGTTTCAAGTGCAGATTTTGAATAAAATGGATCTTCAAACCAATAAGCCATAATTTCAGGATTATTATATAAACGATGTAAAAAATCGAGATCAGTTTTTTCAAAAACTCTTAAATTTAAATTATCAGACATTACTTGTGACGCTCCTTATTTATTAGTGTACTAATAAAATTAACTTTATACTTATTTGACTTAAAATGCAAGATTAAACAACGCGTTTACAAAAGGAGAATATAGGGAATAGAAGATGTAACAAATAAATGTAACTAATTAAAAAAGGATGATCTATTTATGTTAGAAGTAAAAGATTACCAACATAATATTATAGAAGCTATTGCTCATGATAAAGTTACTAAAACTGATATGGAAAAACTGACGAAATTATATGAAGAAAAAACAAAAAAAGAAGAACCGATTAATTTATTATTAACACTTGAAGATGTTGATGGGATTACAATAGAGGGACTTATAAAAGATATTCAAATGGCTAGTTTTTTAAAAAGTATAGAAAAAGTGGCCTTAATTGGAAATAAAACTTGGTTAAAAGTTGATGCCAAAATAGAAAGTATTGTGCCTAGTATTAAATTAAAACAATTTGATTTAAACGAAAAAAATCAAGCTATAAATTGGTTAGACAATTAAATTAATTATCCTAGTAAGTAAGTGGAGATGAATTCAATGGAAGTACAAAATAAAAACAATCAAAAAGTATTATTAATTTCATTTCTGATTATAGCTAGCTATATGATTGTTGAAGCTGTTGGAGGTATATTGACAAACAGTTTAGCGCTGTTATCAGATGCAGGTCATATGTTATCTGATTCAATTGCTTTAGGGATTTCTTTAATCGCTTTTAAGTTAAGTGAAAAAGCAGCTAGTTCAAATAACACTTATGGATTAAAGAGATTTGAAATAATTGCAGCGACGTTAAATGGAATAACTTTACTTGGAGTATCAATTTATATATTTTATGAAGCGATTAAACGTTTCGCTAATCCACCAGAAGTAGCGACAACAGGTATGCTCATTATAGGTGTTATCGGCCTTGTTGTTAATATAACTGTTGCAATTATTATGTTTAAAGGATCTGACACTAAAGATAACTTAAATATGCGTGGAGCTTATTTACATGTTATGAGTGATACGCTTGGATCTGTCGGTGCTATTGTTGCTGCGTTGCTCATTATGATCTTTGGATGGGGACTAGCTGATCCAATTGCAAGTGTTGTAGTCGCAGCACTTATTTTAAGAAGTGGATATAAAGTATCAAGAGATTCATTGCATATTTTAATGGAAGGTAAACCAAAAGATATTAGCTTAGAAGAAGTGATAGCGACGTTAAAACAAGGTGATATTAAAACAGTTCATGATGTTCACTTATGGACAATAACAAGTCATTTTAATGTTTTGACAGCGCATATTGTTGTGGATGGAAATAAAAAAGTGTATGAAATTGATGAATTGTTACATGCATTAGAAAAATCCTTAGAACATTTAGGAATTCAACATATCACTTTACAAATTGAATCAGAGCAACATTATCACGATGAATCAATTTTATGTGAAGTTGAAATAGAGGAACCGTCTTTACACCATCATCATTAAAAAGAGTTATTTCCTAGGAAATAACTCTTAACTTAAATATGTTTTTCTAAAACATTGACAAATATTTCAAGTCCAACTCGGTCCGTTTCATCAAACCGATCAAGTATAGGACTATCAATATCTAGAACACCATAAACTTCATTATTAATAACAACTGGGATGACAATTTCTGATTGACTTTTTGCATCGCAAACAATATGTCCAGGGAATTCATTTACATTGGGTACGACCATCGTTTTATTTTTAGAATAAGCAGTCCCACAAACGCCCTCATTTGCTGGAATACGAATACATGCTGGTAAACCTTGAAAAGGTCCAAGAACTAATTCTGTTTCTCTCCATATATAAAAACCAACCCAATTAATTTTATCTAAGAATTGATTTAGTAAAGCAGAAGCATTAGCTAAATTAGCTGTAATATCAGGTTCGTCTTTGATAAGTGCTTCAAGCTGTTTTGATAAAGTATGATAACTTTTTTCTTTATTCTCAATGTTGATTTTTTGTTCAACCATAAAATCTCTCCTTTACTCATAAAGAATATATTTAATTGTAACATATTTATCTTAACTATCTCACATAAAGAAGAGTAGAGATAATAGTTAGAATATTTAGTATAGCAATTCATTAAAACCTATCGTATAATGAATGTCAATTCATTATATAATGTAATTAAGGAGCGTTATGATGTTAAAAAAATTAGGAATACATTCAATAACATTAGATCTACCATTTAGATTAAATCATGTTAATTGCTTTTTAGCAGAAGGCGACAATGGCATGTTACTTATTGATACAGGATTAAATGATGAGAAAACAAGGGAACGTTGGAATGAAGAATTAAAAAATATAGAGCTAAAAGATATTATTATTACACATCACCATCCAGACCATGTAGGCGCAGCAGGATATCTACAGAATAAATATCATGCAAATATTCATATGGGAAAAATTGAAGAAGAACTTGCTCTCACTCATGTTGATGAGTCTGCTGTTAATAAACTACCAGAATATTATTATAAATCAGGCGTTCCAGAGGTGAAAGGAAGGGAAATGTCAGAAAACACACGGGAGTTTACTTCAGTTGTTACCCCTTACCCTAAAGTAACGAATTATATTACAGAGCAAAAAGAATATAAAATAGGTAATGAAATTTACAAACCATATGTGGTACCAGGTCATTCTGATGGGTTAATTACTTTTTATAATAAGAAAAATAAAGTACTTATTAGTACCGACCATATATTACCAAGAATTACACCAAATATATCTTATTGGTATCAAGGAGATTCTAATCCACTTCAATCATACTTTAATTCATTGAATCGAATGAAGGAGTTAACAATAGATTATGTAATTCCATCACACGGAGAGCCATTCTATAATGGTACGAAGCGAATTAATGAATTGATTGCTCACCATGAAGAAAGGTGTGATTATTTATTATCCATTTTATCGCAAAAAAAATTAAATGTTTATCAGGTGTCAAAAGCGCTATTCCCGTTTGAGTTATCAGTGCATGAATTACGTTTTGCAATTGGTGAAACGGTAGCTCACCTAGAATATCTTCGGAGAAGGGGAGATTGTAAGCGAGATATACATGAGGGCAAGTGGTATTATTATTTATAAATGTAAAGTTTAAAGGAGTGACTGTATTGGAAGTTAAAATTTCTAGACTAGAAGAAGAAGAGGCCAAAATAACTTATCAAGAAAGTGGTGGTATTGCAATTATAACAATTCACCGCCCTCAAAAAAGAAATGCACTTTCTCAAAAAATGTGGAAGAAACTTTATGTTTTAGCAGAAAAAGCAGTCAAAAACACTAAAAATAAAGTCTTGCTATTAAGAGGATCAGGTAGACATTTTACAAGTGGTTCAGACTTATATGAATTTAATAAAATGTCGGTGGAAGAAGCGGAGGAAGCATTTAAAGTAATGGAACAAACGATTACTTATTTTGAATTATTACCAATGCCAACACTTTGTGTTATTAACGGGCCAGCAATGGGAGCAGGTCTTGAGCTTGCTTTAGCTTGTGACATGCGTATAGGTTCAGAAAATACTAAATTGGGTATTCCGGTTGGTAATTTAGGAATTACATTAAACAATCGGTTCGCACATCGACTAGTATCTTTACTAGGGCCAAGTAAAACAAAGGAATTAGTTTATATGGGCAAGATTTACGATGGAACACAAGCTCATCAACATGGCTTATTAAATGAGTTGGTTGATTCGAATGATTTAAATACCCATTCATTAAATATGGCTTCACGTATTGCATCACAATCACCTAGATCATTACTTGCAATTAAAAGAGCAGTAGCAGAAAGTACAGAAAGTGCTCCAGAGTTATGGGAAGGAACAACTAATTTTGTTGATCCCGAAGATTTTCCTGAAGGTGTAAGTGCTTTTGTAGAAAAACGAAAACCACAATTTAAACCACGTTAAATCTATGTTAAATTAAAAACCAGCAACTCGATTTGTTAACGAGTTGCTAGTTTTAATGTTTGTAATTTTTTATATTGTAAGATAAAAAACTCTTTAAATTCATTTTTAAGATAAATTAAATTATCTTTAATTTGATGTATCCAGTAAACAATAAAGTTTTCAATTCGGTCAATAAGATCATTCGTACGATTATTAATTAATTGTTTTAAAATAATTAAATCAATTTTAAATTGAATAATTTGGAAATCTGTAAAATTACTAATAGCGTCTACTTGTTCATCTTTTATTTCTTTCATACGTGTGAAAAATGGTGGTTGAACAATTGTTGTTTCACCAATTTTTTCTTTGTGAGGTGAGAAGATATAAATACCTTTTCGAATAATTTTAACTAAGATATTTGGTCCAATTTGATGATGTGGAATCGGTATAACGTGATTACCTGTTGTTTTCCGTGCGTTTTGAGCAGCTAAAATATCTTTAGAAGGAACAAATCCACTAATATAATAATGAGATTTTATCTTACCTACATTTAGTCTTGCTGCAATTAATTTAGCCATTTTCATCGAAGTACCAATAATTAATAAGCGATCGATATTTAACTTTTCAAGTTTGTTTTTAACTTCAGTCATATGTTTTTCAGATGAAAAAATGGCGCGTTTAACTGCAGCAATCGTTGTTTTTTCATATTTTGCAGATTTTCCTGCTACTTTATGTCCATTTACTATTAATAATCCATCATCAATGATTGCCGGGATATTATGTTCGTATGCGAATTGGATAGCGTTTGAACTTTTACCTGTTCCGCTTTTTCCAATGAAAGAATATACATTCATTTAATCACCTCAGTTTTATTTTACAA
>Ga0209487_1000092_pt1 | contig 83317 bp, 62 predicted proteins | sample Poulit2012_FD_187524 | JGI IMG/M metagenome (GOLD analysis project Ga0209487, IMG submission 187524) | Agricultural soil microbial communities from Georgia to study Nitrogen management - Poultry litter 2012 (SPAdes) (version 2) | ecosystem: Environmental > Terrestrial > Soil > Agricultural land...
GGACTCGAGTGTCCTGAAGATGACATGGCCGAACCATCCGTTATAAATAGGTTTGGAATCTCATGAGATTGATTGTATCCGTTGAGAAAAGAAGTCTCCGGATCACGTCCCATCCGAGCCGTCCCCATCTCATGCACAGAATCTCCATGAATCGGATTTTCTTCTGCATAAGTAGAAATATTTTCCAAACCTGCTGCTTCAAGGATTTCGCGCACCTCCTTTTCCATATCTTTCCGCATTTCAAATTCATTTTCTTTAAATTCTGCCTCGATCCGAAGTAAAGGAAGTCCCCATTGATCTTTTTGATCCAAATCAAGCACGACCCTATTGTCATAGTAAGGAAGACAAGCTCCATATCCCGCCAGAGAAAACCGCCAGGGTCCCTGCCGGGTTATTTCTTTTTTCAGGTCCTCTCCCAAACCGGGTCGATTCGTGTTTAGACCACTCCTTGAAGCACCTCCCCAAAATCCATATCCTCTTGAAAATGGTTTTTCCTGACCATTTAAGTTTACAAATCGGGGTATCGCGAGCCCACCAGGTCTGAATCCTTTGTACGAACGATCTTCCATTCCGACAAAAACACCAGAACCACCCACATTTTTATGATGATCCATCAGGTATCGACCTAAAACCCCGCTTGAATTTCCAAGACCGTGAGGAAATCGACCTGTCTCTGAACGAAGCAAAATCCCTGTGGTATCCAAAGTAGATGCACACATAAAAACCACCTTTGCTTCAAACTCCATCACCTCATGTGTCAAAGCATCGATCACCCGAACTCCCTTTACCCTGTTTTTCTGATCATCATACAAAAGAGTTTCGACAATGGAGTGCGGCCGAAAAGTCATATTCCCCGTTTCTGCAGCTGCTGGTAAAGTGGAACTATTACTTGTAAAATAAGCACCAAACGGACAACCACGATGACATAAATTCCGATTTTGACATTGGGATCTTCCTTTGAATTGGCCTGGCTTCACTTTCGTCAGGTGAGCGATTCGATTAGGTATTAATTTTCGGTCTGGAAACCGGCTTTCAATTCTTTTTTTTATCTCGACCTCAGCACAGTTCATCTCAATAGGCTCCAAAAATATACCATCCGGAAACTGAGGTATATTCTCTACGCTCCCACTTACACCGATAAAACGCTCCACATAATCATACCAAGGCTCGATATCTGAATAACGAATAGGCCAGTCCACACCATGTCCATCCCGCTGATGAGCACCAAACTCCCAATCACTCCATCGATATGCCCCCCTTCCCCAAATAAGCGATCTTCCGCCAGACTGATAGCCGCGGAACCACAAATAAGGTTTATCCTCCGGGTGTGTATAGGGATGCTCGGTATCTTTGACAAAAAAATGTTTGGATGATGCATTGAAATTATATTTCCTGCTCTGGATAGGATACTCTTCTTTTTCCTTTCGTGTGAGAAATCCCCGCGTTTCAAATTCCCAAGGTGCCTTGGTCATCGTCGGATAATCCTCTATGTGTTTCACTTCTCGTCCCCGCTCCAGCACCAGAGTTTTGAGTCCTTTCTCCGTCAATTCTTTTGCGGCCCATCCGCCTGTCATTCCGGAGCCGATCACGATAGCATCATAGGATTTTTCCATAATTACGTTTATCTGATTTTATCATAAATGATCTCCAACGATGATGGTTTTTTCTGCTGACAATTCAATGCATCCTTCATATCTCCCCGGTGTAGGCAGATACTCGAGATTTTGCTTACGTCCCTCTTCTGATGAATAGTATCCTGTCAATATCAAGGATTTAAGATATCGGTATCCCTCAAGATACTCAGGTGGAAATGTTTTTTCCTCTGCCAGTCCATAAGCCTGATCGTCGACCTGAATCAAGAATTCGTAGCGATGTTCGGGCCGAGCTTTGGAGAATAAAAATTTCATTTTTTCATTTGAAAAATCATCGGTATGATCCAATACATATTTTATCTGATCGACCTGATCCTCCTGCAATACTTCATGCATAAGCCGGTCAATAAAATAAGGCGTTTTGGTTTCCGAAGCGGAAGGGGTCGAAGTCGGGGGAATAATCACATCTGACAGTAGCGTCAGTAGATATGCCTGTTGATCTGTAAGCACAGAAGGTTCCCAGTCAATAGGTTTTTTTTCTTCACTGCAGCTTTGCAAAACAGCAAGTATGGCAGGAGACAAAATAGCTGTTCCTATTGCTTTGCCCGATATTTTTAAAACCTTACGCCGATCCATTGGTAAATATATTTGACGATTACATCAAATATAAAAATATTATTTCAATTCATAATATCAACTAAACACAAGCAACGGAATCCGGCTGTTGACCAGCAGTTTTCTGGTCACGCTTGAATGGTATAATCGCTCCCAGAACGAGCGATTAGGCTTATATACTGCCAGCAAATCAGCCGAGGTTTTCTCCAGATGATGAAGAATTCCAGCTTCAATCGTTTCTGCACCAGAAACAATAAATTCCATCCCTGGGAAGGGCTTGTCTTTTATAATAGTATCTACCTGCTTAGATGATTTGGAGATATGAATAACGTGAATGTCCGGCTTCGCAACAAACCCTGAGAATTCATGAAGCCATTTCATCGCTTTTAGTTCCTGCTTGCTCAACTCCTCGTCTACCCGCATCTCGGTAGGGAAGAGAATTTTTGATATTCCCGAAAATTGGACTCCATTCGGTATAGCCAGTACCGGCACATGAGATTTCTGGATCGTGTGAGCGGTGGTAGAACCGATCATTTTTTCAAAAAAACTATACTTCTCCCGCAATGCCATCACGATCAAAGAAGCACCTATTTCATCTGCTTTCTCTGCAATTTCGGTCGAAGGATAAGTACCATGTACACTATATATTTTTCCTCGCAAATTTTCTGGTAGCTCCCCATGCAGCTCTTTCAGATGTTCAGTTACTGCCTTCTCTCTTTCCATGATCATTCCCGCTACAGCATTGGTCGTCAAAGCCGTAGCAGTGGGAATAGGAATATCAAAAACATGAATCAGATCAATAGGCATCGGGTACTTCTGAATCATCTCTTTCACAAACTTGAAAGCATTCAGAGAACTATCGGAAAAATCAGTGGCAACGAGAATTCTGGACATAGTTGTTAGTTTTCAGCAAACTAAAAAAAACACTCCAATTCGCCAAATCTCTTTCAAATGTTGTAAAAACATTCTATTTTGAATGATCAGCTCACTCGAAAAACGGACCACCCACCCACTGTCAGTGGGACCAAATTCTATACTGATCAGCAAGGCGTTTGATAAGCTCAAAACCTTTTTCGGCCACCTCCCATGGGGGTGAATATTCCCTCCAAACATTGATTGCATTGGCAAAGCCAACATCATTTCGAGTAAAAGCTTCGATGGTGAGCCATCCATCATAATCTACTTCTTTCAATGCAGCGAAGGTTTCTTCAAAAGGAATCTGGCCTTCACCAGGTGTTCCACGATCATTTTCACTGATATGGACATGCCCCAGATGATCTGCAACGGTGCGGAGCGCATCCAATACATTCTTTTCTTCAATATTTGCATGATGTGTATCGTAATGGGCGACCACTTGTGGATGATCTGTAAGATCAAGCAATTTTTTCATCTGATCCATCGTATTCACCAAATAACACTCAAAGCGATTGATCGCTTCCGGAGCAAGAATCACACCCGATTTTTTAGCATATTCTCCCGCCTGATGCAATATTTCTGCACTACGCTTATACTCATCTTCTGATGCGGGTCTGTTCTCAAAAACTCCATTGCATGAATGGAATGGTCCGCAAATTAATTCTGCCCCCATCTCATGAGCCTGATCTACAGCCCATTTGATTTGGTCCAATCCCTTATTTCGAACTTTTTGATCCGGGTGAATGGGATTTTGATCCGGTCCCAGCACCATTACACCAGTCGTACGAATACCCAATTCATTACAGAAAGCTCCCAGACGTCGATAATCCTCTTCTTTATCACTTCCATAAAAAAATTCTATTCCATCATATCCGATTTCCTTTAGTCGTTCAATGATCGGATACATACTTTCGTCCACCCCTGTGGACCATGCCAAGAGGTTGAAGCCTATTTTACTCATAATCTTTCGGTTTTTTATTTTCTATAAATCCATCGAAGCCAAAAGGTGTAGGGTGGAATCCTTCTTCACCGGGATAATCCACAGAAGCATCAGCTGAAATTTCATCTTCTGCATTCATAGCCCAAAAAGCGGCATTGATAATCAACCTTCGCATATCATCACTTTCCAAATCTTCCGCAGCCCCCATCGTAGTCGTAAACACTCTCCCTTCAGGACTCCCGGGGGCATACTGATATGTTTTTGTCCAGGCTACAGGCACAAGAGATTTCTCCCAGTTGATCGGTGATTCAGGAGTCATCCCGGCGGTAGATGCCCCCCAGATCAAGACCTCTGCCCCTTCGGGAATCGCCGTGATTCCGTATACGTCAGTAGGTCCCCATATATCCTTCACACCGGTCAAAACAGGATGATTATTCCTTTCGGCCAACCCGTCGAGCATACCACGGGTTCCTTCCTGGCCATGGATTCCATGGTGGTTGATCCAAGTCTCACCCAGTATTTTTTTACCAAAACCACCTTCCCATCCTTCTACCTGACTATTAAAACTATATTTCGCATAGGTACTTTCTGCAGGAAAATTAAAAGCATGCGTTGCGGTTCTCAATCCAATAACCGGCTTTCCAGCTTTCAAAAATTCATCAATATACACCATCTGCTCATCCGGCAAATTCCGAAATCGGGTAGCTATTATCATTAAATCAGCGGTCGACAACGCCTCGAGACCCGGGATGTTTTCCTGATAATTGGGGTTGATGTACCCGGTTTCGGGGTCGATCGCAAACAAGACCGTCGTCCTCACCTTGTAATGCTCTGCCAAAATCTTCGCCAAGGCCGGCATTCCTTCTTCCGAACGGTACTCTTCATCTCCGCTGATCAATACGATATGCTTCGTGGATGAAGACGGTTCAGGTCCGAAAGTTATAAAAGACTGTTGGGACTGACAGTGCACCACCGTGATCGCTGTACCAAAAAGCAGGAGCAACAACGTCCATGAATTCTGAAATATATCAATCATTCGTTTCATTTTCACTTCACCTTTTTTCTTGATAAAATCAACAACGTTTCCGTATTTTATCGCAGGAGAATCCATTGACAGATCCGACCATTTTGCGTCCCTATCACAAATGACTTGTTTATTCTCCCGCATTGATCAACACCAACTTTCCCTTCGAAATCATTGGTTGCTGAATATGGTGGATTTATTCTGCGACCATCTCATCAATCGTCTTCATATGGGATCTCTTCTGCCAGAAATAAAATATTCCAAACAAAACAATCAAAATCCCCGGGAAAATCGCAATCTTCTGCAATGTCGCTTCACCTGCGGCAAGCTCAAGAGCATCTCCCGACAAACCGGCGGCACGAGCTGCTTCACTCGCCTTGTCAATCCAGCCTCCAATCATAGGCTGGAAAATCACACTCGAAAACATCCCAACACCTCCAACCAAGGACATACCCAGAGCACCTGTCAAAGGAGCACGCTTTGCAACAGCTCCGATCATGGTAGGCCAGAATAACGCCACTCCAAATGCAAATACGATCGCAGCCAGATAAGCTGAAGCACCCGTCACTTTACTCAATATCAATATTCCGATCGTCGACAAAATCGCACCTCCCCATAAAACGCCCGTCTGACCAAATTTTTCAATAATCGGTCCGGCAAAGTAACGCAGCACTGCCATCGTTCCTGTAACCAATGCCAAAATAATCATCGGACTGGCTCCGCTCTGACTCAGTATCACCTCAACCCACTGCTCCGTACCAAACTCGGTAATCGCTGTCAATGCCATACAGAAAAAGAGAAAGAGAAAAACAGGATTGGACATTGCCTTGAAATTTTCCGACAAAGAGGAGATCCGCTCCAGCTTTGGCTTCGGAAACTTCTGACCAAAATAAAGAACGAAATATATCACAGCAGGGATGATGATCAGTGCCATCTGTGTCTGCCATGAAACATTCATATCAGTCAATACCTTCGACATCAGACTACCGATTACGATCCCACCCGGAAACCACATATGAAACCGGTTGAGCATCTTATCCACATCGTTCCCTTCATATGAATCAGCAATCATGGGATTACATGCTGCTTCTGTGCATCCATTCCCAAATCCGATCAATAAAGTACCGAGCAAAAGAATCGTATAACCTGTCGTAAATACCGTCAGCAAAATCCCCAGCGTATGCGCCAAAAATGCTACTTGCATAATAACCTTGGGACCGATACGATTATAAAATATCCCGCCCAAGATCATGGACAATGGGAAACCAAAAAACCACATCGAGTTGATAAAACCCAATTCTGTAGCCGAAATACCATACTGCTCCCCAATCTGTGGCAATACCCCCGCACGAATAGCGAAGGACAGAGCAGTCGTAATAAGGGCAAAACAGCTGCCGTAAAAGAGTCTTTTTTCATTAATGGATTGATTCATTGAAGTAGATTTTAGTTATAGTTTAATTTTTGTAGTTTATTGCAATCGAAGACCTTTTGAAAACTTCAATCGATCTTATTTTTTTGGGCCTTCAATTTTCTGAGACCATTCTGCTTCGAAGGTCTATTAAAAAACTTTAAATTAGGAAAATCTAAATACAATGCAAGAAATTCGTGCAAAATAATCTGGCCCAGATTCCTGAGTACAATTTACAATAAACATATAGGCTCTCTTACCTATGGTTACATATTGGACGATCCTGTAACCGGGAAACCGGGATCAAAAAATAAAATGATAGAAGAATGGAAAAGAAACCTTTATCGGAACCATGGAGATTCACTTGAATCAGAGAAACCAAACTTTCACCATCGAACAACCTCCAAGATCACTCCAAAACCAGCTTCTTCACCCTTCTTTCCGTTGATTTCTTTTGCCAAAAATAAAATATCCCGAAAAGCACAATCAAGATACCAGGGAAAATAGCAATTTTGGCCATAGTAGCTTGACCGGCAGCCAATTCGAGCATATCTCCTTCCAATCCAGCAGCACTGCTTACCGCTCTGGCGTTATCGATCCATTTCCCAATCACCGGCTGAAAAATCGAAGAGGAAAAATTTCCCATTCCTCCGACAATAGACAATCCTAATGCTCCGGTAAGAGGTGCTCTTTTTGCAACAGAACCAAGCATAGTAGGCCAAAAATAAGTAACACCTATAGCAAAAAAGATGGCCGCCACATAAGCGAGAGGTCCCGTCACGATGCTAAAAAGGTAAACACCGATGGTGGTCAGAATCGCCCCCGACCAAAGTACACCTGTCTGTCCCAAAGCATCGATCACCGGTCCTGCAAAATATCTGCTCACTGCCATCAATCCCGTCACCAGGGCCAAAATCAACATCGGTTCTGCTCCGCTGTGTCCCAAAATAACACTAATCCATTGCTGAGGGCCAAATTCTGATATCGCTGTCAAAGACATACATAAAAACAAAAAGATAAAAACAGGACTGCCCATTGCTTTGAAGTTTTCTTTCAATGAACGAAGCTCTGCCATCCTCGGTTTGGGAAATCTCTGCCCGAAAAAAAGCAACGCATATATCACGGTCGGAATCATGATCATCCACATCTGAGCCTGCCAGTTCAGATTCCAGTCGGTCATAAATTTCGAAATCAAACTTCCCAAAACAATCCCACCCGGAAACCACATATGAAACCGATTGAGCATTTTGTCAACTTTACTCTCCTCATAAGAATCAGCGATCATCGGATTGCAGGCCGCTTCTGTACATCCATTCCCAAAACCGATAAACAATGTACCGACCAACAGCATAGTATATCCCATCGTAAAAATCGTCAAGAGAATCCCCAAAGTATGGGAGATAAATGCGATTCGCATAATATTTTTAGGTCCTATTTTATAATAAAATATACCACCCAGAAGCATTGAAATGGGAGCCCCAAAAAACCACATCGAATTGATAAATCCCAATTCCCGCGCTGAAAGACCAAATTCTCTACCCAATTCAGGTAAAATACCGGCACGAATTGCAAAAGATAATGCGGTAGTGATAAGCGCAAAGCAACTACCTAAAAAAAGAACTCTTCGATTGATCGTTTGATTCATAGATTTGTGTTTTAAATATTTTATGACCCAATTATGATACTTTACTATCTTTTGGTATTGTATTTGGGTTTTAATTCTGAAAAACACTCAAAATAGTACAATAAGAAGAAATGTCTATGAATTTGAAATAAATATTTTCATGATGGCTCCATCATGATTTTCATCCTTATCATCTCATATTATCAAAATCATTCCACCACAAAATGATCCAAAATTCATTTTTTTTGATGCAATGACTTTTTCCTGATTTTTAATCGAAAAATAAAAAAACACCCATCCCATCTCTGCGTTATACCGCTTTAAAAATTTGAAAACAACTTTTAAATTATCAAAATCATCTATCATGAAAATATTAATGTTAGCACCGGTTCTTTTTCTATTCATTTTTTTGAACACCGCATGCGATAAAGACAAAAATGATGATATCCCAGCGGATGAGTGTTTTGTTCAGCTATTTGATGGAGACAATTACACCGATGATCATTTCACAATCAAAGAACCGGGAGAATATCCGGACCTCAGCAATCTTCCCGGTGCGGACAAAAACTGGGATGATGAAGCAGATTCTTTCAAATCAGGAAAGAAAACAACTGTGACTTTCTGGACAGAAAAAAACTTTGGCGGAGATTCGACCACTTATCAAAATGCCGCCGAAATGCCATCCATCGATGAACCAAGATCAATGAAAATCTACTGTCAATAAAACTCGGCTATCCAACAGTTTTTAAAATCGATAACGAACCACTCCCGAGATATTGCGGGGATCTGTTTGATTGATGAACCGGGTTCTGTAGGCATTATATCCAATCGTATCAAATAGGTTGTTCAACAAAAACTGAACAGACCATTGATCATTCAGCCGGTAAGAGGCCTGAAGATTGACCATCATATAAGCTTCCACATCAAATGGTTTTAGGTGAGGTACGATTCCTTCATGAGTCACAGGACCAGAAGACCAGTCATTGATCGGTCGTTTGCCGGTATAGTATGCGCCTCCACCTAACGACAATCCCTCAAGCATGCCTTTAAATGAATAATTTCCATACACATTGAAGGTATGTTTGGGGGTATTCAATGGTGCCGAACCATATACATAAGATGTGTGTTCTTTGTACTGAGCATCCGTGAATGCATATCCTGCGATGATCTCTATGTTTTCAGCCGGGCGGCCTGTCAATTCAAATTCTACCCCTTGTCGCTGATCATTTCCTCCTTTAGCATAATACAAAATGTTGTTCCAGGTGTCATCGTAAACCGGCAGGTTAATATTTTTGTTATTGATCTTGTACAATGTCAAATTGAAGCGCAAACGATCTTCGACCCAGGACGTTTTCATACCGATTTCCCATTGATCAAATCGCTCATTTCCCAATTCTTCTCCCTTTTCTCCCAGCCTTGCAGCAGTCCGGGGATACGAACTATTGGTATACGAAAGAAAGGTATTGATATTTTTGATCGGAGAAACCACAATTCCACCAAGGGGATTGAAAGCATGATGGAGATTCGTCTCATCATCAGCGGTCACTTTGGTCGAACTATAACGCAATCCTGCAAAGATTTTTAACCAATCCGTCCACGATATGACATCTTGTACCAAATATCCAAGAGCATGGGATTTTCCACCGGTAAGAGTAGTTTCATCGGTGACATACTCCGGCAAACGATGCGGAATCGTCTCAAAAACATCAATCGTATCTAATACACCTGCTGATTTTGTCTCAGCCCTGAAGTTATTGATCCGGTAATCCACTCCGGCCTGGAATGTATGCTTTATCGTTCCTGTATATAGATTTTCTCCGACTAAATCCAGCTGAATCACCGTATTGTCATCACTCCGGGTTGCCACAGAATAATTTCTCTGACGAATATTATAATGAACCGAACCATCATGGATGACAGCTCTTCCCAATCCGGCACCCCTATCATCCAGGTCCAGTCCCGAATGATAATATGCCCCTTTCAATGACAATTTATCGTTTAGTCGCCGGTTTAATCGCAGAGAATAGGTGAGATTTTTTGTAATCGACCGGTCATTATCATAACCCAAAAATTGAGAATAGGGCAGATCATAAATCGCATTTACGTCTTCTTCAGCAAGATTGACAGTTCCCAAATCGGGCGTCCGCCTGTCATAAAAATAATCCATCTCCATGATAAGAGAAGTATTGTGATCGATCTGCCAGGCCAATGAAGGATTGATATATACTCGCTCTGCTCCCACATAACTTCTGTAGCTATCGGATCTTTCAAATGCTCCATTCAACCTGTAAGCAATACTTTTCTTTTTATTCAGAGGACCATATGCATCAAAGGTGGGTCGGACCTGACCGTAGCTCCCCGCCCGCAAGCTGGCACTTCCGCCATGATAGAATTTTGGTGATTTTGTCACGATATTGATGATTCCACCAGGACTCCCCAGATCAGTCGCCACACCCTGTGTGATTGAAGCACTTCCTTTCAGCAATTGAATATTGTCCACTCCCTGCATATCCGTCAATAACCCGACGCCACGGAAATCAGAGTGCACTCTTACTCCGTTTTTCAAAATAGGAATTCCGCGGAAACCTCGAGACGACATACTCTCTCTTTTATTCCCATAGGTAGCAAAAGTATACACTCCCGGCACATTCTTGGTCGCCTCTGACAAGGTCAGATTTCCCTGGCTTTCTATCAATTTATTTGAAATAATGGATATGCTTTGCAATTGATCATATGGATTCAAAGGCAACCGGGTGAACGATTCAAATTTCTCAGGTTTGTCATTCCTTTTCCCAAAAACTTCCAGCTGATCAAGTTCATGCCCCGGGTCAAGCTGGATAATCAGCTCACCTACTCCCTCTTCACCAAAAAATTGGACAAATTCTCTTGTTCTATAACCAATCGAACTCACAGTTATTTCCCATTCGCCGTAAGGAATGCAATCCATTTGAAACTCACCAGACTCATCAGCAGCTGTACCTTTATCCAATTCTTTTATAAATACATTGGCATAAGGAATCGGATGGTCCAAATGATCCACTACTTTTCCAAAAATATCAATTTGCGTAATTTCCTGTGAAATGAGAGACAAAGAAAAAAACATAAAAACGAGGGGTAATACTCGTGTCATTTCTGCTTGTTTTTATTTAGATTGATTACAAACAGACGCAAATGTAGAGCACATTTCTTATAATCCATAATTTTCTAATTGTGATTTCTACTTAAAAAACATAACCTCTTCACTTCAAATGAGATAGATCCACAAGACTATGACTCAGATCATGATCTTCAATATGAGCCACATCTCATATCCACTTCAATGCAAGTGGGAATCTCACATTTTTTCATATATTTTGGATTCTTATTATTTCAGATAAAGTCAATTATTATGAGCCGTGGTTTTGTAAAAGAAGGTGACCAGGAAGAAGCACCGATTATCCCTCCCAGGGCAGCCCTGCCCGAAGGAGTGATCAATTATGTCACTCCTAAGGGGTTGCAACTTTTGCAAGATGAGAAATCCGATCTTGAGGCACAGATGGAAAATCTGAGTTCCACAGCGGATGACCAGCAAAGAAGAGAACTTTTGATATTAAGAGAAAAATTCAATCAGTTGCAAAACAGAATTGATACGGCGCGAGTAGTGGATCTATCAGAACAACCACCCAATGAGGTCCGGTTTGGAGCCAAGGTTACTTATCAAATACCACCTGCAAAAAAACCAGTCACGATTCAAATAGTGGGAGTGGATGAAGCTGATATCCGAAACAGAAAAATTGCATTTATCGCTCCGATAGCAACTGCCATGATCGGTCATCGTACCGGGGACATCATTGATTTCCGACAAGGAAAAGAAGTACGGCAAATCAAAATCTTGAATATCGAATATTGAACATAATGGCTGATAGACTGAATAAAAACCGATATATCAGTCTTCAGAACCAGATGATCACTCATTCCAATAATAACTATCCGGATAGGGACGCTCACCAAAAACAGCTGTTCCCACCCTTACCATTGTACTCCCCTCCTCAATCGCCAACTCCAGATCATTGGACATGCCCATCGACAACTCATCAAAGCTGGCACGAGGCAGATTGAGTGCTTGAGCTTTCTGCTGGATTTCATGAAGCAGCTTGAAACAATCGCGCACTTTTTCATCTTTTGAAGACAATATTCCGATCGTCATCAATCCCTTAATATGAAGGCGTGGCATATCATGAACCTGCTTTATAAAGTCAATTGCCTTTTCCGGTGCTACACCGAACTTACTTTCTTCATAGGACGTATTAATCTGAATAAAAACATCAATCTCTCTACCGTCAAACTCACAACGATTCTGCAAACGTCGAGCCAACCGCATTCGATCCACAGATTGAATCACATCGGCAAACTTCAACACATGTTTCACCTTATTTGTCTGCAGATGACCTATCATATGCCATTTGACAGGTTGAGATACAAGCTTTTCATGTTTCTCGGCAGCTTCCTGTACTTTATTTTCCCCCAACAAATGATAGCCCTCATCGATTGCAATCTGAATTTTACCAACTGATACTGTTTTGGTCGCAAGCAATAGTTTCACTTCCTCAGGATTGCGCCCGGCTCGGTCACATGCTTTTTCAATTCTTTGCTGGATCGTCTGAAGATTCGTTCTGATTATTTCGTCCATTTGATTAACTTCAAGTTCATATTCATTAATTAGAAAGTCAAAATCGAGAAGTCTGTTCACGTTGATCAACTATTTCAATATATCTTACTTTCGATCTGACGAACATATCATTTACATTCAATTCAACGACAATGCCCATATTTAATCTTTTAATCCTCCAAAGCTTCTTATTTTTATCTACGATCGCTCCATTATTTCTTGCAGCTCAAGAATCGAATCCTTCCCTGATCCCTACCGAAGAAATCCGAATTCGTGATCCCTTTATATATGCCGATTCATCTTCCCGACTCTACTACATGTATGCCCAAATCGACAATCGCCTTTCAGGAAAAGGAGGTCCGGACCGACCGAAGGGTGTTGAAGTATATATCAGTACCGATCTTCAAAATTGGGAATCCCCCAAACCTGTTCTTCTTTTACCTGATGATTTTTGGGCAAAAGAAATGGTTTGGGCGCCTGAAATGCACGAGTACAATGGAAAATACTATTTATTTGTCACCCTGACATCAGCCGATCTTCATGATCATCTCATCCGGCCAGAAGGAGTAAACGACTGGCCCCCTTTTTATAAAAGAGGAACCCATATTTTTTATTCCGACTCTCCTTCCGGGCCTTTTCAGCCATTTGACAACAAACCACATACTCCGGAACACTGGATGGCATTGGATGGAACTTTATATGTAGAAGACAACACGCCCTATATGATATTCTGCCGCGAATGGGTAGAAGTAGTAGATGGCACCATGGAATCTGTAGAACTGGCACAGGATCTATCCCACACCATAGGCAGTCCCCGCACCTTATTCAGGGCATCAGAAGCAGAATGGTCCACACATGAACCTCAAAAAGTAACGGATGGATGTTATATGTACAGGACCAAAGAAAACAAACTTTTGATGATCTGGTCCAGTTTTGGTGAAAAAGGCTATGCGATCGGAATTGCCGAATCCCAATCCGGCAAACTCAAAGGTCCCTGGATTCAACAAAAAGATTTATTATTCGAACAAGACGGAGGACATGGTATGATTTTCAAAACTTTTGAGGGTCAATTGATGCTTGTCTTCCATCAACCCAATTCACCAGGAGGTCAAGAGAGAATGAAAATGTTTGAAATAGAAGATGTGGGAAATACATTGAAGTTGAGTTTTTAAGCAATATAGTGCTAAGGAATAGGTATCAGATGCCGACATCAGATTACTTGAAAAAATTTTCCAAATTTCAGAATTTAAAGGGCCATAGACTTTCAGCTGAATGGTGTATGCGGATTTTAGATTCATACTGAAAACATATACTTTTTCTATGAATTGACATTCATTTCAAAATTTACAAATTCCTTCATTCTTTTGCCGTCGGCGGACAGGCATTTTTGATTCTTCATTTTTCATTATTCATTCTTCATTTCACTGATATCCCGCTGCCTGGAGGCTGAATAACTGCGCATACAGCTGATCATTTTCCATCAGCTCCTCATGTGTTCCCAATTCTAAAATCTTTCCATCCTGCAACACTAAAATACGGTCTGCCATCCGTACCGTACTGAAACGGTGACTGATGATGATGCTCGTTTTTCCTTTGGTCAGCCCCATAAATCTTTTGAAAACATCGTATTCCGCCTGAGCATCCAGCGCACTGGTCGGTTCATCAAGAATCATGACATCCGCATCTTTCATATAAGCACGTGCAAGTGCAACTTTTTGCCACTGTCCCCCACTCAATTCCTGACCATTGTAAAAACGGCGGCCCAGTCTCTGTTCCAAACCATCTGCCATTTCCTGTACGACCTGTTCGGCCAGACTCTTGGAAGCAGCCTCTGCAATAATTTCATCATTATCGATCTGATCAATATCTCCTACAGCAATATTCTCACGCATCGTAAATTCATATCGAAAGAAATCCTGAAAAATCACACCGAATCTTTTTCGATACTGATCAACATCAAAACGATTAATGTTGATTCCATCCAATAAAATCTCTCCCTTCGTCGGTTCATAGAAACGAAGAAAAAGTTTGATCAAAGTCGTTTTTCCTGCACCGTTCTGCCCTACAAAAGCCATTTTACCACCTGCTTCCAATTTAAAACTAACTCCTTTCAGCACCTCTTCATTTGAGCCGGGATAAGTGAAATGAACATTACGCACCTCAAAACCATCTCGTATCACCTCCGGCAAAGGAATTTTTTCGTCATCGGTTTGTTCCATTTCAAGATCGATAAAATCAAAATAATCTTGCAAGTACAAAGCGCTTTCTGATATACGGGTGATTCGGGAAAAAAAGCTTTGCAGATTATTTCTCAATCTATTAAAAGATCCCGAAAGAAAGGTCAGCTCTCCAATGCTGATCACCCCCACCAGCACACGCATGATGATATATACATATGCACCATAATAAGACAACGTCCCCAACACATTGAACAAAGAACCATAGAGACTTCGTCTCACCGAAAGGTTTTTATTGATATGATAATACTCATGTGATAAAAACCGAAAACGCTCTGCGATAAAATCTGTCAATCCAAATAGCTTCACCTCTTTGGCTGTCTCACTATTCGCACCGATATACCGCAGATAATCCAACTCTCTTCTTTCACTGGTCCAGCTTCTGGCCAAAGAATATCGTGTCGAACTAAACCGGGCTTCGTTGATAAAAGATGGAATAATACTCAGAATCAAAATCAAGATCAGGATCGGCGCAAAATAAATCAACCCTGCAATCAGGGATATCATCGAAATCATACTTTCCGCTTGTCCGAGAATATTGCTCATGAGATCGACCCGGCTGTTGGTCTGAGTTCGAGCCCGCTCCAGCTTATCATAAAAATCAGGGTTTTCCAGTTGCTCAATGGTCAATTCACTCGTTTTTCGAATGATCTTTTCAGAAGACATATTACTGTACAAATCTCCCAGAAGACCATCCGTTAAATTGGTCAGCCGACCCAATAGATCTGATAATACTACCACACCAAATTCGATCGCCACCAGCTTCCAAAGCAAACTCAAATCTTTGTCGGCCAAAGAAACCTGCAGAATGATTTCATCGATAATCATTTTACCAATCCATAGTACGACGACAGGCGTAAAAGAATTAAGAAGTCGTCCTGACAGGTTGGCGATAAAAAGAGCTGGATTGGTTTTATAAATTTCCTTGAAAAACCTTGGAACGGTCTTTAATGCCTTGAAAGACTCTTTTATTGAAGGGACTTCCTTCTGGTCGGTGATAGAACGTGGAATACGTCTGGCCATAATTCAAATTCTTATTTTATCATGCAGTCGCTCATCCCGACCTTCAGAGGAAAACGAATATTGTTCCCTCTCCCAAGAAACTGCCCGTAAACGGATCCGATTTTATTGACCGCTCTCCTTTTCTTTTTCAAAAAACCGGATAAATTCGTCAATGGTCATCGTTCCCTGATCACCTTTCCCCTGAATTCTCAATGCTACCTTATTATTATTTTGTTCATCCTCCCCTACGATCAGCAACATCGGTATCTTTTTCAATTCAGCTTCCCGTATTCGTTTTCCCAAAGTTTCATTTCGATCATCTACTTCTCCGGTGATCCCTACCTTGGAAAGTTCTGTCTTCACCCGATGGGCATACTCATTGAAAGGAGCTGAGACCGGAATAACCACATATTGATCCGGTGCCAGCCACAATGGAAATTTACCGGCTGTATGTTCTATCAATATCGACATAAACCGCTCCATACTTCCAAAAGGCGCACGATGAATCATCACAGGGCGATGGGGTTGATTATCAGGACCGATATATTCCAGCTCAAATCTCTCCGGTAGATTATAATCTACTTGGATCGTACCCAGCTGCCATGATCGTCCCAGTGCATCTTTGATCATAAAATCTAACTTTGGACCATAGAATGCAGCTTCACCAATCTCTGTGGTCGTTTCCATGCCTGCCTCTTCCACCGCTTCAATAATTGCCTGCTCCGCACGGTCCCAATTTTCTGCACCACCTAAATACTTTTCCGGTGTTTCCGGATCCCGCAATGAAATCTGAGCTGTAAACTGGTCAAAACCCATTTTATCCAGGACCGTCTTTGTCAGGTCCAATACATTCAAAAACTCATCTTTCAACTGATCCGGCGTACAAAATATATGCGCATCATCCTGGGTAAAACCTCTGACTCTCGAAAGACCATGGAGCTCTCCGCTTTGTTCGTATCGGTAGACAGTGCCAAACTCCGCAATCCGTATAGGTAAATCCCGGTAGGAATGGGGCCGACGCGCATAAATCTCACAATGGTGCGGACAATTCATCGGCTTGAGCAAAAACTCTTCATTTTCACGAGGTGTGTGAATCGGCTGAAAACTATCTTCTCCATACTTGTCATAGTGCCCGGAAGTTACATAAAGATCTTTCTTACCAATATGGGGAGTAATCACAGTCTGATATCCTCTTTTTTCCTGTTCTTCCTTCAGATAATTTTGCAGCCGCTCTCGGATCACCTGACCTTTCGGCAGCCACATCGGCAATCCCGCTCCGACCCGGTCAGAAAACATAAACAAATCCAGCTGAGCTCCCAATTTACGATGATCCCGTTTTTTGGCTTCTTCCAGCATCTCCAGATACTCATTCAGCTCTTTTTTCTTGGGAAATGATATCCCATATATCCGGGTCAGCATTTTACGATTTTCATCACCACGCCAATATGCTCCCGCGATATTAAGCAATTTCACCGCTTTGATCGCGCCCGTGTCCGGAATATGAGGTCCGCGACACAAATCAGTAAATCCTCCTTGCTGATAAAAAGTGATCTCTCCATCTGCCAGATCTTCAATCAGCTCTAATTTATATTCATCTCCCTTTTCCCGGAAAAAATCGAGCGCATCCTCCTTGGACACTTCCCGCCGGACAAATTCATTTTTTTGCCGGGCCAGCTCGATCATTTTCTTTTCGATTTTCTCCAGATCTTCAGGCCCCAGCTGCCGATCTCCCAGATCGACATCATAATAAAATCCGGCATCGATCGCAGGACCAATCCCGAATTTTACACCAGGATACAATTCTTCCAATGCTTCAGCCATCAGGTGAGCAGAAGAATGCCAAAAAGTCGACTTTCCTTTTTCATCATTCCAGGTGTACAATATAATCCGGGCGTCTTCTTTTATAGGACGGTTCGGATCCCACACCTCCCCATTCACATCAACAGAAAGTACATTTCGCGCCAATCCGGCACTGATGGATCTGGCCACGTCCATACCAGTCACACCTTTTTCATAAGATTTTTCAGTACCATCCGGAAAAGTTATTTTTATCATCTCTGCCCTCGCATTGGTTTTTATAAGTTGCAAAAATAGCATTTGCCCGTCAATTCTGAAAGTCAAAAGGATCTCAATCTAAAAGATTCCCATATTCCTACGGTCACAGTACATTCACAACAATCAAAAAAACACAAGCTATTCAGAAAAAATGGCATAGTACAAAAGCAGTTTTCTTTCCTTTTATTTAAACCTTTTCCAAAAATCTGCATCTATACACCGATTACTCCAATTGAAAAGATTTTACCGGCACCATTTTACCAAAATTAGAAATGAACAAAACTTTCACCTTGCTTCCTCTTCTTATCCTGTTTTTCTCTACAGCTTATACCCAAAACAGAGGTGAAATTACTGGTGTATTATTTTCAGAAGATCAGGACGAACCTCTGGCTTTTGCTACTATATCCGCATACAGAGCGGCTGACACTTCTCTTATCGATTATGTCCTATCCGAAGACGATGGATCTTTTCGTATCAAAAGACTGCCGCTTGATCAGGAGCTACGGATGATCATCTCTTTTCTGGGATATGAAGCAATAAGAAAAGACTTTATTCTAACTGCTAAAAATAACGATCATGATTTCGGGAAATTAAAGATGAAAGTTTCTTCAGAAACCCTTGAGGAAGTTCTTGTCCAGGCAGAGAGACCTCCGATCGTTGTAAAAAATGATACGGTCGAATTCAACGCTGCTGCCTTTGCGACAAGAGATGGTGCAAATGTCGAAGAGCTGATCAAACGATTGCCGGGAATCGTAGTTGACAATCAGGGCAATATCACCGCCAATGGCCGACCGGTCACTAAAGTAAGAGTGGACGGAAAAGATTTCTTTGGTGGAGACCCCAGCATCGCCCTTCGGAACCTAACCAGTGACATGATCGACAAAGTCCAACTAACAGATGACAGAGAAGAAGATCCTCAGCACCTTCTGGCGGACGACGAAGTGGACCAGGTAATCAATCTCAAACTAAAAAAAGACATCAAACTCAACGCATTCGGAAAAGCATATGCGGGAGGAGGAAGCAGAGACCGGTTTGAGATGGGAGGTATCGTCAATTCATTTCAGGACACTTTTCAGTTGAGTATGCTCGGCTACTACAACAATCTGACGCCCACTAATCTTTCGATGAATGAAGTCCTGAGATTGGGTGGTATGCGGGGGCGAAGGGGAGGCGGTGCGGGATATCCGCTTTCGCTACTGGGAGGAGCCAATGCCAATGCCACTTTTGGTGAAGCACGATTTCATCTCCAATATTTTTATTCGCATGATGAACTGGAATTTGGATCCAAAACCTTTCGACAACAAACTATCCGGCAGGACTCCTTGTTTTTCTATGACACCCAAAACAGCGGGCATTCGACAAATGACGGACACAATGTAAGCGGGAGTCTGCGATGGAAAATAGATACTGTCACTCAACTAAATATCAACATCGGACTTAGCAGCTCCAGCAATACACGTCCTTCGGTCAATGAAAGAACTTCCGCATCCAACCGACCGGAAAACATTATTCAGGAATTTTTCACCAGAGAAGACCCGGAAGGAAGCAATCAAAATATGAACGCGAGGATTTACTTCAACAAAAGATTAACCAATGATGGCCGCAACTTCAATTTCAACACCTCGTTTTCAAAAGGAAAAAACAATAATGAATTACTCTCCAACTTCGAGCGGAGCTACTTTCTCAATGCAATTGACTCAATCGTTCATTTTGATCAGATAAGAACCCAATTCAACAACAATCAAAATTTCAATTTCAGTGCAGGTTATACAGAACCCATTTTCGAAAACTGGTTCATAGATTTATCTGCAAAATTCGCTCCCAGTAAAAGAGTAAACAACATCCACACCTCTCAGCATTTTCCGGATGATCCGGCGTGGATTGAAGTGGCTGACTTATCACGCGACTTCCAGCGCAGCCAGCAGGACTTCGCTATGGGTGCAGGAATCCGGTATCAAAAAGACCGAACCCAGATCAATCTTTCTGCCGAGTATGACGACCTGCGGTACAAAAACTTTTTTGGAGAAGAAATTCCGGAATTCAAGGAAAGATACCGATTTTTATCGCCACGGTTAAGGATTTCAATCAATCGATGGAGAATGAACTACCGATACAATTATAGCACACCTGACATCAACCAGCTGCACCCCGTACGAAACAACACCAATCCTCTGTACGAAAGAGAAGGTAATCCAGATCTGACCCCGGTACGTTCTCATGTATTTGATATTTCCCGATTCTCCTTCCGGCGAAAATGGAATCACCGAATATTTTTAAATGGAAATTTTCGTCCGGAAAGCATCATCACAATGTCTACCGTCGACGGGGGAGGAGTGACACACAGCAAACCGGTCAATTTCAAAAGTCTTGCCTACAGCTTCAGAGGAGGCGGAAGATTGGGCCGCACTTTTGACAGGGAAAATCATAAATTCTCCTTTCACGTAGATGCCAGTTCCGGCTATGGTTCCAGTCCTTTTTTTATCAATGGGCAGGAAGGTATTTCCAATAATTTCAACATAAGCGGAAGCATAACGACCAACTATAACTTCATTGATGTATTTGACTTTGCTCCAAGATACAGCATCAATCACACAAAAAACACTTATAAAAAAGTAGATTATCGAGACGTTGATGTAGTCAATCATAGTTTTTCGACCAGTCTTACCTTGTTTTTACCATGGAACATGGAATTTCACAATGATATTACCTATAGTCACACCCCGCAAGTCACACCGGGCTTTAGAAAAAGCAGTGTTTTGTGGCATGCTGCTCTACACAAGAAACTGTTGAAAAATAAAAAGCTGACCCTCCGGATCAATGCTTATGATCTGCTTGATCAAAACGTCAATTTTTACCGAACCATCAGCTATAATACCATCACAGATGGAGAACACATTACCTTAAGCCGCTATCTTCTCATGTCAGCTATATACGACATCCGACCCAGTCACTCAGATTCATCACCCCGTGGTCGTTCCGGCAGACCAAGAAGATTTTAAGGTTAATAATATCTTACACCTTCGGATCTGTTATAATTTTCTGTTAATGCAGCAAGTGCCATTAAACGATCGGATTATCTATGCATCATTTTCGGAGTCGCAACAATATTCAAAAAAAGCACTAATACCTGTATTTCTGATGATCAATTATTTAAGATTTCTTGTCCTTTCTCTGATTTTATTCTCTTTCACTTCAGCATTTGCACAAAGGAACGGGGAAGTTCTGGGCCAGCTTTTGACTGCCGAAGAAGAAGAACCGCTTTCTTTTGCCACCGTTACTGTGTACACAGCAGTAGATACACAAATGATCAACTACGAACTGACCGAAGATGACGGATCGTTCCGGATCAGAAGGCTGCCCCTGAATACAGAATTGCGGGTTATTATTTCTTTTCTGGGCTATGAACCTATACGGAAAAATTTCACATTATCAGGGAGTGAAAGCATCAAAGATTTTGGCAAGATCAAAATGGAAACAAGCACCCAAACCCTGGAAGAAGTTCTGGTCCAAGCCGAGCGGCCGCCGATAACTATGAATAAAGACACCATCGAATTTAATGCATCATCCTTTACCACACGGGACGGTGCCACCGTAGAGGATCTGGTAAAAATGCTTCCCGGAGTGGTAGTAGACAACCAGGGGAATATTACTGCCAATGGAAGGGCAGTAACGAAGGTTCGTGTGGATGGAAAAGATTTTTTCGGTGGTGACCCCAGAATCGCCTTAAGAAATCTGACCAGTGACATGATTGCAAAAATTCAATTGACCGATGACCGGGAAGAAGATCCACAAAATCTGCTGGCAGACGATGAAGTAGATCAGGTGATCAACTTAAGACTTAAAAAAGAAGCAAAAATCAAAGCTTTTGGAAAAGCTTATGCCGGAGGAGGAACCCGTGACCGCTTTGAGATGGGAGGTATCATCAATTCATTTCAGGATACTTTCCAGCTCAGCGCTGTAGGATATTATAACAATCTCACCAAAACCAATCTTTCCATGGATGAAGTTTTGAGCCTGGGAGGATTTCAAACTTCGGGTGGCGGACGATGGGGGGGAAGTCAAATCGATGGGATCCAGTTTGGGAGTGGCGCCGGGTATCCTCTTTCTCTTTTAGGGGGAGCCAATGCCAATGCTACTTTTGGAGGCGCAAAATTCAGTTTGCAATATTTTTACTCCCACAATGAACTCGATTTTGGTTCCGAAAGATTTAAAGAACAAACCATCCGCCCCGATTCTGTATTCTTTTATGACTCTCAAAATTCTGGTGAATCCAGTAATGACGGTCACAATATAACCGGAGGTCTCCGATGGGAAATCGATACGATGACCCAGCTGAATATCAATATCGGACTCAACAAATCCAAAGGTGTGCAGCCGGCGATCAATGAAGAGACATCTGCTTTCAACAATCCTGAAAACCTGATCCAGGAATTCTATACCAAAGAAGATCCCCGCTCTGATAATACCGGAATCAACACACGTATTTACTTCAACAAAAAACTAAACAAAGAAGGTAGAAATATCTCTTTCAGATCCTCTTTTTCAAAAAGCAAAAACAACAACGCTCTGCTGTCCAATTTTCAGAGAAAATATTTTTTCAATGAGATAGACTCTATTGTCCACTTTGATCAGCAGAGAACTCAGTTTACCGACAACCAAAATTTCAATATCAATCTTCAATACACCGAACCTATTTTTGAAAACTGGTTCGTCGACGTATCCGGTACTTATCGTCCCAGAATCAGAATCAACAATCTTGAGACGCTGCAACAATATCCCACGGATCCATCATGGAATTTAATTGATGAACTGACCAATGATTTCAAACGAAATGAACAAGAAGTGGACGTAGGAGCAGGGATAAGATATCAAAAGGATAAAATCCAGATAAACCTCGCAGCCGACTACGATCGATTAATGTATCTCAATCATTTTGGGTCTGAAATTCCTGAGTTTAAAGAAAATTATCAGTTCATCTCTCCAAGAATCAGAATCATGCTTGACGGTTGGAGACTAAACTACCGCTACAATTACAATACGCCGGACATCAATCAACTTCATCCGGTCACCAACAACACCAACCCACTACATGTGCGGGAAGGAAATCCGGACCTGGAGCCGGTACGATCCCACTCGATGTGGATTTCTAAATTCTCCTTTGCCCGGAAGTGGAAGCACAGAATTTTCATCAATGGAAATTACCGGACAGAAAACATCATCAACACCTCACGCGTGGACGGCAGCGGGGTGACATATACCAAACCTATTAACTTTGAGGGAGATGCTTATTCTGTGCGGGTGGGTGGTGGTCTCGGCAGAACTTTCGAGGCAGACAAGCACAAATTAAGTGTAGATCTTGATGTCAACTCCGGAATCGGTTCCGGACCTTTCTTCATCAACGGACAGGAAGGAATATCGAACAACACCAATTTGGGTGGAAGTCTGACAGCTAATTACAGCATCATCGGACTCCTCGATTTTGCTCCACGATACAGTATCAATCATACCACCAACACCTACAAAAAAGTAAATTATCGAGACGTCAGCGTCGTAAACCATAACTTTACTGGAAATCTGACTCTGCACCTTCCCTGGGATATGGAATTCCAAAATGATTTGACATATCAATATATTCCACAAGTAACCCCCGGCTTCCGGAAAAGCAGCGTTCTATGGCACGCAGCTCTCAATAAAAAAATACTGCAGAAAAAGATAACCCTCAGAGTAAGTGCGTATGACATCCTCGATCAGAATATCAACTTTTACCGGTATGTTGACTTCAACAGTATCATAGACGGACAACACAAAACCCTTTCGCGGTACCTGATGATGTCTGTGATCTATGATTTCAGGTCAAGCGGGACATCTGCTCCTTCAGCAGGGAGATCCAGAGGACCCAGAAGAATGCATTAATCCTAAATCAGATAAATCAAATTTTGAGGACGAAAATGATCTGGGTATCTTGGGGCGGTTATGGAATTTGATTGGAAAAATGTATTGAGCAGCCGTTCCCCTGATCAGATCCTATGTTTATGGGGAAAAGCATTTTGGACAAAAGATCAATCCATAATGCTTCAGCGCTCAATTAAAAAATCTATTGATTCTTCATCACACACTGTAAAAATCGGGGTCGTGCTGTCTCGGGATGACTATATCCAACGTCATTCCTATGAAGGATTATTCTTCCAGCAAAGATTTCAATCCGTATACTCCGATCAAGGGGAGACAGTAGAAGGAATGATCCGTATCCAGGCAGAAAAATTACAAATAGATGATTTTCTCAAACATACAGATCTCTTCGAACTGGAAAACATATGGAAGAAACCTCTCCTGCAATTATCATCAGGAGAATGGCAACGATTCAGCCTTTGTTTGACTTTACTCCAAAATCCTGATGTCCTCATCGCTATACATGGATTGGATGGTCTCGACAAAGACTGGAAAAATAAAATCCCTCAGATTTTAAAAGAACACTATTCTCATATCCGCAAAATCATATTTACCTCCGATCAACCCTTATCACATCCAGACGTAAAAGACATCAGCCTGAATCATTCTGCATCCTCGCATATATCTACCTCAGAAAAACATCCATCTCAGTCTCTGATCCAAAGTTTTCAGGATTACCATAATCGTCTTAGACATATCAAAAATGAAGAGCCGGTCATTGAGATGAAAAATGTCAGTATCCGGTATGGTGAAAATCAAATCCTTGATCAGGTGAACTGGACTGTCTGCTCCGGTGAGAAGTGGAATATCCACGGACCCAACGGTGCCGGTAAAAGCACCCTCATCAGCCTGATCAACTCAGACAATCCTCAGGGATATAGTCAAGACATCACCGTTTTCGGATCTCCCTTTGGACAGAATTCTATTTGGGAAAGGAAAGCACGAATCGCGTACTTCAGCTCAGATTATTTTCAGTATTTCAGGTCACACCGTACGGTAGAATCAGTAATTCACGATCAGTTGAAAACACCTTATCTGAAAACTCCGCAGCCCCCTGAAGACCTGCTTTTGAAAATGGTAGATTATTTCGGTTTAGCCGACCATTTACATCTTCCATATTCTGGAATGGACCGCGGAATCAAGAGGCAGATTTTGCTTCTGGCTGCCTACCTCAAAAGCAGTGAATTATTGATCCTGGACGAGCCTTATCATGATTTTGATCGAGATCAGATACTAAAGAACAATCTCTTTTTGGAATCAACCCAATATAAGATCTTACAAACCGTAATTTTTGTAACTCATCGATCTGATCATATGCCCTCTTTTCTGGATCGGGTTCTCGAAATCGATCATGGAAAAGCCCGGGAAACATCCTTATAGATTCTGTTTATTCAATTCTTTCACAGCATGATCACAAGCTCTGGCAGTAAATGCCATATAAGTGAGAGAAGGATTCTGACAGGCAGATGAAGTCATAAAAGATCCATCGGTGATATATACATTTTTCACTTCATGCATTTGGTTCCATTTATTCAGTACCGAAGTTTTGGGATCACGTCCCATTCGCGCGGTACCCATCTCGTGAATACAATGTCCCGGAGGCGGCATACTATCATATCCGCGCACATTTTTGGCTCCCGCTGCTTCAAGCATTTCAATAGCACTTTCCTGCATATCCTTCCTCATCGCCATTTCATTTTCTTTGAATTCACAGTCGATATCCAAAGTAGGAAGCCCCCATTTATCCGTCTTTTCATGATTGAGAGAAACCTTATTCTCATAATAAGGAAGATGTTCTCCCCAGGATCCAATGCTTATACCCCATTGTCCGGGCACAGTTTTGGATTCTTTAAATTCAGCACCGATTCCACCCGGACCACCGATTCCTCGTCCCCGGCTGCTTCCGCCCTGATATCCAAAACCTCTCACATAATCATCTCGCATCGTCTCGGGGCTGATATTTCGGAATCGCGGAATATAAATACCGTTAGGACGTTTTCCGTAATAATATTTATCTTCAAAACCATCTATCTGGCCAGAAGCTCCCACCCCAAAATGATGGTCCATTAAATTGTGACCTACCTGCTCACTTCCATTACCCAGACCATTGGGAAATGCGTCCGAAACACTAGTCAGCAAAATCCAGGCAGTCCCAAGTGTGGAAGCATTCAGAAAAATAATCTTCGCATAAAACTCCTGAGTTTCATTTGTTTCCGCGTCCAATATCCGAACACCCGATGCTCTTTTATTTTCTTTATCATACAGTACCTCCGTCACAATCGAATGGGGCCTCAAAGTCATATTACCCGTTTTCTCCGCTGCGGGCAAGGTGGCAGAATTACTGCTGAAATAACCTCCGAACGGACACCCACGATGACATAGATTTCTGAACTGACACTTTCCGCGGCCTTCCATCCCCTCTGTAAGATGTGCAGCCCGCCCGATCGTCATCACCCGGCCAAGTTTCTTTTTGATTTCAGCGGCCATATGTTCCTCCACACACGTCATTTCCATGGCTTCCAGATAATAGCTATCAGGGAGCTGTGGAAGATTTTCTTTTCGTCCGGAAACACCTACAAATTTTTCGACATAGGTATACCAATCTTTAATATCATCATAGCGGACCGGCCAGTCCACTCCAAATCCATCCTTTGCATTCGCCTCAAAATCCATCGGTGATAACCGATATACCTGCCGTCCCCACATCAAAGAACGTCCACCTACCTGATATCCTCTCAGCCAGTTAAAAGGCTTCACTTCGTTGTAAGGATTCTCCAGATCATTCACCCAAAAATGCTCAGATGATTCATCAAAAGCATAACAACGCCTCTGGATCGGATACAAGTCTTTGGTCTCATTGGTGATCCGTCCACGGTGCTCCAGCTCCCAAGGCTTCTTGGTTGCCGTCGGATAATCTTTTATATGCTCTACATTTCTTCCTCGCTCCAGAACCAATGTCTTCAATCCCTTTTCACAAAGCTCTTTGGCAGCCCAGCCACCGCTGATACCAGTACCTACCACGATCGCATCGTACGTATTTTCGTCCTTTGCGCGATTATTGATATACATATTCTTCATATTCTTTTATTGAAATTTTTGTCTTACCCCCAGGCTTTTTGACCTGGTTTAAGCGGTACACATCCTTCATACCTTCCCGGAATATCCACATACTCCAATGCTTGAGTAGCACCGACTTCCGAGGTGAAATATCCAAATAAAGTCAATTCCTTGATCACTCGGTACGCTCCATATTTTTCTTTTTCTTCATCAGAAGCTTCACCATAAATGATCTCATCAATATCCCCGATAAGTGAGACCTGATCATCCCCGGATTTTTTATTAAAATCTGGATTTATCATTTTTAAAAACTCCAGCACATCATTACGGGTTTGCTCCGGATAACAATTTTCGAGCATCCGGGCTGAAAACCCACCTGTATCCGCTTCCGCCGCTCCGGGACTATCTGTCGGTGGAAGAATAATATCTCCTATACGATTGAGGGTGGAAATATGCTCATCTGAAAAAGTACCAGGAGAAGGAGATGGATCGGGGCTACACCCCTGTTGAAAAACCATCAGAGTAGGAATACTGAGGGCACCTCCCATCAGCATAGCTACCCTTTTCATTGCATCACGACGTCTCATATTTATGAATTATAATATCATCAAAACTATTCCATCCGTAACGGAAGATTCGCACAATGGAATACATCTGTCATCTCAAAATTTTAAAACCTCCATTCAAAATCATCAATAAATGATCTATGGCAAAAGGATAAATGAAGGAAAGAAAATAATTTCTATTTTAATCTTGATACTATGACATAATACGAATGTAAGCATTTGCGACATAATTCTACAAATTTCCCGCACAAAACAAATGCAACATGTTTTTTATAGGAAATTCATGGAATTTGTTCACCAATAGCAGAGAGATCATATAGACATGCACCACCTTCTCACCCGATCAAATCATGAATTATTATTATTTCTTTCTTTCGCTTGATCGGCTTTCTGCTATCCTGGCTTGTTCAGCCCAAGAATCAGGATTATGACGTAAATATACAGATCCCGCGTCGCTCAAAATAGCGCGTAATTTTTGAAGTGGAGTTTTCGCCAACTGGGAATAATTAAAGATCCCATTTTTATTTAAAAGTTCTTCGGTTTTTGGTCCGATCCCTTCTATCACAGTAAGATCATCCGCTCGAACCTTTTTGGAAGTCTTGCTTTCTTCTGATTTTTCGCCTTTATTCAACAAAGCATTGATTCGGGATTGTAACTGTTGGATTTTTCCTTCTTTTTCGAGCAGGATCTCATCCCTGGATTCCTGATCCTGAGAATGATATTTGTTTTTTTTGGAAGATCTTTCCTTAGAGAAAATATATCCAATTAAAAATCCGGCACCAAAGAGGATGAAATGAATTGACTTTCTAAGCATAATCTTTATTGAAGAAATGAAGAATCGATACGCAGCTTAGAACAACAGGAGGTTTTCTAAAGTTCCAATCACGTATATATTATTAGACATCAGCTTCGCATAAAAATTGAATGCATTAAGATTCTTATGATTCATACTATGCATACAGACTGTACGCTGAAAAGGAGAACAACATCTCTGCAGATCTGGAAGAGGCATCTCTGGGAGAAGAGTGAAGCCGATAATTCTCTTGGGTTGATTTTTTAGAACAACAGAAAATGAAAAAAATTAAAACACTCGGGATACCACCTCACAGAGGGGGCATAATGAGGTAATTTATTCCGTTTTGACAGAGTTCAGTAAATTGAACCGACAGGGCCAGCGAAAGCCCTGCCAAATTCATATTTACATTCATTGAATTTTTCGAATCTTTGCTGAGTTATTCTGGCTCTACCAGTTCCTGCATTTTAGACTGAACTCTTTCCTGCAATTCCTGGTTTTGCTGATATGACATGAACAATTGATTAAATCGGTCTATCGTCAGATCCTCATCTTCTATCTTTTTTTCAATTTGGGCATTTGCTTCCATTTGAATATTCTGAATTTCATTTTGGACTTTAGCAAATTTTTCTTTTTTGGTATCATCCAGCCCCGTGTCTTGGCCTTGTTGCTGTGCTTGTGCTGCCTCTATATACTCTTGCGGATCCAATCCCTCATTTTCAATCGCTTTGAGCATTCTTGGTTGGGATTGTTGCTGGATAGATTCAACAAAATTGATCGCACTTACAAACTTGTCCAACTCTTGGTCTGAAACCTCATCAGATTGTAATATTTCCGGCATTTCCTGCTGAGGCGCCTCCTGGGCAAAAGCAACTGTAGTACCCAGAACAGCGACAATGAAACAAATTAATAATTGACTTAAATAACGCATAGGTTTCTTCATTTAAATTTGGCAAATACATTTTGAATAACAACAAGATACCGAGCAACCTATGCAAAGTGAAATCTCAAACCTATTTAAAATATAATTATACCGCCATTAACATTACTCAAACATGATCCATTATAAATCATTGATTAAGCCGTAAAGAAATCAGAGCCAGCGGAACAGATTTGTCCTCCGGCTCTATCGTAAACCAAACGTCACCAATCACTCCCTCTGCTTCAGTATTTACTGACATAGTAATCACAGATGATTTCATGGGCTCGTTTGCAGCTCCTATTATACCCGATGCAATCACAGCACCATCTGGACTTCCTCGATTAAGCGATACCTTCGCCGCAACATTTCCTTCTGATACAGGAACATATACCAGATCGATCGATCTTACATCAGTCAAATCGATTTCACCTAAATTTCCTTCAGCCAATCTTTCAACCAATACAAAATCCTGACCTTCAAAAGATCCTTTTGATCCTCCTTCCAATTCGGTAGCCTGATGAAATGATATGATCGGCCGGCTCAGATAAATCGTATGAGAGCCTGTCAGAGGCTGGGATCCGGGAGCACCGGCATCCGTATAGGAAGCAGACAAAACAATCATCCCATCTTCTGTCAGACTAAAATCACGAGCGGGGATGATCTGCCCCTTGATATCACGAGAAGGTTTTTCCACTTTTTCTTCTGTCAAGCTTTGGATCCAATGAACTATTTTCCGTACATCTGAAGGATTCATATCAGGATGGGCTGACATAGCAACATCCCCCCATGCACCACTACCCCCGTTGATAATCTTATCCATCAGATAAGATTCCGCATTTGGATCGTTTTTATATCGTTCCGAAACCGCAATATATGAAGGACCGATGGATTCATCATCTGTTTTGTGGCATGACGCACAATCGTTTCCTGCAAAAATGGACTCTACTTCAACGGCCGGATCGATCAATTCCTGATGGCCGATCGTCGTTCCTGCCAGATCCGGGCTCTCGATATAGTCGGACTCTATCATCAGTCTGTTTCGATCGATCGAACCATTGTCAGAGCTTCCATCTTCCTGATCGATTATCCGCACCTCATACCGGATAGGCTTTTGATCAAAATAAAACTGCTTATTTCCAGCCAACAATATCTCGACTTCCGGACGACTATTACCTGTGACCACAGTAGACATCGGACTTTTGACCACCCCACCATTTCCATCATCTACTTCCACATATACCGAATAAATTCCTGCCTCTTCTATCGTGTGAGATATTTTAGATTGATCTGTCTGCTCGATAAGTTCATCATTCAGATAAAAAGAATAGCTCAACTTATCATCATCAGGATCAAAAGATTCACTTGCATCCAGATCTAATGCAAACGGCAAAGAACCAGCTTTTTGCGCGATCGCCAAATGAGCCTCAGGCACCCTATTACCCGGATTATATTCGATCACAGAAAGGCTCGAATTATCATTTTTCGTAAACCAGCCCGTCCCGTATTCCAGAATATAAAGTTTTCCATCCGGCCCCATTTCCATGTCGATAATATTATAAAACTTCTGGTCCGGCATAAAGGGATCGATTCTCAATAAATCTCCATCCTCATCCATATTCACGACTTTGATCCAGTTCCGGATCCAATCATATATAAATAGTTTGCCCGTAAAGTATTCCGGCAATCTATTTTCATCAGGATAAAACTCTGGATAATATACCGGACCGGTCATCGCATTTCGCCCTCCTGATCCCAAATTGGGGAAAACTTCCGATACTTCATATGGATAATAAATAAAAGCTGGTTGAGCCGGCGGCAATTCCTTCATTCCAGTGTTGTGCGGGGAAAGATTCACAGGTTCATTGGGATCGTATGGAAATAAAGATTCGCCCGTATCAAAATCATACTCCCAGTACGCAAAATTATCACCTACAAAATATGGCCATCCAAAATTACCCGCTTCCCGTGCCTGATTGATTTCGTCATATCCTTTTGGTCCACGTGTCTGAAGACTATCATTTCGTGCATCCGGCCCCACTTCACCCCAATAAAGATAGCCGGTTTTTTGATCGATGGATATGCGGTAAGGATTACGATTTCCCATCACATAGATCTCAGGCCGTGCCAAAGAATTTTCTTTATCAAATAAATTTCCTTCCGGAATATCATAGGTCCCATCATCATTCATCTTGATTCTGAGAATTTTACCACGAAGATCATTCGTATTTCCTGATGCTCTTCTGGCGTCATAGTTGTAAAAACCCTCTCTGCCATCCAAAGGCGCATAACCATACAGGTTTTTAGCAAGAGTTTTTCCTGTTTCAGGATCTTTCTCATTGAAAGGCGTAGAATTATCTCCGGTCGATAGATATAAATTACCACTCGCGTCGAAGGCAATCGAACCAGCAGTATGACAACATATATCACGATCAGTTTCCACATCCAAAATCACCTGCTCGGAATCCATATCCCACTCTCCATCGACAAACTTAAACCGAGACAATCGATCTACAGAAGGTTCCATCGGCGAATAATACACATAAACCCAATTATTTTTTTCATAGTCAGGATCCGCCTGAATGCCCATGAATCCCATCTCCACATTTACCCCTTTTACATCCGTATGATGATATACATCAAAATGAGCAACCTCTCTCAGTTTCCCTGACTTTTGATCATAATGCTTCAATCCACCTTTTCGCTCTGTTACCAAAATCGACAAATCAGGTAGTATCGTCATTTCAGTCGGCTCGTCCAGCCCTCTCACAAATTCAACTTTACTAAACCGATTGGCATCAGGTGGATATATACTTTTGGCCTTTGCATAATCCAGTTCTAAATTATCACCAATCGCATATTTCAATCCCGCATATAATAAATCAAGAAGCAATTTTTCCTCAAAAGATTCTGAACTATGTCCCAAGCCCATATAAAACGCGCGGCCACCATCATAATCATGATACCACACCATCGGATGATTTTCTCCGTTTTCACCACCTTCATACGTCGATTCGTCGATACTCACCAAAACATTGACATGTTCGGGCACCTTCCTGAAGTTGTACCATTCATCCGTTCGAATCCATGGATCGGGAAAACTATCCAGCAAAGGAAAGTTGGGATCGCTATGAATGTTTAATTCCGCCTCCTGGATGTGTGGGTGACTTTTAAAATAAGCCCCATTGAGGTTACCATACCACTTCCAGTCATATTCTGTGTCCGCTGCTGCATGAATACCAACAAAACCACCACCCGCCTGGATATATCTTTCAAAAGCAACTTCCTGGTTCGTATTTAAAATATCTCCGGTCGTGTTCAAGAACACCACTGCTGCATATTGCTTCAGATTTTCATCGGTAAAAACCTCTGCGTTTTCCGAAACCTCCACTTCAAAATTCTTTTCCTCTCCCATGGTACGCAAAGCTTCTTGTCCCGCCTCAATACTGCCATGGCGAAAACCAGCTGTTTTGGAAAAAACAAGAACTTTCGGATCTCCGGGTCTGCTCTTGGGACCACAACCGATCAAGGCAAAAACAAACGAAAGCGACAAGAGAGAAAAAAACAATCTGTTGAATGACATAATTTTTGAATTGCGAATAAATAAATTGTTCCCAAATAAAATTTGAAGATTTGGCGGATTGAAATTAATAAAAGATCACATATTGACCCCAAAATCAACAATAAATTTCAATTCCTGTGTTTTATTTGGAAAACCCAACACGGCTTCATCATCACAGATAATTTTTTATTATCCTGATAAACCAGTCTTACTTATCGCAAAATCAATATTTTAGTTCATTCCCGTTTCCTGAAACGTCCGTGTCAAAGTTCTCGAATCCAAATATTGCGGAAACTCACCGGATCACCATGGTCTTGCAAAATAATAGGACCGGGGCCATGAGACTCATATTTTGGCTGACCTACATATACAGTTCCTCCTTTGATCTCAGTATGATTCTGTATCAACACTCCATTGTGAATCACTGTAACATATGCAGGTGAAAGCAATTCTCCGTTATTATCAAACCGGGGTGCTTTGTAGATAATATCATAACTATTCCATTCTCCCGGCGGATGCATTGCATTGACCAGGGGGATGTGTTGTTTGTATATACTGCCTGCCTGACCATTCGGGTAGGTAGGATTATCGTATGAATCCAGCACCTGGACTTCATATTTTCCTTGTAAAAAGATACCACTGTTCCCACGTCCCTGGCCATCTCCTTTGACCACTTTGGGTGCTCTCCACTCTACATGCAGTTGAAAATCCTCAAAATTTTCTTTGGTTCTGATTTCACCGGTTCGAGGTTTTACCGTAAAAATATCCCCTTCGATATCCCATTCTACCTTTTCACCATTCTTGTTTTCCCATTGATCAAGATGATTCTCCGAAAACAGGACGATGGCGTCAGACGGAGGACTTGCATAGGAATATCCGGGAGCGACAACCTCCGGAACAGGTTCCCATACTTCAGTATCTTCTGGTTTCTGCGCTTGTGTATTGGCTACCATAATATTTAAAAATATAAAAAACGTGAAGTATAGTCTTTTCATAACAGTCATTTTATTTCGTATCGCAAGATAATGAATTTCTTTATTTGAAGAAATAAAAATGGGGGTCAGATAAGGCATCCAACCCCCAAAGCTAAACCCCAAAAGAAACAAAAAGATGGGATTTTATTTTAATTTCCTTGTAAACTCTCTTTAATTTTCTGCTCTATCTCCTCCGCCACCTCCGGATTATCCAGCATAAACTGTTTGGCAGCTTCTCTTCCTTGGGCAATCCTCGTCTCGCCGTAACTATACCATGAACCGGACTTGGAGATCACCTTAAGATCAGAACCAATGTCGACGATCTCTCCTTCCTTGGATACTCCCTGACCGTACATGATGTCGAATTCAGCTTCCCGGAACGGCGGAGCTAATTTGTTTTTCACCACTTTTACTCTTACGGTATTTCCGACCACATTTCCGTCCTTGTCCTTGATAGGTGCGCCTCTTCGACGTATATCAAGTCGGATGGAACTGTAAAATTTAAGAGCATTTCCTCCCGTTGTCGTTTCCGGATTACCAAACAAAACTCCGATTTTTTCCCGAAGCTGATTGATAAACATACAGCAACAACCGGTCCGTCCGATCGTTCCAGTTAACTTCCGCAAAGCCTGGGACATCAAACGAGCTTGTAAACCCATTTTTGAATCACCCATTTCACCTTCTATTTCCGCCCGGGGTGTCAGTGCTGCCACTGAATCAATCACAATGATATCAATGGCACCTGAGCGAATAAGATTTTCAGTAATCTCAAGCGCCTGCTCTCCATTATCCGGTTGAGATATCAACAGATTCTCCGTATCTACTCCCAGAGCTTGCGCATAATTACGATCAAATGCGTGTTCTGCATCTATAAAGGCAGCAATTCCTCCCTGTCGCTGACATTCTGCAATCGCATGAATCGCCAGAGTGGTTTTTCCTGAAGACTCAGGACCAAATATCTCAACGACACGTCCTCTGGGATAACCATTAATACCCAAAGCGACATCCAGGCTCAAAGATCCGCTTGGGATCGTATCTACATCGACAACGGGGGCGTCCCCCATTCTCATGATCGCGCCCTTCCCGTAGGTTTTCTCGAGACGATCCATTGTCATCTTCAGCGCCTTAAGTTTTGCTTCTTTATCTGCTGCCATTTAGCTCCTTTGTTTTTATAGAATAAATTCCCGTGATATCGACGTGAAGATATCAAAAGTTTCTAATTCCACAAAACACATTACTTTTTCAACAATCTACAGGACCAAGTCAGTCCCTGTTCATTTTTTCACTGTACGCAAGAATGTTGTCCACCACATTTCTGCGAGGTCGACGCTTGATCATTCTGAGCATGCTCGTCATTTCCATCATTACCTGATAGTCTTCCTGCACATCAGGATCGGTCAGTATCCGTTCAATAACCATTTCATTTTCTTCTGAATTGGTTTCGTGGTGAATAAATGAAATTAATTTTAATGTAAAGTTTGGTTGCATAGGCTAAATTCGTTTTTCTACCAATAAAAAATTCCATATTTTAACCTACAAGAGTTTCGGTATATTGCTACCTTTTTCTACTTTAACATATAGCATGTTTCAATAATCTGTCGTTGAATACTTTAATTTCGAAATTATTTTGCATCACCAAATTTTGTATCTGAGAGGAGGAAGCATAATTTGCATATTTAAACCAGAACTTCATTTTAATATAAATATCACCGTATTCTGCGACCAAATAACATCAAATTCTTCGTTTTTACGAATAATCATTCTCGACGATATATCATATATTGATATGATCTACGTTTTATTCTCGAAATACCGATCATCTTATAAAATTTAGAATCATGGAAAACAAAAAGAAAGACGCCCCCTTCACCGACGAAGAATTGCAGGCGCTCAATATTTGTCCGAATTGTTGGAATGAGATGAGCTATTACAATGAATACATGGATTATGTGCAAGATCGAACGAAAACAAATATACATGGACCACATCGCAGCAGCAGCAATAAAGCATTTATCGAACAATATGTGCAAGATAATGTCACCGGAATCCAGTTGAAGAATGATAAAAACAGACATTATTGCCCCACCTGCCATACCGAATACATGAAAGAACCACGTAAAGTAGACAATCAAGATGGTGAAAAAGAATAGTGATTTTTCACCTGTAGCTTCCACTCACACCCTTCTGTTATTTTATCATCACCCGAATCAATGATCATTCGGCATCGGCTTCATGGAATCCCCATGAAAACCACGGACAGTATATAGAAAAACATTAATTTTGTCAGTCGCATCTTCATTGACAATATCATCATGCAAAATGACAACCTATATTGACATCAATTGTGATTTGGGAGAAACCAACCTTGATCAGCAACCGGAGCACCTTGAGTTTTTCGACTTCATCTCAAGCTGCAATATCGCTACCGGATTTCATGCAGGTGATCCCTCAACCATTCTTTTGATGATCAAAAAAGCGGTCGAAAAAGGAGTGGCGATCGGCGCTCATCCTTCTTACCCGGACAAAAAAGGGTTTGGTCGCATTTCAATGGAAATGGATCGGGAAGAACTTTTTGCTTCTTTATCGTATCAAATATCTGCCTTATCGGGAATGTGTCGGATAGCAGGTACCGCTCTGCATCATATCAAGCTTCATGGCGCCCTCTACCATGACGCTCACCACCGCGAAGAAATAGCCGAAGTCATCATTGATCTCCTCCATTCATTTCCATACAGAGTTTCGTTGTATGGAATAAAAGAATCCATCCTCGGTGAAATGGCTGACCAAGCCGGATTTCCTTTTTATTCGGAGGGATTCGTAGACCGTCGGTACGATCATACAGGACGACTACTTCCCCGGACCCATCAAGGCTCTACATTAAGACACATGGAAGAGCTCCACGATCAGGCCCTGAGTATAATCCAGCATCAAAGAGTCAAAACAGAGACAGGAGAATTTATTGCGCTTCATGCAGACACCTTGTGCATACACAGCGATCATGACAATGCACTTCAAACAGCTCAATCCCTTCATAAGATGTTATCAAAATTCAATATTCAGATAAAAAGCCCCGATAAATAATGGACTTTCCTTTTAAAATCTTTTCTCTGACGGAAAATGCTCTTACCATCCAATTCCCGCCGCAGATCTCCTGGGAATTGATTCAATATATGCATGCTTTCAAATCCAGGGTGACAAAAACAAAATTGGAAGGGATTCTCAATATCGAAGTGAGCTTTTACGAGATAACCATGTTCTATGATCCGTCAAAGATCGATCGGGGAGAATTGATCCCATTCTTAAAAAAAACACTTCGAAGTGATCCAGCTTTGGAAAATCCTCTTTCTTCATCAGCCACTCACCACATCCCTGTATGCTATGACCTCGAAATGGCACTCGACCTGTCTAAAATGGAAAGTCAAACTGGTATCGATTTCGAAAAGATTGTTGATCTGCACACAGAAAGTGAATTGCGAGTATTCATGCTGGGATTTTTGCCCGGATTTGTATATTTAGGCGGAATGAACGATAAAATATCCTGCCCCAGACATACCATTCCCCGAAAATTGATTCCACGAGGCTCCGTTGGAATCGCTGGTCAGCAAACCGGTATTTATCCTATGGAAAGTCCCGGAGGATGGAACATTATCGGCAGAACACCTCTTCATTTCTTTCCTGAAAATCATCATCCAGACGCTCATACAGACTATCCGATCCGGCCTCTGGACAAAGTCCGTTTCTTTCCAATCTCCAAACAAGAATATAAAAAATGGGAAGGTGTAGATCTTCATTCCTACCTTTTACAAAATAGAAGGCAATAATACCTATGGGATTGAACATCATCAAGCCGGGGTGGCAATCACTGGTCATGGATATGGGACGACCAAATGCACGTCCATGGGGAATTCCCCAGTCCGGCGTACTCGATCCCTTTCAGTATCGCTGGGCAAATGGGCTGACAGGATACTCCCGGGAAGAGGCAACTAAACGACCGGTCTTAGAAATAAGATCAGGTGGTCTTCTTATCGAATTTGAAAAAAATCTCGTCTTTGCCCTTACGGGTGCAAAAAGCAGTATTGTATTAGACGGCAATATAATAGAATCCTACCAGCCTTATGAAGCCAAAAAAGGACAAAAATTGCACATCCGGAAATTGAGCAGAAATGGCACCCTTTATCTCGCTGTACGGGGCAAATGGGATCTTCCTTCATTTTGGGGAAGCTATTCTGCAGATATTCTCAGCCCGTTTCCGGGACTGGGTGGCAGAACTCTCCGTCCCAACGACCGCATCAGAATTACTCCCGAATCAGCGGCTACTCCTTTTACACCTTATGTCACGCCGGAAGAAATTAAATTTGATCCAGACAGATTTCATCCGGTTTTCCGGATCACAAAAGGACCGGAACTAAAATCAGGAGGAAACAAACTCATACGCACCTTCGAAAAAAACAGTTTTGAGATTTTGCGCGACAGCAATCGTATGGGCTACCGACTCCTCTCCTCCGACCCGGAACCGATATCCCTCCCCGAAATCATTTCCACCATTGTCGTACCCGGGATGATTCAGTGGCCCCAGGGCAACCGTCCCATATTACTCCTTCCCAACTGTCAAACAACCGGAGGATATCCGCGGGTAGCAAAAATCATCGAAGCCGATATGTGGAAATTAGCATACGTGGGACCGGGCGATTCTATCCGGTTCCGGTGGACGACTTCTGAAGAAGCCATCTATCTGTCTTCCTATCAGGAAGGGCAATTTGAAATCGCATGGCGAAACCTATTTTCATAATACCAGACCACCTTAAAGAGTTGCATTCATTTTATAACGAGGATTAATGTATGAGAGCGGATAATTCTTCAAACCTTTTTCAAGACAATCCATCGCCTTCTCCAGCTTATCAAGCCCGAGCACGTACGCCAGACGCACTTGATCTTTCCCTTTTCCTTCTGTGGCATAAAAACCATTTCCAGGTGCCAGCATAACCGTCTGTCCTTCATGCTCAAAATCGGTCAGCATCCATTTACAAAACTCTTCCGAATTTTCGACAGGGAGCCGGGCAAAAACATAAAAAGCTCCTTCCGGATCATTCACTTCCACCCCTTCAATTCCTCGCAATCTTTCACTCAAATAATCCCTGCGTGCACGGAACTTCTCAATCATATCATCCATGAATTCTTTGGGCGGATTGAGCACCTGTTCAGCATATTGCTGCCCCATCATCGGCGGGCTAAGTCTGAGCTGGGCATATTTCAAAATCATTTCCCGGATCTTACTATTCCGGGTCACGATACACCCTATCCGAACTCCGCAGCTATTGTATCTTTTGCTGATCGAATCCAGCACGATCACCCGATCCCGGATATGATCAAGATTGAGAACAGAAAAAAACTCATTATCATAACAAAATTCTCTGTACACCTCATCCACGATCAGAAACAAATTATGCTTAAGAACAAGTTCTGCCAATTGCAAAAGCATTTCCTTTTGATATACTTTCCCGGTAGGATTATTTGGATTGCACAAAAGAAAAGCTTTGGTCTTTTCTGTCAGTAAATTTTCAAAAACTTCAATTCCAGGAATCGGGAATCCCTCTTCAAATGGTGTATATACCGGTTTAATATTAACACCCGCCATTTGGCTGATGCCATTGTAATTGGCGTAAAAAGGCTCCTGCACGATCAGTTCTTCCTGCGGATCCAGGACAGCATACAAACTCAGAAGCAATGCTTCACTGGCTCCTGTGGTGACCAGTATATCTTCCTCATCCAGATCGATGCCCCATGACTGATAATACTCACGAAAAGCACGTCGTAAAGATTCCTCCCCTTCAGAACTTCCATAAGGGATATAGTCACGATCCCAGTTCATTTGGAGTTGGGATGGCGAGACCGGTGCAGGAACATCAGGTTGTCCGATATTCAAATAATAGATATTCTTCCCCTTCTTCGTAGCCTCATTCGCATACTTCATCAATTTTCGTATAGGCGATTGATAAGCATGAAGGCTCCTGGAACTCACATTTTGCATATAAAATAAAGTTGGATAGGATAATTAATTCTCCTACGCTTCAGCGCTTGGGACATTAAAACTCAACGGAGGCATAGAGGAGCCACCTTCTTTGATCGGCCCATGCTGAGCCTCATATTTTTTGATGTTTTCTTGAAGGGCCAGCATAAAACGTTTGGCATGTGGAGGACTCAATATGATCCGGCTTTTCACCTTTGCCTTGGGCATATTTGGCATCATCCTGATGAAGTCCACTACAAACTCCTGATTAGAATGAGAGATGATCGCAAGGTTAGCATAGATTCCGTCTGCTATTTCTTCCGAAATCTCAATATTCATCTGTTCCTTTTTTTCTTCCATGATATTTTTATTCTGACTTCAAAAATAGGGTATTTACTTAGACTATACCAAATGATTGATCGCTATTATTAGTGTAACAACGTGTAGGAAGGTCTGATATTACAAGTTTGAAGGCTTCCAAAACACCGGCGGAAAACATTCTCGACAATTTCATATAATCAAAAAACTGACACCGACCCTCCAAATGTTAAAACCACATACTTTAACCGCTGATTCCCTTCTCCAATAAACATAAAAAACAAATCACATATGATTACACTGACACTTCACCTAAAAGGTTGTAATTATTTGGCACTCAAATATTTTTAAAGATAATATTATTTAGATATATTTGCTTTCAACATCCCAAAAACCGATACAATATATGAAATTTAAAATCTTACAATTTAGCGTATTACTGACAGGGTGTCTCGGGCTCTTTTTTGTTTGCTTTCCCGATTGTCTTTCCAGCTTCAATTCCAGACAGTGTGAACAAATCCACTTCCGATCAACCGACATCAACACGATCAATCACTTTCCGACACCGACAGATTCAGCAGCTATCGTAAAAGATTCCCTGTCACACATTTGAAAATGACTCCCCCTCAATCAATTTTCTGATAAACAGCACCGTGCTACTGGAGCATAGCAATAGTCACACTTCATATCCCATCAAAGATAATGGAGTGGACGTCGCCCCCGAACCAATTGTTTCCAGTGAATCCAAAAAGCGAAAAACAAATAGATAATCACCGGAGAACCAAAAGTAAGCAAAGACAAATACACGAAATAAAGCCGAACCCGATCTACCGTCCATCCTGCCGAATCAGCAAGAAAGGAACATACGCCAAATGCTTGTTTTTCTAAAATACTTCGCCAGTCTTTCATACCCGAAACTTTTTATTCACCCGGATGGTTTCTTTTACTAATAGAAGGGTACGAAACCATCTCAATCCCAATGCAAGGTGAAAAGATAACTATTTTTTGCCGATTCATGGAAATTTTTTCTATTTTTCATAGTCTGCTTTCTGTCAAAAGAAAGCTTGGATCATAGAAATATTCAGATCAGCCATTCGTCAATATAGGAAAATCCATTTTTTGGCGTTGAATGATCATAATGCGGAGATATAAATCACAATAGGATGAAAGGAACGAAGGGATATCAGGAGCTTATACAAAAACTGGATACATTTATTCGTAAATACTATACGAGTCAATTAATCAAAGGGATCCTCCTCTTTATAGGACTCAACCTGTTCTTGTTTTTAGCTTTCAATGTATTAGAATCTCAATTTTATTTTTCTTCCGCTACTCGTAAAATCTTGTTTTACAGCTCCTTAGGCGTTCTTCTGTTTACTTTTGCCATTTGGATAGCTACTCCTCTGATCAAAACCTTCAAACTTGGATCAGTTTTATCCCATGATGAGGCAGCAAAAATCGTAGGTGATCATTTCCCTGAAGTCAAGGACAAACTTTTGAACATTCTCCAGCTGGCACGTCAGTCAGAAGCAGAAAGCAATGATCTTATATTGCATAGTATCGAACAAAAAACCGAAGAAATTCAATTTGTTCCTTTTCCTAAAGCGATTGATCTTTCAAAAAACAAAAAATACCTCAAGTATGCACTCCCGCCGTTACTACTTCTGGTTGTTTTGTTATTCAGCGCACCTTCGCTGATCACAGATTCATCGTACCGGCTGCTGCACAACAATCAGGAATTTGAACGAGAAGCGCCTTTTTCATTTCATCTCCTCAATGAGGATCTTTCTATCCCTCAGTTTGATGATGTAGAGATATTACTTAATACCGAGGGTGATGTCCAACCTCAGGAAGCATTTATCACGATCGATAACTTCCAATACAAAATGAAGAAAAACAATGACGGGAATTTTTCATATACGCTGAAAAATGTAGGCAATGATACCCGATTCCATTTTTCAGCCAATGGATTCTCATCCAGTCCTTTTGAAATTCATGTGCTCAAAAAACCTTCTCTTACCAGGATGAACATATCACTTGAATATCCTCGGTATACCCAAATGGAAAATAAAACTGTCCAAAACGAAGGAGATCTGGTTCTTCCAGTAGGGACAAAAGTGACATGGAATTTTGATACTGAAAACATGTCCTTTCTGGATCTGATATTCTCTTCCGACATCCGGGATACATCTCTGTATTCTACCAATAATATCAGTTCCTTTACTGAACGAATTTATGAAAACACAGATTACAAATTAATATTTCATTCAGATGACATCGCCCGCGCAGATTCAGCACTTTACTCGATCGAATCCATTCCGGATGAATATCCAAAAATCAGCATCCAAACGCATAAAGACAGTCTGGATGACAAAGTCAATTACATAGTAGGGGAAGCATCAGACGATTATGGTATCCGGGAAGTAACATTCAACTATGCAATTTTACCGGCAGATGCAGATCCCGAGACGACACTTGATTTTGAAAAAGAGACCCTCCAGGGATCCTCAGGCAAAGCAACCACTTTTGATAAAATCATTGATGTAAATGAATTTGAAATAAACCCGGGTGCATCATTACTGTATTACTTTGAAGTATTTGACAATGATGGAATCAATGGGTCAAAATCAAGTCGTACCGCCACGCAAAAATGGACCCAACGAACCGTTGAAGAATTTGAAGAGCTGGAAGAAAAATCCAAAGAGCAGATCAAATCCAATCTGGAGCAACTCGTAAAAGAACAAAAAAACCTGATCGATGTATCCGAAGAACTGAGAAATAAGCTTTTGCAAGAAAAAGACCTTTCCTGGCAGCGGAAAAAAGAGATGGAACAATTGCTGGAAAATCAGCAAAACATACAGCAGCAGCTTCAGGAGACACAACAGCTGCATGAACAAAACATGAAGAATCAGGAAGAATACAAAGATCCCGATTCGAAAACCAATGAGGAGATTCAAAAACTGATCGAAGAAAGTCACAATCCTCAACTGGAAGAGCTGATGAAAAAGATCCAGGAGCTAATGGGAGAAATGGAAAGAGATGATGCGCTCAAAGAATTGCAAGAGATGTCCAATCAGATGCAGCAATCACAAATGAACATGGAACGCCTTGAAAAACTGTACAATAAGCTGCAGATGGAGAGCGATATCATGGAACAGGCGAAAAAACTGGAAAGTCTGGCGGAAGAGCAGAAAAAACTGGCAGATGAAAACCTAAAGGATGAGGACACCGCAGATGAATCAGATGGAGAACAAGGAGGTGATGGCAATGAAGAAGGAGAAAATGAAGAGAATGGGGGTGGTGACCAGGACCAGGGAGACGATAGTAATGAATCCTCCAAAGAAGAAAAAATCAAAAATCAAAAAGAAATACAGGATGATTTTGAGAAAATCAGTGAAAAGCTCCAGGAGCTTTATGAGCAAAATCAGGCTTTGGACAATCCTGTAAATATGGAAAATCCTAAGACAAAATCTGAAGAAATCAAAAGAGATCAAAATGAGAGTATGAAAGAAATGCAATCAGGCTCTCCGCAAAAAGCAGGTGAAAAACAAAAAGATGCAGGAGACAAAATGGAGCAAATGGCTCAGTCAATGCAACAAGAGATGGCTGGCGGACAACAGGAACAAATGCAGGAAGACATGAAAACACTTCGACAAATCCTGGACAACCTGATTCATCTTTCCTTCGATCAGGAAGATCTCATAGAAGAAATCGCTCCTTTGTCCTACGCAACTCCACAATATACAGAAAAGGTAAGAAAGCAATTTGATCTGAAAAACAATTTCACCCTTGTAAAAGATAGTCTGCTGGCTCTTGCCAACCGAAATCCTCAGATCCAAAGCACGGTAACGGAGAAGGTAAGTCTGATTGACAATCACCTCGAAAGAAGTATCAGGCTCCTCGAGGATCAGGAAAAGTCACAAGCTGACAACGATCAGCGCCGAACTATGAAAAATGTAAACGATCTGGCTCTGATGCTCACCGAAGCACTGGAAAACATGCAAATGGAACTCTCGGATGCGCAATCGATGTGCCAGAATCCGGACGGACAATCTGAATCCGGGTCTCAACCCATGGATAAAATCACAGAAGGTCAGGAAAAACTGACAGAGGAAATGAAAGATATCGCCGAAAAAAGGAGAAAGGGGGAAGGAGGCAGAATGAGCGAAGAGTTTGCGAAAATCGCAGCAGAACAAGCAGCATTGCGCAAAGAACTGGAAGCCAAACAACGAAAGCTGATGGAACAGGGCAAAGGCTCCAAGGAATTGCAGGAACTCATAGATTTAATGGATCAAATGGAGACCGATATGGTCAATAAAAAAATGACTCATCATATGATGCTGCGTCAGCAAGAAATATTAACAAGACTTCTTGAAGCAGAAGAAGCTGAACGACAGCAAGAACTGGATGAAAAAAGAAAAGCTGAAACAGCAAAGGACATCGCCAGAACCTTCCCGCCCGAGCTTCAGGAATATCTGAATCAACGGAGAGAGGAAATCACACCATATCAAAAACTATCTCCTGCTCTAAAGCCATACTATCGAAAACTGGTAGATGAGTATTATGAAGAATTGAAAAATCACTGATCCGGGAGATGCATAATGGTTAAATCAGAAAATGGAAGTCAGCATTCATTCAGCAGAAACCAAGTTTGGTCTTCAGCTACACGAAGAAGAATCCATAAAACAATGGATTGTTTCAACAATAAAGAAAGAAAATCAAACCGAGGAAGGAGAAATTACAATTATCTTTTGCCCGGATGAATACCTCCTGAAAATAAATAAGGAATACCTTGATCATGATTATTATACGGACATTATCACTTTCCCTTATTCAGACAATCCTTTAATCGCCGACTTATTCATAAGTATTGACCGGGTCAAAGACAACGCAATCGATCATTCTGTCTCCTTTGAGGAAGAACTTAGAAGGGTAATCATTCATGGAATTTTGCATTTATGTGGCTATGATGACGATACACCTTCATCACAAAAGAAAATGAGAGAAGCTGAAAACCGATATCTAAATGTCTGGAAAAAATTCAATCAATCAGAATAATATCTGTCAGTCTAAACCAGGTATCTACCGATCTCTGCTCAAAGTACTGTTCGACGAAAACCTGATCCGGATGCAGCGCCAGTGCAAAATCGCCTCCCCACGCACCTAAAGACTTGACAACCCCTTCCCCAAATTCCGGATACTTGTCCTGAATCACAGGAAGTCCCACCAAACCGGAAATCAAATTTTCGTGTTCTTTAAAAATCCGAATCGCTTCCTCTACTCCACATCCGCCGGCAATTGTCCGTGACATATCGCTCACCCGTTCCACATCTTTTACAGACCACCTCTTATTCTCTCCCCAGGCTTTTACTGCTTTAGCACTATCCGATTTTTTCCCCTGATAAAACACGTAACTCTGGTTCAGAAGATCGGGATTTATATCAAATCCTTCAAAGGATAATTCGTCTTCCTTCTTCTGATACAGCACCGGCCCGGATGCAATTGCTGCAGCCACATCATATCCCGATCCATTTTGAGTTTCAAAGTATAGTTCAAAAGGAGACAGATCTGCCCAATGTGCTATATTGGTAATCAGCGTAGAACTACTTCCCCATCCCCACCCTGAGTCAAATTCGAGTTGTGCCACCACCCGATACTTCTTCCACTGAGACAGAAAGTCCGAATTTAATTGGGCCGCTGCACGGATCAAAGACTGGATAAAAAGAGCTTTTTCTTCGTCTGTTGTTTTCTCAATTGAAAAATCAATCAGGTTCAACTTACATTCAAACCACTTCTCTTTATTTTCATTTTGAGAAATCCAATGGATTTCCGCTCCACTGCTTTCCCTTACCTTCATCGACTGTCCTCTGATCAGAGGCACAGCTATCGCAAGAGCTCCTTCAAGAACAAGATATTCACCTGTAAGCAGCAGTTTGCCATGAGATCGAGTCGAGAATGCGATGGCGACAAAATTTTATTAAGGTAAAAAATGGAGTTCAAAGTTAATACAAAAAACCTTGTTTTGGACGAAGAGCCACTATTTTAAGATTCAACATTGAGGATCGTTTCTGTTATTTCCATATCTCTTAGTTGATTCACTTCATCTTCACTGCCCGGAAAATCAAGTCGGATATAATTGTCTGTCCATCCACTCAGCATACCCTCCTCTCTGCCTGGCTCTATCAATACCGAGCGGGTCTGCCCCACATGAGTATGGTGGAATTTTTCTTTTTTCTTTTCACTCAAATTCCTGAGCATCTCATTTCTCTTTCGCCGCTTATTCATATCTACGACTCCATCCATTACAGCAGCGGGAGTATTTGCTCTTTCGGAGTAGGTAAACACATGCAAATAACTAATATCCAAAGATTCAATAAACCGGTATGATTCGAGGAAGTCCTCATCTGTTTCACCAGGAAAACCAACGATCACATCAACTCCGATACAGGCATGCGGCATCAAAGACTTTATATAGTTCACCCTGTCCTGATACAGCTCCCTTCGATAGCGTCGTCGCATCAAGGCAAGCTGCTTATTGTTTCCTGATTGTAAGGGCATATGAAAATGAGGCATAAAACGTTTTGACTGGCTCACAAATTCAATCACCTCATTGGAGCATAAATTCGGTTCAATAGAAGAAATACGAAAACGATCAACGGTCTCTACATGATCCAGTTCTCTGATCAAATCAATAAATCCTACTTTCTTTTTGGGTCGAACACCCTCTTTTACTTCAAGACCATGACCAAAATCACCCAGATTCACACCGGTAAGTACGATTTCTTTCATGCCCATTTCTCCGATCGTCCGCGCATTCTCCAGCACCTGAGGAATCGTATCGCTCCGACTTTTCCCCCGCGCCTGCGGAATCGTACAAAAAGAGCAGTTGTAATCACATCCATCCTGCACTTTCAAAAAAGATCGGGTCCTGTCTCCAAAAGAAAAAGCATTGTTGAAGGTATTGACTTCATTGATCTCCGAGATATGGATCATCTGTTTACTTTTGGCGCCATCCAACTGATCGATATAATCGAGCATCCGAAATTTTTCAGCTGCACCCAAAACCAGATCGACCCCCTCCATTTCAGCGATTTCTTCCGGCTTCAGCTGAGCATAACACCCCGTCACCACAATTCTGGTTTGCGGATTTCTACGGAGAATCCGCCGTATAAACTGCCTGCATTTCCGATCTGCAAAATCAGTCACAGAACAGGTATTCAACACAAAAATATCAGACATGTCTTTCTCTTCAACCACCTGATATCCGTGATCTTCAAAAAGTCGCTTCAAAGAAGAAGTTTCTGAAAAGTTCAGTTTACATCCAAAAGTATGAAAAGCAACAGACCGTGGACTCGCCATAAGATTCTATATTTTTTGCAAAAATAACAAGAAATCAACACTTTCAGGAAATTGTAAGGACAAAGATAGAACAGGCTTTCACTTATTAAGACGCATTCGTCCGAATTATAAAATTCCCCTTGACAAATGATGGAAAAAGGAGAAAATCCATTCCTATCGCCGGAGTTTTATCTCTGGAGACACGTTCAAATTTATTCTTATTTAAAAATGTTATTACATTTAAGGTCTTAATTTGTCTGTATTAGCCCATGATCAATGATAGATGAATCCCGTAAAAACAGTGCTCTGCCCAAAGATGTTCGCTTTTCCATCATCATTCCAAGCTGGAATAATCTGGAATACCTGAAAAATTGTGTCAACAGCCTTCGAAGGCACTCCGCATTTTCTCATGACATCATCATTCATATCAACGAAGGCAAGGACGGCACACTTGAATGGGTAAGAGAACAAGAAGATCTGTCCTATTGCTATTCTTCCGAAAACATCGGAATTTGTTATGCGCTCAACCTTGCTCGCAAATTAATCCAGACCGACTATCTGCTGTATATGAATGATGACATGTATGCTTCACCTGACTGGGACATCCCTTTGTGGGAAGCGATCGAAGCGGAGGGAGACAATCATCTATTTTTCTTTTCTGCTACCCAAATGCAACCCGGATCTTTCTGGGATGCCGGCGTACTGGATCAATCTAACTATGGAACATCGCTGGAAGAATTCAATGAGCAGAAGTTTTTGGAAGAGTATAATAAACATCCCATGCAGGACTGGAGTGGCGCAACCTGGCCTCCCAATGTAGTTCACAAATCAGTGTGGGATGCTGTCGGTGGATACAGTGTCGAGTTTTCACCCGGTTTGTACAGCGATCCTGATTTTTCTATGAAACTATGGAAAATGGGGGTCCGGGAATTCAGAGGCATCGCGGACAGCCGCGTATATCATTTTGAATCGATCAGTACCAAAAGAAATTCAATGAATGCAGGATCGATTCAGTTTTTGATGAAATGGGGGATGACGGCGGGTACTTTTGTACGATATTATCTAAAAAGAGGGACTCCCTATTCCGGTCCTTTGAGTACCCCCAACCACGGCATTGATCTGCGAATAAAACTCTTCCTTGGAAAAATCAAAAGAATCTATTATGCCCTCATTGGAGGTCAAAGACTCAAATGAAAAACAAACATTACTTTAAATATTCACAGAGAAGTAAACACTCCAAAATCAGTCTCAGTCCTCAGGCAGAACTCCTGAAGAAACAGCATGAAACCCTGTCACCTTCAAGTTTTCTTTATTATAACGCAGCGGTTCTCCGGTATTCCACTCAAAAATTCCTCCTCCTGCCTCCTCCAATATAATCTGTGCAGGTGCAATATCCCACTCCTGCATATTGGTTCGGGCACGCGGATAATAATCAGCATCTCCCGTGATCAGTCTTGTAAATTTGAGACCACTCCCCATGGTAATCAACTCCGGATCATCAAAATTTTCTATATACTCGCTCGTTTTAGGATCCAGATTGGATCGGGATCTCATGATTCGGACTCCTTCTTCTTTATAATTCACCTCGTGGCCTTTTAACTGTTTCTTCCCTTCAGGAGTAATGGACCAGGAACCTTGATCCTTTGCCGCATAATACATTTCATCAAATACAGGAGCAAAAATAAAACCGAGAACGACCTCTTCTCCCTCGATCAGAGCCAAATGAATGGTAAATTCATCCAAATGATTCACAAATTCTTTCGTTCCATCTATCGGATCTATGATCCAAAACCGGGCAAAATTTTTCCGTTTTTCATATGGAACTTCCTTGTTCTCTTCAGAAACGATTGGAATTTCAGGGGTCAGTTTTTTCAATCCCTGCGTCAATATTCTGTTCGACTCCAAATCAGCAGTAGTAACCGGAGAATCATCTTCTTTCAAAGAAACATTCATTCCATTTCCCTGCTCATAAATCTCCATGATTTTGTCCCCCGCTTCCCGAATCAATTCCATGATCGGGGAAATCCATTCATTGTAATCCATATTCTTATTTAATATTACAATCTACAAAGATAATAAATCCTGAACGGATCATCTATGAATTCATACTCACTATGATGTCAGAGGGAAATTTGAAACCCGGAAATCAAAAACCTGGAAAGAGAGAAAATACAGAAGGTCGGAAAAAAGGAAAATTGAAAGAGGGAAAAGCAAAGAATAGTAATATAGTATGGAAATTTCAGGGTGTTTTTGAAGATCATGGAAGAAATGAAATATGAACAAAAAATAACGGATAGGACTTTTGAATTTGCAGTTGAAATCGTGAGGCTATGTCAGGAATTGGATAAAAAGAAAGGTGTTTCAAAAATTTTGATGTCTCAATTAGTTCGATCGGGCACTTCTATCCTACATTACTCACCAAAACTTTTAATAATTATGTCCAATATCGACTACTATTTTATTATTAGGCATTTTAGAGTGAATTTCATTCCTCTAAAATGATCAGTTTTTTGAATTAAATTCATCCATCTCCTACGTTGCTGAAGTCTTGCAATAGTCTACTATGGCTACAACTTCCGACGCCTTGGATCTGAATAAATTTAATTTCATGAATAATACAGGCTATAGACGCGAATATTGAGGAAGCACAGTTTGCTCAAAGCAAGCGTGACTTTATTCATAAAGCTTCTATTTCTACGAAAGAAGCAAGAGAAACACTTTATTGGTTGAAAATTCTCAAGAAAACGGTATTGCAAGAAGATAAAGCAATTGATGATTTGATAAATGAAGCCGACGAAATTGTGAGTATCCTAACAATAATGGTCCGAAACTCGAAAAGAAATTTGAGAAGATAAAATTCCCCCAATTCAAAGTTTCCTGATTTCAAAATTTCCCCGATTCTTTTAATATCTTAGCAGATCAATATTCATAAAATTTATAACTTCCGCTATGTATTTATTCTCCTCTAAAAGAAAAATATTATCATTTCTGATCTGTTTCGGTGTTTTATTATTCCAGAATCTTCAAGCACAAAAGATAGAACATGTCATCCTGATCGGCGCCGACGGTCTGGGAGCTTATGCATTGCCAGAAGCAGAAATGCCAAACCTGAAAAAGATGATAGAGAATGGATCACATACCTTAAAAGCACGAACGGTCCTGCCTTCTTCCAGTGCTGTCAACTGGGCTTCCATGTTGATGGGTTCGGGGCCCACGATGCATGGCTATACCGAGTGGGGAAGCAAAACGCCGGAAATTCCTTCAGCAGTGTTGAGTCCTTATGGGAAATATCCGTCTGTATTTAGTTTGATTCGCGAACAAAAATCATCATTCACCTCAGCGGCGGTTTTCAGCTGGAGCGGGATCGGTTATATCCTGGAAGAAGAAGCCATTGATTTTTTCCATGATGGCAAAGGGGATGAAGAAGGATGTGTGGAAGAAACAGCAAGAATCATTCGAGAAGAAAAACCCAATTTTCTCTTTTTGCATCTGGATGAACCGGATGGAGTGGGACATGGCATCGGTCATCACACCCCGGAATATTATGAAGAATTGAAAAATGTGGATCGGCGGATCGGTGCCGTTATTCAGGCTGTAAAAGATGCAGGAATAGAAGATAAAACGGTGATACTGGTCACTTCGGATCATGGTGGAATCGACAAAGGACATGGTGGGAAAACCCTGGATGAAGTATTGATTCCGTGGATCATCACAGGTCCGGGTATCCGAAAAGGCTACGAGGTAAAAGATTTGGTCATGACCTTCGATACCGGAGCGACGATTGCCTGGTTGCTCGATCTTGAGATGCCAAGCGCCTGGAGAGGGAAACCGGTGAAAGAGATTGTGGATTGAATTTTTAAATAGAATATTTCTGGCCGTAAAGATAATGGCATCTACTCATTATCCTAACGATCAGCTCTGCTCGGAAGCTCAACATATGATTTTGATTCCGGATCATTTTGTCAAATAATTTGATGGTTTGATTATATTGCAGGAAACAAAACCACTCATCCTGCACACCATGAACAAATATTTGAATCGCTTCTTATTCGTTTTATTTGTCTTTCATCTACCAGGCAGCTTATCCATTCAAGCCCAGGATCTTTTCGTGGGGCTATCGGAAATAAATATCACTCCGCCGGTCGGATATCCGCATTATCGAGGCATCAGCACCGGCGTCCATGATACGCTATATGCAAAAGCGATTTACTTTCGGCAGGGAGATCAGGAAGCGGTCCTGGTAGAATGTGACCTGTTGTGGGTATCCCGTTTTCTTTCGACGGACGTACGGCTGGAAGCACACCAAAGAACCGGAATTCCTTTCAAAAATATGATCATTGCGGGGACGCATTCCCACACTTCTCCCGCTTATGATGAAGATATCCTGGAACTCAATGAACACCTACGTGACACGATCTTTGAATATCCGCTGATCGAAGGAATGGAGTATCCTGAATGGCTCCGTTCACAAATCGTCCAAGCCATCGTTTCAGCGAAAAACAAAAGTGAAATTTCCCACCTGGAAATCGGAAGTAAAGATATAAAAGATCTCACTTTCAATCGACGATATATGCTGGCAGGAGGGCGGGTACAAATGAATCCGGGTGCACTCAATCCGGCTGCGATCCAGCCGATGGGACCGACTGATCCGGAAGCGGGGATGCTACTCATCAAAAACAGAAATCAACAGCCAACCGGGATGTTGCTGAATTTTGCCCTTCATGCCGACACGAAAGGAGGTAAAGAATTCAGTGCAGATTTCCCGGTTTTTCTTGCCCGTTCTCTTTCAAGGGTTTTTGGGGATGATTTCATCACGATATATGGTCAGGGAGCCTGTGGCAACCTCAATCACATCAATGTGCGCCAAAAATCTCAGCGATCTTCCCACGAAATCGGCGAAATACTGGCTTCCGCCGCAAAGGAAAACCTGAAGAATCTTCAACCGATACCTTCACCCTCACTGATGGTAAAATCCAAAATGGCATATATTCCCCTTCAGGATTTCACAGAAGAAGAACTGAAATGGGCTCAGGACAGAGATGCAGAACCTCTATATGAAGAATCTGCTTTTTTCAACCGGAGAAGGCCGATGAAAATAAGGTCTTTGCAAAGAATCCGTGAAAAAGAAGCCGTTCCGCCCACCGTTCCTTCCGGAACCTGGCATATTCCCCTGGAAGTGCAGGTGATCCGATTGAGTGATGAAGCAGCAATTGTAGGTTTACCCGGAGAACTTTTCACCGAGCATGGACTGGCAATCAAAAAAGCCTCTCCGTTTGAGATGACGATGGTCATCGAATTGACCAACAGTCACATCGCTTATGTGCCAACGCAGGAAGCATTCAAAGAAGGAAGCTATGAAACGATCAACTCCCGACTGGCGCCCGGCGGGGGTGAAATGCTGGTCGAAGAAGCCATCGATCTCCTTCAATCCTTAAAATAAACAAAAGCTATCCATTTCAGTCCACCCGCTCAAAAGGTTGATCATCACTTCCGGTCCAGCGATATTTATATAAAGTCGTCGCCTGCAGGCCCTGATCTGATTTTCGGTTGTGGGAAATGTAAAACAGCCCCTCTCCCAGAGGTTCCAGCCCGGTAGTTCCCCATTTAAAAAACCAGCCGCGGCTGCCAGAGTTTGGATCGTGCAGCCCGGCTTCTGCCAGGGAAAGAGTTTTTACCCGAATCATCTTTCCATCAGAATAAATCTTCCCTCTTTCCGGTTTTTGATGACCATCGATCACAAACAGATTGTAATTGGGAAATTGGGATTTCGCGCCCGGATATACCGCCGCATAAAAATTTCCGGAATGATGATCATATGCGAGATTCTGGATACCATATCGCGTATTCCCTGTAAAGACAAAATATTTTTCTTTGGGCTTTTTAGGTCCAGATTGATGAAGATTGTTCTGAGTCAACCGATCCCCGTAGCGATCCCATTTTTTGATATCATATTTCAGGATCACCTGATGATCATTATCCGTTCGGGTGGTATCTCCATAGACTCCATAAGCCACATATAAATATTTTTTCTTCCCACGGGGGTTAGCGATATCCGGACCGATGGTGATTCCATCGATGCCCGAACAAGCATGCCGGTGCCGGATCCTTTCATCTCCCATCTTCACTTCTGCCTCATAATCTTCGACCACCTCCTTCAGGTAAACCGTTTTCAGCAGATCCACTTTTTCTGCATCCATACCCGGTTCTGTGATTTTCGATCCTTCAAAAACCGCTACATAAAAACCGTTCCGGCTCACTACCTCTTTCCCCAGTTTTTCACTGATTCCTTTCCCTATCGAATCATCCTTGTATTCGAGCGATGCATAAATTTTGCCACTTTCCGAATCAAAATGAATATCTCCCAGATGTCCAACAATCCCGGTCACACTTCCGATGAGATTCCCTTCCAGATCTGTCTTGACCAGTTTGTCAGTAAAGGAATAATACACATGACCTTTTTTCTGATCGACGGCAGCGCTCTGGACGTGAAACCGCCCCTGATCGCCTGAATCAATCGAGGAAGGTAAACTTTCCGGCGTGGTGTATTGAGAAAACAAAGCAGTCGCACTCCACAGCAGAATGCAAAGTGAAAAGGATAAATTTTTCATGATTATACCTCTAAGAGTTTTGTAGGGAGAATGTCAAAAGTACAAATTTTCAGTTTCTTTCAATCGAAGATCTGATGTGAAATTAAAACTCATCATTTCCGAAAATCTACTATCCGATGAAAGGTCAAATAATTGGCATCATGATTATTGTGCGCATTATTTTCTCCGTCAAAATGAGCGGTCCGAGACAACACGATTATATCATCTCCCTCAAATGACCAATCCACATATTGAAACCCATGATATTTCACTTCATCCCGTTCGAGGATGATCTTTACATCTTCCCAGTTTTTCAAATCCTTCGATTTACGCAGCATCAGAACATTTCTGAAAGTGGTCGGATTTCGATCCGGATATTGTTTTCGATATTTCTCCGGTATCACATTGGCCAAAGTCCAGTAATGGTCAGAAAGAGAATCGTACTTGATGACAAATTTTTTACTCCCTCCGGGAAAATCGATAAATCCGGTTTTTTCGTCAAAACGAAGTTCTTTACCATCCTCCGAAATTTCGATCATCGCCGCCTTTTCGTCAAAAGTAGTACGATCATCTACGCGCAGGATGTTCCACATTTTCCCTTTCCGGTCCACCACAAAATTTCCTTCCAGCCATCCTCCGAAATTTCCATTGAGATAGGTGCTGTCATAATACAAAACAGTACTGGTCTCCCATGATTTTTCATCCAGAAGGTCCGCATCGACCGGTGCCGACATCACCATCGCGCCATATCTTTTCCCCCAGTGCAAAACCGGTCCATGGGCGGTCTCCATAGGACGCCAGATCCTTCCATTGTGCTGGACGACCGGCATCGGCGCACAATGAAACTGTCCCCGGCGGATCACTCCGTTTTGCCGATTCGTCGGCTGGGTCCAGGTCTTCCCGCCATCTTTAGAGCGACGGATGAGAACGGTACCATGGTGTCGGTCCGGCCCCATCAGATAGAGATCCTGGTCATGCACGAACAAAGAGCTCCAGAATGCACCTGTTATCGTGCTGATCAGCTGCCACGATTTTCCTTTATCTTTTGACGTAAAAATCCGTGTAACAGCCTGGGTCCACTCCGTACTGCCTGGTCCAAAAAAATCATGAGAAGCGACGTAATCCCCATTAGGAAGGATTACCAGACTTGGTGATCCGATGTACTGTTCAGTTTCAGCTGGCTGATGACAGATGATCGTGCCGGGAACTTCCTGAGCCTTGATCCGTGTCATGGAAATAGCGACCAGGATCAATAAAAACAAACCGGGGATATTGATTTTCATAAAACAATGATTTGATGCAAAAGCCAAATATAGAAATGTTGTCCCACATTACAAGTCCTTCAGTCATGCAACCATCTCAACTTTGAAAAAGGATCAAAAGCACCATAAAGATGATCCCAATTAAGAGAAAGTCATGAAGAAATATAATTATGCTTATTTTTGCATCATCATTTTTACACACACTTGACAAAAATCACGGATCATTGACACCTGAAAACAGATTACGAAAATTGATCATCATCGGGGATCGAATACTTATCAAACCCACCAATCCCAAAGAAAGAACGGCATCCGGATTGTATCTTCCGCCGGGCGTCTATGAAAAAGAAAAAGTACAGCAAGGATATGTGATGAAAATAGGTCCCGGCTATGCCATCCCCAATCCTGTAGAAGATGAACCGTGGAAGCCAGAGGATGAACAGGTTAAGTACATCCCACTCCAGGCAAGAGAAGGAGATTTAGCCATTTTCTTAGTCAGTGGCGCCACCGAAGTAATCTACAATGATGAAAAATATTTTATCGTTCCCCAGAGTGCGATTCTCATGCTGGAACGTGAAGAAGATTTTTGACGATCAGTTTTAGAAAAAGTGGATCTGTCCTGTGATCATCAAAACAAATCCACTCTTCCTTCTGACAAACCTGGAAAACCGACTACAGCAATTCCACAATTTCGGCTGCTGTGGATCTCCCTTTATCTTTATTGTACCATTTTTGAAGTTCCACATTGATTACTTCATAGTCCTCTCCACGAAGAGATTCAAATACTTCAGCTGCCCCGGCCGGTCTCGGCCCCCACGTGTTTTTCACAGTTTCTGAAACCGGATCATACATGATCAGTTTGGGAATGGACTTGCTGCCATTCGTCAAAAAATCATTCATCAGATCCTCATTGGAATCCCGGAGAACGATACGTAAGTCAATATTCTCATTCTTCTCTGCAATTTTTTGCATGATCGGCACACAATGAGCAGCATCACCACACCAACCCTCTGTGAGAACAATCCAGATTTGAGCAGGCGCTTGTTTGATTTTTTCTTCCCATTCGGGTTCGATCTCAAATCGTCGATCCCAACGGCTCATCCTACGAAGATTCAATTCTGAAAAAGGAACCAGGGCTTCACTTCCTCCTTTTGTGGTTGATTCTCCTTTTTCGAGAAGTTCTGCAATCAGTTCCTGATAAGCTTCATAGGACATTGAATTTTCCAATCCTTCTTGAATATTTTCGATGACGGCTTCTCTTATTTCTTCCATTTTACTTGAAATTAATCCCATAATATTCATTCATCTAAACCAATTGAATAAAAATAGTTGAGGCAGCAGGCTCGATTTTCACAAAAAACGATGTTCTCCTTTTAATACATCAACAAAAAATTTCGTTTTCTGACAAATTTAATCATCAGCCTACTTTTTCCACAAAATTAGAATTACGCGAAGATTTTTTCAATTCAAATAAATTTATAGACACTACATCTTTTGATATTCATCAATAAAATTTTAAATTCATGGGATAATTTAGCTCCATTTAACAAAAACCAGACAAACACGATGCGACTCCTCATTTTCATCCTTTCAGTGGGACCAATTATTCTGTTTTCTGCCTGCAAACACACTCCATCTGATTCAGCAGAAGGGATCATCACCGAACCTGGTACCCGAGTCGAGCTTCTGGTCTCCGAACCGCTGGTCATAGACCCGGTTGCGTATGCTTTTGATGCGCAAGGTCTTCTCTATGTAGTGGAAGATCGCGGATATCCGGATCCGGCAGAAGGAGGCACCCCTTCTTCACGCGAGGGAAGGATCGCACTGCTGGAAGATACAAATGGAGATGGTCAATATGACACGAGATATGAATTTGCTGATGATCTAACCTATCCCAATGGAATCATGGCCTGGAACGGAGGTGTTTTGGTGACCTGTGCACCCGACATTTGGTTTTTCAAAGATACCACCGGAGACGGAATCGCAGATATCCGTGAAGTGGTACTCACGGGATTTCACGATACCAAAACCGCACAGATCCGAACAAGTCATCCCACGTTGGGTCTTGACGGTTATGTCTATGTTTCCAGTGGATTGAACGGAGGAGATGTCTATTCCCCTCTTTTTTCAGGCCGCGATACGGTATCGTTCACGGCATCGGATGGACGGATGAATCCGAAGACGTATGAATTTGAAACGGTTGGCGGAAAAAGTCAGTTTGGGATGACATTTGACGGCTACGGACATCGATTTGGTGTATCAAACCGCCATCCGGTCATGCAGGTCGTCATCGAACCGAGATATTTGAACCGGAATCCTTATTTGCCATACAGCGAAACTGTGAAATATGTATCAACCGTAGCAGAAGAAGCAGTTGTTTTTCCGCTGAGCGATGTGGCGACGACATCCGATTTTATCCCCAATCTAATGGGACAGTCACATCAGGGGACATTTACCGCCGCAAGCAGCAGCTACATTTATTACGGGCAAGGTCTGGCAGAGGAACATCAGGGGGATGTATTCATCTGTGAATCAGCTCAAAATCTCATGCAACGTCAAAAAATATCGCAGGAAGGAGCCGCTTTTCGTTCGGATCTGGTGTACGAAGACAGAGAATTTATGGCATCGGAAGACGAGTGGTTTAGACCGGTATATGTAAGCAATGGTCCGGACGATGCGCTTTATGTAGTCGACATGTACCGTAAGGTGATCGACCATCCTTCCTATGTGCCGGAAGAAGTGCGGGACAAGTTTGATTTTGACAGCGGAAAGGACATGGGACGGATTTACCGGATCACGAGCGAGGATTATCATTTTTCACTGGCTGACAAAGAATGGTTTTCACCTGATGCAAGCAATGAAGAGTTGGTAGCACGTCTTGACACAGAGATAGAATGGGATCGTGAAACAGCCTTCCGGCTCATTCTGGAAAGTGAGGATTCGCAGGGACTGGATGGCCTCAGATCCATCGTGCTTGAATCCGCCTATCCGCTCAGTCGTGTGAGAGCTCTGTGGCTGCTCCATCATAAAGATATGATGACCGACGACATCCTGTTTCATGCACTGAAAGATGATGAAAGCGGAATCAGGGAACAAGCTTTATTCCTGGCAGAATTGCGCGCATCAGAAAATGAATCCCTTCAAAAAGCAATCATCGAAGCTGCCGATGATCCGGACCAGCATGTACGGCTTCAGTGCGCACTGGTTTTAGGATCTATGGACGGAGAGGAGGTTTTATCAGCATTGGCTTCATTGGGGATCCGGGACGGAGAGGATCAATGGATGCGTGAGGCCGTCCTCAGTGGAGTAGGAGACAGGATGGGTGAATATCTCTCCGCACTGAATCAGCAAGAACCGGAAAATAATGATGGGTATTCACTGATCATGAAAGATATGGGTAAAATGTTGGGTGCAGGTGCTACGATAGCAGAATGCAGGGAGCTGGCGCGCATCATGGTAGAAGAGACCAATGAATTTCAGGTACAGGTTTCTTCCCTGATCGGGCTTTGTGAAGGAATGGCCGGACGAGAAGAAATCCGGAGCGAAAAAAGCATTTTACAATGGCTCATACGAGGAACGCAACCGGAAAAGCAAACAGCTTTGACAGAAAAATTAATTCAAAAAGCAGAGGATTCTCATCTGGAAGAAAGGGAGCGGATAAAATCAATCCGGTTATTAGGATTTTCAAATCATCCGCAAGTATTGGAAGTGATGCGTACAGCACTGCGTCCCGAAGCCTCTTCCTCGATACAGAGAGCGGCGATTCAGGCCATAGTGCCGATGGGAAGTGAAGAAGGAGGAAAACTTTTGACCGAACCAGAGATTTGGAAAAGATTTACACCCAAAGTTCGATCCTCAATAGTATCTTCCATGGTTTCCCATCCTGTATTTATCCCGATCCTTCTTGATGCGATCGGAGAGGAGGTCGTAGCTGCTTCGGATGTTCCGTCCGTTACACGAAAAAGACTTCTGGCACACAAAAATGAGGAAATCAAAGAAAAGGCTGAAATCGCTTTCGCTTCCCTTGAAGGCGGGGATCGGATGGCTGTGTATGAGGATTATAAAACGCGATTGCACAATGATGGAGATGAAGAGCAAGGACAGATCGTCTTTGAAAGGAGTTGTGCAGTATGTCATTCGTACGAAGGTTCCGGAGGCAATGTAGGCCCTGACTTGACCTCCATCAAAAATCAGCCTGCGGAAGCGATTTTACTTCATACGGTTTTACCCAATTATGAAGTCTATCCTTCTTACCAGACGCTTTCCATCGAGACCAAAGATGGACGCCATATTGCCGGATGGGTAGTGAGCGAAACAGAGAACAGTGTCACACTCCGCACCGCGGGAGGAAAAGATGAATCTGTTCTGCGATCCACCATTCATTCAATCCACAATACGGGCCAGTCATTGATGCCAGATGGTCTGGAGCAAACCATGACGAAAGAAGAAATGAATGACCTGATCGCCTATCTGAAAAAAGGAAGCACTTTTCAAAATTGACGAAATGCAAGAACTCAACCATATGAAATACTCATTATCCGGATTTATTTTGACCTTCCTCTTTGTATGGAACTTAAATCCAGTCACAGCACAGGATTCTGAAAACGTTTTTTTAGCGGGCGCGGCCAAAAGCATCATCACCCCTCCGCTGGGCACCTCTCTCAATGGTCATTTTCAGGATCGACAAGCTCGAAATGTACATGACGAACTTCATGCCCGCGCGATGGTGCTGGATGATGGAAATACCATTTTGGGATTTGTGGTGACGGATCTGTGCATGGTATATCGTGAAACCCTGGATCACGCCAAAGAACGCGCCAGAGAATTTACCGGCATTCCGGTAGAGAATATGATGATGTCGGCTGTACACACGCATTCGGCAGGTACCGCCTGCTCGGTATTTCAGAGCGATCCGGATCCGGATTATCTGAAATTTTTGGAAATCCGAATCGCGGATGCTTTGATCCGTGCTTTTGAAAATCGTGTGCCGGCACGAGTCGGATGGGGATTTGGTGAAGAAGCTTCGCAGGTTCACAATCGGCGATGGAGGTTGAAAGAAGGAAAGACATTCACCAATCCTTTCGGCGGCGAAGATCAGGTGCGAATGAATCCGGGCGTCAACAATCCTGACAAAGTAGAACCCGCAGGACCGATTGATCCTCAGATTCCGGTCCTTTCAGTCGTCGCAGAATCTGGTGAACCGATCGGGATCCTCGCCAATTATTCGCTCCATTATGTAGGAGGAGTACCGAATGATGAAGTCTCGGCTGATTATTATGGAATGTTCAACCAGCGAATGGAAGAAATGCTGGAAGTAAGAAATCAGAAGATTCCTTTCGTATCGATCATGTCCAACGGGACCAGCGGAGATATCAACAATATCGATTTTAGTGGAAAGACTTCTCAGGCAAAAGGTGCTTATGTTCAGATGAAATATGTGGCCAATCTTTTGGCGGCAGAAGTGTACAAGGTATTGGAAAACATCGAATATCAGGATCATGTAACCCTCTCCTCAGCCACGGAAGAGATTCAACTGGGGGTACGACTTCCGGAAAATTCAGAAATCGTTCGCGCGGAAAAAATCGTTGCTGCAGCAGAGGGTCCGGTAATGAAAACCTCAGAAGAGGTTTATGCACGGGAGACCTTACTGATGCAGGATTATCCGGAAAAAATAAATATGTTGCTACAGGCTTTTCGGATCGGGGATCTGGGCATCGCAGCCATCCCCTGCGAGGTTTTTGTCGAAATCGGCCTTGAGCTCAAAGAAAAAAGCGCCATCCGGCCCATGTTTACAATCGAGCTCGCTAACGGCTACTACGGATATCTTCCCACTCCCGCCCATCATGAGCTGGGTGGCTATGAAACGTGGCGCGCCCGATCCAGTTTTCTCGAAGTGAATGCTTCAGAAAAAATCGTCGATACCCTTCTTAAACTATTTGAAAATTTGAAATAATAATATCACATCAAAATCCTCGTCACATGAAGCAGAAAAATCCTCTTTTTATTCCGTTTTTCATATCGATCATCCTCTTGTCGACCTTCATCGGTTGTCAGTCCTCCGAAGATCAATCTCAGTCTCAAGAAAAACAAACCATTCACCTGTTCAATGGTGAAAATCTGGACGGATGGTACACATATCTGAAAGGATATGGAAAAAATAATGATCCGAATCAGGTTTTTACCGTGGAAGATGGCATGATCCGGATCACGGGTGAAGACTGGGGCAGTATCATCACCGAAGAAGAGTATGAAAACTATCACCTGATCGCCGAATTCCGATGGGGTGGTCCAACACACGAACCACGCAAAAATCGAGCGCGTGACTGTGGTCTGCTTCTCCATTCTGTGGGGGAGGATGGTGCCTGGAGTGAAACCTGGATGTACAGTATCGAAGCCAATATCATAGAAGGCGGAACCGGAGACTTCATCGTCGTGGGAGATAAGAGCGAAAATTTTTCCATCACCAGTCCCGTAGCGGAAGAAAAGCAAAATGGATCATGGATATATCAACACGATGGACAAATGGAAACGATCCACAGCGGTCGGATCAACTGGTGGGGACGAGATCCGGGCTGGAAAGACACCCTTGGATTCCGCGGGAGCCAGGATATAGAACATCCGGTAGGTGAATGGAATACGATCGAATGTATCGCACACGCTGACAGCATTATCGTACTGGTCAATGATCAGATCGTGAACAAAGCCTTTGATGTAAAACCACAAAAAGGCCGGATACAAATCCAGTCCGAAGCAGCGGAGATTTTTTTCCGCCGAGTGGATCTTATTCCCTTGTAGAAACTCCATTTCCTAATCGCGAAAAAGAAAGGATTTTAAGATCAGCAACCGAGTTTTAGAACCTATTCATATATTTGTCGGACAAAACTGCATTTCGATTTATCTGGCAGGGAAATTAATTTTTCAATTATATCAACATTCAACATGGGCAATTCAACAGTTTTACGTAAAAACCAACCGATTTTTATATGGATGATCTTCCTGTTTTTTATTTCAGGAAGTGTCGGCCTGTATGCACAAGATACATCCGACGAAGAAAAAGACAAAAAAGAGAATGCAGCGGACAGCACCAAAACAAAAGAAAAGACTTTCAGAGATTTTGTTCCTGACACCGCCCGATCTATGGAAGGCATGCTCACTGTCCATCAGGTAAAAGACAAATATTTCTTCGAACTTCCCGACTCGATTTTTGGCCGTGACATTATGGCCGTCACCCGTATTGCTAAAACTCCAACCGGTGCAGGATATGGCGGCGAGCAAGCCAATCGGCAGGTGATTCGTTTTGAGAAGGGACCCGATAAAAAAGTTTTTATCCGGGTAGTCACTTTTGTCAATGTCAGTCCAGATACGACCCACACGATTCATGAAGCGGTCAACAATTCCAACATGCACCCGATCGTAGCAGCTTTTGACATCAAGGCTACTCGCAAAGACACATCGGTGTTGATCGAAGTAGGAGACTTTTTCGAAGATCCCAATCAGGCATTTGATCTTCCACCCTCCACCAAACAAAGGTATAAAATCAAATCACTGGCAAAAGACCGGTCTTTTATCCAACATATCCATGCTTATCCGATCAACGTAGAGATCCGCTCCACCAAAACATTTCATGTCAATCCTCCCAGTCCGGGAGCGGGCGGAGGACCTGGTATGGATCTGATCCCGGGGGTTCAAGCAGGTGTAGTTACATTTGAGCTCAATACCTCGATGGTACTACTACCAAAAGAACCGATGAAGCGCCGGTTTTTTGATCAGCGTGTCGGTATTTTTTCCAATAGTTACACGGTATACCACGATGACTCTCAACGCGCCGAAAAAGAAACCTTTACGGTTCGATGGCGCCTGGAGCCCAAAAATGAAGCAGATGCTCGCCGGCAGCAAAATGGAGAATTGATCGAACCACGTAAACCCATCGTATTTTATACCGATCCTGCCACCCCCAAAAAATGGCGAAAACATCTGATCCAGGGGGTGGAGGACTGGCAACCCGCTTTTGAACAGGCAGGATGGAAAAATGCGATTATCGGGAAAGAATGGCCGGAAGAAGACACTACGATGAGTCTGGAAGATGCCCGTTTTTCAGTGATTCGATATTTTGCTTCCGATGTACAAAACGCTTACGGACCCAATGTTCATGACCCACGCAGCGGGGAAATCATCGAGAGCCATATCGGCTGGTATCATAATGTGATGAGGCTTCTGAAGAACTGGTACACCACGCAGGCGGGAGTCGTGGATCCAAGAGCAAGAAAAAACAAATTTGATGATGAGCTCATGGGAGAATTAATCCGATTTGTATCTGCACACGAAGTGGGACATACCATCGGACTGCGGCACAATTTCGGCGCAAGTCATGCTACACCGGTCGAAAAATTGCGGGATCCTGAATGGCTCGCCGAACATGGACACACTTCCTCGATCATGGACTATGCACGGTTCAATTATGTAGCTCAGGAAGGAGACGGAGTGACCGACCTTTTCCCGAGGGTAGGAGCCTATGACCGCTGGGCAGTAGAATGGAATTACAAACCAATATATGGCACAAGTAGTCCTGAGGAAGATAAAAAAATCCTAAACCAATGGTATATAGAAAAAGCACAGGACAATCCGGCGCTCCATTTCATGACCGAAATGAGCCGTTTTGATCCCCGCGCACAAAATGAAGACCTGGGAGACAACAGCGTAAAGGCGTCAGAATATGGGATCATCAACCTGAAAAAAATCATTCCCAACATTCTGGAATGGACCCACGAAGAGGCGAGCCTCTATGAAGAAGCAGACGAACTGTATCAAAATGTACTGACGCAGTTCATGCGCTATATGGGACATGTAACCAAATGGGTAGGAGGTCTTTATGACACGCCCAAAAGCTATGACCAGGAGGGAGCTGTTTTTGAACCAGCGCCGCGCGCTCGGCAAAAAGAAGCTGTCGCATTTCTGCAAGATCAGTTTTTCAAAGAACCCGTCTGGCTTTTCCCCCGCGAATTAAGATCCAGGACAAAACCGGACTTTGGGGTAACAACCATCGCAGGATGGCACCAAAATATCATTTCAAACTTATACGCTTCGGACCGGCTCCAGCGGCTCATCGATGCTGAGGCTGCGCTGGGGAAGGAAGCCTATGGGCTAAATGAGTTTTTCATAGATATGGAAGAGGGAATATGGGCTGAGCTGTCCAGCGGAAAATCGACGACCGTATACAGAAGAAATCTGCAAAAAATCCACTTGGAAAAATTGATCGAACTAACCAAACCCGGAAGCCAAAGTACAGCAACGATTTCTACTTTTTTGCGAACAACAGCATCGGTCAATCCTGTCCAGTCGGATATCCGCTCCCTGAGCTTTGGCCGGCTGGAAGCATTGGACAAAAGACTAAAAAAGGCAGCCCGACGCACAAAGGATGATATGACAAAATATCATTATCAGGATCTGCGCACACGCATCAAAGAAGTTCTGGAACCATAATCTTGCTTCAGGGGACAGGATATTAATTAATCAAAAAGCTATGGACACGAATCTCCGCAATGCAGCCCTTTCATCCAAACGTCTGGAATCTTTGGACGCATTGCGGGGATTTGATATGTTTCTCATCATCGGCGGAACCGGTCTCATCGGTTCCTTTATCCGGGCCATGGAATGGGAATCGATGGAATGGCTCACCGCTCAGTTTCGTCATGCCCCATGGCATGGGATGACCTTTGAAGATGTCATATTCCCACTGTTTTTGTTCATGGTGGGTGTGTCAATGGTTTATTCCGTCGCCTCTTCCCGTCGCAAAGGCTGGAGTAAAAAAGAAATATACCGGAAAGCTTTTAAAAGGATGATCATCCTAAGTCTTTTGGGTATTGTCTATAAAAACAATCCCCTTCATTTTGACTGGGGACAGATTCGTTATGTCAGTGTATTGGGAAGAATCGGGATCACAGGTTTTTTTGCCACCCTCATCCTCCTCAACACCACCTGGCGGGGACGTCTGATCTGGCTGGGAGGATTGCTGGTATTTTACTGGATTGCGTTATTATTTATTCCGGTACCGGGATATGGCGCAGGCGACCTTTCCCAGGAAGGAAATATGGCAACTTATATCAATAGCATCATCGTACCCGGGCGGCTGATCGATGGGATTTACGATGAAAATGGGTATTTCCAGCATATTCCGGCGACCGGATTGGTATTGATGGGTACACTGGCAGGAATGATCCTGAAAAATGGCTGGCAGGAACGCCGGAAAATAATCCTGCTAATATCGGCAGGCATCCTCGCCATCGGCATCGGCCTGATCTGGAGCATTCACTTTCCGGTCAACAAGCATCTATGGTCGAGCTCATTTATCATGGTATCAGGCGGCATCAGTTTTCTTTTTATGGCCCTATTCTATGGAATCATCGATGTGCTCGATTTCAAAAAATGGGCTTTTCCCTTTAAAATCATCGGGCTCAATTCGATTTTTATCTATATGGCGTCGGGCTTGATTGATTTTGGGTATACATCCCGATATCTGCTCAATGGATTCATACAAATGGCCGGAGAGGACGGACAAAAATTTATCACTCAAATGGGGATCTTATTGCTTGAATTTGGATTGCTTTATTTCATGTACAAAAAACGGATTTTCATAAAAGTATAAAACCTAAAAATCATCTGATGATCATCATTCCACCCACCACAGCGAGCAGTCCCGTCACAAAACTAATCGAACTGTAAAGAATAAATATAGCATAATTCCCTTCCTGCAACAGCGTTATATTTTCATATGCAAAAGACGAAAAAGTCGTAAAACCACCGCAGAATCCGACGATGAGCAATAAACTAAGATAAGAGTCAAACCAGTCGTACTGTCTCGAAAGACCATAAAACAATCCCACCAAAAAACACCCCAGGATATTGGCCGCAAAAGTACCCCAGGGAAAGGATCCCGACCCCGGATCTGTGAAAAGAAGTCCCGTCAGATAACGGCCGATGCTTCCCAAAAAACCGCCCAGTCCGACCCATAGTATCGCTTTGAACATGGTATATCAAAGAAGTTGATGATCAATCTGAATAAAATCCATCCTCTATCCCAAGCGTTGATTCGGAGGAGAATAAATTTTTCATATTCCAAAAATAAGAGAATTTGCTTCTAAGGAGAGATTATACAGCTCTTTTATTCTTTTCATCAATCTATACTTGTACCTGATCCGAATAGTTGGAGGATAAAGCGGATTGGCTATTGATTTGGCAGAACAGTTCGTTTGCGACTACATTTCCGCCTTTAGCCAATCCGAATAAAAAATCATTTGACCGATCTTTATTTTACTGTTCTTTTTGTGAAAATGATATCTTAGAAGTTTTTTAATCACTTTTTCACTCAAGTCCGTTATGAACAGCATTTGGTTAGCCCTTTCCGCATTGGGGATGTTCTTTTTAGGATATCGGTTTTACTCACTTTTTATTGCAAAAAAGATCTTCCGGTTAAATCCGGATTTCAAAACCCCCGCCCATGAATTTGAAGACGGGCGCGATTATGTCCCGACCAATAAGTGGATTGTATTGGGGCACCATTATACATCAGTAGCAGGGGCGGCCCCGATCGTGGGACCGGCGATTGCGATTTACTGGGGATGGCTGCCTGCCTTGATATGGATTACCATAGGTACAATCTTTATGGCAGGGATTCATGATTTTGGCACCATTGTACTTTCGCTTCGTCACAAGGGGCACTCGATCGGGACGATGGCCGATCAGCTGATTGGCAAGAGAGCGCGGGTGCTTTTTCTGTTTATTATTCTGATCCTTGTGCTGATGGTCAATGCGGTCTTCGCCTGGGTGATTTCCAATCTTTTCATCGGATTTCCGGCCAGTGTGCTTTCAGTTTTTATACAAATCCCTCTCGCCATCTGGATCGGATTTTATACCTATAAGAAAAAAGGAAATATATTACTTCCGAGTATCATCGTGCTGATCATTATGTATGGTACGGCTGTATTAGCTTCTTATTTTCCGGCATTTCAGATCGATCTGGTTCAGATGTTTGGTGGCGAAGGTGCTCAGTCGATGATGGGGCTGAGCAGTATTTCAATGGCTTTTCTGGTATGGATCATCGTGTTGATGGTGTATGTATATATCGCTTCCGTCCTTCCGGTCTGGCAGTTACTGCAACCGCGCGATTTCATCAATGCTCAGCAGCTATTTGTGGGTCTGATCATTCTGTACGCCGGTTTATTTGTGGTAGCGCCTGAAGTCACCGCTCCGGCAACCAATATTGGTGCCAAAGATGTTTCCTGGTTTCCGCTGCTCTTCATCACCATTGCGTGTGGTGCGGTTTCCGGATTTCACGGTCTCATCGGTTCAGGAACCACCTCCAAACAGATCGACAAAGAACCAGATGCCCGTTTTGTAGGATATCTTGGCGCGATCGGTGAAGGAGCTCTTGCGCTGATCAGCCTTTTGGCTGTAGCGACTTACTTCTCCGGTTTTGATGGTTTTTCAGCTGCATATTCTTCTTTTTCTGCTGCCGGATCGGATGGACTCAACACCTTTATCCAGGGTGCTGGCAAACTGGCGACCGGTATTGGAATTCCAGAAGCACCGGCACGGACGATCATCGCCGTCATTGTAGTCAGTTTTGCGGCCACCACCCTCGACAGTTCGGTACGGCTCATGCGATACATCATTTCTGAATTGGGTGAAATATATCAGGTCAAACCGCTCACCCGGGTACATGTCGCCACTTCGGTTGCAATGATCCTCAGTGCTTTATTGGTACTGGGTCCCAAAGGACCGATGGGACTTGGTTCGGGCGGATACCTGCTTTGGCCATTATTTGGTACCGCCAATCAACTCCTGGCGGGGATCAGTCTGATGCTGCTCACCATCTGGCTCCGGCGCAAGGGACGACCGATCATCTACACGCTCATTCCTATGATATTTGTCTTGACCATGACCCTGTGGGCAATGGGTGAACAGGTGATTTTGGAATGGTCCGGCTGGGGCGGGGAAGAAGCCAATCTTTTATTATTTGTATTGGGCGCCATCATTTTAGGCTTCACCTGTTGGATTCTGATTGAAGCGGTTAAGGTTTTAGGAATGCCTGTCCGCCCCGGGCGGAAAGGAACCTAAGGCAAGATTCAAGGCTTGACTTGCAATTTCGTCGCGGACAAATCGCTTAGCAAGACCTAATCTCGTCCGCAAGACGAGACTCGAAATGTCGCCGAAGGCACATCTCATAGCATGACCTGGTCTCGTTGAGGCACGAAACGAGATGAAGGAAGGAACAATGCGTGTCCGCCCCGGGCGGACCGGCATTTTTAATTTCTAAACCCTATTATATGTCCTTTCTATCGCCTCATGCGCCTCCCAGTCAAAGGGCTCAAAAACATCGGAGAGATTCAATGAAAATCCTTTCAGCACCAAGGACGAAATTACATCTCCACGTGTAAAAAGACGGCTCGGCTGATATTTTCCTTCATGATCCAACGTATAGATCATCATATTCTTTTCAGTAGGATTGACCACCCAATATTCTTTCACGCCACTTTCTTCATAAAGATCATATTTCCAGGTCAGATCCTTTTCACTGGTGGAAGGAGATAGAATTTCTACGATCAGATCGGGTGCGCCCAGGCATCCGCGCCTATCGATTTTTTCCGAATCACAGATCACGCTGATATCCGGTTGTACCACATTGGTGATGGCTTTTGTCGGATCATTCTGATCATAAAAACGAACATCAAAGGGAGCATAAAATAACTTGCACTTCGTATCTGATAGAAAAATGGTGATAGGAGTAGAAATTTTATTTGAAATCATTTGATGCTCTGATGTCGGCGCCGGAGACATCCGAAACAAATACCCCTTAATCAACTCGACCCGTTCTTTGAATTTCCAGGTCAGATAATCTTTGTACGTATATTTTTTGTCAAAATCAAGCTGTGATATATCTGTGATTGTATTCATTCTGCCTTTCTGATTTGGATATAAATATATAGCGAGAAAATTGATTGATTAGTTCCCTTTTAAAAGTGAAGGAAGGAAGAAAGGAAAAATGAAGAAAGTCTAAACCGCTACTTAAAAGATCTGCGTCATCCGCGTTCCATTATGAGCCCATGGGCGGAGCTGCGTCATCCGCGTTCTATCCTTATCCATCAAATCCTTAACGTTAAAATGAATCTAAGTTTCCCCTCGTATTAAAGGATGTGGGAAACCAGCTTTTTTGATATATTTAGTTGAATCCTTTCAGCAAGAGGTGAATCTTAAAAAACATAATGCAGAAATATGAAAGAAAATCACTCCTCATCCGAACATGAACATTCATCCGACAATCATCATTCGCATGAAGATCACCACGACCATTCCCACCATGTGGCTGATTATTGGAAACGATTCATCATCAGCCTGATTATTTCGATTCCGGTCCTTGTGCTATCACCCATGATACAGGAATGGCTGGGTTTTGAGCTGACATTTTCAGGAGATAGATATGTATTGGCGATTCTTGCCACCTTCATATTCTTCTATGGTGGTTACCCCTTTCTCCAGGGATTGTATGAAGAAGTAAAAGACAGAGCCATCGGCATGATGACCCTTATTGGGATCGCAATCACCGTTTCGTGGGCATATAGCGTCGCGATCACTTTTGGATTACCGGGGATAGATTTTTATTGGGAAATGGCGACCCTGATCGTCGTGATGCTGATCGGACATTATTATGAAATGAAATCTGTCATGGGCGCTTCCCGCTCCCTCGAACTCCTTGTGGAGATGATGCCATCGACAGCACACCGGATCAGAGATGGAAAAACTGAAGAGATCCCGGTCAGTGATATCGAAGTGGATGATCTGGTTCTGGTGAGGCCAGGCGAAAAGGTTCCGGTCGATGGAGTGGTCACGGAAGGTGAGAGCTATCTCGATGAAAGCATGTTAACCGGAGAGAGCAAACCGGTGAAAAGAGAAAAAGATCACAAGGTCATCGGCGGATCGATCAACGGAAACGGATCCCTGACCATCCGGGTGGCAAGTACCGGCAAGGATAGTTATCTCAATAAGGTGATCCAACTGGTAGAAGATGCACAAAAAGTAAAATCCAAAACTCAAAATTTTGCCGATCGTGCCGCTAAAATCCTCACCTTTGTTGCTTTGGGCGGTGGAATTCTTACCCTGGTTGTTTGGCTTCTGTTAGATTTTCCTTTCGTATTTGCGCTGGAACGAATGGTCACTGTCATGGTGATTTCCTGTCCCCATGCGCTCGGTCTGGCAGTACCATTGGTGGTCGCTATCTCTACTTCTATTTCTGCCCGTCAGGGATTGCTCATCCGCAACCGAACCGCCTTTGAAAATGCACGACTGATCACCACCATTATTTTTGACAAAACAGGGACTTTGACCGAAGGATCGCATGAGCTGCAGGAAACCAAAGTATTGAATCCGGATTATTCTGAAAAGGAATTACTACGCCTGGCCGCTGGTCTCGAGCAACATTCAGAGCATTATATCGCTGCCGGATTTTTGCGAAAAGTGACAGAACTTCAAATCGAGATTCCACCATCTGAAGAATTCAATTATCTCCCCGGAAAAGGGCTGAAGGGTGTCGTGGAAGGAAAACAAATCAAAGTGGTTGGGCCCAATTATCTCAAAGAAAAAGACATTACCCCTGCGGAAGCACCTGAAGACGTTACAGGAACAGTTGTTTATATCTTGATTGAAGAAGAGATCGCGGGTTATTTCACCTTTTCTGATCAAATCAGAGAAAGTTCCTTTGATGCCATCCAAACCCTCAAAAAAGCGGGTATCAAAAATTTACTTCTCACCGGAGACAATGAAAAAGTAGCAGAAGAGGTCAGTAATGAACTGGAGATGGACGGATTTTCAGCCAATGTATTACCACACGAAAAACTGGAAAAAGTAAAAGAGCTCCAGCAGAAGGGGGAATTTGTAGCGATGACTGGGGATGGGGTCAACGATGCGCCGGCACTGGCTCAGGCCGATGTGGGTATTGCCGTAGGATCGGGCACAGATGTAGCCGCCGAAACCGCCGATATCATCCTCGTCCATTCCGATCCGAAGGATATCACCCAACTGATTTTATTTGGAAGAGCTACCTATAGAAAGATGATCCAAAATCTGTGGTGGGCCGCTGGTTATAATATTCTGGCCATTCCCTTGGCCGCAGGTATATTGTACAAGTGGGGCTTCATTCTCAGTCCGGCGGTCGGAGCGATCCTGATGAGTCTGAGCACGATCATCGTAGCGTTCAATGCGCAGCTTTTGAGGAAAGAGGTGTGATAAAGAAATGAAGGAGTGCCTGTCCGCCCCGGGTGGAAAAAATGCTTGTCCGCCGAGGAGAGGAAGGAATGAAAAGTGAAGGAATGGTCCGCCGACGGCGGAAAGAATGTCTGTCCGTTCGCCAAAGACGAAAAGAATGTCACACCCTGAGCGAAGTCGAAGGGAAACGATCGATTCCCGGATGAGAGAATCAGACTATGTGAATCCATATTAAAGACAACATTTTAAAAATCCTGGTTTTCAATACTCCGGACCAATATAAGATCGTCTACACTTCCCCGTTTTCGGAGGATCATATCAGCTTGAGAGAAATTCGATCTATATTTATAGAAATATTTAAGAATGGCATCCAAAAAGAAATAGATAAAGCTACTCAATAAAAACTGAGATTATAAACCGATGATTTTTAATAGAATAATGAACCATGTTTTTACCGGATAGAGAATATAGAAAAGAAAATGGAATCTATTCCTTCATCGACACGGATCAGTTGACCGGAGACAACCGGAAGTACAACAAACTCTATGACCGTATCGCATGGAGCTACAACCTGTCCCAAAGGATATACTTCCGGCTCCGGCATGGAGGTGAAAGAAAGTTCCGGGAACCTTTTTTGAAAGAACTCGCGATCCGGGATGGGGATAAAGTGCTGGAAGTATCGGTGGGAACGGGTGACAACTTCCGCTTTTTGAATAAGAAGGCGGATTATTATGGCGTGGATATTTCCATGGGAATGTTGCGCCAGGCGCAGAAACATATGCGCCGATGGAAGATAAACGCTGAATTTATCCATTGTGAGGGAGAGAACCTGCCTTTCACGGATGAATATTTTGATGTCGTGTATCATTGTGGAGGGATCAATTATTTCAATGTTAAGGGAAAAGCGATCCGGGAGATGATCCGTGTAGCAAAGCCGGGTACGAAGCTATTGATCGTGGATGAGACGGATCAACTGGTTCGGAAAAATTACCAGAAAAACCCTTTCCTGAAGGGAGGCTTTGATGATGAAGAAAAAGCAAATATCCCGGTCAAAGAAGTTCCCCGGGAAATGACAGATATAAAATCAGAAATCATCTGCAAAGGGATGATGTACAAACTCACTTTCGTCAAACCTTCTGAAAAGCACATATCTATCTAAAAGCACAAAAATATGCTACCTCCTTTTCAATCCAAACAATCCATTATCATTCATGCACCCCGCAAAATAGTCTGGGAATTTAATCAGGATCTATCAAAGATCAGCGAATTTCACCCCCGGGTGGCAAAGGTTGAATTAATCTCAGGAAAGCAATTCCGTGATGCAGGTGTGGCCTATCGATGTCACATGTCCGATGGAAAAAATACCTGTATCGAAAAAGATATCGAAATCGTCCCAATGGAAAGAATCCTCACCGAACTTCCTTCCGATACAATGGGGATCACAAAATTGTTGCCTGATTATGTGGTTGAAACAACGTTTCATCCGGTTAATGAAAAATCCACGAGAGTAGAGATTGCTCACTTTTATTCTGTATCAAAATGGTATATCCGGCTCCTGAACTTGTTCATCCGGAACCGTATAGCAAAACAAACCCGGGAGATGCTTAAAGCAATGAAGAAAAAAATAGAAGACACTTATTCCTGATTATTTGATTTTAATATCCTGAAGTCTGCCACTATTAACGACTCACAGGTACTTTCAAGATCAAAATTTCATGATTCACCCTCCAACCATTGATCAAAATGAATTATGTTTGTTTTATAAAATTCACTTACCACAAATAAAAACATGCGACACACATTCATTATAGCGATAGCATTTCTGATGATGGCTTGTTCCAATCCACAAAAATCAGATGCAGGAAGTCAGGAAACGGTCGAAGAACAAACCTCTGTCGGAGGAGAAAGAGATGATCATGGATGCTTTATCTCAGCAGGTGAGGTATGGAGCAAAATCAGACAAGAATGTGTTCAGATCTTCAACGTCGGCCTCCGCCTCAATCCGGTGGAAGATCAGGACAAAGATGATGCTGTCTTCAGCTCCTTCGTCCTCTTAAACGAAGATGGAACCGAGCTTGAATTGTTTTTACCGGGAGAAGATCGCACAAGCGTGATTTTATCGTCGTCCGATCAAAATATATACACGAACGGAGCTTACGAATATGATAGCAGCGATTCAACATTATATATCGATGGTGAAGCGAGCTACTCCACTCAGGAATAAAACTCCGGATTTTGTAATTTCACCATCCAAAATTCTTAACCGACCTGCTTTTTTAATTTGGATAAATTAAAAAATTAATTTGCCCAGGAGTTTTATGGGACAATGACCTGGATTATTCATGAGTTTTGCTGCATGTAGATCCGAGGCGACGAAAGCTGCAGGAATAGTATGCTATTGCAAGGCTTTTGCAACGAAGGAGATGCTTGGAGCAAAACCAAACAACATCCATTAAATGACGACAATCATCTAACAATCAGCGAGACAGAACAATTAAAACAATGTTGTGGTGAATAATGCGGGCTAAAATCATACAACTCTGCGATCCTGATCATCAATCGCCCTTGGTGATGCCATAGAGAATGGCCACCCCCAACAACAAACCACCCACTACACCCAGGGCCACCGGCAGTGAAAAATGTTGCGCGATGTATCCCAAAAAAGCGGGTCCCATCAAAAGCCCGGCGTATCCCATGGTGGTTATGGCAGCTATACCTTCCGTGGAAGGGATCCCCGATATCCGGCCGCCTTCACTGAAAAATATCGGGACAATATTGGCTGCACCCATTCCCACCAACACAAATCCAAACAAAACGAGCGGTAACCAGGAAGTCCAGATCACAATGCCAATCCCGGCAGCTGCAATCAGACTTCCGCCGACAACGATGATTTTGTTGTTGAGCCTTTCTACAATTTTATCTCCAGATAATCGCATGACCGCCATCGCAACCGAAAAAGCAGCATAACCAATTCCTGAAAATTCCGGCGTGACCGATTTTATTTCACGAAGAAATACCGCTCCCCAATCCAACATGGCGCCTTCTGAGATAAAAACTGCAAAACACATAAAACCGAGTAGTAAGATTCTTTTGTGCAACCACCGATTCTTTTTTTCGCCGGCATGTGAAGTTTCTCCACCGGAAAACTTTTCAATAATCGTCTTTTCAGTATTGAAATCGAAGAGATTTTTATACTGAAATACCAAAAGAGCAATCAGAAGCAAGGACATCATCATCGCCGAATACAATGGCGGAAGCCCGGCTTTGATCATAAGTCCTAATCCCAACGGCGCAAAAATACCGCCTACACTATAGAGCCCGTGAAGGGACGACATGACAGGCCGGCCATAGAGGTTCTGCACCTGTACCCCGTGCGCATTCATCGCGACATCCATCGCTCCCACGCCGCCACCCAATGCAAATAAAGCAAATCCCATTGCTGCATAGGAGGGAATGACAAGAAGCAAAGGCAATACAACAGAAGTGATCAGCGTGCCGATCAAAATCATCCGGCGACTGCCGATCCTTCCCATGACCATACCCGATATCGGCATGACGATCAAAGCACCAAACCCAAGCAAAAGAAGTAAAAAACCTAAATCACCATCATCCAAACCTAATCTCTCTTTGGCAAAAGGAACCATAGGGGCCCACGTGGATATTCCCAATCCACATACCAGGAAAATCCACTGAGTAGCTCTTCTGGCTTGAGTCAAATCGTGTGATGGCTTCATTCGCAAAAATTTCTGCGAAATTATGTCATTTCACAATGGAAGTCACATAAACAAAAGCTTGGAATTTCTTAAGGTCAAAAAAGGATCGAATTGGGGTCAAAATTTTTAAAGATATTTTATCTAAATCGTCAGATTTTGATCGATGTGATGAATCGGGCAACCAAATATCCCATGATTCCTGAGATTTATACCATAGCAGACATTTACAAATTCTCTATATTAGCAGAACTTTCACGTTCAATACGAGATTAAATTTCCAAATACTGATCCATCACTGTATGAATTTTTATAAATATTTCACAGCTCCGCTGCTTACCAAGAGCTTTTTCTTCTTTTGTATGACAGGACTCTGGCTGATGACAGGATCTTCCTGCGACCGCACACCGGAGAATATTCTCAGTCACAACCACTATGACTCTCTTGAACTGGCGCCTTTTGTCGAACCTGACTTTCCCTATATCACCACTTCGATGGATCTGCGGGATATGGCACCGCATCTCCCCCAGGACAATGTAGTCTCCCGTGGCATCGTCGTCCTGCTGGATGATAGCACTTATGCTTGTTTTGATACAGATCTTCTCCGATGGGCGGTGGGTTGGACAGGCGAATTTATCTCCCTGACAGGAATGGCACAGATTTCCTACGATGACTTTTTCAATAAAAACAACAAGTTTCCACAGGTTTTGGGAAATCCCCACTGGGCAACGGGTCTGTACCCGGGATGGGAAGCAAAACAGCCAACCCGGCAAGATCCACGGGAAAAGAATCCGCCCGACAGAAACTATGCATGGGGACCGATCCCTGACACTCAGAGCCGGTATGAAGGTTTATATCCTCAGGAGGACGGAGTCGTCTTGGAATATCGGGTAGGGGAGGCGCTGATCCGGGAGAAAGTCACCTCCGAAAGATTTGATGGTGGATCGATCTTTATCAGGAATCTTCACATTCTTCCCGATGAGGCAGAGAACTTATATATGCATCTGGCAGAAGTGGCGGATGGAGTAGAAACCATTTCTGAAGAAAATTTCTCTTATGTGATCCATGGTGAAAATCAGGATCTTATTACGGCTGTTGGTCGGATCGATCCGGCTGAAATGGTAAAAATCCAGACCGAAGATGATCGCTTTTTGAGTGCTTCATTTTCTCAAAACGCTTTACCGATCGAGGCAGGACTGGTCGTGTGGCAGGGTTCTGTAAATCACTTGTCTGAGTTTAAAAACAAATTAGCAGATTTGAATTTTCAAACTCCTGATCCGGAAGCCATTTCCTCCGAAAAACGATGGGAGGAAAAAGTGTACACTTCCGAAGTACGATCGCCCGATACGGCAGCATTTGTGACGGATCAGCTAATGCTTCCGCTTCCCAATCCCTGGCATCGGAATGTACGTCTGGCAGATATTGATTTTTTCCCGGATGGAACAGCGCTCGTGGTCTCCTATGAAGGGGATATATGGCAGATCGAAGGGATCGGTAAAAACTACCTGACCTGGTCCAGGTTTGCGAGTGGATTCAACGAACCGATGAGTGTAAAAATCTTCAATGATTCTGTGTATGTGTACGATCGGATGGGAATCACCCGTCTTTATGATCGGGATGGAAATGGGGAAGCGGATTACTACGAAAATTTCTCCAATATCATGCATCAGTCGATGCAAACAAGAGAATGGCCGGCCTCACTTGAAGTCGATCCCAAAGGAGGATTTTATATCGCAAAAGGAGGGGCTCTTTCCGCCGGACCGGCGATCGAAAAGCCCACCTATCAAGGATTCCGAATGGGATCGGAAATGGATGGATCGGTGATCTGGATTTCTCCTGACGGTCGGCAGCTGGAAATCATCGCTACCGGATTTCGAGGTCCTTTCCTGGGTGTACATCCTGTCACCGGGATGGTGACCTCATCAGATCAGGAAGGTAACTATGTACCCAGTACACCGGTTTATCATATCCAAAAAGGAGATTATTTCGGAGTGCCATCCACGGCGCATGGTGCCGATACATCGAACATCACTCCACCGCTCACCTGGATTCCGCACCATATTGACCCTTCCGGTATGGGGCAGTTTTGGGCGATGAGCAATCAGCTGGGACCATTAAATAACCAGTTGCTCCACTCATCCTTTAGCCGGCCCGGCTTGCTCAAAGTACTGATCGACAGTACCGCCACACCCTGGCAAGGAGGCGCTTCTTTTATCAAAGCTCATTATCCGGCACCCGTTTCCAAAGGAGCGATCCATCCGATAGATGGTCAAGCATATGTCACCGGCTTCAATCTCTGGGGTTCTCATTCGGAGGGTGTCAGTTCATTGACAAGGATGCGGTACACAGGGCAAGAAGCGCCGAACCCTGTTTCCTTTTCAGCCGGACAGCAAGGAATCGTACTCGATTTTGAAATGGATCTGGATCCTGATATCGCGACAGATATTGGAAGATATCAGGTTTTGCGGTACAATTATCTCCGTTCGCCGGAGTATGGATCTGGACACTACCGGATGGATGGGACACCGGGGGAAGAACAACTTCCCGTATTAAGTGCCCATTTATCCGAAGATGGTAAAAGATTGTTTTTGAATATTCCCAATATGGAACCGGTGGAGCAAATGGAAATCCATTACGACCTTCGTTCTCAAAAGGGTGACAAGATCGAGGATCAGTTCTGGTTTACGCTACACCGGGTGACTCCGCTCGATCTGGAAGCTCTGGGACTGGGACATATCGATGAACGTACATTGGTCCTTTCAAAAGAAATCACAGACGAGGAGATCACCAAAGATGAGGTCGTCACGGTAGAAAGGGGAGAAGAGCTATTTTTGAGTATGGCTTGCGCCGGATGCCATTCCCCCGGCACAAGGACAGAGGGGATGTATGGTCCGCCATTTCAGGATTTGTATGGTTCGATGCAGGAATTCGAAAATGGAGAGCCTCAGCTTGTGGATGAAGAATATTTGAGAGAATCTATTCTGGATCCTGGGAAGCTGATCGTAAAAGGATATGATCCGGAGATGCCTTCTTATCTTGGAATATTGAATGATGCAGAGATTGAGTCGATGGTGTTGTATATAAAATCTTTAAGTAGCAAGGAATTGCCGCAATAATGATTCAAATTATATGTGGATTAAAAAATAGATGTTGCATTTAGTATGAAAAAAGGATTTCATTGCTTGTCTTAGCAGAACTATAGCAGGGATTTGCAAGCTCCGCCATTAGGCGGACAAGCACGAATTTTGATTTTGTCTGAAAATTAAAAGGGAGGATTGTGAGCCCGTTTTTTTATTTCAGCCTCAACTCGTTTCATATTTCAAATAAACAAGTATTCTCCAGTTATTGCACAAGTTATCCCGGATTATTCATGAGTTTTGCTTTATGTAGATCCGAGGGACGAAAGCTGCAGGAATAGTATACTATTTCAAGGCTTTTGCAACGAAGGAGATGCTTGAAGCAAAACCAAACAACATCCATTTTTGAGGAGTTTCAACTCCTCAGAAATGACGACAATCATCAAACAATCGGGGAAATAGGACAAACAAAACAATGTTGTGGTGAATAATTCGGGTTATGTTTTGCTTATTTACCGTGAGTCTCTAATGCACCGATCCGTCGCGACGGACAGCTCCCGGATTTCAATAAAATCAAACTAAGAATCACAGTATTTCTACATCATTCCGGGCTGACGATACGTTCATAATCCCGGATCATCTCCTCCAGTTTATCGGCTCTTTCTTGTGCTAAATTATTCTCCTGTCCCGGATCTTCCTTCAGATTATAAAGAAGATATTCATCCGAATTCCCCAGTTCGATATTCACAAATCGATTGACAGCAGGACCTTTGTAGGGAGGTATCGTCACCCAGTCGCCCTGTCGGAAAGCGGTCCGGCCCGTTGCTTCCAAAATCAATTCATCGCGGCCTGTATCAGATTTTCCCAGCAGCACGTCAATAAAATTTTCACTGTCTTTATCGGGATAATCCTGCTCATGTCCGACCAATGCTGCCAGCGATGAAAATAAATCCAACTGACAAATCATCGCATCAGACACGTCCGGTCGTATTTTCCCGGGCCAATAGACCACAAACGGCACTCTTGTTCCCGCTTCAAAAAGACTATATTTTCCTCCGCGAAACGGTCCCCATGGGGTATGATTTCCCAATCGCTCTACCGATTCATCTTTGTACCCATCATTGACCACAGGACCATTGTCACTCGAAAAGATGATCATCGTATTTTCATGGATTCCTTCCTCCTTCAGCAAGTCGAGTAAATCTCCGATCACAGCATCCGCTTCGATGATCACATCTCCCCGCGATCCCATATCGGTAGCCCCCGCAAATCTTGGATGAGGTGTCCGGGGCACATGAGGCTGATGCATAGCATAGTAAAGGAAAAATGGCTTGTCTTTATTTGAGACGATGTATTCCCTGGCCTTCCCAAAAAATGTATCAGACATGTCTTCATCCACCCATCGCGCTTTTTCTCCTCCTTTCATAAATCCAATCCTGGAAATCCCATTGACGATACTGTTGTCATGACCATGATCATATTCTAATTTCAACAATTCCGGATTTTCTCTGCCCGTCGGTTCGCCTTCAAAATTTTTCTGATAATTCACTTCGATCGGATCATCGGGATCAAGCCCTACCACTCTGCCATCTTCGATATAGACGGTAGGGACACGATCCTGCGTAGCCGCCATGATATATGAATAATCGAATCCCACTTCATTGGGGCCGGGAGAAATGTGTTCATTCCAATCCACTGATCCTGTTCCCAGTCCGAGGTGCCATTTACCCACCACCCCCGTATGGTAGCCCTCTTGCCGGAGCATACGCGGCAGAGTCATCATACTTGTATCGATCAGCAGAGGTGCCGTACCCGGTAAAATTTTTGCATCCTTGTTCCGCCATGGATAGACCCCGGTCAGAATTCCATACCGGCTGGGAGAACAGGTGGCAGAAGTAGCATAGCCCCGGGTAAATCTCCGGCCACCCTGCGCCAGCTGATCCATATGGGGTGTATGAATTTCTGTGGCACCATATGCGCTTACATCCCCATATCCGAGATCATCCATATAAATTAAAATAAAATTGGGTGGATCATTTTCTTTTTTTCCGGCAGAAGACGACTCCTGACAGCCTGCTGCAAACAATACCCAGCTAACCGCGATAAAATAATAAATACCTAATCCTTTCATTTTTTTCAAAATCTAATTTTTCAAATCTATGTTTTCCGGGATCTCCTCTCCTGATATGCATTGGTCTGCATCGCTCCCTTGGAATAATCCACCCTGGGAGGAGGTTGTTTTTCCAAAATAAAATTCACCGCTTCCTGGATCGACATATGATGTTTATCCGGTTCCGTCAACAAGCCGGACTTGAACAATACATCCCTGACCGACCCGATCACATTGGATAAATGGAGCGTGATATTCTGACGCATGAGTTCTTGTTCCACTTCCTGGATGACACGGATCCCCGTACTATCTACCCGATGGATATTGCTCGCATCGAGGATCAAATGTTCTATCTGTCCCGCATACTTTCTCACACTTTGCCGGATTGAATCTTTAAAAAAAGATGCATTGGCAAAATACAACTGCTCGTCAAAACGAAGAATCAAAATTTTATCATGACGGATCGCTTCTTCATACCGTACCAGGCTCCGGTATCTGGTCGTTCCTTTCACCTGACCCAACTCCACCACGTCCGGCTTGGTACTTCGATACAAAATAATAAAAACAGACAAAATCACACCACAAGCTACTCCTTCCATCACGCCCACTGTCAGCGTGACAATAAAGGTGATGAGCAACATCACAAAATCACTACGATAAGTCTTCCATAGATAAGCGGCATGATCAAACTCAAATAACCCCAGCACAGAAATGATGATCACCGCACTCAGTACGGACAATGGCAGATAATAAAGCAGTGAAGTAAAGAACAACAAACAAATACCTACCAATACCGAAGATACGATAGAGGTAATCGCGGTTCGTCCACCTGTATCACTTGCGATCCACGAACGTGAAAAACTGCCATCGGTCGGTAAAGCCTGAAAAAATGCTCCCACTACTTTTGCCATACCCATACCCATGATTTCCTGATCCGGTCGTACCTCATAATAATGATGACGGGACTCTATGAACCGGGCCATACTCATTCCGGCGACAATCCCGATGACCATCAATGTCAATACGGTCGGGATCAATCTGACCACATAATCCAGATGCAACTGCGGAACCACAAACTCAGGCAATCCCGCCGGAATCGAACCTACGATCGCCACCCCCATCTCATCCAGACGGAAAATCCAGGACATGAGAATAGCAACCGCCATGACGATCAAACCTGAAGGCAGATATCGGTGAATACGCCGGATCAGATGAATGGATACTGCGGATAAACTAAATATCATAAATGTAATCCATTCGATCTCACCGATGTTTTGTACTGCGTATCGCACCGTCCCCAAAGCATCCGGATATCGGGGAATATCGATCCCAAGGGCATAACTGATTTGACTAACTATAATAATAATCGCTGCTGCAGAAGTAAATCCTGAAACAACCGGGTAAGAGATAAAATTGACGAAAAATCCCAGTTTCAATATACTGACCACCACCTGAAGAATTCCGATCATCAATCCGGCCGTAATCACAAGAGAGATATAAAGATCGGATCCCACCTCAGCAAAACGACTGATCCCAGATAACAATAATATTGATGTCAACGCAACCGGACCTATCGCCATGTGTTGAGAAGATCCAAACAATGCATAAATCGCCGGTGGAATCACACTCGCATACAACCCATAAATAGGAGGTATTCCTGCCAGCATCGCATAGGCCATCGCTTGCGGGATCAGCAATACACCGATTGTAATACCGGCGTTGAGATCAGCCGTAAAATCCTTTTTCTTATAATGTTTTAAGGTTTCGAGCAAAGGAAATATATCAGTCAGCTTCTTCATACTTTTACTTCCTTTGCATTTTACGTGATCGGAGCATGGGCAGATGACATTTACTTTTCCTTTTATTCAATCATAGCGGATTGAGTAAATATAATAAATTACAAGAAAATCACCTCATGCCCGCCGGTCACATCATCCTCAAAAGCTCATCCAGGTACTGACGCGCCATCTCTGAATTAACTTTTTTCCGGTTCCGTTTCAGCATTTTCCGGGTCTTCTTCTTCTCTTTTTCATCTCCGGGTCGGGTCGCTTCTGCCACCAGATCAAATAAAACCTGCCTGGCACCCGATTCCATTTCCGGAATCTCTGAAGACAGCTCTGGTATCAAAAACGGGATCATCTCATCACCCAGCCGGAGTGCTGCATGATGTGCCTGCTGACGAACCCGTGAATCAGCATCAGAAAATCCTTTTAATACATATTCAGGGTCAGCATCAAAATTTTCAATAGTAATATTTCGAAAATGTACAAACTCTGATGGTTCTCCATGATTGGACTGCAAACCAATCGCACCTTCCAAAAATTTTTCCTGCATACTCTCCACGGTATCAATATCCACCTCCGTCGCCATCTTGCCATCGACAGAAATACGTATAAATTTCCGGTCACATACTATTTCCATCTGATGCCATACGCCTGTTGTTTCATCCGGTCGATTGGTCACTGCCACATGTCCGTAAAGTGAAGCTGTACAATGAAGATCATCCCGGTAGGGTGTCCAGGGAGCCAGGAGCTGGACCTCCACTCCGCTGGTCCATGCATCTGCAGGATCACAGCGGATAAGCACCCCGCTATTGCCCACTTCAGAAAGAAAGTAATCAAGCGTCAGCCGGTAATTCCCATAGATCTCTTTGGTGAATAAGTTGTCTCCGTTCTGCACCGTTGATTTGATGATTCCATCCTTTACCTCAAAGCCCGGATCATCCCCATACATCACCCAGTGACGGAGGTCTTTACCATCAAATAATGACCGGG
>Ga0209487_1000093_pt1 | contig 83233 bp, 75 predicted proteins | sample Poulit2012_FD_187524 | JGI IMG/M metagenome (GOLD analysis project Ga0209487, IMG submission 187524) | Agricultural soil microbial communities from Georgia to study Nitrogen management - Poultry litter 2012 (SPAdes) (version 2) | ecosystem: Environmental > Terrestrial > Soil > Agricultural land...
AGTGTCCCATTCTTGAAATTTATCTTCGAAAACACAATTCGGATTTTTTGAAAAAGTGTCGCACCATAAGAGCCTAAAGCGTATAGCCTAAAGCATAGAGCATTCGATCGAAACTGTCGCATGAACCTGGGACCAGTAGACGTCCTCGTCTACTCATCAGCAGGAGGACCCACTGATCTTCCTCATCAAGTCAATGAATAAATGTATGAAAAGCGATTAAACATGTCCAAATCGTCAATTTGATAGCAGGACGCTAAGGATTTTTTCCTCCTTCGGCGGACAGGTATTGTTCCCAGGTATCTTTGCATCATATTTTTTATATCATTGAATTCCTCCTATCTTTGTAAAAAATAGTTGAAATGGCATCATTTGAAATCGTCGGTAAATTACATAAGAAGTTTGAAACGGAGCAGAAAACGCAATCGTTCAGTGCGAGGGAGTTTATCCTGGAAACGAATGACAATAATTATGTGCAACTGCTGAAGTTTCAGCTGACGCAGGACCGCTGTGGTCTGCTCGATCCTTTTGAGGAGGGACAAGAACTCAAAGTTTATTTTGATCTGCGCGGACGGGAGTGGAACGGACGTTATTTCACCAATCTGAATGCATGGAAACTGGAGGCAAATGAACCGATGGGCGGCGACAGCTTCCCGGGAGAAGAGGATTTTGTCTTTACCGATGAACCACCCGAGTCTGACTTTTCACAGGAATTTCCGGATGAAGATCTTCCCTTCTGACCGTATGAGAATCAATAGCGTATGATCCGTATCACAGGGTTTTTCGTGATCATGATCCTCACCGCCGGTACAGGATGGGCGCAGAAGATCACCGGATACAGTACCCTGTACGATGACCGGTTTGACAAATGGATCCTGGTCACCGATGACCCGAATGTGGAAGGGGGTCTGGAGGCTACCTGGGCCGTGATGCAGGATTGGTCGGAATGGCAGTATACGCTGGGTCACCGGTCGGGCTGGATCCGGCTGAGGAATAAAAACAATCTGAATATATGGGAGGTGGTGGGTGACGGGCAGATCCTGGAGGTACGTACTATTTTCCCCAATGAATTTGATCACTGGCAGGTGCGGTACAGAAATAAGACGTATGATGTCAGGATGCCTTACCGCGGTGATCCCGAACAGTGGTCCCTCAAATCGAAGAAAGATCACTTTTATTTTTATACCTACTACGAGGGCGATATCCGGGACTGGGTGGTGGAAAATGAGACCGATTTTCCACTCCCGCTTCAGATCGGTCTCACATTTATTCCTATTCTGCAGGTGTTGATCCACTGACGGGACAGCCGGCAGAGCTACCTTGTTTTTACAATAATTCGTCGATATCCCATCCTTTTCTTGCCGGTTCGCGGATGATGGCATCGGCTTCCGGGATGTTGGTCGCCTTCATGTTTTTTGCATCCCAGTCCACCCGTCGTCCTCCCAGCCGCAGCGACAATACGCCCAGGAGGGTCAATTCCGTCAGCTGACTTCCATAATCGAGATTGGTACTGGACTGGCCTCCTTCTTTGATCGCGTCGATCCAGTCACGAAAATGTCCCTTGGATCGCGGGATGGATTCTTCAGGGGTCTGATAAGACTCCCGTAAGGAGAGGGGGTAGATTTCGGGTTTCCGATCCCCGCCATCATTGATGATCACCCCTTTTTCTCCTACAAACATCGAACTTCTTCTGCCATATTCATAGTCGGGTGGCAGATGCGGATTCCACGCCGGCTTGAGCCCGCCCGAATACCAGTGGAGCTTGATTTCCGGCTGACCGTCCTTTGCAGGAAAAGTGTATACGCCTGCTTCGCCGTAGGGAGCTACTTCATCATTGCTCTGTCCGGCGGGATGAATCTGAACGGAGGAAGGTTCTGTCAGATCAAAAGCCCATGCGGCGGCATCCATGTCGTGACAGCCAAAATCTCCCAGGGCACCACATCCATAAATCCAGAAGTCACGCCAGGTAACCGGGGAGAAGAGTTCGTGATAAGGACGCATCGGAGCGGGTCCGAGCCATTCGTCCCATAGGAATCCGTAGGGAAGCGGACTGGTTTCTTTGGGCAGTCCTGTGATGCCACCGGTCCAGCGGGTGGCGGGTACCCAGGCATGGATTTCGGTGACGGGTCCGATGGCTCCGTCGCGGAGGTATTCGACCGTGGACCGCATTCCGTCGCGGCTGTGTCCCACATTGCCCATCTGGGTGGCGAGGCCGGTTTCGCGCACTACTTTTCCCACCATCCGTGCTTCATAGATGTTGTGTGCCAGGGGTTTTTCACAATAGACATGCAGCCCTTCCTTCAGCGCAGCGATGGTGATAAACGCATGGGTGTGATCGGGTGTCGCGCAAAGGATGGCGTCGGTGTCGTCCTTGTTTTCCATCAGTTCGGCAAATCGCTCGTACTGTTTGACTTTTTTGGTTTCGCCCCGTTTTGCATAATGATCATTGATCAGTGCGGATACGGGTTCGCGTCCTGCGATCGATTTATAATAAAACTCGTTCAGATCCCAGTAAGAGCCCGGGTCGGTGACCGAGACGATCTGTACATCGTCCAGAGCGAGCAGACTTTCCGTGTTTTTTCTGCCCTGACCGCCTGCACCTACCAGCGCTACATTGACTTTGTCACTGGGGGCGAAGTATCCGTGCCCGCCCAGCACCGAGCGGGGTACGATCATCCAGCCGGCGGCACCCAGGGCGGTTGATTTTAAAAATTTTCTCCGCGGGGTTTGAGTTGGTGTGGTATCTTCTTTTTGCATCCTTTTATATATTTTGGGATGAATATAATAAACCACCCAGGGAAACCGAAAACCTTCTTAAAATATTTATCCGGCCGGTGATTCCAGAATCTGTGCCGTGTGATCTTTTGTTTTTACCTTTTCGATGATTTTCTCGATTTTCCGGTCTTCATTGATCAAAAAGGTGGTCCGGTGGATTCCTTCATATTTTCTGCCCATGAATTGCTTGGGTCCCCATACGCCGTAATCATTGATCACTTTTTTGTCCGTATCGGCGATAAGCGGGAAGGGCAGATCATATTTTTCTTCAAATTTTTTGTGCGATTTGACCGAATCGGCGCTGACTCCGATGACCTGGTAGCCGGCTTCCTTGAGGGCTTCATGGTTGTCTCTCAGATTGCACGCCTGTTTGGTGCATCCCGGGGTATTGTCTTTTGGATAAAAGAAGAGGGCGATTTTCTTGCCTTCAAAATCGTCCATTCGTATGGGATCACCATTTTGGTCGACTCCTTCAAAATAAGGGGCGGGGTCATTGACATTTAGTTTTTTCATGATTTTATAATTTTAGTGTATACTATTGAATATTTCTCCAGATGATTTGTTGAAGGGGTAAAGGATCTGAAATATATTTGAATTTCGCAACAAAAGGAGGAAACTTCTTTTGGCCCGAATGGGCGGACGAAATAATATTTATGAATTATCATGTGTCACACATTATAAATTAAAAAAATATGAAAACGGTTATCACAACAGAGAATTTGCCGATCAAGCTTTGGCTCAAAGAGGAAGATATGGAAGAAGGGGCGAAGCAGCAGGCGAAGGATCTGGCAAATCTTCCTTTTGCATTTCGTCATATCGCCATCATGCCCGATACGCATCAGGGATATGGTATGCCGATCGGTGCCATCCTGGCTACCAAAGGTGCGATCGTCCCCAATGCGGTCGGGGTGGATATCGGTTGTGGGATGTGCTCCATCCGGACCAGCCTGACGGAGATCGATGAAAAAGATTTGAAGAAAATCATGGGAATCATCCATAAAACGATCCCTGTAGGATTTAATCATCACAAGGAAAAACAAGATGAGTCTCTTATGCCACCGCGAGAGGGCGATCTGCCGATCGTGTCGCAGGAATATGAGAGTGCTTTGTACCAGATCGGGACGCTGGGAGGCGGAAATCATTTCGTGGAGATTCAAAAAGGATCGGACGGATATATCTGGATCATGGTTCATTCCGGATCACGGAACATCGGTTATACCGTCGCGAAACACTATAATGAGCTGGCGATCAAAATGACGGAAGAGCTGGGGAATGGGATCCCAAGAGATCTTTCCTATCTGCCGGAAGGTTCGGAAGAGTATGAGCTTTACTGGAATGAGATGAATTATTGCATCGATTTTGCGCTGGCAAACCGGAAGCTGATGATGGAAAGAGCGAAAGCTGCATTCTCTGAAATTATCCCCGGTGTGGAATTTTCACACTTTATCAATAAACCACACAACTTTGCAGACCGTGAGGTGCATTTTGGAGAAGAGGTGATGGTACACAGGAAAGGTGCTACACGAGCACGGAAAGATGAATGGGGGATGATTCCCGGTTCACAGGGTACTTCTTCCTATCTGGTGACCGGAAAAGGAAATCCAAAATCCTTCGAATCCTGTTCTCACGGTGCCGGGCGGGTGATGAGCCGTGCCAAAGCACGCCGTACCCTCGATCTGGAAAAGGAGCGGAAAGCACTGGCAGAAAAAGGAATCCTGCATGCGATCCGCGGACGGCGTGACCTGGATGAAGCGCCAAGTTCTTACAAAGACATCGATGAAGTGATGGGGAATCAGGAAGATCTGGTGGATATTCAGATCAAACTCAAACCGCTGGCGGTGATCAAGGGATGATGGATCCTGATCTGGCAGAATGGGGTGGGGCGAGGGCGGAGAAACCTCTGTCCTTACCCCGTATGATTTATCCCGCATTATTCACCACGTCATTCTTTTATCTATCCTGTCGCGCGGATCAATAGGCAAAACTCATGAATCATCCGGGTTTGGGTCAATTTCATTCTCAAACTTTGATTGTAGAGGATCTTTATTCATCCTGCCTTCAACACGGCACCCGGGATGAATTTTTGCTGATTCCCGAAATATAGAATCGTCACCGCCGGAAGGTTTGTTCAAAACGGGCGACATTCCCGCATCCATCTGTTACGGTGAGCTGGAAGGTGTGATGACCCGGTCCTGCTCTTTTGAAATCTGTAAATATCAGCCGGTTGTTTTTGTCATCGGCTTCGACCAAAACCCATTCGCCGCTGACCCTGCCTTCATATGTCATTCCGGAAAAGGAATGGAGGTCGTCCTTGATGGTGAAGTGCCAGCGGTTGTTGTGGATGGGGTGAAAAGATATCTCCGGCGGGAGAGTATCCTTCACCAGACAATAAGTACTCAGGCTTCTTATATCAGCCGCGAAATGGTCTTCATTTCTTACGGTGGGGATGGCCTGGTAGCGGGATGACCGGCAGCTGGCGAGGGTCCATTTTTGTTTTTCTTCCATATCCATGTTGCTTTTGTACTGCAGCAGCGCAGATTCAAACATGGGTACTTCATTTTCTCCCAGATGGATCAGGTGAAAGGGTTCATTGTCCCGTATGACCTCTTCTTCAAATATGTAAGCACGGTGGTCCTGCACGAAGGTGTGTCTGGGAAAAGTGACCGAAAACCGGTCGAGGTCCACCCGGTTGTTGTGACCGGATGGCAGGACAAAGTTGTACATCCGATAGTAGTCGAGGGATATTTCATTTACTCTTTTTACGGTAAAGTCGAGAAAGGATTCGTTGCCCTGGTAGTCGGCGGCAACGACCCTGTACTGGTCGGTCTGGAATGGATATGGCTTCAGCAGGGGGGATACGCCTTCTGCCAGTTTTCTGAGATCTTCCCATATGGGGTGGACCCGGTATTTGAGATTGTGGTACTTGTGAACCGAAGGTTCTGACATGTTGTAATCCACGTGACAGTTGTAATATTTCCGGTCGATGACGTCCAGGGAATCGAAGCTGGTTTCATAAATGAGGCGGTCATTTTTGAACATCTGGATTTTGTAGACCCCGTTGCGGTTGTGCGTGGCCTCATGGAGATCGATGACATCGACGCCGGGTGAGAAGTAGAGGGCGTTGAGGGTGAGGTTTCCGGCGGAATAATGACCGGGGGCGATGCGCTGGACCGAAAGGTTTTTGTCCTGATATTCGCGGCCTTTCCGGTCATAATAATTGATCCGTAAATTGCGGAACTGAGGGGGACGATGATCCGATATGGGGGGCAAAAAAAGCTGCGGATTGTAGATTTTTCCGTTGATGTGGCGGATTTCAAAATGGAGATGGCGGCCAAATGAAAATCCGGTATTGCCCATGATCCCGATCGGGTCTCCTTTTTTGACAGGAAGGGCGGTGCTGTCGGGAAATATGGAAGCCACAAAGCTTTTCATCTCATACTGATGGTCGTAGACGAGTGAATCGATATCGTCCCGGAACCGGTGCAGGTGGCCGTACAGGGACTGATAACCGTTCTCATGCTGCAGGATGAGCGCATTGCCGTAAGAGCCGCCGCGTACCATGATTTCACGGATATGGCCATCCGCTGCAGCACGTATGATCTGATCACCATCGGTGTTGGGTTTTATATCCAGTCCTCCGTGATAATGGTTCCCTCTCAACTCTCCGAACGTGCCCGACAGCAATACCTTTCCATCGATGGGATGTCCCCATTCCTGTGCGGGGAGGATGATCGTACTCATAAGGATGAAGAATGCTATTACGGTTGTTTTTTCCATATTTCCCTGATCTTGTTTTTCCATTGTTCTAAAAGATCCCATTGATCGGATTTTCCGCTGCGGATCTGGTTCCACCCTTCCTGCTTCCATTTCTGTAGAGGGGTGGCCCGGGCGGACTCCTCCAGGAGGATTTCCTGCCATTGTTTTTCAAACCAATATCTTTCATGCCGGTCCTGCCGGAGGGGTGGCTTTATTTTCTGAAAATCGTTGAGGAGGGCTTCCATCGATTCGGGACGGAGGGCGGATACTTCGTAAAAAGCGGGCTCACGCCCGGGCGATAAAGAGGTGTGAAGGGCTCTCTGGATTTCGATCCTTGCCAGTTTGGCTTTTTGAGGATCAAGATCGGTTTTGGTGACGATGATCCGGTCTGCGATTTCCATGATTCCTTTTTTCATTCCCTGGATTTCATCACCGGCGCCCGGCATGGTGAGCCACCATACTTCATCGGACAGATACTGGATCTCGATCTCCGACTGGCCGACTCCTACTGTTTCTATGACGATCAGATCGTATCGGGCAGCTTCGCACAGCTGTACGCTTTTCCAGGTATGACTGCCGATACCTCCAAGGACGCCCTTGCTGGGACTGGGCCGGATGAAGATGTTGTCCCGGTCGGTGAGGCGGGTCATCCTGATTTTGTCGCCCAGGATGCTGCCACCGGTTTCTTCGCTCGAAGGGTCGATGGTAAGGATGGCCACGCGGGAACCGGGATCCATCCGTGAGATAAATGTATTGATAAAACTGCTCTTGCCTACGCCGGGACTTCCGGTGATTCCGATCCTGAGACCGGGGTGGCGGATGGACTGAATACCCTTGAGGAGTTGTGTCGCCGTAAGACGGTCATCATCTCTGGAGCTTTCCACCACCGTGATCGCTTTGGAGAGCGCTCTCCGGTTACCCTCTTTTATCTGATTGATCCAATCCTCCATGGTGTGCTCGTTTCATTTAAATGCAAATATGGTTAAAATAAATAATATGTAGCAGAATCGGATCTCAAAAGTTTGGTTTAAATGTTTATCTTCGTGTGGCTTATGGCGAAAATGATCGGAAGATCAATCAAAAAATGAATACATGAAAATGAAAAATTGGGAAGCGGTTATTTTTGATATGGACGGGGTGCTGATCAACAGTGAGCCGCATCATCAGGTGATCGAGCGGGGAATGTTTGAAGAGCTGGAAATTCCGGTGTCCGAGGAGGAACACAAACAATTTATGGGGATGGCGTCGGATGAAATGTGGTCGGAGCTGATCCGGCGGTATGATCTGTCTCTGACCCGGGAGGAGCTTCTCCGGAAAAATAATGAACATATTATCCGGTATTTTGATACGCACCGGGAGGAATTTATAATTCCGGGCGTGGCTGAATTTTTGAAATATCTTAATGAGAAAAATATGGGTATCTCGGTTGCTTCTTCCTCTTCTTCGGAGGTGATCGATCATTTGCTGGATGTGATCGGTATCGGTTCTTATTTTGAGATCCGGGTGGGGGGACAAATGGTTGAAAAAAGTAAACCTGAACCGGAAATTTATCTTTATACCGCCCGCCTGATGGAGGTGGATCCGGAGGATTGCCTGGTGATCGAGGATTCGACCAATGGGATCAGGTCTGCCAAAGCGGCCGGCATGTACTGCGTGGCATACCGGGGTGTGGGATACAGCGGCCAGGATCAGTCGATGGCGGATCTCGTGATTGAGGATTTTTCGGAGCTTGAGGGAAAAGTTATTTGATCCGGCATTCTTCGATGGCAAAAGGGGATGGAATCGTCGGTCATCCGTATTGATCGATTCGTGTCGGCGTTTCTCATTATTATATTTCTGGAAGAGTGGTGATTTTCTGCTTGCGGGACGAAATTGGGGCAGGGTAATTGTTGTAATTACGTGCCCGGCAGGCTGATGTTTCTCCTCCGGAGCGGGTTTGATATATGTTGAATTATTCTGTATCTTGTCAGGGTTCAATGTTTTATGCCGTGAAAGTTTCAGAAAGAAGGTGTTTGTTCTGTAAAAAACCTGTCATGGGACGGGCGGATAAAAAATTTTGTGATTCGGATTGCCGTTCGAGCCACTACAATCAGCTGCATCGGGCTTCCAACAATTTTATCCGGAAAATCAACAGACGGCTGACCCGGAACCGCCGGATCCTGAAAGAACTGAATCCGGAAGGGAAGACAACGGTGCACCGGAATCAGCTCGTCAAAATGAAATTTGATTTTGATTATTATACGAATGTATACCGGACCAAGGCCGGGAAAATTTATTACTTTTGCTACGATCAGGGGTATCTGCCGCTGGATAATGGATTTTACGCGCTTGTGGAGCGACAAGAATATGTGATATAATGTCAGAGAAAAACGACAGGACTTTCGGTGAGAAAGTGATTGATTTTCATTTGAATCTGGATACTTTACCACAGTTGCCGGGGGGAATTGAATGGATCAATAGTTTTGATGAGGAGGATACGCGGTTGACACACCGGGCATTTTATGAAAAATATTTCGATGATCATCAAAGCCGATTATTTCTGTTTGGGATCAATCCCGGTCGTTTTGGCGCCGGTCTTACCGGGGTTGGATTTACGGATCCGGTTTATCTGGAGAACCATTGTATGATCCCAAATCCTTTTCCAAAAAAACATGAATTGTCTTCTCATTTCATCTATGAAGTCATCGGAGCGTATGGCGGTGTCGCGGAATTTTATCGGCACCATTTTATTACTTCGGTGTTGCCGGTGGGCCTGATGAAGGATGGGAAAAACTATAACTATTATGATGATGCACAGACCCGGGAGGCATCCAGGGACTTTGTGATTGAATCGATCGAAACGCAGCTTGATTTTGGAGCGGACCAGAGCCGTGCTTTGTGTATCGGGCGCGGTAAAAATTTTAAAATACTGTCTGAGCTCAACCGGGCGCATCGCTGGTTTGGCGAAATCATCCCATTGCCTCATCCGCGATGGGTGCTCCAGTACCGCCGTAAAGAGAAGGAAAAGCATATCGGCCATTATCTCCAAAACCTGAAATCTTGACTTTATCAGGTGCCCTTTCCATTCTGTAGCACATGAGAACAATCCTCCTTTATTTTTACTTTGTTAAACTAATGTTCTCTAAGCAATTAAGAATCATTCCTTCCCGTTTAGGTTGATGTCTCACATTTCTTTGTTTTGGATGAAATAAAGAACAATGGTGACATATTGTTTAATTAACTATTGATGTAGGATGAGATTTAATTATGTTTTATTATGGGGTTTTATTCTTTTTGGGGGGGTGTTGATATCCTGTGATAAAGACGACGAGGATTTGAGTAAATCTTCTCTCGTTTTGGAAGTGGAAGGATTAGAAAACTTGGGGGATGATTATGTATATGAAGGCTGGATCGAGGTGGATGGTGAAATGGTTTCGGTGGGTACTTTTACCATTGATGATCAGGGAGGAATGTCCAAGACGATGTTTAAAATGGATATCGAAGTTTTGGAAAAGGCTACATCCTTTCTTTTGAGCATTGAGCCGGAATCCGGATCGGGAGATGTACCTTCTGAGACAAGGATTTTGGCGGGTAATTTTTCCGATTCTGAGGCCAGGTTGTCGATGAGCCATGGCAATGCGATCGGCACGGATCTTACTTCTGCCACCGGAAAATATATTTTGGCGACGCCTACGGATGGAAACTCTTCCTCCAATGAGAATAGTGGCGTGTGGTGGATTGATCCCAACAATGGACCGGGCAGAGGGCTGAATCTGCCTGAATTGCCGGAAGGATGGAAGTATGAGGGATGGGCGATAGTTAACGGGATTCCCCTGTCGACGGGGAAGTTCAGATCGGTCGTCCGGGCGGACGAATCGGATAAATATAGTGAAACCGCAGCACCCGGCTTCGACTTCCCGGGAGAGGATTTTTTGGTGAATGCTCCGTCCGGGGTGAATTTCCCGTTGAATCTGGCGGGGCAGACGGTGGCGATTACGGTGGAACCGGATCCGGACAACAGCGACAGTCCGTTTTTGATCACACCGCTTACCGGGAAAATTCCCGATCCGGCGGAGAGTCATGTTTTGTATGATATGACCAATTCTATCAAGTCGTCCACACCGAGCGGTAAAGCAAGGAGATAAAAAAAATTTTATTGTTCACAAATGATAAGCGGGAAAATATTCATTTATTTTTCCGCTTTTCTTTTTTCCAGTTCCTTTTGCCAGATTGATGTTTGCTCAATTTTTGCGATGAGAATACTCAGCTCCCGAACCCGGGCCGGTGTAAGGGGTTGATTGTGATGGTTTTTGATCCATTCTCTTACAGGATAGAATCCATTGATGTGGTACCGGTATGTTTCCGCCGGAATGTCTTTGAAGCAGTATCTTTCACTGAGGTAAAGATCACCGTGGGTGTGATCGGGCGCTGCCTGAAAATTTTCTTTTTCAATTGATATGGTTGCTTGATCCGGTAGGGTGATCGGATCCGTCTTATAAGGCAAGGGGCCGGTGCCGGGAGATAGGTGGATGTCTCTCAAAAGTGCTCCGGTCTGTACAAAATCCCAAAAAAGTGCCGGATGGGGGTATTCTGTGTGGTCTTTGATGCGGGGCTGCCGGGAGCCGGTACCGGGATTTTGCCAGGCAGCATAATAATAGTCAAACAGGTCAATGGGTGTAAACAGGGTCCGGTATTCGGGTCTTAGCTGAGGTTCATCGGCAAAACAGACATTGCCAAAATGGTCTTTGCGGAGGTCTCCAAATATGAGATTTAAATGGGCGGCTACTTTTTGTTTGAGGGCACGGGGCCACTGATCGATCTGCCGGAGAGAGCGGAGGTAAGTTTTGTCACCATTTTCCTGCAACAGAAGCAATCCGGGAGGGAAGTGAGATTCCCGGAGAGGAATCAATGATGATATTCGAATCTTTTTATTTTCTGTATGGTGATGATCGTTCATGATTTACGTGGTATATCACCGGCGGTATTTTCTGCCGGGGTGGCGGACGAAAACTCCTGATCCGGATCGGCCGCGGAACCGGAACGGGCAGGGGAGGGTTTCCAGCCGGGCGGACCGAAGATGTAATAGAATGCTTCTTTTACAGACCGGGCTTGGCGGATATTCCGGTATATGCTGACCCATTCATGAAAAGCGATCCGGATGGGATTGTAGGTGTTGATGTTGCGGGTCAGTCCGTAGGTCGGTCTGAAAATCTCTGGTTGAAATGTATTGAAAATACGATCCCATATGATCAGTACGCCGCCATGGTTTTTGTCGATGTAGATCGGATCGGAGCCGTGATGTACACGATGGTGTGAGGGCGTGTTGAAGATAAATTCGATGGGGCGGGGTAGTTTTCCAATCGTTTCGGTATGGATCCAGAATTGGTAGATCAGGCTGATCGATTGCATCGTCATAACCATCAGAGGATGAAAACCAATGAGCGGCATCCAGGTCCAGAAAATGAAGGCTCCGGTGAGATTTCCGGTCCAGGTCTGACGGAGAGCTGTGGACAGATTATATTTTTCGGAGGAATGGTGCACCACATGGGACGCCCAGAAAAAACGGATTTCATGACTTTTGCGGTGAAACCAATAATAACTAAAGTCATCGGCGAAAAAGGCGAGGATCCAGATATACCATTCCCATCCTAAAGTGAAAATCCGGATTTGGTAAAGGAGGTAGAAGGTGCCGAGGACGATGAGTTTTCCCCAGATCCCGATGATGACATTTCCGAGACCCATCGTGAGGCTGGAAATGGTATCCTTGGTTTCGTACAAATCTCTTTGATCGTAAGCACTGAGGATCAGTTCGGCAAGAAGTAAAATGATAAATCCGGGTATCGCCCAATGAATAATGTCGAATTCCATTGCAAAAAGGGTTTTACATGATGAAAAGCGGATATTTCCATAGAAATGTTAAGTTAAGTATTTGGAAATGAATTTTATATTGGGAGAGCAGAATTATTTTAAAATTTTTAGAAAGTCTGTGACGGGCGTCCAAGTGAAGGGCAGATCCTGAAGCGGGGATGAGAAGAGACAAAATGGGTGTTTTCGTAAAAATTTTTAGAATAAATGAACTAAAGAGGTAAGGATTGATGTTATTACCTTTACATATATATATTTTTAGTTGGATGTAGTGTTTTCTGCATCATGAAATGATATATATAAAGATGTAGTTCTAGTTTTTGCACAGCAAGTTTTATAACCATGATGTGTTTGCAATTTAACCCAAAATTCCCACTTGGTTAGAGTGGGAATTTTTTATTTCGTTTTTTCATTACCTTTGCCCCGAATATCAGAAAAACAACCGATGAAAAAAATTACGGAGCAAGAATCACTTTATCAGGATCTCGAGAAAAAATCTGTTCTTGAATTACTGACCATTATCAATAAAGAAGATCAAACGGTCCCCGTCGCTGTGGGTAAATCGATCCATCAGATCGAACCCCTGGTGAAAAGCACGATCGATAAGATGAAGTCGGGTGGACGTTTATTTTATATAGGGGCGGGAACCTCGGGCCGGCTGGGAATATTGGATGCATCTGAGTGTCCTCCTACTTTTGGTGTGCCTGCCGAATGGGTCATAGGGCTGATCGCCGGGGGAGATGATGCTATTCGTGTCGCGGCCGAATTTGCGGAGGATGATGAAGATCAGGCGTGGAAAGATCTTCAGGAATATCAGATCGATGAGCGGGATACGGTGATCGGAATCGCTGCCAGCGGAACGACCCCCTATGTGGTGCATGGATTGAAGGATTGCCGTGCGCATGGTATCACGACGGGATGCATCACCTGCAATCCGGGTTCTCCCGTAGCACAACAGAGTGATTATCCGGTCGAGGTGGTGGTGGGTCCGGAGGTGGTGACGGGAAGTACAAGGATGAAAGCGGGTACAGCTCAAAAGATCGTTTTGACGATGATCAGTACATCGGTCATGATCGGACTGGGACGGGTCCAGGGGAATAAAATGGTTGATATGCAGCTGACCAACAACAAGCTGGTCGAGCGGGGAAGCAGGATGATTCAGCAGGAAACGGGGGTTTCACTCGATGAAGCGCGCGAGCAGCTGTTGAAATATGGCAGTGTACGAGCGGCTTTGGAGGCAGGAGTCGGACACAACCATACAAAATGAGACCTGGGCACCGGTATGATGATGCGATTCAAATTTCGGTTCGTATCCGATTTTTTGTATCGGTTTCTTTCCTTCCTTCTAAGGGTAAAATACTATATTTGAATTCTTAGTAATATAATTGAATCTATGCACCATAGAATTTTACATGGAGTGTTTTTGATCATCCTTTTATCTTCCGGATTGACGTATGGTCAGAATATTCATTTTTCCCGATACGATTTTCAGCCTTTGTTATTGAATCCGGCTCATACGGGTGCTTATCCGGGGTCTTATCGCGTGACGGCGGTTTACCGTGATCAGTGGGCCAATCTTTTGCCCAACCGGTTTAGTACGCCTGCGATTTCTGTGGATGCGCCGCTTGGGATTTCTTTTCGAAAGCAGGACTGGGTCGGTGTCGGTGTGAATTTTTATCAGGATCGTGCGGGGGCCGGCAAATTGACTACTACCGGTTTCAATGCTTTTGTGTCTTACCATCTGGCATTTGATCAACAACAGAAAAATGTACTGACTTTTGCCCTGAATACGGGTTCCAAAACCCGGAAACTGGGTAAAATCAATGATTTTGAATTTGAGGATCAGTCTGCCGGAATCGGTAATCTTTCACTGGAGTCGAGCGGAGGAACAGATATGGGAGCCGGGATCATGTTTACCAGCCATATCGATCAGGTTGATTTTTTTCGTTTTGGTGCAGGGGCGCGTCATCTGATGCCGATCCACTACCGGCTGGTCAATTCGGGGCGGGAGAAAGAAATTCCGGAATTTAATGTTCACGGGGATGCCCGTTTTTCTCTGTCGGAAGATATCGCTCTGGAGCCTGCGCTCGTTTATCAGATGAAAAGGGGTCAAAATCTGGGATATGGTCAGGTGAAACTAGGATATATGCTTGATTCAGAAAAAGATGTCCGGCTGGTGGGAGGTGTCGGCTACCAGCTGCAAAGGGCTGTTCAGATTTTGGCCGGTGTAGATTACAAAGGATGGCAAGCAGGGATTGCATATGATTTGAATACCAATCCTTTGGTTCCGGCTCAGAGTTTTGAGATCGGAGTTTCTTATATAGGAAAGATTTACAAAAAACCAAAGGTGAAGGAAGTATTACTTTGCCCAAGATTTTAATATATACAATGATGAAATATTTCAAGTACGGAATTTTATTTGTCCTGGCGAGCTGGCTGTATGTTTCGGAGGCTCAGCCCTTGAATGAAATCCCTTTTGAATACAAACTTGAGGCTGCGGATACAGCTTACAAAAACAAAGATTATTACAATGCGCTGGAATGGTACAATCAGGTGTACCGCGAGGACCGGCAGAATAAATATCTGCATCGTGTGGCGGAACTGTATTATATTCTGAGGGATTATAAAAGGGCGGAAAGGTGGCTGGAAAGACTGATCGCGCGGGATGATGAAAATCAATATCCTGTGTCGAGGCTGCATTATGCCAAAGTATTGAAAATGAATGGTAAATATGATGATTCTGCTATTCAGTTGCAGGAGATCATCCAAGGTAGTTATCAGGATTCGCTGCGAGAAATTGCGCAGGTCGAACTGGATGGGATTCATCTGGCGGAGTCACTGGAACGGCCCGGAAATATTGCGGTGGTGAATGTAGGCAATCGTGTCAATACCCGGAATTCGGAGGCGACTCCGGTCCCGGTCGACGGGGATGAACTTTATTTTGTCTCGTTTGGAGAGGAGCGCTTGCTTCAGGAAGGCGAAGATGTCAACCGCCAGGCGCAGATATTTACAGCCAAGATGAATTCCGAAGGACGATTCACACGAAAGGCAAAGGCTCTGGAAGATCTTACCCCCGGAGATGAAGGACATATCGGAAACGTATTTGTGAGTCCGGATGGACGGTCGATGTATTTTACTTACTTCCTGCTGGAAGGGAATGAGGTGGATCGGAGTGAAATCTACTATTCGACCAGGAGCGGGCGGGGATGGGCTTCCCCTCAAAAAGTGAACGGCCTGCCTGAAAATGGTATCGTAAAACATCCTTCCACCGGGACGTTGCTTGGACAGCAGGTGCTGTTTTATGCTTACAACGGATCGGGGCAAGGGGGCTTTGACCTGTTTTATTCGCCGCTCCATTCTGCCACCGAGGCGGGAGATGCTGTACCGATCGGAGGGGGTGTGAATACGACGGGTGATGAGATTAGCCCAATTTTTGCGAGCAATACTTTATATTTTAGCAGCAACGGTCATCCCGGTCTGGGAGGATATGATATATACAGTGCGCTCTGGACCGGGGAATCCTGGACGAGGGTGGAAAATATGGGGAAAGGAATCAACTCAACCCTGGATGAGGTTTATTATTATCCGTCGGGTGACCGGGTAAAAGGTTATCTGGTCTCCAACAGGGAGGGGACCAGATCGGTCATGAGCTCTACATGTTGTGATGATATTTTTCAGCTGGAAGACAAGACGATCGAGATTCGTCTGCTGGCATCAGTTCTTGACGGGGAGGAACCCCTGAACGGCGCCAGCATTTCTGTATTTCCGGTGGAGCAGGGGGACTGGGGTTCGCCCGATGTGCAGTATAATCCGGAGGGGAATGAGTTTACCTTTAGCATCGATGCGGACAAAGCATACCAGGTTTTAGTGTCCCGGGAAGGGTATGAATCGGATACGGTGGCCTTCAATACGGTGGGGGTGACCGAGTCGAAGGATTTTCGTGGTACTTTTCGCCTGGAAAAATTACCGGAAGAAGAGGAAGAGGAAACAGTGATCGTCGCCAATGAACCGATCCGCCTCAATAATATATACTATGATTTTGATGATCATCAGATCAAAATGGAAGCGGAAAAAGATCTGGATTATTTGTACGAACTGCTGACCCGGTTCCCGGATATGGTGATCGAACTATCTTCTCATACGGATAGCAGGGGGAACGATGCATACAACCTTGATCTTTCCCAGAGGCGAGCCAATGCGGCAAAAGAATATCTGGTTGACCGGGGAATTGACTCTGACCGGATCGTGGCGGTGGGCTATGGTGAAAAACGAATTTTGAATCACTGTACCAACGGGGTCAACTGTACCGAAGAGGAGCATCAGATCAACCGGCGGACGGAGTTTGAGATCCTGGAAGGGCCTACTTCGATCCCGGTCCAGCGTGAAGAGAGACGGGTGCGCGACCGGAGTAAAGAGAGAGGGGCTTCCGGTGGGACGGACAATGATTCATCCTCCGGATATCCGGTGATCCAGTTTGACCAGGAAGTGTATGATCTGGGAACGGTGGTAAAGGATGAATTGAAACATGCACAAATCAAATTTACCAATACAGGAGATGCGCCTTTGATCATTGAGGTGGCGAGCGGATGTGATTGTACCACTTTGGAGTGGCCACGTTCTGCTGTAGAGCCTGGAGATGAAGGAATCATTGAGGTGACGTATGATAGTTCTAAGAGAGACAAGGGTTTGCAGGAAGTTACGATTGATATATTGTCCAATGCAGAAGCTTCTGTAACATCCACCCATTTCAAAATTTTGGTTGAATAAGTAAGATTGATATTGATAAATTTGTGTTTTGAAAAGTATAGGCTTAATTTCGCAGCGAAATTTTGATTGAATGAAAATCGTTTTAGGGTTTTGATCTCATTTGCGGAGAATTTTGTTCTATCGATCTTTCGGACAAGAAGAATATTTGATGTAGATTTCAATGAATTAAAATAAATCATGGGAGTATTTTTCGCTTCTCAAAAAAGGGTTTTACTACTGCTTTCAACCTTGACATTTTCTCTGATTATCAATAGTTCTGCATATGGTCAGTCTCTATCGGATAGCGACTTGGTCTCGGTAGGCTTACTTGCTATTTTGATCATTCTGATACTTGCTGCGGTGGCTATCGCAGGCAATAGTCTGGTGAGCATGGCGGCAGTCAGAAGTAAAAGTGATTATAAAACGGTTCCATCGCCTGCGAACGATGGAAAAGAGTATCCTCTTCATACTTTCAAAAAAGGAATGGATATCTCTATCAAGGGTGAATCGGAGCCCAAAGTGATCGATAAACATACGAGCCGGTACGGCATTCAGCCGATCAATTTTCACAACCTCCAGCCGATCCCCAAACTGGTGCTCGAAGATGGTGACGAAGTTCTGGCAGGAGATCCGCTTTTCTTTGATAAAAGATTTCCGGATGTATTTTTTGTATCGCCGGTGAGCGGGGAGATGGCCGGCATCGTGCGGGGTGCTAAAAGAGCGATCACGCAGGTGATGGTGCTGGCAGATAAAGAAATCCGACACCGGAAACTGAACAGCCCGGATCTGGCGACAGTGGATCGTGAGACGTTGCGGGAGTTTTTGAAGAAGAACGGTGGATGGCCGCTCTTTTTGCAAAGACCTTATAATATCATCCCGGACGTAAATGAAACTCCGCGTGATATTTTTGTTTCTACCTTTGATACTGCACCACTGGCCGGTGACATGGAAATCAAAATCGATGGCCGTTACGATGCGATTCAGAAAGGGGTGGAGGTATTGCAAAAACTAACCGACGGAAAAGTGTATTTTGGAATGGATGGCCGTGAAAATGCGAATGTTCCCAAGGAGTTGCTCGATATTGAAGGAGTGGAAAAACATTTTTTCCGTGGTCCGCACCCGAGCGGGAATGTTGGATTTCAAATCAATGCCATCGATCCGATCAAAAAAGGAGACGTCGTATGGACCATTGGTGTACAGGAGCTGATCACCCTCGGAAATATGTTTTTACTGGACATCTATGATGCGACGCGTGTGATCAATATATCGGGACATGCAGCTGTAAATCCTCAGTACGTACGGCTTATATCGGGTGCTGATCTTGGTGAAGTGGTGCCGGAAGAGATGGCGGATGAAGATATTCGGGTCATTTCCGGAAGTGTACTTTTCGGTACAAAGAAAGGAGAAAATCCATTTCTTGACTTTTATAGTTCGCAGGTCACAATTATTCCGGAGGGGAATGAATACGAGATGCTTGGATGGCTGATCCCCCATACTTTGCGTCCCACTGCTTCTCCTACGTTTCCTTATAAACTGTTGCCCAACCTGACTTACAATGTGGATACCAATACGCATGGGGAAAGAAGGGCATTTGTGATGACAGGACAATATGAAGAATTACTTCCGATGGATACCTATCCTCAACATTTATTCAAGGCGATCATCACACATGATATCGACCGGATGGAAGGACTGGGTATATATGAATTGGTGGAAGAAGATGTGGCATTGTGTGAATTCGCTTGTACTTCCAAACAACCATTGCAAGCTATATTGAGGGAAGGGCTGGATTTTATGCTCAATGAAGCATAATCAGCTGTTTGGGAAATTAAGTAACGAAAAGAAATTTATATAAAAAACAAGCATGAAGAAGCTGCTGAATTTTATAAAAAGAATAGAGCCTGAAAAGGGTACCATGATACATACGCTGTATGATGGATTGTTTACAATGTTGTTTACACCCAATGAGGTGACATCCCCTACAGGCGTGCATATCCGCGACCGGCTGGATCTGAAAAGAACGATGGTTTTTGTGGTGATTGCCCTTCAGTTATGTTATGTCTTTGGAACTTATAATATAGGACATCAGCATTTTGTTGCGTTGGGGATGCACACCGGATTTTTGCAGGGTGTCCATCTGAAGCTGGCGTATGGTCTTACTAAGTTGTTGCCGCTGTTCATATGGACGCACGTGGTCGGGCTGGGGATCGAGTTTTACTTTGCTTATCGCAGAGGTCACCCTATCGAAGAAGGATTTTTGGTGAGTGGTGCTTTGATTCCTCTGATCATGCCGCCGGATCTTCCGATCTGGATGTTGTGTCTGGCAGTTGCTTTTGCAGTATTTCTTGGGAAAGAGGCTTTCGGTGGTACGGGGATGAATATCTGGAACGTGGCGTTGCTTGCACGGGCGTTTGTGTTTTTTGCTTATCCGACGGCCATATCGGGTGACCAGGTTTGGGTAGCCGGATTTGAGCAGGTTTTACCTGGTGCTCAGGTTGATTATGGCTGGTGGCAGACCTCTTTTTTCAATACTATATTTGGTTGGTTTGACTGGGCTTTATTTGATCCCGGGGCCTCCATCGTGGATGGATATACAGGAGCGACCCCTCTGGCTCTGGCATATGAGGGCGGATGGGAGCAGGTGACCGAACATTATAGCCGGAGCGCTATATTCTGGGGAACCATTCCAGGATCGATCGGAGAAACCTCAAAACCACTGATCATTTTGGGCGGAATTTTGTTGTTAGTTACAAAAATAGCGAACTGGAGGATTATTTTCAGCGGAATAATCGGCGCTATCGTAATGAGCATGTTGTTCAATCTATGGGGAGCGACCCCTTTTATGGGAGTTCACTGGTTGGATCAGCTGATGATGGGCGGATTCTGGTTTGCAATCATCTATATGGCAACGGATCCTGTGACAGCAGCAGGAACCAATTTTGGGAAGTTTCTGTATGGATTTTTGATCGGGATGATCGGGATGATCGTACGGGTCATCAACCCCGCTTATCCGGAAGGATGGATGCTTGCGATATTATTTATGAATACAATGGCACCCCTGATCGATCATTATGTCATTGATTTTAACATGAAAAAAAGATTGAAAAGTGCGTGATTCAACAAGTTATATCATCAGATTTGTCTTGATTATGACCGTGCTGGTAGCACTGGTTCTGGCAAGTATGCAAACATTTTTGGAACCGATTCACTCGATGAATGAAGCGGTATATCAGCAGAGGAGCGTTTTATTGTCGGTCGCCGATCTTCAGGATACGCCTGTCAATGCGATGACGGTTCAGGAGGTGCAGGACGTGTTTGACAATCAAATGGAAGAGTTGGTTCTTGATCCAGAAGGCAATGTGATCGAAGGGGTCGCAGCGAGTGAAATCAATCTGGAGGAAGAGCTCAAAAAGCCAAAGAATGAACAGAGATATCCCTTGTATATTTTTGAAAAAGATGGTGAAAAATACTACATTGTGAGTGTGAGAGGACAGGGACTGTGGGACGCGATTTGGGCAAGCATCGCCCTTGAAAGTGACTTGAAAACGATCAAGGGAGCAAGCTTTGACCACGCCGGTGAAACACCGGGTCTGGGTGCAGAAATCAAAGACAATCCTGCCTTTCCCGCACAGTTTATTGGAAAAGAAATTTATGATGAAAATGGTGTTTTTACGGCTGTTCGGGTTATCAAAGGAATGATCAGAGAGCCTGCACATGAGGTAGATGGTATATCCGGTTCGACGATCACCTCCAGAGGTGTTCAGGATATGCTTTATAAAGGGATTCAGAATTACGAACCTTATTTTGATAAAATTCGAAAATAAATAAATCATGGCTGATTCTAAAGCAAAAGATAATGTGGCTGTAAAAGAAAAAGAGCCACTCTTAAAATTCGGGAAATCTGAGAAAAAGCTGATCACAGATCCGCTGAATGATGACAACCCGATTACTGTCCAGGTGTTGGGGATTTGCTCGGCACTGGCGGTGACTACCTTGATTTATCCATCCTTTGTGATGGCGATCGCGGTGATTTTTGTAACTGCTTTTTCAAACCTGGCGATCTCTTTGCTGAGATCATATATTCCCGGGTCGGTCCGGATGATTGTCCAGCTGGTTGTAGTGGCAGCCCTGGTTACCGTGGTGGAACTGACGCTCAAGGCGGTGAACTTTACCGTTTACCGGCAGCTATCCGTATTTATTGGGCTGATTATCACAAACTGTATTGTGATGGGACGGCTCGAGGCTTTTGCGATGGCCAATAAACCCTGGCCTTCCTTCCTGGATGGGGTAGGAAATGGTTTGGGATATGGAGCCATTCTCCTCCTGGTTGGAATTGTAAGAGAACTCTTCGGCAGTGGTACTTTGTTTGCTGGAAGTCCATTTGGAACATTGAATCTGATCGGACCTTCACCTGATTTTCTGATCAATACAACGGCTACTTCCGGTATTGGCTCATGGTTTAGCTGGTACGAACACAACGGTATCATGGTGATATCTGCATCTGCCATGTTTTTGATCGCAGTGCTTATCTGGCTTCAGCGAACATGGAATCCCAAACTGGTGGATGTTTCATAATAGTATAAAAATTGAGATGAAATGGAGTACATAAATATATTTATCAAGTCAGCGTTTATTGAGAATCTGGTACTATCCTATTTTTTGGGTATGTGTTCGTATCTTGCGGTTTCAAAATCTGTAAAAACAGCATTCGGGCTGGGATTGGCAGTTATTTTTGTTCTCGCAATCACGATGCCGATCAACTGGATAATTACCACCTATATCCTGAGTCCTACCGGAATTTTGGGAATGGATCTCACATTTTTACGGTTGATACTCTTTATTGCGGTAATTGCATCGATGGTGCAACTGGTGGAGATGTTTATTGAGAAATTTTCCCCCGGTCTTTATAGCGCATTAGGTATCTTTCTCCCGCTGATCACAGTGAACTGTGCTATTTTGGGAGGTTCACTTTTTATGGTAACGAGAGAATATACTTTCGGTGAAGCGGTTGCTTTTGGATTTGGTGGCGGATTTGGGTGGTTCCTTGCCATCGTGGCGATCGCGGCCATCCGTGAGAAAATGGCATATTCTCAGATACCTGCTCCAATGCGGGGTTTGGGAATGGCTTTCTTGTTGACTGCCTTTATGGGGATTGCTTTTCTGAGCTTGCTTGGAATTGATCCCGACGCATTTTAATCATTACAAAACAGAGATTATGTTTGTTTTAGTCGAATTAATGCCCATCATATATGCTGTTATCGTATTTAGTATTTTGATACTGGCGATGGCATTACTTCTTATTGCTGCAAGGAAACGATTGATACCGCAAGGTCTGGTGGATATTGTGATCAATGGGGATAAAGAAAATCCTATCAAGGTGCAACCCGGACCTTCATTATTGACCGCGCTTTCCGAACATCAGATCTTTCTTCCTTCTGCTTGCGGGGGAGGGGGGACTTGTGCGATGTGTACATGTAAAGTGTACAGCGGTGGAGGCGATATTCTTCCGACCGAATTGAACCACATCAACAGAAAGGATGCGGAGCAAAAAGTAAGATTATCCTGTCAGGTAAAAGTGCGGGATCACATGGAGATTGGGATTCCTGAAGAGATTTTTGGAATTAAGAAGTGGGAGTGCGAAGTGATCTCCAACTACAACGTGGCTTCTTTCATTAAAGAGCTCGTGGTGAAATTGCCGGAAGGAGAAGTACTCGATTTTGAACCGGGTGGATATATACAGATCGACGTTCCCGAAACGACTATTGATTTCAAAAACTTTGATATTTCACCTGTACCCGATGATCCTGCCGGTGCCGACAAATTCAAGAGTGAGTGGGATGACTGGAAATTGTGGGATCTGCAGATGGTGAATGATGAGCCACAATTCCGTGCTTATTCTATGGCCAATCATCCGGCTGAAGGAAATATTATCATGCTCAATATCCGGATTGCGACACCGCCGTTTGACCGGGCTAAAAATGACTGGGCTGATGTGAATCCCGGAGTGTGTTCATCTTATACTTTTGATCTGAAACCAGGTGATAAAGTGACGATCTCCGGACCTTATGGAGACTTCTATATCAAAGAAACCAAAAACGAAATGGTTTATATCGGTGGAGGAGCGGGAATGGCACCTTTGCGTTCACATCTTTTCCATTTGTTTGAAACGATGAAAGAAAAAGACCGGAAGATTTCGTACTGGTATGGAGGACGGTCTAAGAGAGAACTTTTCTATACGGACCATTTCCGCAGACTGGAAAAAGAGTTTGATAACTTCAATTATCATATCGCTCTTTCTGCTGCCCTGGAGGAGGATAACTGGAAGGTGAAAGAATCTATCGACGATCCGAATGGTGATGGGTTTACCGGATTTATTCACCAGGCACTTTACGAAAACTATCTGAAACATCATCCGGAGCCGGAGGAGATCGAATACTATCTGTGCGGTCCGGGGCCTATGCTCGATGCTTGCCTGAAAATGTTTGATGAACTGGGTGTACCGGAGCAAAACATTGCATTTGACGACTTTGGATAATTTTCGGTGAGAAAGTTTTTCTTTCGTATAAAATAATATGAATGGCTTTCAGATAATGAAATCTGGAAGCCATTTTTATTTTTTCGTAAAGGAGTTGATCGCACCGGATATACCGGAGCAATAAATTTCTGATTTTTGACCTGATTCATCCTGGAATAAATGTGACGGGGAATAGGAATTTATTTTTTCGAATTGTCCCTGATTATTTTCCTGGCGATTGACTCATTTCCATCGATTGAATGGGTGATTTCCAAATCCAGTAATGTGGTGATGATGGGGTAGACATGAATGCTTTCAAATGCGGGTATGCGGATTCCGGATTTGATATCGGGGCCCCATGCGAGAAATATAGAATTCATATCGGGTACTTCTCTGGGATCATAACCATGTCCTCCCGGATTGGGATCTCTGTCTGAAAGACTGATTACGGCGGGCCAGGTAGCACAAACCACAATATCTCCGATTCGGTTTCGTACGTTTTTATTATCTCCAATAAAAAATTCTGGAAGGTCCTCCTTTAAAAATACCTGGTATTGTTCAGCGGCGTTTTTGGATAATAACTGATATGCGGACGGGATATTATTTTTATCTTTTGCGAAAAGATGTACTATTTCTGCCCCCGGCGGGATGATAAACTGATCCCGATCGAGCTCTTGCGGCAATTCAACCTTATTCCCGGGATCGATCTTTGTCATTCCATGATCTGAAAGGATGATATAATTGACGGGCAGGCCGGTTTTGTCCACTTCTCTGACCAATTGGCTGATGGCTGAATCCACCCATTGTACGGCTTGACGGGTTTCGTGGGAATGGGGACCGTAGCGGTGTCCCGCCTGATCCACTTCGGGAAAATAAAAAGTGATCAGGTGAGGTCGTTTATTCTGCGGCAGTGCCAGCCAGTTTTTTACTTCTTCAATACGACGATCAATGGGGATGGATTCGTTATACGAATAATAATAGGTGGGGAGGGTGTCTTCAATATCAGCCTCTGATCCTACCCAGTAAAAACTGGCGGTCAGCAATTTTTGTTTTTCTGCTAAAACCCATAGAGGAATTCCGTGATACCACGTTCCATCTTTTATGGTTTCACTGAGCCGCATGGAATAATATTCCTGCCGCATCTCATCATAAAAGTGATTGGCGAGTATTCCATGATTTTTTGGGTGTTGACCGGTGACGATTGTGTAGTGATTGGGAAAAGTAAAGGTTGGAAAGGAGGGGATCAGGGCTTCTGCCCGGACCCCCTTCTTGCTGTAATTCAATAGATTATCAGCTTTATGTTTTTCCATATAGTCATGCCTGAAGCCGTCAATCGAAATCAGGATGACGTATGATTTGTCGTAATTTGAGCGGACATTTTCCCGGTCCGGGATAATTTTCTGGGTCGTATCAGGATTTGTCTGTCCATGCAGAGGGTGAAAATGTAATAACAATAAAAGTATGGAAAGATGGATCATACTTTTCATAAGGGTTCAATCCTTTTACATCCGATCAGTATTGGTGAAAATACCCCCGGAATAGATGTTATCGTTATGAATTTAATGCCTCAATCGCCTGGTCATAATCAGGTTCATCTGAAAGAACCGGCACCTGTTCTGTGTAGATAATCTTGCCATCGGGATCTACCACAAGAACGGCACGGCTGAGGAGGCCTTTGACCGGGCCATCCACGAGTTCGACACCATACGTTTTTCCAAAATCAGATCTGAAATCGGAAAGAGTAATGACATTGTCGATTCCTTCTGCCCCACAAAAGCGGGACTGAGCAAAGGGCAGATCTTTGGAAATGCATAAAACGACTGTGTTTTCAAGATTGGCAGCCCTTTCATTGAAGGTTCTTACAGACTGTGCACACGTTTTTGTATCAATGCTGGGAAAAATATTTAGAACGACGTTTTTACCTTTGAAATCATCGAGGGTTACCTGATTCAGATCATTTCCCGTCAGTTCAAATGAAGGTGCTTTTGATCCTTTCTCCGGAAGAACGCCGATGGTGTTCAGGGTGTTTTCACCCATTGTAATAGTGGTTCCCTGTGGAGATTTCTCTGATTGATCAAAATCAGGACTGCTTGTTGGATTACAACTCATGATGAATAAAATTAAAAAATTTAAAAATAATATAGTTCTCATATTGGTACTTTGAAAACACCATCTTTTGAATACATCAGCCGGCATCGGTGAACAGAACTACAATTTACGGGAAATTACGGAGAATTATTCATCCGGGTGGTGATTTATAATATAATCTTTCATGATTGCGTGGACTTTATCTTTGAGTTCGGTGCGATCTCTCAACGTGAGTCCTTTGGTGGGAATCGGTTCCAAAAAGTGATAATGGATAGGGTGGGGCCATCCCCAGTTTCCGGGTTTGATGGGCATTATCTTTTTGGTATTGAAGAGGATAGCGGGCATGATAGGTTTTTGAGCCCGGATAGCGGTGACAAAAGCACCTTCATAAAAGTCTTGCAACACCTCCGAGGTTTTATTGCGGGTTCCTTCCGGATAGAGGCAAAGGTGAAGTCCCTGCTTGAGGGTCTGCTGCATCTTTATAAAACTATTTTTTCTGCTTTTTTCGTCATTGCGATCTACAAGGATGGAACCTGAATTGTAGATGATATTGAAAATGGGAATTCTCGAAAATTCGATTTTTGCCAAAGTTTTATTGGGACCGGGAATCCAGGGAGCGGACACAGGAATATCCAAAAATGAATTGTGATTGATTACAACGACGTAGTTTTCTCCTTTTTTAAAATTTTCAAGACCTTTTCTTCGCACGGGACAAAAGATTAAAAAAAATACGATGCTCGTCCACAACTTATAGGCAGGATGTGTGATTTTGCTGCGTGTCGGTTCCTTGAACAAATAAGAGACAGAAGCCACAGGCAGTGCAACAATGAGCATGGATATCAGAAATACAGTTATGCTGTAATAAAAATAAATATGTCCCAATATTTTCTTGTAAATACTCATAGCAGAACTTCAGCTTTAACGGACGAAAATAATAATTTTCTCGTTCATGACTTCATTTCCGTAAACCGGAGATCAAAAAGTATCGAGAATTGATTTTTTTCGTGAAATTAATGGTGTTTCCGGATCGAATGAAGATCCTAACCTGAAGAGTAACATATTATTGAGTACCTTAATAATATTGGGAAAAGCAAGTATGACACTTGAAAATATTGAACGGTAAAATAATAATATGATGATTCAGAAATCAAATTCGAAAAAGAGAAACAGAAAGCTGACGGAAGAGGAAATTCGTCGTAGAGAAAAACGTATTGATCAACAACTGGAGCAAACATTTCCTGCCAGTGATCCGCCATCTTATTCTCAGCCGGGAAATGTAATCAAAGAAGAAGAGGAATAAATCCAGTCGAGTCATTTTATTTTAAAAAATAATATAAGGTGTGCAGATGCACCAGATCGTTGGACGGCAGATTTCTTTTCACGGATGGTTTATTCCTCAGGATCGATGACTTCGAGTCCATCCAATGATGGTCCTTCAATGACGGTACCATCGGTGTCAAACCGGCTTCCATGACATGGACAGTCCCATGTTTTTTCCGCATTGTTCCAGTGAACGTGGCATCGCATGTGCGGACAAACCGGGGAAAGGTATTGTATCCCTCCTTTACGGTTCTTGTAAACCGCTAATTTTCCTTTATCCAATTGAAGGACTTTTCCCTCTTCCGGTAATAAATCGTCTGCTTCTCCGGGTGTCCCTTTTTTCAAATAATCCCGGATCCATTCCCCCGCTACATTTACGTTTTCCTTGATGAATAATTTTGTGGATTTAGCCGGCTGGGTTCTATTGGATCGATACAGACCACTAAACGGATTTTCTGTCCCCATGATCTGATCGCTCAGGATCATGGCAGCCAGGGTGCCATAGATCAACCCATCTGTGGAATATCCGGTGGCAAAATATTGTTTTGATCCGTTATTTTTGGGACCGATGTAAGGAAGAAAATCGGCTGATTTATAATTTTGACCTGCCCATTGGTGGGTGATCTCATCAACATTAAAATGACTTCTCATAAATTCCTGTACCCTTGACAGATGCTCTTTATTGTCCTTCGCCTGTCCTGTCTTGTGCATACTGCCGATACAGATAAGGTATGGATCACCGGCGGGCGCATAGCTGCGAAATGAAAATTTCCCTCCATCAAAATGCCCCCAGTAGATTCCAAAAGGATATTCAGTTCCTGATTTTAGTTTTGCAGCGATTCCATATTCCCGGTAGGGGCCCAAAAATGGGTGGTACTGCAACTGAAGACCGATCGGAGTATGGGTGGCATGTACCACATGATTCGCATGAATCGTATATGTTTTGGTTTTTAGTTTTAAGTCCTCTTTATTTTCTTCGATGCTGATCACGCGGCTGTTTTCATAGATGATTCCTCCCATTTTTTCCACCTGTGCTGCCAGATGGCGGATATATTTTAGGGGGTTGAACTGCGCCTGGTCAGGATACTGGATCCCTTGCCGGAAAGAAACAGGGAAGCCTTGTTGTGGAATATCTGCCACCTGGAGGCCAGCCTGTTCGGCTATTTTTTGTTCATTGTCCATATCCACAGATCCGGCCGAGTTAAAAATATACATGGTTCGTCGCACAAAATCGCAGTCGATATTAGAGGTGATGATGGTATCTTCAATGAGGTCAAGCGCTTTTTTACGGGAAGAAATGAGGCTGCGCAACGTTTCAAGATCGTATTTCTGTTTCAGCTCCTGAAAGGTATATTCGGTAGGGGTGTAGAGATTTCCGGTGCTGTGACCGGTGGTGCCCAATCCGATCTGACGCGCTTCCAGCAGGACGACGTCATCGTATCCTTTTGTGAGGAGGAGCAGGGCGGTGCTTATCCCCGTAATCCCTCCGCCGATGATGGCGACTTCAGCTTTTACATGCTGATGGATGGGTGAATAGGAATCGGGGCGAGAAGATTTTTTCCAGATAGTACCTTTCATGATTTCTTCTTTTGATGATTTTAATTCATCCTATATTACCATAATCGGATTTTGCCTGCGATCGGTAAAAGAAAACATTTTAACAGAAAGAAGGTACCGTCTTGTATTTTGCGAAATAAAACCGTCGTGCGAGGTCTGATAATAGGGAAGAGGTGAGAGGATGCCCTCAGGGTCACTCTTCTTCATCCAGAATGGTCGCATCATCGATCCAGTCTTCTCCTGAAGATGCTTCATCTGATTTTACGTCCGGATCTGTTTTGTCGATTTTGACTGACTTTACACGATCATAGTCACCCGCTGCAAATGCTTCAGCTTTTCTCCAAAATTCGTCTTTGTCATCCAATTCTGATTTCTTGAGTCTTTCCCGTGCGGCATCAGATGACCGGTATTCCTCTTTTTGAGCATCTTCCCGTGCGGCATCCTGCGCTTTTGACATCGTGTCGGACCAGGTGGATTTCAATTTTTCGAGGGTTTCTTTTGCTTCATCCATCAGGCTTTTGCCATCCTCGTTTTTTTCATGGAGAAAATTGTGTGCTTTCACTTTAATCTGCTCACTTTTCTCTTCAAGTTTAGTGGTCAGATCAGCGGTTTCGGCTTTCAATTTTTTAATGGAGGCGCTGATACTTGCAAATAAAGAATCGGCCATACTGCCGGTTGATTTTTTGAATTTTTCCGAGCTGCTTTTGAAATTTTCTTTTTCGTCGGCAAATTCTTTTTGAAAGGATTCTTCCATTCTCTCTGACTTCGAACGGATGTTTTCCGCTTCTTTTTTCAGCTGTTCTTCGATGTCATCTTTTGTATCCTCCAGATCCTGCATTTTCTTTCGGATTTCTTCTTCATCACCGGGTGTGGCCGGGTCATCGCTGAGTTCCTGCCGTAGTTCTTCCGCTCTTTTTCTCAGAGCTTCCAGGCGATCTTCGGCTTCTTCTGTAGCATCCTGAAATTGATCTGATATTTCTTCTTCAAATTTTTTTGACCGGCTGGAAATATCCTTTTGCCATTGTTTGTATTTTTCAAGCAATTTGTCTGCTGACTGATCTGCCTGATCAGCCAGTTTCCCAAATTCTGTTTTTGCTTTGTCCAAAATATTGTGACCTGTTTTTTCTGCTGATTTTTTAAAATACTCCAATGGATCGTCACTGCGGGGTGAATCTGAAGCGGGGCCGGACTTTTTGCCCGACAGAAAATTTTTCAAATCTCTAAAGATGCTCATAGATGGATATTTAGGTTTACTGAGGTTCTAATATACGATATCCTCATGAAAGGAGTGTTATGCATATTCGATGTTTCTATTCAACATAATATTAATTATGGGCTTTTGAAGCGATCTTGATATATGTATGGATATTTATATATGTATAAATAGTGGAAAATAAGGACTATTGATCCTTAGCGAAGAAGTCTTTTACAAAATCAGAAAGTTCGTCATCATGTAAATTAATGGCGACGATTTTCATCTGATCATCCAGCAAGACATTGAATGGTAATTCCTGAATGCCATAATCGGCGGCTACGGGACTCATCCAAAATTTAAGATCACTCACTTGCGGCCAGTCGATTTCCAGCCGTTTGATACCGCTGATCCAGTTATCTTTGTTTCTGTCCAGGGAAACCCCATAAATATTAAATCCCCGATCGCGATAATCACTATACAATTCTTTGAGCAAAGGTTGTTCTTTGATACATGGTGCACACCAGGTAGCCCAAAAATCGACCAGAATAAGATGACCTTTCTGTTGGGACAGTAAAATCTGATGGCCTTCCGGGTCCGGCAAGGATATTTCCGGTGCGGTATCGCCCACTTTTAATTCTACTGTATTCTGCGCTATAAGCTGCTGACAAAACAATGAAAGCAAAATAAGAGCGATCGTTCTCATAGGTCTTCGTTTACAGGGTAATTTTTATCGATCCAGTCTACTTTAATATTTCTTGGGATGTCCACCAGCTGCGGGTTTTCATACCCCAGATCTTTGAGAAGTTGAAAAGCCGGCCGGATATTGGGGCATTGCGCAAAGGGGCAGCAACCGCAGTAAATGATCACTGTTTCTGTTGTTGGGACATCTTTGAGAGATGCCTTCAATTTACTGAGGCTTTCCTTTTCTTCCCCGGGACCGATATCGACAGATCCTTTGATGATGTTGTCCGGTCCGATGGAAAATATTCGCAGGGTATTGTCTTCATGATGGTTGATCTGCTCTGCCAATGCTTCTGTGGAGATCAGTTCTTCCGGCGTCCATGGCTCTTTCTCCTGGGCTTCGGAAATAAAAGAAAAGAGAGGACAGATAAATAGTAATAATAGGATATTTTTCATCAGCGGTTTGATTTATGATATAAAATGAATTAAAATGCATTTTGTTTCTCAAATCGTATGAATGTTAGAACGGATAACCGACGGCAAGATTGATCACAGGTTTTTTAAAATCTAAAATCCAGCGGTCATCTTCCGGTCTTCGCGGATCATGTACCGGTGAGGCCAGATCAAGCCTTATAACAAATCCCTGAATTTCAACCCTTAGCCCTGCTCCTGCTCCGATTCCGATTTCTTTGTAAAAATTTTCTTTGATCCGGCCTCCGGGTGTATTGGGATTGTCACGGGTCACCCATACATTTCCGGCGTCCGCAAAAACGGCACCTTTCAGGTATTGGAAAATGGGAAAACGGTATTCGACATTGGCCTCAAGGCGGATATTCCCGGTCTGATCGAAATAGGTGTTTTCTCCATCTCTTGTACCGGAATAAGAACCGGGACCCAGCCCCCGCGTGTGGAATGCGCGTACGCTGTAAGGACCTCCGGAGTAAAATTGTTTGCTGTACGGCATGACTTTTGAATTTCCGTATGCCCACCCCAAACCGGCATAAAGCCGGCTGGCGAGTTTTTGATCTTCGCCCAGATTGATATGATACCGGAGATCGATATCTGCTTTTGCATATTGAGCAAATTCCATTCCTAGGAATTTTTTAGGCTCGTCCAATGGCTTCCCTGCCATGAGGCTGACCAGATTGCCAGCGATATCGATATTGGAATTCCAGTAAATCTGATGTTTTTTCTGATGTTTTACCATCCCGTTGTAGGTATAGGAATAGTTCAGCCCCGCAATGAATTTTTGATCAAAACTGCTGCGCAGAAAAGGATTTTGTTCGAGGATATTCTCAAACTCAGTCGTAGATTTCAGTAGGTTCAGGTAAGTAATGGACACAGGGGTCAGTTCGTGTGTTACAAATTTGTTGGCATCCCAGGTATAGCCGTATGAACTCTGGATGGAGCCCATGGTAAATAAGCGTGTGCGGGAAACATATTTTCCACCCAGATTCACACGGGTTTTAGGGATCGCATATTTGAACCAGTTGGTGAGCCGTGATGGAAACAAAACCCTGGGAAATATCAAATCGCCGTTGAGTTCGAAGAGCATGCTGTTGAGACCTTTATGATCATGCTTTCGGATCTGGGTTTCATATCCTACCGATGTGGTCAGATTGAACACCTCTCCCCCGCCAAATAAATTGCGGTTGCTGTAGGTCATTGCCAGACTGGGGCCGGTGAAACTGTTGGATTTGGTCACTGCTTGCAGCTGGAGCCGGATCGCTCTCATATTGAGCGGTGAGAGATAAATATTTGCATCCAGCCATCCAGTGCTGTCAGCTGAGTTTATCGTATCGATGACATCGTATCGGATATTAATGAATTTATATGCTCCGGAAGAGCCTAGCCGTCGGCTTGTGGCGGCCGATATTCCGGGATTGTAAAGGCTGTTTTCTTCGATGAGGATAAATGGATCCAGGCGTTCCGGTTTGAAGTATTCTTCTTTTTGGATATAATTCTTTTGGTTAAAACGGATTGTATTTTGATCCAGTGAATCCTGTCCGATCTTGTAATTGGAATAGACATTGACCTGGTTGATCCGGTATGGGATGACCGATTTTGGCGGCACCTGGTCTTTGAGCCTCAGGAAGAGATCAAATTTTTTCCCATCCAGCTGATTTGTATCTGCTTCAAAGATCAGAAATTCGGAATTGAAGTTATAATATCCTTCATACTTGAGCTTTCGATCCATTCTGTTTCGTTCCTGTTTCATGGTTTGTAGATCAAACCGCCTGCCGGATTCCATGAGGGTGGAATCCATAAATTCGGCCATTTTCTGGTATATCTGTAAGGTATCTGTGTCTATTTGGTATGAATGGAGCGTATAGGGTTTGGGAATTTCGGTGTGATATATCAGTGTAGCTTTTTTGCTTTTTTCCTTCCTGATGATTTCGGTATCCACCTGACTAAAGAAAAAGCCACGGTTTTCCAGGCGGTTTACGATGAGTTCTTCGACGCTTTCTGTATTGACATCAGAAAGGTATACCGGTTCCTGACCCCACTTACGGTTCAAAAAACGATTGATGAAATTAGGATGATTTTCAGCTCTGTAATGGAAATATAATCCGGGGCGCATACCGAGAATGCGGGAATTGGGCTTCGGATAAAGTACACTTCGGATTTCTTCTTCTTTTCTATTTTTATCAGCGGGCTCTTCTTCCCAATCGAGATCCAATTTTGCTTCTGAGTATAAATATTCATCTTCTGGAATATATTTTTTCACACTACAGCCGGTCATACCAACGATCAGGTAGAGCCCCCAAAACGCGAATACCAAAACTTTCATGTCACAGGTCTTCCTTATCATTGTTCTTCCGATTCTTTTCTTCGTTTGAGGAGCATTTCGCGCCACAGCTGGTCAAATTTGTTGAACTCCTGCGTAAAAATAAGTGCCAGTCCGCTGACGATGGTTTGTCCGTCGATCACATTTTCAAAGGTGTTTTTCCGGAAGCCGCGGATTCTGAAATTTCCTTTCTCTGTCAAAAGGTATTCGACGCTCACATTTCCTATCAGGGGGTTTGTTTCCTGAGGGTTCCCCTGCCCTCCTTCCACATCGACTTCACTTCCCACTTTGACGATGAGCCGGTCATCGAGGAATTTCTTTTGCGCTGCGATATCCAGTTCGGTCCGTCGCTGAGGATTACCTCCTTCATAGTCTGTGTAGGTGTCCAGCCCAAAGTCAAGTTCGACTCCTGTATCCCCCAACAGCCGGTCAGAGAACATATTGAGCTGATCCGAAAGCGCCTGGTTGATGTTGTCACGGGCCACATTTTCGATACCTCCTCCGCTCCCGTCGTTGCCGCTGTCAGGATAGAACTGTCCAAGAACGAGTAAGGAAAATACCTGTTTGTTCAATTCCTGTTCCTGATCATTGAGCTGCTGGATCTGGCCGTACACCTGTCCGCCGGCTGCACCCTGGGCATCTTCCGGCATATCGATGCTAAAGTCGAGCCGGGGCTGATTCAGTGATCCGCCGATATTCAGATATACCAGAAAAGGAAGTTTTCGCCGGTATTGATTTTTTACATTGGCATCAGCGCCTGATGTACGGGGAGCCATCATTGAGTACGGAGAGGTTTCCACCCTGTACCGGGTACTCACGTCCAGATCCGCATCCATCATATCACCGGACCAGGAAACCTTACTTCCCTTTACGATGTCAAACCGCCGCGTGACCAGATTGTAGAGATTCATTTCATAATGTCCATCTTCGATTTCGACCAGACCGGTCAACTGAACCTGTCCGTTGGGTAGAATCGAAAAATTCAGGTCCCCCTCTCCCGATACCATAAAATGATCTCCTGTTTCTTCACTGATGATCACTTCAAATATGGCTTCCTTGTGCAGAGAAATCACAGCATTGATATCATATCCGGTGACGATGATCGTCTCTTCTTCCTGACGCGCGAGGATATCATCCGGATTTTCTTTATTGACGAAAAGCACAATCCCGTCCCGTCTTTCCAGTTTGGCCTGTGCCTGGGGCATGATGTAAGTGATGTTGGTACTTTTTCCGACATCGAGTTCGACATTTACTTTTGGGAGTTTGAGATCCCCAGTGATACTTGCATTGACGTCGAAGACCGCCTGTCCATAGAAAAGATCATTATTTTCTTTTTCTGAGTTTAGAATTTGGAAATCATCTGCTTCCAGTGTGAGGTCAAAAACAGGATTTCGAAGATCTTCGGTTCCGATGGTTCCGTTGATCATAAAAACATGATCTTCTTCATCCCGGATCTGAAAACCATCAAATCGGATGGCGTCATTATCAAAGAAAATATTTTCCTGATTCAAAATAAAAGATACGTCCAGCATTGTGACCATAAATCCGGCTTCGGTGAAATGTAATTCCCCGGAATATTGGGGATCTGAAACCGAGCCGCTGACTTCGATCCCGCCTGATATAATACCGGATCCATTCCGAATTTCACCCATGGAAAAAGCTTCCAGGGCTGACATTTCTATCCGCTCAATTTCGATGTTGGCGCTCAGCTGGTCCGTTTCTTCCATTGCGGAATATTCTATGTTGGCGATACCTTCCATCCCTCCTCCCTGCAGGGATATATTTCCCTGATACTGATGCTCTTCGTAGGAGCGGGCGGCGAGGGTGAGTGTACCGATATCTTCCTGATATATTTTAAAATCTTTTACCCGGATGTCGGTTTCAAACGAGAAGGGTGACAGGGGCTGCATGATCTCGATGAAACCGTCTGTTTTCCCACTCGCCAGGAGGGTGTCCGGGTTGAGATAACTCATGATATTTCCCACTTCAAAATTTTCAAATCCAATTTTGACAGAATTTTTATCACCTTCTCCGATACTGAACTTTTGAATATCGTGCGACAAGATAAAATCTTTGAATTGAAACATGGAGTCGGCATAAATCATCTGATTGGTGGACGGAATCTCCCAGCGTTTTGAATCCACAATCAAACTGTCAGGATCAAGATGAAGTTTGAAAATATCCTTATCCTGCTCCGCATCGACGCGCACCATGATCAGGTCCTGATCTTCATATTTTGCGTTGAGAACCGAGTAAAGTTTCTGATCCTTGATTCTTGTGAAAAACCGTGTTTTGTTGATCGTGATCGGACCGGCACCAATTTTTTCCAGTCCCAGATCGACCTTAAAATCCTCCTGATCTGAAACGGCGATCATATGGACACTGTCGATTTCCATTCCGGAATAGAGAATATGAGGTAAATAGAGACGCGCATCCAGGTTCTGATGTGCTTCATCAAAAACTACTCCAAGGGAAAGTGTATCCATCCGATCCAGTCCCGGAAGGAAAACCTCTTTTATCACAGGAGCTTCGGTTACCTGCATGTTGAGCGTCAGATGAACAGGAGGATCGATCACAACCGAATCTTCAGCGACGATCGAATCCCGGAGGTGGTAGCTGATGTGGTTTTGCAAGGCCTGGGAAATAACCGGAAAAGATGAGTTGGAGTGGAGCGCCATATTCACGAATGAATTGGTCAACTCAACCGACGTGGTATCTTTTGTGCCGAAAAGATTCAGATCGATGTCGCCTGTTTTGTAGGATTGATTCTTATGCACGACCGTACCTGACTTTACCTGAACGGATGCTTCGTATCGGTTCGGGTTTCCTTTTGCTGCGGCGTTCATATCAAACGCAATAGCGACCGGTTTGTCCATCAGTCCCAGAGCGGCAAGATCGGCACCGGCCAGATGCAGATCTGCCTGTATGGAAGGCGAAATAGAATCCAGTACAAAATCAGAAGACAGCCGGATGTCAATGTTTTTATCTTTATATTCTGACCAGATGGTACCGGCGCCATGATCCACATGACCGCTTATAGGCCAGTTTTCTATCATGTATTCGTTGAGTTCCAATTTTTCAATGCGGGTGTCAAAATCTGCATTAAGTGTCTCGATATCTGCGCCGCTTCCTTTGAGATCGAGGGTCAGAGCGAGAACTCCGACCGGTTGATCAGGCAGGAGACTGTCTATATGAAGATCATTGATTTCGGCCTGCAGGTCAAAAATGAGCTGATCTTTGGTTGCAAAACGACCTTTCAACCAGGCGTGACCAACGGTGGACTGAAGCTTTGCATCGGCGGACAGGTCATCTGCAAATCCGGATACGCTTCCTTCGATCCGGAGTTTTTCTGGTATCCGGATGCCCAGATCTTCCTCATTGATCAGTAGAGCCAGATCTTGTTCACCGGATTGGAGAAGAACAGCGGGCAGGTGAACCTTTATCTGATCGGGATCTAACAGATTTTGAATGGTTCCGGCGATGAAAATTTCTGTCTGGCGGCCCCAGTTGAGCCGGGATTCCTGAATATTCATTTCCGAAAGGGATCCAGAAGCATGGATGGAAGCCAGCAGCGGATCATTGGAAAAAATGGTAAAATACTCCTGATCCGCCAATTCGGGTGAAAATCTTAATGCTTCCCGGCTGTCTATCCTGATTTCCGGAAAATGAATATCCAGGCGGATCTTTTCTTCCAGCGCTATGAGATCGGTGATGTCATCAAACCGGGATGTGATCGAGCCTTGCAGGTAGCTGTTCATTCCATCGAAGAGGATGTCTTTTGCTTCAAGCGTATGGTCGGTGATATCGAGATCGAAGGTGATACCATTGATAGAGATTCCAGATCCCTCCAGCAATGAGAATTCCTGAAGTTGCCCCCCTGCTCTATTATCTTTTAAATACAGATTTTTCAGATCAAGATTCAATTCTGATAAGGCAATCGCATCGGGATTGAATACACCCGGAGTGATTTTATTTTCTCCCACAAAATAATGGATATCATTTTCTTCCAGTTTTATTTCATCGATTTGAACCGACCAGTCCGGCCAGGTAAATGCAACAGCGGAAGATAGATTCTCTTCTGAACCTGGTTCTTCCACCGGCGGTACAGGATTCTGCAGGAGATGAATATTTACCTTTGATTGTGCCAGGCCGAAGGTTGTGACATGAATGTTTTGATTTTGCAGATCGATTTTCGGAGCTTTTAATTGCATCGAATGGATGTCAAAATCGGTATGTAAATCATCAGGATCTGAATGATATAATCCGCTCAGGTTTTGGATCTTTATATTATTCAGGGCAAGCTGAGGGAGAATATCTGAACCCGCGGATTCAGATGCAGGCAGTTCTTGTGTCAAAATATATTCGAAATGGGTGTCATCAAGGGTGGCAGATGCGACAGAAAAGTTCATCTTGTCCAGATCAAATTCATCCATAGATACTTTAAGACCGCCTATTTTCGCATGGGCATCCATACCTGATTGATCATCCTTATATTTTGCGCGGATATCTGATAAATGGATTTTCTGGACGGTGATCGCCATTGGAGCAGAAGCGGTATCGGGCTTTTCTTCCGTTTCACTGTCAGAAGCAAAAGCATCGAGTAAGAATTGATAATTGAAGACTTCGGAAGTATCGGATCTGCTTATCTGTGCACGGACACCTTTCCAGTCAAGAGATACCAGTTCCAATTTATTTTGCGAGATGATGGGCCACAACGGGATGTAGGCCGATAATTTTTCTGAATAAAGCAGCGTATCCCCTGCCAGGTCCTCGATATAAAATTCATCGATTACGATATTCCCGGAGAAAGACAAATAAAACCTGTCCAGTGAAATGGTGGTATTCGTTTGCTTCTGGAGATACGAAATGGCTTTATCTTTGATGATTCCCTGTCCCCATGGACTGCGGATGAAAAGAACGACCAGAAATAAGAAAATCAGAATTCCGGCCAGAGTTTTTAATAAAATGGATAATATTCTCAAGCTAATGTGCCATTAAGTGCGTCAGGTAATTCCAAGAACATTGGAATAATATCACCTTCTAAATATATTATTTGATCCAATCGCGAATTTTATCGATAAAATAAATAATAAAAACGAAATATCGCAAGAGAAATTACCTCAACCCTATCTCTGATGAAGAGGATATCGGTGGTTCTGGCGGGAAATGATCATCCCTTCTCCCCTGCCGGGAAAATAAGAGATCATAAACAATTAAAGACTTTTTTGTCCATTATAGAAAGAAATATTATATTTGGAATCATTCTATATTGTTGACTGCAAGATGGTTATTAGATAATTGGAAATATGTTTTTAGTTGAATATCCGGTGGTTTTGGCAATGGTGTTTTTGTGGATTGGTTTTGTAAGTGCTATTAGTTTTATGGAAGCCGGTTTGAAATTTCGCGCACCGGGGATCACTCTTGCATTGGGACTGGGTATTGGAAAGATCGTTTTCAGGACGATGAATAAAGTGGAGTGGACGCTTGCGATCGGTATCCTTCTCAATCTTTTGTTTTATCAGCCGGTTGAGGGGTATGAAGTGAATTTGCTATGGTTTTCTATCCCCTTTCTTATTCTGTTGAATCAATCTATATGGTTTTTGCCGGCCCTGGATCGGCGGGCAAAGCAAATCATTGCCGGTGATCAGCTGCCGCCTTCTCATCTTCATATATATTACGTAGCGTTGGAAGTTGTCAAAATTTCCTGTTTGCTGATATTTGGAATCAGTCTGTTTACGGCGTGATTTCAGCATGCAGGACAGACCCGATTATTTTTTCCATTAGCCGGGCATCTGCTTCCGGATCATTGCGGATCGGATTCAACAAGATATCCGCCTGTCTGTAAAACGGTAATCTTTCTGCCAGTTTTTCCTGTATAAAAAGGAGAATTTCCTCTGAGGATTTTTCTCTGATAAGAGGACGTTCTTCTTTTTCTTTTGCCAGTCTTTCGGCCAGTATTTCAGCTGAAGGATCGATGAAGATCGTCCGTCCGTTCTCTTTCATGAGATCCATATTGTCATAAAAACAGGGAGCTCCTCCCCCGGTGCTGATGATCAGAGGTGTATTGCGATTGTCCGCAGATTGGATGAAGGATTCGAGTACTTTTCTCTCGATTTTTCTGAATCCTTCTTCTCCTTCCTCTTCAAAAATCTGGTTTATGGATTTCTTTTTCTGAGCTATGATTTCCTCATCCATGTCTGCAAAGGGAATGCCCAGTGCCGCCGATACCCGGGTGCCGAGGTAGGTTTTTCCTGATGCCATGAAGCCGATCAAAAAGATAAGACGGTTTTTCTTTTTCACAATTTTTCTTTTATCCGGATTTGAATGATTGGATTTGGACATTTTGAATATGGAATATTTGTTTTCAGAGCCCAAAGATGCGATATTTGTTTTATGGTATCACATCGTAATTTATATTTTTTTGGATTCCTAATTTTTAGTGCTTTCCTATTCAGCTGTAAAGGGGAAGGATCCGGGGGATCTGAAGATTCTGTATCGAGTCTGGTCAACATACCGGTTGATGCAGATGAAATCATTGACACGACCAATGCGGCACGTCTGGTATTTGAAAAAACCCTGATCGATTGGGATACGATCCGGCAGGGAGACAAATTTGATGCTACCTTTCATTTTACGAATGAAGGAAATCGGCCCGCTTTGATCTCTGCAATCCGTACTTCCTGTGGCTGTACTGCGTCAGAATACAGCAAGGATCCGATCCCGCCGGGAGGCAGAAGCGAAATCAAAGTTACTTTTAATAGTTATGGCCGGGAGGGGTACCAAAAAAGTTCAATTAATGTGATCGGAAACACCTTCCCACCAAGAACCTTATTATATTTGCAGGGTTTTGTAGAAAAATAAATAGTCATCATGCTAATATTACAAGCGGAATCAAGTCCGATAATTTCAATGTTGCCCCTGATAGGGATGATTGTCGTTTTTTACTTTCTTTTCATGAGACCTCAACAGAAAAAGACAAAGGCTCAACAGCAGTTTAATGCGGCTCTGGAAAAGGGAGAAGTAGTCGTAACAGGATCCGGTATTGTCGGCAAAATCAATAAGATCGAAGATGATGTCATCAGTCTTCAGCTGAACGACAAGACCTTTATCAAGGTGATGCGCAGTGCGATCTCCAAAGAGATGACCGATGCTCTCGACAAAACAGAACATGGCCGGCGAATCTAAATTTTTACAATAATTCCCGGATCACTTCCCACAATATGATTCCACCACACACACTGACATTTAAGGAGTGTTTGGTGCCAAATTGAGGGACTTCCCATACTTCATCCAATAATGGTAGAAGATCATCCGATATGCCGTGGACTTCATTGCCAAATACGACGGCGATGGGTTGTCGTGGCTTCGTTACATTTTGTAAGAAAACAGAAGCGGTGGTTTGTTCGATTCCGACACAATACCACCCTTTTGATTTTAGAGAACGTATAAGGGGTACCGCTTCCTGATGGTGTTCCCACGCCACTGTTTCCGAGGCGCCGATAGCAGTTTTGAAGATTTCTTTGTGAGGGGGACGAGGCGTATATCCGGTCAGATATATTTTTTCAATGGCAAAGGCATCTCCGGTCCGGAAGAAACTGCCGACATTCATCCCCGACCTGATATTATCCAGTACTACCGATACGGGAAATTTCTTTTGTTCTTTAAATTCTTCCGGTGTCACCCGGTTCAATTCATCAAGTTTAAGCTTACGCATTTGCTTTCTGTTGTGCGTCGGAAGTTGATGCAATATCGGTTTTGTTCCGTTGGTTTTTATGGTGGAGGGCAGCTTCGATAAATGATCTGAACAACGGATGCGGGCTCTCAACGGTGCTTTTTAGTTCCGGATGAAACTGAACCCCGATGAACCAAGGATGATCCTGAAGTTCCATAATCTCGATCAGGTTCTCCTTTTGGTTTATGCCAGATGCGATAAATCCGTGTTTTTCAAACTGTTCCAGGTATTCATTATTCATTTCATACCGGTGCCGGTGCCGTTCTTTTACGGTATGGTTTTGATATATTTCATACGCTTTTGATCCCGGTTTCAATTCGCAGTCCCAGGCTCCCAGCCGCATCGTACCACCCATTTTCTCAACATTTTTTTGTTCCGGCGGCAGGTGAACGATCAAGTGCTCAGCTTCCGGTCTGAATTCTTCAGAGGTTGCATCGGGCATATTCATTTTATTGCGTGCAAATTCGATGGCAGCACACTGCAATCCGAGGCATATTCCAAAAAATGGTATTTTGTTTTCGCGGGCATAGGCGATTGCCTTTAGCTTGCCCCTTACGCCCCTGGTACCAAAACCCGGAGCTACAAGAATACCATCCAGATGATCCAGTTGTTTTTCAATCTCCGAGTCTTCCAGTTCTTCGGAATGGAGACTGATGACCTGAACCTTTGTTTCATTGTAAGCCCCTGCATGGACGAAGGATTCATAGATGGATTTATAAGCATCCTGGAGTTCGATATATTTTCCAATCAAGCCGATTTTGACTTCGTTGAGAGGGTTTTTCAGTTTCCCCAAAAAGTCCTTCCACGCGCCCAGGTCTGGTTTGATCGACACATCGAGCCCCAGTTTTTCCATCACTCTCAGATCCAGTTTCTCTTTGAGCATCAGGAGCGGCACATCATAGATGGTTGATGCATCGATGGATTCGATCACTGAGTTTTTTTCCACATTACAAAAAAGTGCCAACTTTTGACGGATCTCGTCGGACAGGGTGTGCTCGGTACGGCAGACAAGAATATCGGGCTGGATACCGTATGTAAGGAGTTCTTTTACCGAGTGCTGTGTTGGTTTGGTTTTGAGCTCGCCCGCTGCTTTCAGGTAAGGGATCAGGGTGAGGTGAATCACGATTCCATTTTCTTTTCCTACTTCATTTCTCAGTTGTCGTACCGCTTCGATATAAGGGAGGGATTCGATGTCTCCCACTGTGCCTCCTATTTCTGAGATGATGATGTCAAAATCCTCGGATTCAAAATTCCGGACATATTGTTTAATTTCATCGGTGATGTGAGGGATAACCTGTACCGTTTTGCCAAGGTAAGCTCCTGCCCTTTCTTTGTTGATGACATTGAGATAAATCCTTCCGGTCGTTACATTGTTTGCCTGGGAGGTCGGACGGTTCAGGAATCGTTCATAATGACCCAGATCCAGGTCTGTTTCGGCTCCATCATCTGTGACATAGCATTCTCCGTGTTCGTAAGGATTGAGTGTTCCTGGGTCGACATTGATGTATGGATCCAATTTTTGAATGGTGACTTTATATCCTCTTGCCTGGAGGAGTTTTGCCAGTGATGCGGATATAATCCCTTTTCCCAGAGAAGAGGTGACTCCACCCGTAACAAATATATACTTTGCCATGTCTTCGTTGATGTTTTCGTTACGGGGTACAAAGATATATAAATTTTGTCCGGAGTGCCGGGAAGATCCGTTTTATTCAAAAAAAAAGTGCCAGAATTCAGATGATCCTGGCACTCGGGAAAATTACTAGACGAAGGGCTTATTTATTTTCATCTACTTCTTCAAATTCCACATCGGTCACATCGTCGGCACCCTGGTCACCAGTGTTGTCTCCGGTTTGTGCGCCGGCTGCTCCTGCATCTGCCTGAGCGGCTCCTTCACCAGCCTGATAGATATCCTGGCTTGCTGCAGCCCATGCTGATGTGAGTCTTTCACTGATTGCATCGATTTGGTCAAGATCTTCTTTTTTGTGTGCTTCTTTCAGATCTTTGAGCGCATTTTCGATTTCTGTTTTTTTGTCTGCCGGTATCTTGTCACCAAACTCCTTCAGTTGTTTTTCCGTATTGAAGATCGTGGAATCCGCGGCGTTGAGTTTGTCTACTTTCTCTCTCATCTTGCGGTCTTCTTCGGCGTGAGCCTGTGCCTCCTGTTTCATTCTTTCGATTTCGGCATCGCTCAGTCCGGTAGATGCTTCGATCCGGATTTTCTGTTCTTTTCCGGTTCCTTTGTCCTTGGCGTGTACATTCAGGATACCGTTTGCGTCCATATCAAAGGTTACTTCAATCTGAGGTGTACCTCGTGGTGCCGGTGGAATTCCATCCAGGATAAAACGACCTACTGTCCGGTTGTCTTTTGCCATGGGTCTTTCTCCCTGCAGGATATGGATTTCTACGGATGGCTGATTGTCTGCCGCAGTCGAATAAATTTTTGATTTCTTGGTCGGGATCGTTGAGTTTGCTTCGATCACGACATCATATACTCCCCCCATTGTTTCGATTCCGAGAGAGAGAGGTGTAACATCCAGCAACAATACATCCTGAACATCACCGCTCAGTACACCTCCCTGAATGGCTGCTCCGATCGCTACCACCTCATCCGGATTCACACTTTTGTTGAGGTTTTTGCCAAAAAAGTTCTGTACGGTCTCCTGTACTTTAGGGATACGGGTAGAGCCTCCTACCAGAATCACTTCGTCGATATCACTTGTGCTCAAACCAGCATCTTGCAAAGCTTTTTTACAAGGTTCGATCGTTCGCTGGATCAGATCATCTGCCAGTTGTTCAAATTTTGCTCGTGAGATCTTCAATACCAGGTGTTTGGGCACTCCGTCTTTTGCTGTGATATATGGCAGGTTGACCTCTGTCTCGGAGGTAGCCGAAAGTTCGATTTTTGCTTTTTCAGCTGCATCTTTCAGTCGCTGCAGTGCCATCGGATCTTTTCGCAGATCCATATTTTCTTCTGCCAGAAAGTGTTCTGCCATATGGTCGATCAATACCCGGTCAAAGTCATCTCCTCCGAGCATGGTATCACCATTGGTAGCTTTTACTTCAAATACACCTTCTCCCAGTTCGAGGATCGACACGTCAAAAGTTCCACCTCCCAGGTCATACACGACGATTGTCTGATCTTCATCGCCTTTGTCCAGCCCATAAGCGAGCGCAGCCGCGGTCGGTTCATTGATGATTCGCTTGATAGTCAATCCCGCAATCTCACCAGCTTCTTTTGTCGCCTGCCGCTGAGAATCATTGAAATAAGCGGGTACCGTAACGACGGCCTCTGTTACTTCCTGGCCCAAATAGTCGGAAGCTACTTTTTTCATTTTTTGAAGTACCATTGCGGACACCTCCTGTGGTGTATAGTTGCGGTCATCGATTTTGACACGGATGGTATCACCATCTCCTTTTACCACTTCGTAAGATACTTTGTCTACTTCATCCAGATGCTCATCATAACGAGCACCCATAAATCTTTTAATGGAGCTAATGGTTTTGTGTGGATTCGTTATCGCCTGACGCTTGGCCGGGTCACCTACTTTTCGCTCCCCGTTTTCCAGAAATGCTACCACTGAGGGGGTAGTTCTTTTCCCTTCGTCATTTGGAATAACCACCGGTTCATTACCTTCCATTACGGATACCACTGAATTCGTCGTACCCAAATCAATTCCGATAATTTTTCCCATATTCGTTAGATTAAATTTAATTTACAAATCAAAGTCGATCTATCTGATCGCAACAAAAGTGCCAGTTGATAATATAGCTACATTATGACAATATCAGACCGGATGACATCCGTATAAATGCCAATCTTGCAATTAGACATGACAAAAAGTCACAATTTCGTTTATCGCAGATTGTGAGGTTCCTGACGGAACATAGGGGCATTTTATATAAAAATTGCTATCATTACCTAAAGGAACAGATCCCCTCCTTATATTTATTCGGTAAAAATAGGATATGAGCATCGATTTAATTGAAATATTTGATAAGCAGAATAAGTTGGACGAAAAGTCGCGCACTTTTTTGCTGAATGCAATAAAAGAACACAACCAGAGCGGATTTGATTATCTGGAATATAAGCAAGCGCTGATAAGACTGGAAGAAATGGAACTGGATCCATCTCTTGCCATCAAATCAGCTTTTACCACTGCAACAACAGTGGGATTGACGCGCGATAAACTGCTGGATAGTGCCGAATACTATCTTTCCATTCTCAATAATGAATATAAACAGTTCAAACAAGCGCTCGAAAAACAGATGGAAGCGCGGGTCCATTCCAGAGAAAAACAGAAATCTTCTCTTGAGAAAAAACGGGAAAATATCCGGAAAAAAATACGGGAACTGGAAAAAGAAGAAAAAGAAATCGTGATGAAACTGGAGAAAATGGATGCCGAAACGGAAGATGCACGAAAAAAGATCGAACAAACGAGTGATCGATTTGCTGAAACACTGAATGCGATCACAGAAAAAATTCAGACCGATTTGGAGCTTTTTAAATCGCATTTGCCGAATGATGATTAACAGATAAAAGAGATTAAAAAATGACAGATATTCAACCATATACCGCACCTCCCAAATCTTTCTGGAAAAGACCTGAAGGGGTGACCGGTGCTATTTTTCTTGCGGGAATTTTGATCGGCGCCATTTATCTTGTGCTTGCGAATATGTCGGCTATCGTCGCGCTTGCGTCCAATGTGCTTTATCTTTCGCTGATGCTGATCGGGCTGGGACTGCTGTTGTATGTAGTGCTCGATCCACGTATGCGCAATCTGATATGGTACATGTACAAGAGTGTGATGCGATGGATTACAGGGCTGTTTATCCAGATTGATCCGATTGGGATTCTGAAGAGCTATGTTCAGGATCTGGAGAAAAACATCAAAAAGCTGAGCAAGCAGATCGGCTCATTGCGCGGACAGATGAGAAAATTGAAGACCCTAACGGAAGAAAATGAGAAAGAGATTGAGTACAACATGTTGCTGGCTCAAAAAGCAAAAGAGAAAGGTCAGGAAAACCAGGTGCTTCTGGCTTCCCGAAAGGCGGCACGGCTTCAGGAGAGTAATCAAAAGTATGCCGATCTTCAGGAAAAAATGACCATCCTTTACCGGGTTCTGTCACGTATGTATGCCAATTCGGAGATTTTACTGGAAGATACGAAGGATCAGGTCAAACTGAAAGAGCAGGAAAGAAAGGCGATCCGGACAAGTTACAGTGCGATGAAAAATGCGATGGATATCATTTCAGGGTCGGGAAGTAAGAGAGAGATGTTTGATGCAGCGCTTGAGAATATCGCCGATGATCTGGCCAACAAAGTGGGGGAAATGGAACATTTCATGGAAATGTCCGCTTCCCTGATGAATTCGGTCGATCTTCAAAGCGGGATTTTTGAGGAGCAGGGTCTTAAAATGCTCGAAGAATGGGAGAAAAACAGTTCAATCATGTTGATGGGGGGAGAAGATTTGTTTTTGAAAGAAGGAGACGAGGATCCAGCGTCTTCACTGAAAGATCGGGTGAAACTAAAACGGAAAAAGGAGGACAATGATGATTCTACCCGCAGCTATGATGAGCTTTTTGATTGATCTTCACCTCAGAAAAAGAGCCTGATCCCTTTCTTTAAAAACTATATGGGATCAGACCAGGACATATTTTTGCGAAAAGGATCAGCCGCTGACTTTAGAAATCAAGCAGATCCACGTCGAAGACCAGCACGCTGTTGGACGGAATTCCCGGCCGCGCCTGATACCCGTATCCCAGATAAGAAGGGATGAAGAGCTGCCCGCTGCCTCCTTTGTCGAGGAGAGGGATTCCGATGGTCCAGCCTTCGATTACTCCGCTCAGAGGAAACTCAATATTTTGTGCCTTATCAAATACACTTCCATCCAGCAAGTAGCCTTTGTAGTTGACCTTTACGACACTGGTGCCATTGGGATGTTTTCCATTGCCCTCTTTTGTGATGCGGTAATATATACCGCTTGCATGTTTGATGGCATCAATGTTTTTTTCTGCAAGGTATTCACTGATCACCTTGTCATCGTGGGCTGCCCAGTCGATGTTTTGTTGTTTTTGTTTTTCTTCACATGAAGCAGTGATTCCAGCTACTCCAAAAGCGATTACTATTAAAAAAAGTAAGTTTCTCATTTTCTTTTAAATACGCATTTAGTATTAAAAATAGTTTTCCGTTTTTCTGATCCGGGATATTTTTCAAATATCAAACCGGTTCCAAACCCATTTTTTTCCCCTGATCCAGCATATAATCATATGCGGCTTCATAGGTGTTTTCGATCTGGCCATCCAGGATGGCTTCCCGGATCGCCGTTTTGATGATACCAATGTTCCGCCCGGGCGGAATACCAAAAGTTTTCATGATCACATCACCATCGATGGGGGGTTGCCAGTTTCTCAGCTGGTCTTTTTCTTCCACTTCCGCGATTCTTTCCCGCACTTTTTGGTAGTTGGCGAGATAGGTTTCTACTCTATGCTGGTTTTTGGAAGTGATGTCTGCTTCACACAGCAGGAGAAGATCATCGATGTCTTCGCCCGCATCATAGAGCAGCCGCCGGATGGCAGAATCAGAAGTGTCCCCTCCTACCAGTGCCATTGGCCGGAGATGCAATCTGACCAGCTTCTGTACATATTTCATTTTGTGATCTAAAGGCAGTCTGAGCTTTCTGAAAAGTCCTTTGACCATCCTCGCACCGACTACCTCATGCCCATGAAAAGTCCATCCCTGTTCTTTATCAAATCTCTTCGTGCGGGGTTTGCCGATATCATGCATCAATGCACCCCATCGCAACCAGAGATTGTCCGTATAAGGAGCGATATTGTCAATGACTTCAAGTGTATGATAAAAATTATTTTTGTGGCCTTTATTCTGGATCACCTCCACTTCATTCATCAGTGAGAGCTCGGGCAAAATCTTTTGCATAAGTCCGGCATCCTCCATCAGGCTGAGACCGACCGATGGCTTTTCTGCCATCAGGATTTTGTTGAATTCGATCATGAGTCTTTCCATGCTGACGATCGAAATCCGGTCTACGTTGGATTTGATCGATTCCCATGTTTGGGGATGGATTTGAAACCGTAGCTGGGTCGCAAACCGGATGGCTCTCATCATGCGAAGCGGATCATCGGAAAAGGTCTTGTCGGGATCAGTGGGTGTACGGAGGATCCGGTCTTCCAGATCCTGTAATCCATTGAAGGGGTCGATGATTTCCGGATTTTCCCAAGTATTAAGTGAAAAAGCGAGGGCGTTGATGGTAAAATCCCGGCGCAGCTGATCATCTTCCAGAGTTCCTTTTTCCACCTCTGGTTTTCGACTGTCCCGGGAATAACTTTCCTTCCGTGCTCCGACAAATTCGATTTCATAATCTTCGTACCGGATCATGGCAACCCCGTAACGGCTGTATTGTTTGAGCCCCGACTCGAGACCCGTCAATCGGGAGAATTCCTGCGCCAGTGCAACTCCGTCGTCCTGGCATACGATGTCGATATCCTTGGTAGAACGTCCCAGAAGGCGGTCTCTTACAAAGCCACCTATCACGTACGCTTCCGTATTTAATTGAATCATCGCTTCCCTGATGATTTTCAATAATTCTTTTTCTTTTGATTCCAATCGGATCTCTGTCATCGTTTCCATTAAATCGCTGATATCTCTTTTTCGTAACCGGAATATTTCATTTCGATTTCGTCCAATGTCTCAAATAAAGCCTCTGGTTCAGATTCTGTTACAAGTTTGGTTCGGTACTCTTTCACCCCGGGAAGTCCTTTGAAATATTTTCCATAATGGCGGCGCATTTCCAGGACTCCCAGTGTCTCCCCTTTCCATTCGAGTGAATAGGACAGATGTTGTTTGGCCACTGCAACCCGTTCTTCGACGGTAGGAGGAGGAAGTTTTTGTCCGGTCTCCACATAATGCTTGATCTCGCGGAATATCCAGGGATTTCCGATGCTTGCACGACCGATCATGATTCCGTCCACACCATAACGGTTTTTGTATTCAACCGCTTTTTCAGGAGAGTCGATGTCTCCGTTGCCAAAAACCGGAATATGCATTCTTGGATTGGATTTGATCTCACCGATTAATGACCAGTCGGCTTCGCCTTTATACATTTGTTTTCGGGTGCGGCCATGGATGCTGATGGCTTTGATCCCTACATCCTGTAACCTTTCTGCCACTTCTACCACATATTTCGTGTTGTCATCCCAGCCCAAGCGTGTTTTGACCGTAACGGGGAGGTCGGTCGATTCCACGATTGCTTTGGTCAGCCGGACCATTTGCGGGATGTCCTGAAGGATTCCGGCGCCGGCCATTTTGCAGACCACTTTTCTGACGGGGCATCCATAGTTGATATCGAGTATTTCAGGTTGTGCTTCCTCCACGATTTCTGCGGCTTCCCGCATATGTTTTTCATGGCTACCGAAAATCTGAATCCCGATTGGGCGCTCATCATCGTATATGTCCAGTTTCTTGACGCTTTTATCCGCATCACGCACGAGTCCTTCCACCGAAATGAATTCGGTATACATCAGATCGCATCCCTGTCTTTTGCATAGTGCACGAAAAGGCGGATCCGAGACATCCTCCATCGGTGCCAGCAAAAGAGGGAATTCAGGAAGTTTGACTGAACCTATTTGAACCATTTTCAATTTTTGAACCGCAAAAATAAAAATTTTAGCTGAGATTGTCTTCTATTATAAAATTGTTAATCCTGAATAGTTTGATGTTTCAATGATTTTTTTCTTTTCACGGATCCTGATTTCTCCTTATGTTTGAACTTTTTCCAATCGATTTTTATGAAAATTAAATTGATATATAGAACTGTTCTGTCCTTAATCCTTCTTGTCATGCTTACAGGATGTACAGATAAAAAAGCGGAGGAAGAAATCGCGGGTCAGTGGCGGGCGATTGAACTGGAAGAGGATGGGACCGGTACCATTCATTCTTTGCCGGAAGGGATCATCATGGAATTTGAATATCCGGTTTACCGGTTTGAGGGGGATGTATCCGAAGAGGGAAAATTTTACATCAAAAATGATGATCTGTATTTACTCACTGATCAGGGGGATCCTCATCGGAAAGTGAGTATTGCTATGTTAACTCCTGATTCCCTGGCGATCGAGATGGAGGATTCCACAGGAATAAAGACAGTTCGGTTTTTCAGACAGTCATTTTAACCCGTTGTAATAGGGATCAAAAATTTAATAGGGCCGAAAATCCTCCGGGAGATATTTCAAGATGCGAAACTTGTAGTTCCTGATTTTCCTGCACCCGGAGGAAGGGATATTTCTTTGTCAGCTCAAAGATCAGAGAATGATAGAGGTCTGAGATAGGGATCTTTCGTTTTTCTATTTTTCTGATGATGGTGGTTTTGAGCATCCGGAAGATTCCGGATTTCAGCCAGCCCATTCCGCGAATGTCGAGATCTGAAATTTTGAGGCCAATCACGTTGTCAGAAAGTATAACTTCTGTGATTAGATCGATTTTGAGATTTTTAATATCATCTAACAGATTCACCTTCAATCTGTTGATGCCTATTGGTTCTACCTTTGATACATGGAGGTTGTATCCCATGGCTGATAGGACAGGGAATGGGATCTTTTGTAACAGATGGAATAGATTTTCTTTCGGCAGGTCGATCTTGATTTGGGACTGACCCCGGATGATCTGGTCAGAATGAACATTGTCCGGTGAAAGAGATAAAGAAAAGTTGAGATCTTTTGCCGATCCACTGGTGGAAAACCAGAAATAAGATGATTTGAGAATATCGACCAGGAGGTCATTGCCTAAGTATTGATTCGAAATTGTTCTGGTTTGGTTGATAATGCCTTCTTTTACTATCTGTGCGATCTCCTCTTTTTTGTTCAAAAGGAGGGCGTTGACCGTCGGCGTAAGCTTGATGATATGTTCGTCGATCCGGAAATCGCTGTGTTCTCCGAGCCGGAATGAAGGGATAAATTTTGAATCAAAATCCTTCCACCGGAACGGGCTTTGTATTCGTTGGGGGATCATGCTCAGATGAGCCGTAGAAGAAAAGTTCCAGTCAGGGTTTTCAATCCGGATATTTACTATGGTTTCGATCTCCGGGGATAGTTTTTCCCGGGGGATCCAGGAGATATGCTTGGGGGAAATTTTTGCCTCTGCTCCTATGAAGTCAATCGTGTTTTTGATTTCGGGGGATTTGGATGTCAAAAACTGATTGAGGAGATCCTTGTCGACAGATATTTTAAAATTTTGAATTTGTACAGGATGTGTCATTTCTGGAACCGGAATTATTTTTCTCATGATACAATCTAATTTCAAGTTTGGTTTAACCCGAAATTAACGGCTAAAAGCCATTATAATTTCGGAATTAGTCTCGAAAATTGGCTAATATCTATTACCTTTGTGGGTAGTCAATACAATGAACAAAATGAAAAAGATACATATTGTCGCATTTGGTGTTTTGATTATCGCTTTATCTCTCATTTTTACAGCTTCCAAAGATTTTTCTACTTATGCTTCCTTCAGTGATGCGCTCGCATCGGGACAGGATGTAAAGATAGTAGGAGAGCTGGCGAAAGACAAAGAGATTTATTACGATCCAGCCGAAGACCCCAATTATTTTTCTTTTTACGTAACCGATAAAGAAGGGGAAACCCGTAAAGTGGTAATGAAACGTCCTAAACCACAGGACTTTGAATTATCCGAAGAAATCGTAGTCACCGGATCTATCCAGGGTGATGAGTTTGTCGGGAAGGATATTTTATTGAAATGTCCGAGCAAGTACAAGGATGAAGAAATTTATATTCGGGAGGAAAATCGTTCATAACGGTAACAATACATGACAGAAAATATACAATACATCGGCGAACTTCTTTGGCCGGGGAAGGTCGGGCACTACCTTTTGGTGACTGCTTTTGTGACTTCCATACTCAGTGCAATTTCATATTATAAAGCCACCCGGGAAACGGATCAGGGAGAATCCTGGAAGAGACTTGGGAGGTACAGTTTTTATATCCACGGTGTCTCGGTGATCGGGGCGATCGTGATCCTGTTTACTTTGATGTTGACCCACCGCTATGAATACAACTATGTGTGGGCGAGTGTATCGGAGGATTTACCCTTCGGATATATGTTTGCTGCCTTCTGGGAAGATCAGGAAGGTAGTTTTTTATTATGGACTTTCTGGCAGATTATTATCAGTGTAGCGTTTATCCGGGTTTCCTCACGCTGGGAAGCGAGTACCATGTGGATCATGGCACTTATTCAGGTCTTCCTGAGCAGCATGGTATTGGGTGTAGTGATCGGTGATTTGCAAATAGGGAGTTCTCCTTTCAATCTTTTAAGAGCTGAAAACAGTTCACCGATATTTGAGGAGGCGAATTATCTGGAGCTGATCGAAGGTCGAGGATTGAATCCTCTGCTACAGAATTATTGGATGGTGATCCACCCTCCTACCCTCTTTTTGGGTTTCGCTTTGTGTAGTCTTCCATTTGCCATCGTATGCGGAGCGCTTACGGACGGGAAATATACCGGATGGACCAAAGTAGCCTTGAAATGGGCATCCTGGGCTGCCGGGGTTTTGGGTGTCGGTATTCTGATGGGTTCAGCATGGGCGTATGAAGCCTTGAGTTTTGGAGGGTACTGGGCGTGGGATCCTGTGGAGAATTCATCTCTTGTCCCATGGATCCTTGTAGTAGCAGGTATTCACACCAATCTGATTGCGAAAAGTACCGGAAGATCTTTTAAGTTGACATACTGGCTGTATGTGATGACATTTATCATGGTTCTTTATTCCACATTTCTCACCCGAAGTGGATTGACCAGTGAGACCTCTGCGCATGCATTTACCTCAAGCGGGATGGAAGGCCAACTTCTTGCCTTTATTATATTTTTCATCGGCTTAGGATTTTGGGCATATTTCCGTAATCGAAAGCATTTGCCGGTCAACGATGAAGATGAACCTTTCTGGTCAAGAGAATTCTGGATGTACTTAGGTTCCTTTGTGTTGATCCTTTCCACGATTCTGATTACCTTTACAACCAGTGTTCCGGTCTTCAATGAGATCATCGATCTTTTTGGAAAAATTACAGGGAATGACTTTAGTGAATGGCATCGAACCTCTCCTCTGGATCCGATTGCTCATTATAACCGCTACCAGTTGTGGATCGCTGTTTTGATCGGATTGATGGCAGGAACAGCACAGTTCCTCCGGTACCGGGAAAGAAATTATCGTTCTCGTTTCAAAAAAATCGGTCGGGATCTGCTGATCAGTCTTATCATCACCCTTCCGCTTGGATACATCGGTCTGAAATATGTAGGAGGACGGGGATTGGGATATGTTTTGTTGATGTTCACTGCGACTTATGGTGTTATCAGCAATCTGGCTTATCTGCTCCGGGGATTTGCACCCAATAGCCGAAAACTGGCTTCTGTATTCGCTCATGGAGGGTTTGGGATTATGATCTGGGGAATCATGGCGAGTGGTCTTCAAAAAACCTATATCTCCACCAATCCGTTTGTAATGAAAAATCTGGTGGAAGATGAAAAAATGGCAAATGAGAATATTCTTCTCTACAAGGGACTGCCGATGAGGATGAGCAATTATGAAGCACTCTATTATAAAGATACACTGATCCGGAATCAGCGATTTTATTCGATTAAATTCGTCGAATTTGATGAGGATGAAAACAGAATTGATTCTTTTGAACTGAGTCCTTCCTCTGTATATGCCAATGATTTTACGGAGATTGTTTCATTCAACCCATCCACTGATCATCGTTTTGGCAAAGATATTTTTACCAGTATTTCGGCATTACCTCCTGAGGTGATGAAAGTAAGTGAGGCTCAGAAAAGGGAGAGCGAGTTGCCGTATGAGAATTATGATATACCCATTGGAGATACGATTTATCTGCGGGATCAGATTGCGATTTTGAAAGGAATATCATTTAATGATTTCCAGCCTGATTACCGGCCGGAAGAAGGTGATCTGGCAGTGAGTGCCAATGTGTTGATTATCGATCCGGAAAGAAATTTCACTTATCTTGCCAAGCCAACCCTGGTGATCAAAGATCATCGTTTTGTCGTTCACTTCCCCGAACATTCGAATGAGACGCGGGTGAAGGTGCGGCTGGGAGAGGAATTTATCGATATGCTTTTCCCGAAGGATGAGGATCTCGATTTCCATAAAGTGGTTATGAAAAAAGGGGAAACCGTCGAATTTGATCCTTATACGATCACTCTCAACGGACTCCATAAGGAAGTCACTCATCCGGATTATAAGGAAGAGGAAGGAGATATCGTGGTGCAGGCCGAACTCATCGTACGCGATCGTGCCGGTCAGACGGTAGATGTTCTTGAACCTGTATTTATTATCCGTCAGAATCAGCCCAATTTCCTCCGGGATTACCAGCCCAATTCTGGTCTGGCAGCCAATTTTGTGCGGATTGATCCGAGAGAGGAAAAAATGGAGTTCTTCATAGGAGAGCGAATGGAACCGGCGGATGACCGAGAGTTTGCGATACGAATTGCTGAGGATGTTCCCCGAAACGACTTTATCGTTTTGGAAGCCATCGTTTTCCCCGGTATCAATCTGTTTTGGATCGGTAGTTCAGTGATGATGGCAGGATTTTTCATCTCTGTGTATGCAAGACGAAATCGTAAAAAAGTTCAAAGGAGAAGGTCATGAGTATTAAAAAAGTCGGTATTATTGGACTGGGTCGTGTCGGACTGCATCTTTCACGTGCATTTGCACTGGAAGGTTCATTTGATCTGATCGTATACAATCGGAGTGAGATTCTCGCGGAGGATCAATTACCGGATGTAACTTATACCAGAAATCTGAAAGATCTGACTGATGCCGATATTTTGCTGATCACGGTCAAAGATGACGCTATTATTTCCATACTTGACCGGATGGAAGGATTGTTTCCTGAAGATTCTGTTGTGATTCACTGTTCAGGAAGTATTCCTGCCTCGATCATTGAGCCTTATTTCGTCAACTACGGTGTGTTATATCCCCTTCAGACTTTTTCCAAGGAGAAGACCGTGGATTATACCGAAATTCCTTTATTCGTCACTGCTTCCGATGAACGGACTTCCCGGTTGATTGAGGAAATCGGTCAATGTATATCCCAAAAGATCATTAAAATTTCCGACGAACAACGAATATTCTTACATATCGCTGCCATATTCAGCTGTAATTATACCAATGCCATGTATGCGATTGGCTCACGATTGTGCAAAGAGCATGACCTCGACTTCGAATTGCTGAAGCCTCTGATTCAGGAGACCGCGGATAAGATCATGAGCATGGATCCCAAAGACGCTCAGACAGGGCCGGCAATCCGGAAAGACTGGGAGATCATTCATAATCATGAAGAAATTTTGGAAGATTATGATGAGAGCCTGCGGGAGATCTACCGGAATATGGCGGATTATATCAGCAAAAAATTATAAGAAATGCATGTCATAGGACAACTGGAAAATCCAAATATAAAAATCACTTTATTCGACCAAAACAATAAACTGTCCGTAAAATTTGAAAAAGGACAGGCGGAAATCATTATCAAATTTAGTGAGGACAAATCCGAAGTAATGAATCAATTGCATAAGGAAAATGATTATACCAAGTTTTCAATAATCGAAAAACAACTGGATGCCATCCTTATTTTCCGGAATAAATTTGAGGTAGCCCCCCCTTCCGATGAGGAGATTCTTGATATCATTTGAATGGCTTATTCCGTTTCATAACTTGGTTTTGTCGGGTCTGATGGGATAACACTCAGCGATCTGTTTGAGGACGGAAGTATGGGTGTTGCATCTAGTAATATATAGAAAGTACCCTCTTTATTTTTTCCAGCTTTACATCTTATTGCAAAAAATTTATTGATTGAAGAGTTTTTTGATATCCCCTGCCTCATCCGGTTTCATCCGTCCAGCCATGACCAGCCTCAATTCACGTCGCCGGAGGGCTCCTTCATACAATTCTATTTCCCGTTTTGTTTGAGCTTCTACAGGTGGTACCGGTGTAGGGCGCTGTGTTTTCATATCAAGTGCAACGAAGGTGAGAAAAGCCTCATTACATTTTATCCGTTCCCCGTTTAAATCTTCTTTGTGTACTTCAATAAACACTTCAAGTGATGTGCGAAAAGTTCTTGTAACAAAGGCTTCCAGTACGACCATAGCGCCCAGAGGAATTCCTTTTTGAAAGGAAACGTGATCGACCGCGGCGGTGACAACCGGTGCATTGGTATGACGCATGGCTGCCATTGCGCCAGCCATATCCATCCAGCGCATCAGAGTGCCTCCCATAAGATCTCCCAGATGATTGGTGTCATTGGGTAAGATTAACTGGGTCATAGTGGTCAGAGATTGTCTGCATGTTTTTCTTTTCATAGCTTTCAATTTGAAATAACTCGATAAAATGGTGGAAGATCCGGTTTTTGATGTCCTGAAGATCCGGTTTTTTACCCCATTCTTTTTCAAGGGAGGTCACGGTTTTATTTTTGTCTTTGATCCCGCAAGCGACGATATAATCAAAATATTTCAGATCCGAATTTACATTAAATGCCAGACCGTGCATGCTGACCCATCTGCTCATATGAATGCCGATCGCACATATTTTCCTGTTTTGCTTCGGTCCTGTCCACACACCGGTAAATCCTGGTTTTCGTCCCGCCGCAATCCCCAGGTCGCCGAGCGTGCGTATGACTATTTCTTCCAAAAGTCTGATATATCGGTGAAGATCCTCGAAAAACATCCCAAGATCAAGGATGGGATACAGTACGATTTGCCCGGGACCATGATAAGTGATATCTCCTCCACGATTGATGTGGTAGCGGGATATTTCATTTTCCTTCAGGTAGGCATCATTTACCAAAAGATGGTCATTACTTCCGGTTTTGCCAATCGTATAGACGTGCGGATGTTCGCAGCAGATGAGGAAATGACCGTTTCCCGGGACCGTCGATAATCTTTGATCATCCGGGCGGCGCTTCCGCTGAATGAGGTAATTCTGGTAAATACTTTGTCGTTTCCAGGCCTCTTCAAAATGAATGAATCCCCAATCCTCAATTATCAGATGGTTTTGCATAGATTTCAAAGATAACATACTGCGATCAAATTTATACAAAAGGATCAGATGGATTTGTGCGGAGATCATCACGATCGTGAGAATCGGGCTCTGTTTATCTGAGGCTTACAATATTATGGAGGTAGCGATAAATTTTGTAAATTACAGATCGTCGAATTAGGAATGGATGGTTTCCACAAAAATATTTATCTTCGCATTGAAATAAAAACGAAATTGACTTATGAAAATCACTTATCTGGGGCACTCTTGTTTTTCTTTTCAACTCAAGGGAAAAGACATCATAGTAGATCCATTCATATCAGGGAATCCTTTGGCCAAAGATATCGATCCTGATCAGATTCCGGCTGATTATATCCTGATCACACACGGGCATGAGGATCATATACTGGATGCAGAACGAATTCTCAAGAGGACGGATGCGACAGTGATTTCATCTTTTGAGATCGTTTCCTGGTTCAATGAAAAGGGGTATAAAGGACACCCTATGAATACGGGGGGCAGCTACGATTTTGAGTTTGGAAATGTACGTACGACTCATGCTGTCCATTCCAGTGTATTGCCGGATGGGAGTTATGGCGCCAATCCGATGGGTTTTGTACTCCAGAATGATGAGCACTGTTTTTATATTTCTGGAGATACGGCGCTTACGATGGATATGAAACTGATCCCGAGAGTGTGTCCGCCTCTTGATTTTGCGATTTTGCCGATCGGGGACAATTTCACGATGGGTTACAAGGATATTCCTATTGCCGTTGAATTTTTGAAATGTAACCGGATCATTGGCTGTCATTTTGATACCTTTGATGTCATCAAAATCGACCGGGAAAAAGTAACCGAATTCTTCAATAAAAACGGAATTGACGGAAAAATTTTAGACGTCGGTGAATCCGTAGAGATGTAGAGTTTTTCATATGGGAAAAATAGTCGCAATAGCGAATCAAAAAGGTGGTGTGGGAAAAACAACCACTGCGATCAATCTGGCTGCATGTCTGGCGGTGCTGGAGCAGAAGGTACTGGTCATCGATATGGATCCGCAGTCCAATACAACGTATGGGCTTGGTGTTTCGAATCAGGATTTTGAGCACTCGGTCTATGATTGTCTGCTGAATGATTTCCCGGTTCAAGAAGTGATTCAGGAAACGGATACGCCCAATCTTTATGTACTTCCGGCGACCATTGATCTGGTGGGTGCTGAAGTGGAACTTGCGCATGCGCCCAACCGGCATGGTAGAATGAAACTGATCATCGAACAGATCAAAGATGATTTTGATTTTATTTTCATTGACTGCCTGCCCAGTCTGGGTGTTTTGACGCTCAATGCACTAACTGCCGCAGATTCGGTTCTGATTCCGATTCAGTGTGAGGTTTTTGCACTGGATGGTTTGGGGAAACTGAAAAATACAATTCGCCTGGTAAGACAGAATTTCAATCCGCGACTGGAAATCGAGGGGATAGTACTGTCGATGTATGATCGACGGCTGCGGCTCGCCAATATGGTGGTAGAAGAGGTTCAGAATCATATAACAGATTATGTGTTTCAGACGATCATACATCGGAACTCAAAAATAGGAGAATCACCGAGTGTACAAAAACCTGTGATTATATATGATGCCGGGAGTAAAGGAGCCATTAATTTTTTGAATCTGGCACAAGAATTTTTAGATAAACAAGATGTGAAAGAGCATCAAACCGTATAAAATAGATTATGGCAAAAATAAAGAGAAAGGAGTTGGGGAAAGGATTGCAAGCGTTGCTGTCCAATATGGATGAAGAAAAAGAGCTGGCGGCTCCTTCCTCCCAGGATGAGAAAGAAGATGGGGATCAGCTGATGTTTCAGATTCCGATCGAGAAGATCGAGGTGAATCCGGATCAGCCCCGAAGTGATTTTGATGAAGATGCGATTCGTGAATTGAGTCAGTCGATTCAGACACATGGGATTATCCAGCCGATTACAATTCGTCGGTTGAGTAAAGGACAGTACCAGATCATCAGCGGGGAACGGCGTTATCGTGCAGCCAAATTGATCGGCCTTGAGTCTATTCCTGCATATATCCGTTGGGCCAATGATATCGAGTTGCTTGAAATGGCGCTGGTAGAAAATATTCAAAGAGAAGACCTCAATCCACTCGAAATATCGATTAGTTATCAGCGTCTCATCGAAGAATGCAACATCACGCATGAAGAACTGTCAAAACGAATCGGCAAAAACCGAAGTACGATAACCAATTATATCCGTCTGCTCAAACTACCGCCCGAAATTCAAAAAGGACTCAGGGATGAAAAATTGTCTATGGGGCATGCAAGGGCGCTCCTGGGTCTGGATCGTATCGATGAAATTCTTTATGTCTATTCTCAGATTGTGGACAAAGGGCTTTCTGTGCGGGCAACGGAAAAATTGATCCGTGATCTTCATATGCCCAAACGACCTAAAAAGGATCCGGAAGAAGATCGTGACCCTGAGATTCGGCGAATTGAAAAATTACTGGGTGAGACTTTTGGTGCTCCTGTAAAAATCACCAGCCGTGATGGAATGAAAGGAGAAATTAAAATAAGGTTTGAAACTCCTAATCATCTTGAAGAGATACTGGATATCATCGATCAATCCCGGATATAATGGCCGGGAGATAGCGTTTCTGATGGCGATCCTCCTGTGGACCTTTTGTCAAACCGGATGGAGTCAAACTCAGGATACGATCCCGTCAGAATCTGAGGAAGAAGCAATCATCAGGGAAGATCCTGTGCGACGGTCCAGTGATGAATGGGCACCCGATCCTAAAAAAGCGCTTTGGATGTCTTTGGCCGTACCGGGGCTGGGGCAGATATACAATAAAAGCTGGTGGAAAACACCTCTTATCTATGGAGGTCTGGGGACCAGTATCTGGTTTATCAAAACGAACAATCAGAATTACAGGGATTTTAAACAGGCTTATTCTGACAGCTTCGATCCATCATCGGACAACGAGCTGGTGGAGATGTATCCCAATCAGGAGACCCTTCGCCGGATCCGGGATATTTATTATAAGAGATATCAGCTGAGCATTATCGCCACTGCAGCTGTATATCTGATGAATGGGATCGAAGCCTATGTTGACGCCCATTTGAAAAACTTTGATGTATCAGAAGATCTTTCTCTGATGCTGGGAAAACCGGCAGTGTCGACTGATTTTCCGACACCATATCTATTGACTAGTCAACCTTCTGCTGGTTTTACCTTGATCGGTGTCCGGTACCGTCTACATTAGTCCAAACAATTTTGCATATTTCAGCATCTCCCCCTGATTGGAAATTTTCAATTTTCCGGTGAGGATTGCCATCATAGGATTGAGGTCACCTTTCAATAACTTCGACAGGTTTTCGTCAGATGCCCGGACGGTACATTTCGGATCCCCGTGAAGTCCATTCTGTGCCTGAATATTGCCATCTTTTACTTCGATGCTGATTTCTTCCGGCTCGCCACCATCCTTTGAAATGATAAAGTGAAAGTTTGTTTCGAGTCCTTCGAGCGCGGCGGGATCTACTTTAGAAGGTAGCCCCATCAAAAATTCTTTCGTGTTCATGTTTTATAGGTTTTATTATTCTCTATTTCTGTAATGAAGATGCAATTTTAATGAATCCAACGATAAGGAAAGTGTTTCTTATCTGAATTGTTTGATCGTTCCCATATTTGTGTAAAATATAAATTTCCCTCATTTTCCTATATCCTATATAAATTTCATTTTTTTCTGCAGGAATCGATTTTTATAATTGTCAAAAATTGATATTTTGCTCTTTTAGAAAACAAACATCGGAGTTTTTATGAGAATAATATTTATGGGTACGCCCGAATTTGCTGTTCCCGTCCTGGATTCTTTGCACAATGATCCGGATCATGAAGTACTGGCAGTAGTTACCGTGCCCGATCATATGGGAGGCAGAGACCGAAACCGGAGGCTCGAATCGGCAGTAAAACGATACGCGGTTGAAAATGATTTGCCGGTTTTGCAGCCTAAAAAACTGAATTACTCCTCGTTTCTTAATGAACTTCGATCATTAGAACCGGATTGTATTGTGGTAGTGGCATTCAAAAAGCTTCCAAAACTGGTATGGTCAATTCCTAAATATGGAACCATCAATCTGCATGCCTCCCTTCTGCCGGCATACCGTGGCGCCGCTCCCATCAATCACGCCATCATTCAAGGGGAAACTGAAACCGGTATGACAACCTTCTTTATCGATGAAAAAATAGATACGGGAGAAATTCTTCTCCAGACGAAAATGCCGATTGAGCGGGATGATACTGCAGGGTCTTTATATCAGCGAATGATGAAGTCAGCGGGTGACCTGGTACTGAAAACTCTGAAGGGTATCAAAAATGATGAGATTCGCCCAATTCCACAGGATGATAAGAAGTCCTCTGAAGCACCCAAGGTGTTTTTTGATAAAAATGAAATCGATTTTAATCAAAAAACGGAAGATATATACAATTTTATCCGGGGTATGAGTCCCTACCCTGCTACCTGGATCAGGTATCAAGGAAAAATTTTAAAGATTTATTTTGCAACGCCGGTGATGGAAGAACATAATAAGAACCCGGGAGATATCAGTACCGATTACAAAAGTTATTTCAGGATATACTCCAGAGATGGATATCTTGAACTGACTGATGTCCAAATGGAAGGAAAAAGAAGAATGAATATTCAGGATTTTCTCAACGGGCTTAGACCAGATGATCATTAAAATCCGATCAAAAATTTGCGAAAGGTATTAACGAGAAATTCTGCGATCGATACTTCTTTGACCTGAAGCGGATCTAAGGAATGTATATTGCTTAGTGGGTCAGTCATGTCAACAGAGAAGCCTCCGTATACGTATATATATGCTGAGCTTAACAGGCTCAATCCTATTAATACTATAAACAAATATGGCGCAATATGTGTCCTATTGTTTTTTCTCATGGTGCAAATATACGAAAAACATTTAAATTATTATAATACCTGATCTTTTATTTTATTATTTAACCCGCATTATTCACCACAACATTCTTTTATTTATCCTATCACGCTGATCAACAAATGATTGTTTGCCATTTTTGAGGAACTGAAATTCCTCAAAAATGGATGTTGTTTGGTTTTGCTTCATCTCGTCTTATGGCCGAGACACGTGCATCATCCTTCGTTGCAAAAGCCTTGCAATTGAATACTATTCCTGCAGCTTTCGACGCCTCGGATCTACATAAAGCAAACCTCATGAATAATCCGGGCTAACACGATTTTCATTTAGATTAATGACGTATATCGGAAGCGATAAGCCAATTACGATCGGAAAGCAAAAAAGAGGATTTGATTAAAGACAACGATGTGTGCGGGTCCTTGAATGCCGATCAGTGAATCCCGTATTCGTTTTGCAGCATGTGGAGATGATGGATTTCATGTCCGGCTATAATAAAAGGAATGGAGGGTAGTGTAATTATATCTTTTCCGACTCTTCCCTGAAGTTTCATTTCTGCTTTCGTCAATCCGGCATAAAGTAGAAAGGTGCTTTTCCGGACCGTTTCATATTCATCCCGGATGCTTTCGACGGATCTGACAATGTTTGGCAGATTTCTCACATAACGGTTTTGGTCAAATCCACTCAGGGCTCTTGGTTCTTTTCTGGAGATGCGGAGCGCCCGGTTTTGGAATATTCTTTCCGTATCGATCAAATGCAAAAGAACCTCCTGGACCGTCCATTTATTATTTTGGTACCGGTGATTCAATTTTGCGGGATTGATAAGCTTGAGTGTATCTACGAAACCAATGGCTCCTTCCATCAGAGCTGAAAAACCTTCATTATTATCGACCAGTTTTACATAGGAGTGCAGGTACTTCGGAATTTGATTTAAATTGGGTTTGTATATTTTGTATGGATACTTATGTATCTGAATCATCTATTATTTTATTTTTCATCCTTTGATATTCTTCCTCAGTTATTAATTTTTCCTGTTTCAATTCCTTAATCTCTCTGAGTTTTCTGATCATTTCTGCCATTTTTTCATCAAATACCGGCTTGGAATCGACATTCTCAGAGCTTTGTTGATTTTGATATTTGATGGCTTCTTCCTTTCCTTTTTCAAAGGTGTTGTGGTAATCCTTTTTTAAACGACTAAGATCGATATCAAGGATAGTACCCCCTTTTTCGAAATGATACTTAAAAGTCTGACCGACTGCATAAGTGGAAGCACCTGACAGAACTGACATGGTAACCCCGCCGACCAAACTACCAAATACCGGAATAAACTTGATCATGGTTCTTGCGCCCAGTTTGGCAAGAGCGGAAGAAGTCAGGGCTGTAATGATGGCTTTTCCTTCCTCTTCCCGAAAGTCGACTTCGTAGATTTTACAAAGTCGTCGGATAAGATTAAGCTGAATGGCACTTACACTGAAAAGATCGGCCAATGGAAGCGGTATAAATCCGGCTCCCATTGACCAGATCATATGATGTCTGATGGTGTTTTCTGCTTTTTCACTGTAAGGATCCATACATTTCCAATGTTAGGATAAAGACCATCCTTCCCGGTAGTCCCGCTTCACAAATTCATTGGCAGGATCAAAATTGGTCACTTTCATATTTTCTCCGTCCCATAACAATCGTTTTCGTCCGGGATAATTATAAGGTGCCCAGGATGTGGGTGTTTTTCCTTCCTGCAGTACCTTCATCTGATAACTTCTTATTCCGAGGTTACCCATCAGTACAGCTTCGGAGAGAGGGCCTGCATATGAAAAAGGTGAGGAAGTTTCTCCTCCTTCTATACAGGCAGTGACCCACTGATTGATATGACCTCCCATTCCTCCTTCTACACGAGGAAGAGTTGGTTTTGGTTTTTCTACATTAGAATTTCCATCCGGAAAATGTAATTTGGGATCCAGACCGTAACATCCGGCTGAGATCATTCCCTTATCGCCGATCAGTAAGATACCTCCATCCCAGTTTCCGAGTTTCTCGTCCGGATCCAGCTCTTCAGGGAATTGAGGCATCAATCCACCATCATACCAGTGCAAATCAACCGGAGGCATCCCGTCTCTTGCGGGAAACTTCAAATAGGTGATCGAACTGGGCGGACAACTGCTTGCATAATCTGCTTCATAAAAATCATCAATCCAGACAGTGGTATTGCTGCTGGATACTTCCGTAGGATATTTGAGCTTGAGTGCCCGAACGACTGGGTCCATGATATGACATCCCATATCACCCAATGCACCGGTTCCATAATCCCACCATCCCCGCCATTTGAACGGCAGGTATTGTGGGCTGTAATGTTTGTAGGGAACTGGCCCCTGCCAGAGATCCCAGTCGAGTGTGTCGGGAATCGGACTGGCGCCTTTTGGCTCGGGTCTTCCCTGAGGCCAAACAGGCCGGTTGGTCCAGCACAAAGCTTTGGTCACTTCTCCGATCATTCCAGCAGCGACCCATTCAGTAATCTCGCGGATACCGTCTCCGGAACTACCTTGGTTTCCCATTTGGGTGACCAGATTTTTCTCTTCTGCTTTTTTGGTGAGCTGCCTGACCTCGTACAAGCTATGAGCCAGCGGCTTCTCGATATAAGCGTGCTTCCCCATATCCATCAATGCTGTACCGATGACTGCATGAGTATGATCGGGTGTAGCCACCATGAAAGCATCAAAATCGTCCCGGATTTTCTCAAGATCCCGGTAGTCTTTGAATCTTTTAGCATCAGGATTGGACCGGTAGGCATTGGCGGCGCGCTTGTCATCGACATCGACAAGAGCCACGATATTGGCTTTGCCGCTCTCTTTGGCGCCTGACCATAATGCCTCTCCTCTTCCACCTGCTCCTACTACGGCGATATTCAGTTTATCGGAAGGTGAAACCCTGCCCTTTCTGGACAAGACCGTACCGGGAACAATAGTGAAAGCAGAAGCTCCAATCACGCTATCTTTTATAAATTTTCTCCTCTTCATAATGTTGATTTATTGATTGAATACTACTTAATCGGTCACATACATCGTCTGTTTTACGGCATCGATAATTTTTTTAGGATTGGGCATATACTCCTCCACGAGGGTCGGCGCATAAGCCATTGATACATCGGCTGCATTGACTCTCACGATGGGGGCATCCAGATAATCAAAAGCATGTTTTTGAACGATATAAGATACTTCTGCTGAAATACCGGCAAAAGGCCACGACTCATCCACTACGACAAGACGATTAGTTTTCTTTACTGAATTGATGATAGCCTCATGATCCATCGGTCTTATGGTACGCAGGTCGATTACTTCTGCAGATATCCCTTCTTTGGCAAGTTCTTCAGCTGCTTTGAGAGCTTCGAAGACCATTTTGTTGAATGAAACGATTGATACATCGGTACCTTCACGACGTGTGGCTGCCTTACCGATCGGCACCAGATGATCATCTCCTTCCGGTACGATTCCTTTGTGACCATACATGACCTCTGATTCCATCACACATACCGGGTTGGGATCTCTGATCGCTGATTTCAACAAACCTTTTGCATCAGCAGGATCCACACAGCTGATCACTTTGAGGCCGGGCGTATTAGCCATCCAGCTTTCAAATGTCTGAGAATGTTGTTGCGCCAGCTGACCAGCAGAACCGGATGGTCCCCGGAATACAATGGGACAGAAAAATTCACTTGCAGATTGAGAAACGGTTTTTGCCGCATTGTTGACAATCTGATCAAAAGCAAGCACGGCAAAGTTCCAGGTCATAAACTCAACAATGGGTTTCAGACCATTCATCGCCGCACCCACCCCCAGACCGGCAAAACCCAGTTCTGTGATCGGTGTATCGATGACCCGTTTTGGTCCAAATTCATCTAACATTCCCCTGCTTACCTTGTAAGCACCATCATATTCGGCGACCTCCTCCCCCATCAAAAACACGGTTTCATCCCGTCGCATCTCTTCTGACATGGCTTCGCGCAGGGCGTCTCGTAAAGCAATTTCTCTACTCATACTTATTGATTCTATATTATAACAATTTTTAGATATATAACAAAGATCGACTGATCCCGCCAGATATCATATTAAGTTTACCTATTTTATCTAAATTTCTGATTTGTACAAAATTTTCACATATTATCTTTTCTTCTCTGAAGGAAGGATAGTATATAAAAACTGCAATTTATGGATTTCTTTTCACAAGTTCCATAGCTCCAGCAGTTTCTTTTTAAGATCTATACCGCCAAAACTACCAGAACTCATGAAGAGAATATCACTCTTCTCTGTCTCCTCCCCGGGAATCAATTTTTCAAGAGCCGTTGTCAGCTCTGCCCCGCTTCTTACTATCAAGAGATCCCGGCGTCCGAAAGATGTATAGATTATATCATCATCCAAGGGGGGCATATTCTTATTGGCCATGATTTTTGAGTCAAACATCACAATTGCTTTTTCAGCCCGATCAAGTGAGCCTCTGTACTGAGGCAGGAATTCCCGGTTTAGACTGGAGAATGTATGCAATTCCAGAACAGCCAGCAGCTTGTTTTGAGGATGTAGCGAATCCACGGCTTTGACCGAAGCGGTTACCTTGGAAGGTGCATGGGCAAAATCCAGATATGCATTTCCGCGCGGACCGGAAAGCAAGGGTTGCAATCGCCGAGCTGCTCCCCGGAAAGACTGAGACGCAGTGAGTGAATCCTTCTGAGTGATTCCGAGTGTTTCACACAATGTAACCGCTGCCGTTAGATTTTCTATGTTGTGCGCGCCGATGATATTCATTTCATATTGCTGGTCGACGATGTACTTTCCCGATCGAATATCATAGTCCAGATGCCGGTACGGAATCGCATTTTGGTGTGAAAAACGTGCCATCAATCGCACCACTTCTTCGTCCTGCGCATTGTAGATTACTTTACAGTCAGGGCGGATGCTTTCGAGCAGGGACACAAAACTTTTAAAATAAGATTCGTAGGTCGGAAAAACATTCATGTGATCCCATGCGATCCCGGTGATGATCAGAAAATCAGGATCATAATGTAAAAACTTGGGCCGTGAATCGATCGCTGAAGACGGGTACTCATCCCCTTCGATAATATAATAGGGATGACCATGGAAGGTGACGATATCGGTCACTCCATCCAGCTGAGCACCGATCAGGTGATCGCTCTTTATTCCCAGCTTGCCCAGGATGTGAACGATCATGGATGCAGTGGTTGTTTTACCATGTGAACCGGCGACCACGATCCGTTTTTGTTCTTTGGCCTGTTCTCTGATAAAAGATGGGAACGAATATATTTTCAATCCCAATTCCTGAGCACGGAGTAGCTCCGGATTATCGGATTTGGCATGCATGCCCAAAATGATAAAATCAAGATCAGGATGAACCAGATCCGGGTTCCAGCCCAGTTTTTCCGGAAGTAATCCCGCTTCTTCGAGTCGGCTGCGGGAAGGATCAAATAGGATATCATCAGAACCGGTGATCTCATATCCTTTACGCGCCAATTGGATCGCGATATTGTGCATGACCGCGCCACCGATGGATATGATATGGATTTTTTTCATGTATATGATAATTTATTAGCCCTGTTTAGATTTCCAAAAAGCATTCTGGTTCATAAAAATGAAAAGTTGTGTGTGCCGGGATAATTCGTCTTTCATCGGAATATGATTTGACAATCAATTTAAAGTGGTTCTCGCTTCCGGATATCCCTTATTTTTCTTTAGCAGGTCAATTACTTCCGCAATTTGAGAAAATCCAATCCCCTTGGATGCGATTTTGTTTTCTTTATCTATGATAAAAATTTTGGGTGTGGACCTGACATCATATTGTCTTCCGTACGGGCTTACCGGCAGTCCATGCACCGCAGAAGTTCCGATGTTATTTGCATCTGTAAATTCTTTGCAAGATTCATCGGAACGGGTACAGATGGCCACAAAAACCACTGAAGGATCGTCGATTTCTTCTTTTATATCGGGGATGGTCGGCATTACTTTCTCGCAATGATTGCAACTGGAAGACCAAAAAACCAACACTTTGTAATCGGCTTCTATATCATGGAGTTGTACTTCTTTTTCTTCATAGACATCGTATAATTTCAACGCCGGAGCCGGGTTTCCGATCAGTGTAAAACTGAACCGCTCAGCATTGTCCATTACCTTGGTCAAGGTCTCTTCATCTACCCAGGGTGCCTTCCCTTTTCCGTAATATTCCATCGCCAGGTGAACATATACCGCATCCTGTCCCACGATGGTAGGATTGGCATATTTATTAAGAAGTTTGACCAAAAAATAACGGTAAATGGTGCTCTCTTCATCCAGTTTGTCAAAAAACTTATCGATCGCTTGAATCAGAGAATCAGGTTCCTGTGAAATGTAATTGTCAAAATAATTCATCACCTTTTCATGGATAAACGGGGTACGCAAAAGTGCTGGCCGGTTTAGATCAATCATATCAAAATAATGATCCTGATAATATTTCAGCGCTTTTTTACGGCGTACTTCTTCACTTTCATCCGGGAAGTCGGGTATATGCGGATCCCGACTCGCTCCGATAACCATGGCAGACAGGCTGTTCGGATGATTATCCAGGATATCATCTTGTTTTTTGAGGACGGTGCGATCCAGTTCGATTATTTTTTTCTCTATTTCATCTTTTTTATTAGCATTGGAAGTGTTTTGCAGCTCCTGTTGCAATCCTGTTTTTTCATTTCTTGCTTGTTCGATGAATTTTAAATAGTCATAAAAGATAATGTTGTCCTGGCTTCCTTCGATTTCGGCGGACGCGGTAAAATTATTTGCATCTGCTTTTATACTAAAGTTTTGCTGGTCATCGATCAGGATTTGGAAAAATGTATTTTCTGGAGGCAATACAAACATATATACGCCTTCGTGGAGAGGCTGTGACCCTGAGAACAGAAAATGTCCCTGGTCATCCCGGTATGCTGTGTCGCTTATATAGTTGGCATCTCCGTAGAAATAAGCTAAATATATTGTATCGTTGTCGTGATCATTCAATTGAAGATCAATAGAATACCCATCCTGAGCTAAGGCAATAGATGAAGAAATGAGAAATGCCATAATAGCAGTGGTCCAATTTTTTATCCACATAAGATCTGATTCGGTTTTATCATCAATTCTAAACAGCTGTTGACGGTAGTTGTTTGTCAACGATAGTAAAACGATCCTGCTCTTGATTATTGTGTTAAACGGGATTTAAGGTCCGCTTCACTGTACCTTACAGACTTCAGTACTTTACGGTCCGATTTGCGGTAGACGATGAATTTTCCATTTTTCTCTGTCCACTCCCCTTCTTCTCCTTTTGTCCGGGCATAAAATTCGATGGTTTCGTTTGCCTCTTCCGGAGTTGCACAGGTTTTACTCATATTTGATCGGTGGACCTCATCAAAAAGTGCTCGAAATTTCTTTCCCATGCCAAACTCCAGAATCGCGCCGGAAAGTACATATTGGAGATCGCACAATGCATCGGCGATTTCGACGAGATCATCATTGGCGATAGCTTCTTTCAATTCTTTTAATTCTTCCGTCAGGAGGTTGATTCTCAACTGAGCCCGCTCTTTTGGGATCAGCTGCGGTTCATCAAGAACGGGCAGATCATAGGTATCATGAAATTCGGCCACGTCATTCAACGGTTTAGGTTCTTCGAAATTCATATTTTTCATTTATTTTCGGGGTGAAATTACCTTATTAATTGTCAATGGCAAAACTAAAAATAGGAATCACCGGTGGAATTGGCAGCGGGAAATCATACTGTGCCCGCTTTTTTTCATATATGGGAATCCCGTTTTACAATGCGGATGAGCAGGCAAAATACCTTATGAAGTATGATCCCGGCATGAAAAAAGAATTGATCCAGCTCCTGGGTGAACAGGTCTATCTCGAAAATGGTGAGATCAATAAACCCTTTATGCGTGATAAAATTTTTAATCATCCAGCCACCCGGCATGCGGTCAATGAAATCGTCCATCCGGCTGTGGGAAAAGATTATGAAAAATGGCACCAGGAGAAAAAATCTCCTTTTACTGTGAAGGAAGCAGCCCTTTTGGTCGAATCCGGTTCGTACAAAGATCTGGATCATCTGATCATGATCGAGGCTCCTCTTCAGGTGAGGATTCAGAGAGTCATACAAAGAGATCAGATATCTTCCGCGCAAGTACGGGGTCGAATAGATAGCCAATGGCCCGATCAGAAAAAATCGGATGTGGCCGATTCTGTAATCGACAATAGTGGATTATATCCTCTATTACCCCAAATCATACTTCATTATAATCAATTTGTAAATTCGTAGTCATGAAAAAAGATAATACCTATTATATCGAACTTGAGGCGCGACATGGTGCGCACAATTATGAACCACTACCGGTAGTTCTGGAGCGAGGTAAGGGCGTTTATTTGTGGGATGTAGAAGGCAAAAAGTATTTAGATTTTTTGTCTGCCTATTCTGCTGTCAATCAGGGACACAATCACCCTGCCATTGTTCGGGCGCTGACCGATCAGGCTTCCCGGCTCAGCCTGGTATCCAGAGCCTTCCACAGTGATCAGCTTGGGATCTACAGCCAGTATATTACTGAAATGTTTGGCTATGACAAGATTTTGCCGATGAATTCAGGTGCTGAAGCGGTTGAGACGGCGATCAAAATATGCAGGAAGTGGGCTTATGAAAAGAAAAATCTTACCCACAATCAAGCCAAAATAATTTTTGCCAAGGGGAATTTTCATGGCCGAACCCTTGGAGTGATCAGTGCTTCTACTGATCCGGATACCACGAAAGGATTTGGACCATTTGTCCCCGGATATGAGATCATTCCTTACGATGATCTGCAAGCATTGGAATCTGCACTCAAGGATCCTCATGTGGTCGGTTTTTTGGTGGAGCCGATTCAGGGTGAAGCCGGTGTCATCGTTCCCGGTGAGGGATATCTCAAGGAAGCCGAACGGCTCTGCAGAGAGAACAATGTGCTTTTTATCGCCGATGAAATCCAAACGGGACTTGGACGGACGGGGAAAATGCTTTGCTGTGATTATGAGGATGTGCGGCCCGATCTTCTGATTCTTGGGAAAGCTCTGTCGGGTGGTTTGTATCCGGTATCAGCTGTGCTGGCGGATGATGATATCATGCTTTGTATCCGTCCGGGAGAACATGGTAGTACTTACGGGGGTAATCCATTGGCGGCACGGGTTGCTATGGCAGCATTGGCTGTGATCCGGGATGAAAACCTGATTGAAAATGCGTTCAGGCTCGGCAACATCTTTCGGGAAAAACTGAATGAAATCAAACAGAAGCATTCTTTGATCAGGGAGGTAAGAGGGAAAGGTCTGCTCAACGTGATCGAGCTTGATCATCCTGAGGAATCCTCCACCGCGTGGGATGTTTGTCTGAAAATGATGGAAAACGGTCTCCTGGCCAAACCAACCCATGGTAATAAAATAAGATTTGCTCCGCCTCTGGTGATTACAGAAGAGCAGCTTGAACAGGGGATTGACATTATCCGAAATGTTTTTGAAAAACACTTTTGATATTTACTCATATCCTTCAAATAATTCGTCCAAAATCATAAAAACGAGGATGCCTCCTGTTTTTATACATATTATAACTATCTTGCATTTGTTTTTTGGTTGAAAAGAGTATCAAATCTCTCAAACCCTGATTCGTTGTACAATAAAAAAGGGAGGTTTAGCTTTTTCATACAGAAGATTCTATAATGATACGATACATGACAACAATGATCAATAAGAGTTTTTTATTTTTGATTCTCCTGGGTTTTCTGACCTCTACATCCTATGGTCAATACAGTTATAAGGATCTGGATGAATTTCAAAAGTACAGGGAAGCATTGGAATTGTACAATAAAAATGCCTTCTCTCAAGTCATTCCGGTGATCGATGAATTTTTGACCAATAATGATCGGATTTATGAGTCGGATTTCAGGAATATAAAAGTTCATGCCGAACTGATCCGTGCTCAGTCAGCTTTGTACAACAATGATCCGGATGGAGAGGCAATGCTTGTTCATTTCATAGACAAATATCAACCGGATCCGCAGGCCAATGAAGCATTGTACAATCTGGCGGATCATTACTTTCGAAGTCGTAATTATGATCTGGCGATCAAGTACTATACCCGGATCGGAGAGAACAGTCTCGAAGTAGGTCAGATCGGTGAAGCTGCCTTCAAATTGGGGTACAGTTACTTTGTGAAAAAAGATTTTGAATCAGCGCAGGAGGCTTTTCTGGCGGGGCGCAATCACCGCGGAAAGTATTATTATGATCTAAATTATTATTATGGAATGACCGCTTATTTTATGGAAGACTACCGCGAAGCCATCCGTGCGTGGCAGATTGCGCAGGAAGACAAAACCTATGAGCGCCTGATTCCATATTACCTTACTCAGATTTATTTTGTGGAAGAGGACTATGACAAGGTCATCAGCTATGCCCTTCCCTATGCGGATGATGCTGCGGTCCAAAATCAGAAAGAAATCAATCAGCTGATCGGCCAAAGTTATTTTGAACTGGGTGACTATAAAAATGCACAGTCTTATCTGGAAGAATATGAGTCACGCTCCAATACAATGCGGGCGGAAGATTTTTATCAGCTGGCATATGTACAATATAAAAATGGTGATTATGAAAAAGCGATTCCCAATTTTCAGGAACTGAGCAATGAGAAAAATGACTTTGGACAGACCGCAATGTATTATCTGGCAGAGTCATATTTGCAGACCGGAAACAGGGGATCGGCAAGAAATGCATTTTACAATGTTGTCCAGTATGAAGGGAATATGCCTTTGCGTGAAAATGCCCTCTTTAATTATGCCAAGTTGTCAGCCGAATTGGGGTATGATATTGATGCGATCAATGGTTTTTCAAAATTTTTACCGACGTCATCTTATTATAATGAATCTCAGGAGCTGATGGCTGAGTTGCTGACCAATACGACCAATTATAAAAAGTCGATGGAAATACTGGAGAACATGGAAGATTTGTCGCCCGGAATGAAAGAAGCTTATCAGACGGTTTCATTGAGGCAAGCACGGCTGGATCTTAAAGAAAACCGGATCGAAGGGGCGCTGGTCAATTTTAATAAAAGTCTTCGACACACACCTTCTACTGCGATGCAGACCGAAGCTTTTTTCTGGATAGGAGAGATATTGAACCGCGAAGGCAAGTTTTCTGAAAGTGAATCTGCCTTCAATAAATACCTCGCTTTATATAAAACAAATGAAGTGCCTGATCCTCACGTCAATCCAGGATTTGCGCATTATACTCAGGGATATAATTATATAAGGAGCAATCAAAGTGAACTTGCGATCCAGTCATTTCAAAAGGCTATAGCATCCATCGAAGCGATGCCTGCCGGTGATGTACCACGGAAAGACCGGATTGCCGGGGATGCTTATATCCGTATTGGGGACAATTATTTCAAATTGAGAAATTATAATCAGGCGTCCCGATGGTATGATCAAGCTGCAAATAGAAAAGTGCCCGGATATGATTATGCGTTGTATCAGAAGGCTCAGATCATGGGACTTCAGAGCAATCGCAATGAAGAAATCAGGGCTTTGAAACGATTGGTCGAAGAAGTGCCTGACTCGCGATATGCGGATCGGGCATTGTATGAGCAGGCAGATGCATATATTCAGATGGATCAGACCGATGAAGCGATCAACCCGTTGTTGATTTTGGTCCAAAAATATAAAGGCCGGAGCAATTTGATCAATCCTGCATTTTTCAAACTTGGGCTGATCGAATATAACCGTGGAAGAAGCGACCATGCGCTGGCTTTTTATCAGGAAATATTGAAAAATAATCCTACCAGTGAAGAATCTTCCAATGCCTTGGCAGCCATTGAAGAAATATATGTGATCGATCAGGGGAATCCGGATGCATATTTCAAGGTTTTGGAAACCGTGCCGGGGATGAAGATGGGTGAAAAACAAAAAGATTCCCTGCAGTACAGCGTGGCCAATAATTATTATCAAAACGGAGAATATGAAAAAGCGGCTCAGGCTTTCGGAGAATATCTAAACAGGTATCCTGAAGGATTTCACACCCTGGATGCCTATTATAACCGGGGAGAATCACATGTACTTCTCAAGCAATTCAACAGAGCCCTTGCTGACTATGAAAAAGTGATCAGCCGAGGATCCAGCTCCTATTTTAAAGAAGCAGTAAAAAAAGCTGCGATCATTGCCTATAATGATCAGCAGGATTTTGAAAAAGCACTGAAATATTATGCGCAATATGAGGATTTGGCATCAGGGCAAGAAGAACGTCTGCAGGCACAGGCGAATGCGCTCAAATCAGCTTTTAAAATCAATGATGAAAAAGCGATTGTCCAGTTTGCAGAAAAAATAAAGGACAACAATCTGGCGAGTACCGAGCAAAAGTCTCTGGCACATTTCCATCTTGCCCGCCATAAGCTGGCGAATGGTCAAAACCGAGAAGCCATTCAGGATCTTGAATTTGTGATCGAAAACTCCAACAATGAAGAGACGGCTGAAGCCCGGTATCTGATTTCTAAAATATATTATGATGAAAATCAGCTGGATGAAGCTTCAGAAAGAGTAAGGGAAGCCTACAGTAAGAACGGAGGATATCCAAAGTGGGTCGCCAAAAGTCTCCTTCTTAATGCACAGATCCTGATCAAGCAGGAGGATGTATTTAATGCAAAGGCATCGGTGGAAGCTGTTATCGATAATTTTGCCGGAGATTCCGAGATTATCGCAGAAGCCAATGTTTTGCTGGATCAAATCAAAAAGCTGGAAGCCGAGCAGAGTCGGATCGAACGCCCTTCTGATTCAGATGAGCTGGAATTGGATTTTGGTAATCAATAATCAAAACCCGGAGAACTGGTGAGAACAATGTATTTCAAAAACTTAGAAACAATATCGCAAATGCGCAACATAATGACAGCCCTTCCCTGGAATAAAAGGACAGGAACCGGATCATTTATATTTATTATGGTTCTGATAAATATTACGGTCGGATGGACTCAGGGAGACCTACCGACCAGTGAGGTGGAGGTCGTGAAAAGATTTGAAGCCCGGCTCGAAGAAAGTGAAAAAATAGGAATCGATCCTGGTAATGTATCGGTTGAACCATTGCCCCAAAACTATGAATATAAGGTTTTGGAACACACAGAATCGGTGGAATATGAGATAGCCGAAATCAAACCACGGGGATACCGTACCGAAAAAGGACCGGATGCTTATAGTGGTTATATGAAAGCCGGAGTCGGCTGGCCGCTCAATTATCTGGGACAGGTCGGTTATCGGTTTGATATGGATCGCGACAAACAGTTGAATCTGTTTGCGGATCTGAAAGGGCTGAATGACGGAAAAGTGGACAATCGTGAAGTGATGAATATGCGCTTGCACGGGGACTACAATTTTTATACGGCGAACGGAATTAAACTAAATGCTTTTGCCGGATATAAAAAAGACAACTATAAATATTATAATCCGCCGGAAGAAGTGGATAGCATGGTTGCAAACAAAGTAAATTACAACGATATTCATGTCGGTACTTCCCTGCAAAATTATCAGAAAAACAACCTGGGGATTGATTACCGGCTTGATATCAGCGGTAAGTTTTTGAATACCAACTACGCCCAGAAAAACAACACTTTCAACATTGAAGGAAAGGCAGAAAAATCTTTTGGAGACCACTGGTTTTTGAATATCGGACTGGGTAGTTTCAATGACACTTATTCGGATGGGGAAAAATTCAAACAAAACTACTTTGCTTTCAATCCTACCATCAAATATGCTACCGGCCGGATTCAGGTAAAGGGAGGGATTCTTCTGCTATCTTCGGGGAGTGATGTCAGTCTGAAGCCTGATGCTGAAATTGAATTTGGGATCGTGCCTCATCTTTTTCATGCTTTTGCAGGAGCAGATGGACGATATAAGATCAACAGTCTGCGATCATTCCATACTGAAAATCCTTTTCTGGCGCATGAGATGGATAGCTTGAAAATAACAAACATCGATCACTATTATGGCGGGATCAAAGGTAATTTTTATGGCATCAACTACAATCTTCAGGGAGGATACCGGATGATGAAGGATCTTCCTGTCTTTCAACTGAATTATCCCGCGGATCCTTTTACAGAAGGATATTTACTGTATCATCCTATATTTGATGATGCAACCAATATTTACGGAGAATTATCAGTCAGCATGCCTCTGCTGGATCATCTGAACCTATATTCCCTGATACGGTATGATCATTATTCAATGGATGAACTGGAAAAACCCTATTATATACCGGCCACCAAAGTGCAATTGGGTGGAAAATATAGCATGCTGAATGGCCGATTGAATCTGGGAATGGATTTCAGTTTCTTGTCTGCCGTGGATTACCCTGAAAATGAACTGATGAAACCCAATGCGGTGTTTGATATCAACCTCAACGGAGAATATTTATTTACCGACCGGTTCGGCGCATTTTTGCAGTTGAACAACCTGGCAGATAGTCAATACATAAGATGGCAAAATTATGAGGGACTGGGTCTGAATGTCCTTGGCGGTATCTCGATGAGATTTAAGTGATTTACCAGTAAACAGAGACATAGTAGAAAAGGGGCTTTCGCCCCTCTTCTTATTTATGTGGTAGTGTAGTTATTATAAGATCAGAACAAAGACCCTGTATTACGATTTCCGCAATACAATATCGTCTATATAGGCAGGGGATGAACCCTTATTTTCAAATTTTACTTTGATCGTCCGAACATGTCCTTCATGATCAGGCTTGGATTTGAAATCAACGACGTTTTTTGTAAATCTTGGTTCCAGATTCGTACGATCAGAAACTATGATTTCTGCCTGCTCCGTTACAGGTGTGATATGATCGATGGCTACTTTCAAAGAGCCTTCGCCGCTGCTGAAATATTCGAGCTTATACGTTTTATCGGGATCGACATATACATATTGATAGAGAGAATCACCCGGTTGTAAGACTGCACTTCGTTTTCCTGAATTTTTCTTTTCTTCCGTAGTTGTGGCCAAACCCTCCCATGGAAAAATTTCAGATCCATATTCAAAACCGGCGTTGGGCATCTCATTATTTTCATCCGTATCCCACTGATAAAAGCGGATATAATCGCATTCGAGGCTAACCTCACCCTCATTCCCATAAGCTCCCAAAAATATGCTCATCATATGATTGGGCGATTTGATATCATGGGGATCCCACCATTCTCTGACTTCTCTGCCATCGATAAAGAATTTCAATCCTGCTGGCGTCCACAACATGCTGTGGATCACCCATTTGTTTAAAAAATCCCCTTTATGGATATAATGGCCGATATTTCGTTCGAAGCGACCTTCCGGTGACACGTTTCCGTGCAATACAACTTCGGTCGTCATATATTCACACAGATCGATTTCAAAAACCTGACCACGGGGCCGAATACCTTTTACCCCGAGGGCTTCATTACCATCCTCCACAAAGTATCGCGGATCGGGACCCGGCGAATCCAACCAGAATGCTCCGTTTACTTGTGTAGGGTTACCTTTTACATTTCGTCGGATTTTTGCCTCCATGTATCCGCCTCTGCGATTATCAAATTTTGTTTTATTTGTTCGCCAGTCATATGTCTGAATCGATGATATACGACGTCCATTCTTCCAATAAGGACGTTCCGGAGTATTTTCATCTACATACAGGATAATTGATGAGTTGGTAAATTTCATCGCCGGTTCCGGAAGATTATTATTTTGAAAATCCTCCCAATTGGTTCGGCTGATGTAATCGAATTGGGAGTAATATTGGGTAAACCATTTTGATGAATCCAATTCCTGACCATTGAATTCATCGTGCCATACCAGCTTCATTCCTGCCGGTAGTGCAGAAGAAGTGGAGCTTCCTTCTTCTTTCAGAATATTTTTTGAAGGACTGCAACCTGAGCTTAGATATAAAAATATTCCCCCATAAATAACAGCCAATAAAATTGATTTTGATCTCATTTGTATTTTTTATATAACCTAAAAAAGAAAGGGGGGTGAAGGTTGATTCCCTCCCCCCCTTTTTGAAATATGCCCTATTTAAAAACTCTAATAATGGATAAATTAGTTTTAATATCCTGGATTCTGTTCGATCAACCCTCTTCCTTCGTTGATCACCGCCTGTGGCAAAGGAGCTCGATATTGGTATTCCCCAGCAATCGTCACTTCACCCAGAGCTCGTGCTTTTCTTTCCATTGCCTCTACATATGAGCCATCCCGGATAAGATCTTGTCGCCGGCTCCCTTCATAATAAAGTTCGTGAGCTCTTTCCATCAACAACTTGTCCAGAAAATCTCGTGAATCTGTGAAAGAGTCCATTGTATAAGCCTCCAGTCCTGCACGAGTTCTTACTTGATTCAGAAGATCGACTGCTTCTTCTGTGATGGCTCCGCCATTGCGCACAATAGCTTCAGCCAGAAGAGTAATCGCATCTGCATACCGGTATACGATCCAGTCAATCTGATTGTTCTGACCGGTCGTCGCTTTGTCAATTTCGTACTTCATGGGTGCCGCACCATATTGGAGTTGCCCCCTCTGGGGACATCCAATTCTTCATTGTGCAAGGTTCCATCCGTTCCCTCATATTCATAGATAATGGTTTCCTTTCTTTTATCCCCTTCTTCGTATGTATTAAAGAACTGCCAAGTCATTTTGAACCCATTCCATTTTACTACATGATCCGGATCGGTTGGATAGTCCGTCGGAAGAACGTGAGGGTGCCAGATATGCTCTTGATAACCTGGTAAACAGTTCACTGCCCAGATTGTCTCAGAGTTTTTTTCATTGGCCAAAGTAAAGATGTTTTTGTATTCATCTACCAGTTCATATCCATACTCTGGCTTCATCAATTCCCGTCCCATTTCTTCTGCTTTTGCCCAATTTCCTGTTTGCATATAAAATTTCAGTAGCACCATGTTGGCTAAGCCTTTTGTAAATCTACCATAGTCGGGATCCTCTTTCTGATAGCTGTAAGGAAGATGCTTAGCGGCTTTGGTCAATTCAGTAACAATATAATCTTGCATTTCTTCTTCCGACAACCGAGGCAGGATTTTTTCCTCAAGCGGATTTTTCAGTGTTTCAAGATCTGCAATCATGATAGGACCATAAAAGTCGTAGAGCAAAAACGCAAGAGAACCCCGGCCGCAACGAAGTTCTGCGATTCGTTTTTGCTTTAATTCCTCATTGATGTCGACCCCTTCCATCCGATCCAGGGTGAGCGTCATCTTGCTCAACCAAGGCACATATCGCCACTGCAAATCCACAAAATCCGACTGCACCTTCATTCTTCCATATGCCAGTTCTGGCCAGCCTACACGCCAGGAACAATCTCCATAATCAGATAATATATCATTCATCAACATGATTCCGTTGGCGACATTGAATATACCATCATAGGCATTTGACTGAAAAACTCCATATACATTCCCGGTAATAAGCGCTTCCACATCCTCTTCAGTCGTCGGGAAAATGGTTGGATTGATAGCATCATACATCTCTGATTCCAGTTCACAACTTTGAAATCCGATCAGTAAAACGATCCATATTGTACTTAGATAAATATTTATATTTCTCATTTGTTTGGTTTTTAAAAGGTTAAGTTGACTCCAAAATTCAGGCCTAACACATTTGGATAATGGTACTGACTGGTTCCTGTTTCCGGATCTGCATCTGCAAAATTTGAAAATGAAAATGGATTGTTTACATCGATATAAACTCTGGCGTTTTGTACCAGATTAGCGAGTCGTGGAATGGTATAGCCCAAGGTGATGTTTCTGAATTTCAAATAATTGATCTTCTTGTGCCAATAATCACCTACCCCATAGTCCGAATGTATAGGACTGGGTACATGTGTATCCGTCCGATCATGAAGCCAACTACGTAATGTCCCAGTAGACATATTTTGAGCATTGCCCAGAAGACCTTCGGACCAGCTATCATAATAACTTGCTCCGCGCAATCTCCCTATTTCTCCATATACATGGATGTTGAGATCAAAGTTTTTGTACTGTAAAGTATTATTGATTCCAAAATAGAAGGACGGATCGGAAGTACCGATAAAGACCCGATCGTGATCGTCAAGCTTACCATCTCCATTCAGATCTTTGAGTTTTACTTGACCAGGCAATAACGCAGGCTGGTGTGCAGGTGGTGCTTCACCCGGCTGTAACAAACCATCTGACAAGTAAGTAAATGTTGAACGAATAGGATCCTTTTCACTTTGGTATGCAGCAGGTTTCCAGTCTGGATCCCGTTCCAGCCATTTGTCTTTATATATCGAAAAAGTCAGATCAGTCCCCCAGCTAAAATCTTGCTTTGAGATGTTTCTCGAATTCAACGTTACTTCAAACCCCTGTCCTTGAGTTTTTCCTATGTTCGCTGCGATCGAATTGATTTCATTGTATGAGAGCAGTGATTTATTTGTGACCAATAAATCAGAAATAATCCGATTATAATACTCCATGGACAATGCGATTCGATTGTTCAAAAATCCAAGATCCAATCCAATATTAAATTCTGAAGTCGTTTCCCAGGTCAATCTTGGGTTCCCAAGTTGCTGAGCATATACTCCCATATACCCTGTTTCACCAAATACATAATTGTATCCCTGGCGGAAGTTATCCAAAATCCTATTTCCTACGTTGGAATTTCCTGTTTGACCATACCCAATCCGGAATTTACCTTCCGATAAAGAATGGTCTACATTTCTCATGAAATTTTCCTCTGTAAATCTCCATCCGACCGATGCAGAAGGAAAATATCCCCATCGGTGATCAGGATGGAAGTTGGATGCTCCATCCGCCCGTACCGTGGAAGTGAGTAAATATTTGCCTTGATACGAATAATTAAGTCTCGCAAAATAAGATCCCAATGCATTTTTACTCGCTCCCGATCCAACCTGGGGTTTTGAGTAAGCTCCTGCACCTAAATTATTATAGAGGAATATATCCAGCAAAAAATCTTGGTTTCCGGCGAACATTGATTCCCTATTAAATTGCTGGTAAGAATATCCGACCAGGGCATTGAAGCTATGATCTTCGATATCTCGTGAATAATTAGCAGTCAGATCCATCAGGTAAATGATATCATCCTGCTGATTGATATTGGCATTTCCACCTTCTGCTCTTCCATACATCGTCGTCTTGGGAAGATAGTTTTTTCGTTTGGCATACTGACGATCAGCACCCAGCATCGCTCTGAAAACCAACCCACTCAAAGGTTCAACTTCCACAAATCCTGTCCCCATCAATCGATCCTTCGTGTCCAGGTCTGATATTTCAAGCAAGGATACGGGATTCGGCATTTGAGACAAATCCGGATCAATGGCATACGATCCATCTTCATTTAATACAGGTATGGTTGGATTAAATTTAAGAGCAGAAACCAATAATCCGGCAGATTCAAAGTTGGAACTTCCCAGAGGAACCAGATTATTAGAGAGCCGACTCAAATTCATGGTCAATCCTGTTCTTACATATTCCGAAAACTGATGATCCAGATTTACTTTTGTAGTGAAACGTTCCATATCATTATTCTTCATCACTCCGTTTTGGCCTGTATAGTTTAGCGAGGCCATAAATTGAGTGCTTTCATTTCCTCCATTGATCGAAATATTATGAGATTGCTGGTATCCTCTTCGAGTCACTTCGTCAAACCAATCTGTTCCCCGAAGAGAGTTGAGCTGATCCTGCGAATATTTTGGAACAAATTCAGGAACATGGTGTCCAGGCTCCAGTGAAATGTAATCTTCATAAAGATCAAGGCCATTATTTTTAAGGTACAGCTCATAATTGTTACGGTTTCTTTCCTCCATATATTGACGAGGGGTAAGCATCTTGTAAGCATTCTTCATCGATTGTGAGGAATAATTTCCTGAATAATTAATCCGGGCTTTTTGAGATTTTCCTCTTTTTGTTGTGATGATGATGACCCCATGACCGGCTCGGGATCCATAAATAGCTGTAGAACTTGCATCTTTCAAAACCTCTATCGATTCAATATCATTTGGATTCAGAGATTCAAGGATATTGTCTCTCGAACCAGCTTCATATCGGTTTCCGGAACCCAGGTTGGCAGTATTTGTTACAGGGAATCCATCGATGATAATCAAAGGATCATTACCTGCGCCCGTCGATGTTTCTCCGCGAATCCGAAAAGTGGCACCTCCTCCCGGCTGCGTACTATTCTGAATGACATTGAGACCTGCAGCCTTACCCGCCAGCGCATGGCTGATCGTTGTGATAGTATTCACAGGGCTGTCATCCATTCTTATAGAAGAAACCGCTCCGGTTAAATCTCTTTTCTTTTGTGTCCCATACCCCACTACAACAACTTCATCCAATAATTGCGAATCAGAGATCATTACGATGTCAAGGTTAGACCTTCCCGCAACAGAAATTTCCTGAGTCTGATATCCAACATAAGAAATGACAAGGATGGCATTTTCATCAATATCATCCAAAACAAAATGTCCATCAAAATCGGTTGAAGTTCCTTTACTGGAATTTTTCACCTGTATATTAACCCCGATTAATGGATATCCTTCTTCATCTGTAACTGTTCCGCTGATATTGAACACGATCGTTTTTCCTCAAGCTTTTGAATAGCAACCGGCTCAAGAATTGAGACCGGCCGATGATTCCGAGAACGTTCTTCGTGCTCATCCACAAATCCCTGAACATGGGTAATCATGTTTTTAAGATTTTCTATTCCCGCCTTACTGTTTTGAAATATCACTACAAATTGGTCTCCGAATATTTGATATTCCAAATGAGTGTTCTTCAATAAATCTGAAAGAACAACATTCAATGACTTGTTTTTTGTTTCCTTGTATTCAACCATTATGTTGGATGTCAACGATTGGTCGTAATTAAAAAACACATCAAACTGCTCTCCTATCCGGTGGAAAGCTTCATCCAGCTTGATCTTATCTTGATCCCCCATTTCTGGATTTGCCAGAGAATGGGATGGCAAAAAGAGTACGGTCATGCTGAAAATCATCATCCATGACCAATACTGTCGAAGTAAAATTTTCACATTCATCATCCTATTGGTGTTAGTTTTAATAATTAGGTTTAATCTGATATTCTTGTTCCCTTACCTGTATCATCTCGATATTGAGCATTCTTTCAAGCATTTGCTGAACCATTTGCCAATCTTCGTAGGGCATATTAAATTTGACACGGGTTTTCAATA